>ERZ1035006.211-NODE-211-length-49958-cov-11.128329_pt1 | contig 49958 bp, 38 predicted proteins | sample MGYA00520694_ERZ1035006 | MGnify/ENA primary metagenome ERZ1035006 (study PRJEB33766, sample SAMN09781746) | gut metagenome | biome: gut microbiome | host: Homo sapiens | place: Madagascar | study: EMG produced TPA metagenomics assembly of the PRJNA485056 data...
AAATAACACTTGAAAACATATATAAAATTATTATAATAAAACATATAAAAATATTACATAAAACAAGGAGGAAGCAAAAATGAAAAAACATGTATTGTTTGGGGTAGCAATGACACTGGCAGCGGTAACTGCAATGGGAAGTACGGTATATGCTGAGGACGGCGGCAGTAAAAAGATTGCAGTTCTCCGAAATATGACCAGCTCCGACCATACCACCCAGTTCTTCGCAGGTGCGGTTGATGAAGGCGAAAAGCTGGGCTACACAGTGGACACCTTCATGAGTGACGGTGATGATGTTAAGATGCAGAACCTGATGGACCAGGCATTAAATCAGGATTATGACATCTGGATTGTTTCCCATGCAAACGAAGGTTATCAGTTCGATTATCTTAGCAAGGCTGTAGAAAAAGGAATCAAGGTTGTTGGCTTTGACTGTGGCGGAGATCATGTTGATGGTGTTACCTACACAAGCCAGAGTGATCCGGATCTGACAGCAATTTCTCTGGACTCACTGATTGATAATGCCAAGGAAGAGGGAAAAGAGGAGCCAATTAAGATCGTGGAAATAAATACATTAGGCGCCATCGTTCCTTTTGATACCAGACACGCAACGGTTGAACAGTATGAGAAAGATGGAAAAATCGAAGTTGTAAAGATGATTTCTCCAAACCTGCAGGGTGACTATTATTCAGAGATTAACACAGCTCTTACCACAACTATTCAGAGTGGACTGGAGTTTGATGGAATCTGGACAGCGTCTACCGCTTTCCTGGATCCAATTTTTGATTCAATGCATTCTCTGGAAAAAGATTATGTGGTAACTGGAATTGATATTTCTGATACAGAGGTACAGAGACTGGCAACAGAGCCTGACTATTATTGCTGTGCAGCAGTTGACCCATATGTTATTGGTATGGTTGATGTACGAATTGGTGTTTCCAAGGTTCTTGGAGTAGAAACTCCGGAAGAATATAAATTTGATGCTGTAGGAGTTGGCAATACAGATGTAACAAAAGATGACTCCATGGCAACTCTTGCTGACAAGATTCCAGGATTTGGTTCTTCTGACGCATTCCTTTCCGACGAACTGAATGCGCTGTATAAATAAAGTAGTCTGGTAAAAACTGGCGCTTAGAAACGCCCCAAGGAAGGAAATACTTATGGATAACGCTGGTAAAAATGTAATTGAAGTAAAAGGGGTATCAATTGAATTTCCTGGTGTAAAGGCCTTGCAGAATGTGTCCTGTAAATTTGAAAGCGGCATGGCGAAGGCATTGATCGGAGCCAACGGAGCAGGAAAATCTACATTAATGAAAGTACTTGCAGGGGCAAATCCAACTTATACAGGTGAGGTCTATTTCAATGGAAAGAAAGTAGAATTGAGAAATCCTGTAGATGCAAAAGCCCAGGGGGTTGGAATCGTATATCAGGAAGTTGACAGCATTCTAACACCAAATCTGTCAGTAGCAGAAAACATCATGACGGATCATTTGATTTATGAGTTAAAAGGTCTTGGCGTTGTAAACTGGTCCAAACTGAACAAAGAAGCAGCGGCTGTACTGAAAGAACTGGATATTGATATCAATGTAAAAACGCTGGTATCGAACCTGACTCTGGCAGAAAAACAGATGGTTGTTATTGCAAGAGCCATGGTGCAGAACTGTAAATTCCTGATTCTGGATGAGCCCACAGCACCTCTTTCCCAGAAAGAAACTGAGACTTTGTTCGACCTGGTAAGAAGACTGAAAAAGAAAAACTGCGGTATTATTTTTATCTCCCACAGGTTAAATGAATTGTTTGAAATCTGTGAAGAGATCGCAGTTATGAAAGACGGTCAGATGGTTGGAGAACGGCAGGTAGATGGGAAACTGAGAATCGATGATATTGTACAGATGATGCTTGGCGGAAAGCACGTATTGGAACTGGATAAGTCTGGAAGAACTGTGGGCGAGGTTGTACTGAAAACAGAGAATCTGAAGGACAAAAAAGGCAGAGTACATGATATCAATATGGAGATTCGCAAGGGCGAGATCGTAGGTATTTCCGGACTGGTTGGAGCTGGCAAAACAGAGCTTTGCAAGACACTGTTTGGAGAATTTGGAAAAGTAGAGGGAACCTATGAGGTTTGTGGAAAAGCGGTGAATCCAGTCTGTCCGGCAGATGCGATTAAAGCTGGCCTGGCATTAATCCCGGAGGAAAGACGTAAAGAGGGAATTTTTATCGAGGAAACCGTTAATCATAATATGTCTATCGTAACCCTGGGAAAATTTTCCAAAGTTCTTACTTTTGTCAATCAAAGACAGGAGCTTGAAGCAGCGAAGAAGAAAATTGCCAGTCTTACTGTAAAAACTCCCTCACCTCACCAGAAAGTAGGTCTGCTTTCCGGTGGAAATCAGCAGAAAGTAACCATTGGAAAATGGCTGGATTCAAATGCTGAGGTTTATATTTTTGACGAACCTACAAAGGGTATTGATGTAGGTGCCAAAAATGAGATATATAAGCTGATCGTAGAGCTTGCAAGACAGGGAAAGGCGGTTATCTACACATCCAGTGAGCAGTCTGAAATCCTTCTGGTGTCTGACCGTACTTATGTGATGTACGATGGCACGATTCAGAAAGAGCTGCGCACAGATCAGACAACAGAGGAAGAAATTTTATTCTATTCAACTGGAGGAAGTAATTATGAACGGTAAAATAACGGCGAAAAAGCTGGTAAGCAAGGGTGGAGTTGTCATTGCTGTTGTTATTGCATTTATCATTTTTGCAATAGGGGCTCCCAGTGTGTTCTTAACACCAAGTAATATTGTAACGATTTTGAAATCTATTTCTATCACTACAGTTATTGCAATGGGTGCAACCATAGGATTTGCAACTGGCGTGTTTGATTTGAGCTTTGCTACGCTGGCTACACTTGGAGCGGCATTAAGCGTAACCTTTATTGGCTGGTACAATATGCCTATGCCAGTTGCCATGATCGCTGCAACTTTGATCTGTATGCTGGTTGGTGTGATCAATGCTGTAGTTGTAGTAAAATTTCATGTAACGGCTTTCCTTGCAACACTTGCGATGCAGTTTGTCCTGGATGGTGTGATTCTTACCTATTCTGGCGGAGCGCTGATCAACCCGAAGGTTGCTGGTGCAAATGGTCAGGAGGTTGTGCGTGAGGTTCCGGAAGCCTTCTGGAACATGGGAAAATCTCCCTATATCATTATCATTATGTTTGTATGTGTCATTGTTGTGGAGCTGTTTCTTTCTTATACAAAGCATGGAAGAATGCTTTATATGGTAGGCTCTAATCCTGGCGCAGCAAGATTGTCCGGTATTAAAACTGGTGCATATATTGCCCTGGCATTTGTGCTGACAGGACTGTTCTCTGCTCTTTCTGGTATGTTAATTGCTGCAAGAGCCGGAACAGTACAGTCAACAGCGGGAAGCTCCTTCCTGATGCCAGCTATCGCAGCTGCCAATATCGGTTTCTCCTTTGGCGGCAGAGGTAAGGCGAATGCAATCGGAACATTTGTTGGTGCGGCACTGATCGGTGTTGTGGAAAATGGTCTGTATGCAATGGCTTTCCCATATTATTCCATCAATATTATAAAAGGTCTGATCCTTTTACTGGCGCTGATCATGAGTGCAGCTACAGCGAAAGCTCAGGACTGATGTCGCTGTAGCGACTCGCCACAGGCGGAGAATCCTGTAAAGAGGATTCATTCTTGAAATTTTGGTTTTGCAAATCCCGTAAAGGGCAGTTCCTTCGTAAAAACGAACCCTTTACAGGAGATTTTTAAGGATTTTGAAGGAAAAATTGACATTCTGAAAACTATCATGTAAAATTTTCACAGAATATAGATAGTATATGTACAGATGGAGGGCGGCTATGAAGGTTAATATGAAACAGATCAGTGAAATAACAGGTTTTTCTCAGGCGACCATATCGAATGCCCTGAATAAAAAACGTGGTGTGAATGCTGATACGGCTGCTCGCATCTTGTCAGTTGCCCGTGAGCTGGGATATCTGGAAGAGGAGAGCGTACAGAGAGTGAAGTTTGTAACTTTTCTCAAGGAAGGCGTGATTGCAGATGCGCCCTATTTTCCGCCGATTATAGCTGCGGCTGAGAAGGAATGCAGAAGTCAGGGAATGGAAATGGTTCTGCATAATATTGATAAAAGAAGTGCCAGTTATGAGGAGGAAATAGAGCAGCTGTGTGAGGACAAAAGTTCGGCTGTAATCTTACTTGGAACAGAAATGACAGCGGAGGATATGGATGTTATCCGGGCAATTACAACTCCTCTTGTGGTGATTGATTATTGGAATAAGGATGAAGATTTTGATGCGGTTCTGATTAATAATACAGATTCCGTTCAGAGGGCCACAGAGTATCTTTTGAAAATGGGCCACAGGAAGATTGGATATGTGAGAGGTAAATTTCGTTATGTACCTTTTCAGGAAAGAGAGCTGGGGCTTCGCCGGGCGTTAGCCGAAGCGGGGTTGACCCTTCCGGATGAAATGATATTTGATGCGGATCTGAGTTTGGACAGTCATTTTGAAGATGAACTGGCAGAATATATCCATTCTCTTCATGAATTTCCAACGGCATTTTTTGTGGATGATGATACGATTGCATTGGCTGCAATGAAAGTAATCCTGGCCTGTGGTCTGAGGATTCCAGAGGATATTTCCCTTGTAGGGTTCGATGATATTCTTACTGCAGCGTATATGAATCCGGCTCTTACAACTGTGAGTGTTCCGAAACAGGAGATTGGCAGAGCAGCTGCGCAGAGGCTTTTTGATATTATCAGAAATGGCAGTGATGTAAAATACAAAATCCATATTTGTACGTCCCTTGTGGAACGGGAGAGCGTGCTGAAACTAAATTGAAAATCAGGTGAGCGCCTGGTTGTTAGGAGGCATCTCTATGGATTGGAAAAAAAATATGGAACCTATTGACTTTTCGGCATTACATGACTATCTTCTGGAAGATGAAGATGGAAATATCCTGCCGATGGATGTACCTTATTTTAAAGAGAAAAAAATTGCGCCAGGTAGCTGGCAGATTTTAAGTCATGGTGATTACAGTTACTTAATCGAAGGTGATGATGAGGCAATTCTTATTGACAGTGGTATCGGATGTGGCAGTGTGAGAAAGTTCTGCGAGGAGCTTACTGGAAAACCAGTCTACCGTATGTTGCTTACCCATAATCATTATGACCATACAGTAAATAATTATTTGTTTGATGTGGTATATATGTCCCCGAAGTGTTATGAGAAGAGATGGGATGCCATGGGAAGTATGATGTCAGCTCTTGATGTTCCTGTGGATTATCCGGTTGTATTTTTACACGATGGCGACACCATTAATTTGAAGGGCCGTGAGCTTCAGGTGTTTAATATTGAAGAACATTGCTCAGGTTCTCTTCAGTTTCTTGATAAAAAAGAGCGAATCCTGTTCTGTGGGGATGAGCTGAATGGGAATTTCTTTGACAGCAGAATTTCTGTGGAGCATTCTTTCAGGAATGTGGCCAGATGGAAATCCTTTAGAAGTGAATATGATACCTTATGTGCAGGAAACGGAATCCATGATGCAGTTTATGTAGATCGGTATTATGATACTTTGAAGTATATTCTGGAGGGGCATGCAGGAGAAGGAGAAGAGTACTACGTACCTCATGAGGATGCCAGATCAAAGGTAAGTGAGCTGGATGGAAAGAAAGTTCATCTGCGCAGAAGCCCGGATATGGACATGGTTGCAGATGCCATGAAAGCAGCAGGTATGGAGAAATTCCTGGAGCTGACAGATGGAAGAGGCTGCTTCTGCTTCCTGAGAAAGCTCACCCCAGACGGAATGTTCGACCGACAGCTGGAGATGAATGACTGCAAGGTTTGCTATTATATGAATCGAATTTGGGATGAAAAAGAAGAGAGAGGCAGTGTAATTTAACCAAATTAAGTATATTGAGAATATCCGCTTAACAGGAGACAGGGAGTGCGAAAGCACTCCCTGTCTCGTATTTTTCTTTACATCTATTACAGAGAAAACAGAATTTTTACGATTGGATAAAAGGATTTTATACAAAACAAAAGATTCCTTTATTTTGTTTGCCACTCAAATCCGGTATTGTATATACATCAGATAAAACAAGAGGGAGGTGAACTGAGAGTGGAGAGAAAGGTACTTCTGGAAGTAAAAAATATCAGTAAGTCTTTTGGCATTACAAAGGCTTTAAAGAATGTTTCCTTTCAGGTATATGAGGGAGAGGTCAGAGGACTGATCGGAGAAAATGGTTCAGGAAAATCCACAGTTTCTTCGATTATTTCCGGAATCCAGAAAGCCGATGAAGGTAGTATTTTTTACCAGGGAAAAGAGTTTAAACCAGAAAATATCCTGGATGCAAATAAGCACAATATCTGCATGATCGTGCAGGAACAAAGTACTGTCACTACAATATCAGTTGCAGCAAACATATTTATTGGAAAAGAGGATATGTTTTCAAAAGGTGGAGTTGTAGACAGGCGAAAAATGGAAGCAGAAGCCCAAAAGGCACTGGATGAGGTGGGAATCAGGCACATACGGCCTAAAGAGCTTACCAGATATTTAAGCTTTGAGGACAGAAAACTGATAGAAATTGCCCGTGCTTTTTATATGAAGCCAAGACTTCTGATTGTAGATGAAACAACGACGGCATTATCGAGACAGGGCCGTGAACTGCTTTATTCTTTAATGGAAAGGCTCTGCAAACAAGGCAGCAGTGTTTTATTTATTTCTCACGACATTGATGAGGTCATGGAAAAAAGTGATGCGGTCACAGTTCTGAAAGATGGTGTTATGACGGCAACTCTTGATAAAAAAGACTTTTCAGTAGGAAAAATCCGAAACCTGATGGTCGGCCGTGAAATCAGTGACGATTATTACAGAGTAGACACAAGCTGCGAGTATGATAATGAAGTAGTGCTGAAAGCAGAAAATATTACCTGTGGTCCACTAAAAAACATAAGTGTTGAGCTTCATAAAGGAGAAATCCTGGGATTGGGTGGCCTGACGGAATGTGGAATGCACGATCTTGGAAAAATTATGTTTGGTGCAATAAAGCCAGATGAGGGAAAGGTAATCTACCGTGGAAAGGAAAAGATTACATCTCCCAGTCAGGCAATCAAAAGACATATTGGATATATGTCAAAAAACAGAGACACGGAAGCCCTGTTTACCACAATGTCTATTCAGGACAATATTTGTATATCCGGATACGACAAAATCGAAAAAATGGGTTTGATTAGCTCAAGATCAGAAAAGTCTTTTTCCGAGAAATGGGCTGCGGAGATGAATACAAAAATGTCCTCTGTAAAGGCAGCCGTAAATAGTCTCAGTGGTGGAAATAAGCAAAAGGTAGTAATCGCAAAATGGCTCGCAAACGAGACGGAAATTTTTATTATGGACTGCCCCACAAGAGGAATTGATGTAGGTGTCAAAGCTGCCATTTATCGTTTAATGGAAAAATTAAAAAGCGAAGGAAAATCAATTCTTATGATTTCAGAGGAGCTTACTGAGCTTCTTGGAATGAGCGACAGAATTATTATCCTGAAGGATGGAGAACAGCGAGGTGAATTCCGCAGAGATGAAATTTTTACGGAACAAAAAATAATTGAGGTAATGATATAGAAGGGAGGAGCAAAAATGAAGTCAAAAAGTGAAACAACAATGAGTCAAGACGACCGTAAACAGATGCTCCTTACTTCCGTTCCGGTTATCGTACTTATTATTCTGATAGTCTTTTTTGAAATAGTCAGCAAGGGCCGGCTTTTGTCCGCAATGAATATTGACGCATTGCTAAACTCTATGTTTTCCATTGCGCTGGGCGCAGCTGGTGTATCTTTTCTCATGGCACAGGGAAATCTGGATTTTTCCATGGGAGGAATTGTAGGACTGGCAGCCACTCTTTCTGGATTTGCAGCATGGAAAAATCCGGTTCTTTCCATTGTTGTAGGTGTTGGGGTAGGTGCTTTATGCGGTCTGTTAAACGGAATCGTTCATGCAAAATTCAAGGTATCCGCTATTATTACAACACTTTCTACAGCATTTATTTTCCGGGGAATACAGGCAACCCTGATTGCTTCTGGCGCAGTAAGTCTTCCCTTTAGCATGATGTTTCTGGAAAACACTACGCTTAAAGTAGTTCTTATGATTATTGCCTTTGGTGTAGGCGGCGTTGTATACACTAAAACTAGAATCGGAAAATACTGCAAAGCCATTGGTTCAAGAGAGGAAGCTTCTTTTCAATCAGGAATTAAAGTAGACCGGTATAAAATTGGCTGCTTTATTTTATCTGGTGCAGTTGCTGGCCTGGTAGGATTTTTCTATCTGGTTCGTGCAGCTTCCGCATCCGCTAATACAGGTTCCGGTTTTGAATTTGATGTTCTTCTGGCAATGCTGTTAGGTGGAATGCCAATTTCCGGTGGTTCAAGCGCCAGGTTCCGAAGCGTTATCATCGGAAGCCTGATTATGACAATCTTATCAAATGGTATGATTCTTTGGGGGCTGGATTCCGTATTGCAGCAATTTATCAGAGGGATTATATTCCTTGTATCAGTTTCTATTTCCTTTGACAGAAGAAATCTGATAACGATTGTATAACGAAATTTATAGTCGGATATGCTCCGGCAAAAATAAAAATATAAAAAACAGGAGGGTTTTGCAAATGAAAAAAAGATTTATGGCAGGTATTATGACAGTAGCGATGGTAGCGGGATGCTTAAGCGGAGGCGTAGCAGTTCATGCAGATTCTGACGATGGTTTCACCATTGGAATGAGATTTCCGGTAACTTTGGATCAGATGCAGAATCAGACAATGGCAAATGTGGAAGAACTGATTCAGACGGCAGGTGGAGAGCTTCTGGTAGAAAACGCAGCACTGACTCCAGAGGGAAATATACAGGCTTACGAGCGTCTGATCGCAGCAGGCGTAGACGGTTTGGTAGTTATACCGGCAGCAGATTCTGTACTTCCAAGAATCAAAGAAATGTGCGAGGAGGCAGAAATTCCGTGGTCTATTTATTATCGTTCTATTCTGGATGAGGATATTAAGGCAGATATTGAAGCTTCCGAATATTATCTGGGAAATACCTATGAAGATGAAATTATGGCAGGTTATAACCTCACTGCAAAAATGGGAGAGGCAGGATGCAAAAATATTGTTCTTTTTTCCACCGCATTAGGTGATACAACTGGTGCACAGCGAGAAGAAGGAATGAACAAAGCCTGCGAAGAATATGGCATGACGGTAATCAACGAATTCAGGGCAACTGCACAGGCGTCTGACGCAGCACAGTCTATTGAAAGCGTTCTGACCACTCATCCAGAGGTTGATGGAGTCTTTATTGCAGCAGGAACTATTACACCTGGAATCCTTCCTGCGATCACCAGTGTTCTTGACCAGTACGACAGAAACGATGTGAAAATTACGATTATCGACTATCCACAGGGACTTCAGGATGCGTTCGCTGAAGGCTATATGCTTGCAGCCTGCGGCGGTCACAATGTAACAGATCCGTTATTTGCAACCTCCATGGTTCTGAACAAGATTAAAGGAACTCCACTTTCAGATACTCCACAGTCTGTTCGTATCAATCAGATGATCCTGGAAAGTGAAGAAGATGTTATAAACTATTTCAAATATTGTGAAAGCGGTATTTCAACCTATACACCAGACGAAGCAAAAGAAATGCTGTTTAAATGGGAAAACAGTGATATTACAATGGATAGCTTCTTAAAGGTTGCTGAGGAGTACACAATTGACAGCGTAATTGAGCGTCACAAAGACTTAGTAAGCGAATAACATACAGGAAAGCAGGTGACAGGATGAACAGTAAAAGATGGAAAGGAGTGGCAGCTTCAATACTTTTTCCAGTGGTCATTTATCTTCTGTTCTTTATCACAGGAGGAGAGCGCTTTGCAGGGGTGAGAGTATTGAGAGCAATTTTAATACAATCCTTTATGCCGCTGCTATGTGCGTATGGAATGGTATTTGGAAGATCTATGAGAATGCTTGATCTGAGTATCGGCTCCAGGATTATAGCATCCAGCATGATAGGCGGTATTGCTGCAATGAATTATAATCTGGGAATTCCTGGATTTGTACTGGTAACAGTTGTAGCAAGTGTGCTTCTGGGAGCAGTATGCGGTTTGGTTTTCAGGTATTTCAAAATTCCATCTATTGTAGTTTCTCTTGTAATTGCTATGATTTTTGAAGTGATTGGGGCAAAGGTTACAGACGGAATGGGATTTCTGAAGTTGGAAAGAGACCTGGCAATCCTGGGAGGAATTCCTTATAATATTATTGTTGTAATCGTCACCACAGTGATTTTCTATTGCATTTACTATAAAACAAAGTTTTGCTATAATGTAAGGGCAATCAGCGGAGATGAGATTATTGCCAAGAATAACGGAATTAATGTTGATAGGACAAAATTTCTGGCATACGTTGTGGGAAGTATATTTATTGGAATTGCAGCGGTAATACAAATGAGCTATGCAACGTCGATGTCTGCCAAGTTAAGTATGGAAAGTCTTTCCATGTCTTTTAAACCATTGATGGCAATGATCGTAGGAGTACAGCTCCAGGATTATGTAGGATTACCGGCGGGAATATTCATTGGTTCGTTTATGATTTCTACACTGTTTTCTGGACTGGTGGCACTGGGATTTCCGGCACCAGCGCAGGATATTGCACTAGGAATCTTCCTGGTTGTAGTAGTATCTCTATCCACAAATACAGAAAGGATCGGAGAATTACTGGAGAAACAACGAATGAGAAAAACAGCATAAGGAAATGAATGAAGCGGAGAGTACATATGGGAAAGATCAGAGTAATGCTTGTAGATGACGACAGGCTGGCCATTGAGTATATGAGGGGAATCGTGGAATGGGAGGAACTTGGATATGAAGTGGTGGCAGCTGCGTACAATGGCAAACAGGCGTTGCGCCTTCTGGACCAGTACTCTCCGCAGCTTGTTATAACAGATATTTCTATGGCACACATGGATGGAATTGAGTTGTGTCAGAAGATCAGGGAAAGATCAAAGGAAGTCAGAGTGGTGCTGCTCACGGCTTATGGGGAATTTGAATATGCCAGACAGGCAGTACAGCTTGGTGTAGATTATTATCTGATCAAAGATGAAGTAGATGCCGAATATATGAAAGAGAGGCTGCTTGCGTTAAGAGAACTGATTGCAAATCAGGTGAAGATTTCCCAGATTATGTTCCAGAAAATGCTTATTGATTATTTTCAGATGGGCGAAAAGTATGTCGAGGCGCTGTATCAGGATAAATCTGTTACAAAATTCCTGAAACTGAATTACTATTACGCTATATTTGAGAAGAACAGTCCTGTCAAGATTGGAAAAAGAACAGTGGCAGAAAGTGAAGCCATGCCAGAATTTCTGGAGCATTGTCTGAGGACAGCTTCGGAAAATGGAATGGAAATTTTTCTTCACAGCCTGATTCCTCACGATAGAATTCTCCTTGTAGTGGAGAATAAAGACAGCAGTGAATATGAAACGAAAAGGTTTTTGTTTTTTTCCATGAGGCAAATACAGAAACAGCTGGAAACAGACACGAATTGCAAATGTACTGGTTACATTTCAGCTTATCCGGTAAAGTTTCGTGATGTTTATGAAATGCTTACCGGGCAAAACAGTATTTTTAACTGCCGGTTATTTACCGGAATTGGAAAAATATATAATATGGAGGAAAATTGCTGGAAAAATGTGGAAATGCCGGCAATAGAATCTGGTTGTTTTCAAAAGGCTATAGATGCAGGAGATTTTCCGGAGAAGATACAGTCACTGTTTAAGAAATGTTTGGAGGATCAGGTAAATAGCCGTTCCTTTACAGAATGTATTGAGGAAGCTTACCAGGCGCTGCATACGGAGGAGAAAAAACAGTTGTCTTTACGGCATCAGCAGGAAATGGAGCCGGAAAATTATTATGATTTTGAAGAAGCTGTACAAGGTCTTTGTAAATACTACGAAAAAATCAGGGAGGGCAGAAAAAACGCTATGTTAAAAAAAGAATTCCGACCTGAGGCGAGAAAAGCAATGGAATACATTCAGGAACATTTCCAGGAAACGCAGCTGAAAGTCTCTGATATTGCAGATTATTTGAAATTAAGTGAAAGCCGAATTAGTGTTATTTTTAAAAAGGAAACTGGAAAAACTTTAATACAGTATTTGACAGAGCTTCGGATTGAAAATGCAAAGAAACTGTTGAAAAACACGGAACTGAAGGTATACGAGATCGCAGAGGCTGTGGGTTACAGCAACAGCCAGTATTTAAGCAATCTGTTCTATAAAGAGGTAGGTTGTTTTCCGTTGGAATACAGAAAAAATGGAAAGTGATGCAGAGAATGAGAGAATCAAAATTGCAGAAAAAAACCATAAAGCTTGTGCTGCAGATTTATTTGTCTGTTTTGCTTATTTGCCTGGTATTAAGCTATTTTCTGGTGATTTCCCCTCTTATGAAAAGTGCTATCGAGGGCTATAAATCCCAGAACGACTACATATTGGAGGAAGCAGATTCCCTGCTTAATTCTATTAAGGAGTATACAAATTATATTGCTTATTCTGAAAATCTTATCCCTCATATCAATGCGTATCTGAAAAATCCAGAAGATAAGGTAGTACGTTTTAATCTTGAAACTTACCTGTATAATGCAAAAAACCTGAAAATGGGGATTCAGGATGTAGTACTGGATGTGGAGGGCCAGGATATGGTGAACTCCATCCTCGATTTAAAAAAAGAAGAACAAAATGTTCTCGAATCTGAATGGTATCAAAAGATAAAGTCAAAAAGTTACAGTGGTGCATTTTCAAAGGGAATTGCTATAACGCAAAATGATGTTAAGGTAAAATTGATTGCTTACAGCAAAAGATATTATATGAAAAATCGGCGCTTTACGCTTACTGTTTTCTTTCGATATGATGATATTTTTGGCAACCTCATGCGATATTATCGCTCTGATTTCCAGGAACAGTATTGGATTTCTGTAGATGGTTCTGCCCTTTTTGAAAGTGAGGAGAATAATCTGCAAGCTTTGAAGGAAAAATTTGGTAACGAGACAGGCTATCTTTTGAAAAACTCCAGAGGTGTTCTATTTTGTGAAAGTTTAGGAAATTCTTCCTGGCGTTCTGTATCCTATGTGCCCATGAAAGACATTATGGGAAAAATTTTTGAAACGTATCTGATTATTTTTTCTATGGCGATTGGATTACTGATAGGAACCTTGTTTATTGTGGTATATGTGGTGAAAAGAGTAACTTCACCTGTACATAGGCTTGCAGAGGCAATGCAGGCTGTGGTGGATGAAAACTTTGCAACCCAGGTGCCTGTAGAAAGTGATGACGAGATTGGATATCTCAGTCAGACTTTTAATCATATGAGTCTGGAACTTCAAAGCTACTTTAAACAAATCGTGGAAAAAGTACAAGCAGAGCAGAAAATGAAATTTGGGCTTCTGATCAGTCAGATCGATCCGCATTTTTTCTGCAATACCTTAAATACCATTAAATATCTTGCAAAGCAGGACAGAACGAAGGATGTGGAGGTTGTATCCGCAGCTTTGTCCAATATTTTAAGAGACAGGCTTAGAATAAAAGACTTTCAGATCTATGATACCGTGGAACAGGAAATTCAGACAACCAGGCAGTATCTTACGATTCAGGAATATCGTTATGGAGAAAAGGTGGAGGTAGAGTGGCTGGCGGATGATACGGTAAGAAATATTCTGATACCGAAAAATATTATACAGCCATTGGTGGAGAATGCACTTCTTCACGGTCTGACAGACGAAGAAGATGGAAGCATTAAAGGCAAAATTACAGTTCTGGTGGAAGTGACAGACTGTTTGCATATTGTTATTACAGACGACGGCTGTGGGATGACTCCGGAAAAGATAAGCAGCCTGTTAAGCCGCACAAATAAAACAACAGCAAAAGGCCATGGAATCGGAATTGATAATATAAGAGAAAGGTTAGAATTGTTATATGGGGATCAGGCTGAAATGAGAATTGAGAGTGAGCCTGGTAAGTGGACAAAAATGGAGATTGTATTCCAAAAATGGGAAAAGTGTTAGGAGGAATTACAGGATGAAGGTTGAAAATTTGACGGTAGAATATCAGAAAGCTTCTTTGGGTTTGGATAAACACGCTCCAAGAATTTCCTGGAAATTACAGGATAACAGGAGAAATGCAGGACAAAGTGCGTATCAGATACAGGTTGGAAGGGATGAGAAGTTTGAGGATTTGATGTGGGATACGGGGAAGGTGCTGTCTGAACAGTCTGTTCAGTTGAGCTATGGAGGTCCTGCCTTGGAAAAATTTGAGGAGTATTATTGCCGTGTCCGTGTATGGGATGATAATGATGGGGTCACAGACTGGTGCGAACCTGCAGAATTTGAGATGGCAATGATTTCTTGGAAGGACTGGGAGGCCAGCTGGATAACACCGGAATATGATTACACAGCACCCAAAACAGCCTGCGCCATTATTCGCAAAGAATTCCAGGTAAGGAAGAAGGTTGTAAAAGCAAGAGCTTACGTAACTGCAAAAGGACTATATGAGCTTCGTCTTAATGGTGAAAAAGTGGGAAAGGATTTTCTTACACCAGGCTGGACATCTTATAATAAAAGGACATTGTATCAGGTTTATGATGTGACAGATATGCTTTTGGATGGAGCAAATGCCATTGGTGCGACTATCGGAAGCGGCTGGTATAAAGGTGAACTGGGATGGCGCTCAAGAAGAAACCTGTATGGAGGAAGAGAAGCACTCATTTTGGAACTTCATCTTTATTATAAAGATGGAACTAAGGAAAAAATATTGTCAGATAGCAGCTGGCAGTCCTCCTATCAGGGCCCTGTCGTGTTTGATGAAATTTATCATGGCGAAGTTTATGATGCACGTAAGGAAATTGATTTTGACAAAGCAGGGTGTAAGTTTGAAAACTGGTTTGGAGTAAGAGTGATGGGAGGGGTGACAAAACAAAACCTTTATGCACAGGAGTGTCCGCCAGTTCGGGAAAAGCTGGTACTCCATCCGATAGACATTCTGACAACACCAGAAGGAGATACCGTTCTGGATATGGGACAGGTTATGACTGGTCATGTAAGATTTCGGGTAAAAGGGAATTGCGGTGATGAGGTTGTACTGAAGCACGGGGAGATCCTGGATCCGGCTGGAAATTTCTATACTGCAAACTTAAAAGGCGCAAAACAGGAAATACGTTATATTTTGAAGGATGACAAAGAAGTTATATTTGAACCACATTTTACCTATCAGGGATTTCGATATGTGAAAATTGAGAAATATCCGGGAGAAATCCAAAAAGAAAATTTTGAAGGAATTGTATTGTATTCGGATTTAGAGAAAATAGGAAGCTTTGAATGCTCTGATAAAACTCTTCAGCGTCTGACTCAGAATATTTTGTGGGGGCAGCGGGGAAATTTCGTGGATATACCAACAGACTGTTCCCAGCGGTGTGAACGCCTCGGCTGGACCGGAGATATTCAGATTTTTTCAGCAACAGCAGCGCTGCAGATGAAAACACCTCTGTTTTTGGAAAAATGGCTGAATGATGTACGGGCAGAGCAGTTCCCAAGCGGAGGAGTACCGTGGGTTGTGCCGGACATTTATGATGATACCTATGCTTATGATCTGGCAGGATATGTGGGGCAAAATGAGAAGGTGTCAGCTGCCTGGGGAGATTGCATTACTATCGTACCATGGAGCCAGTATCTGGCATTTGGGGATGAGCAGCTTTTGGCAGAAAATTTCCAAAGTATGAAGAAATATGTGGAGTTTATAAGAAGTCAGGGGCCATGTGAATTTACCTGGGAAAAATGTTTCCAGCTGGGAGACTGGGTGGCTCTTGACGCTCCTTATGGAAGCTTTGTAGGTGCCACAGATGTTGATTACGTTGCTACGGCGTATTATGCAAAATCAACTGAGATTCTTTATAAGACAGCAAAGATTCTGGGAAAAGAGGAGGAATATAAAGAATATACACAGCTTCATAAGAATATTTTGGAAACCTTTAACCAGAAATATGTGGAGGAAGATGGTTCTCTGAAGATAAAGACACAGACTGCACTTATTCTGGCAGTAGAATTTCATCTGGTATCTTCAGAGTTGGCACAAAAATATATGGACAAGCTGGCACAGTGGCTGAAAGATACGAATTATGATTTAATAACAGGATTTGTGGGAACACCTTATATTTGCAGGGTGCTTTCTGAATATGGCCATCAGGAAACTGCGTATAAACTGCTGTTTAAGAAAGAATATCCGTCCTGGATGTATCAGGTGGAGCGTGGAGCAACTACCGTGTGGGAGCATCTGGATGGTATCAGGCCGGATGGAACCTTGTGGAATCCAAGAATGAATTCTTTTAACCATTATGCCTATGGCTCGGTAGCAGAATGGATTTATACAGGAATTACAGGTTTGCAGGAGTGCGAGTCTGCACCAGGATATAAAAAATTCCGCATTCAGCCATTATTGGGTCAGGAATTGGACTATGCCTCCTTTACTTATGAGAGTATGTATGGGAAAATAGTCAGTGGATGGGAACGAAATGGAAAACAGATAAAGTATAAAATTTCAGTTCCGGCAAATACAACAGCAGAGATTTGCCTGTCAGGCAAAGTTGTGGAAACGGATTCTGTTTGCTTTACGGAGGAGGGAATCCGCAGCAGGGCTGTAGTTGGTTCTGGTGAATATGTTTTTGTAACAGAAGTGTAGAAATATGCAGGACGGCAGCTGTAGATGTTTAACTTTTCGCCCTGCTATTATAGAACCGGGTGAAATACCCGGTAAGATATGGTGAAGGGAGCGGAGGTTATGAAAGCCATCATTGCAATTGATTCATTCAAAGGCAGCATGGATTCCCTGGAGGCAGGTATGGCTGCGGCGGAGGGACTTCGGGCGGCTTATCCGGAGGCGGAGACGCTGGTTTATCCCCTGGCTGATGGCGGCGAGGGGACGGTGCAGGCTCTGGTAAAGGGGCTGGGAGGAACGGTGGAAAGGACCTTGGTTACAGGGCCGTTGGGCGAGAAGGCTGTATGCGAATATGGAATCCTGACGGGTGACGCAGGCAGTTCGGACGGAGCAACGGCAATCATCGAAATGGCAGGTGCTGCAGGAATCACGTTGCTGAAGCCGGAGCAGAGAAATCCGCTGTACACGACCACCTATGGCGTTGGTGAAGTGATAAAAGATGCCATTGCCAAAGGCTGCCGGAAGTTTATTGTCGGAATCGGAGGCAGTGCCACAAATGACTGTGGCATCGGGATGCTCCAGGCACTAGGTGCAGAATTTCTGGATGAAGGTGGAAAACAGGTGCCATTCGGTGCAGCTGGTGTGGAAAAGATTGCTTCCATAGATACAAATAAAATGCTGCCTGAGCTGGATAGATGCCAGTTTCGCATTGCCTGCGATGTGGACAATCCCTTGTATGGAGAAAAAGGCTGCAGTCACATCTTTGGGCCGCAAAAAGGTGCAACACCGGAGATGGTAGAAGAGATGGATGGCTGGATAAAAAGATTTGCGGGACTGACTGCGGAACATTTTGCGCAGAGTGGCAATCGTGATGAACAGACAAATCATAAAACACAGGCCAAAAACGTCAATATTACTTCCAACTCGCAAGACATTAAGCTGCCTCAGCCTACATTCTCCAGTCCCGGCTATCCCGGCTGTGGCGCAGCGGGCGGTCTTGGCTTTGCCTTTCGTGCATTTCTTCACGGCCAGTTGGAACCAGGAATCAGCATTGTGCTGGAAGAAATTAAAATAGAAAAAGCAATCCAGGAAGGGGACATCGTCATTACTGGAGAAGGTCGCCTGGATGGACAGACTGTTATGGGAAAAGCTCCTATTGGCGTTGCGAAACTGGCGAAAAAATACGGAAAACCGGTCCTTGCATTTGCCGGAAGCGTTACAGAAGAAGCAGACGCCTGTAATGCAGCCGGAATCGATGCCTTTTTCCCGATTTTACGTCAGGTAGCTACTTTGGAAGAAGCCATGGATCCGGAAACAGCCAGAAGAAACATGAAAAAAACAGTAGAACAGGTTTTTCGAGTTATTTCCAGATTTTCTAATGACTTATAAGAATAACGAGAGTAGTATGGATTACAACGCAATGGCGCGTTAGCACAATAACGCCGCCATTGCATTTTTTTTTACCCTGAAAACAAAAATAGGAAATCATAATGTGATTAATGAGTGTTTACCAAGAGGAGGAAAAGAACATGAAAAAGAGCTATTCACGGTGTCTTATTGGCTTTATAGTGGGAATTATCCAAACCATTCCCGTTGACAAGAGAGATTCCGCAGTAAAAAAGACGCTGGTTGGAATCCTGAAATTTATCATGGCCTGCTACGTGGAATTTTTCCGTGGAACACCTATGATGGTACAGGCAATGTTTATTTATTACGGCAGCTCTTACCTGTTTAACATCAATATGTCCATGTGGTTTGCAGCATTTTTCGTAGTATCTATCAATACAGGTGCTTACATGGCAGAGACTGTCCGTGGTGGTATCCTCTCTGTAGATGAAGGCCAGACAGAGGCCGCCAAAGCCATTGGAATGACTCATATCCAGACCATGGTAAACGTAATTCTTCCCCAGGCACTGCGAAACATCATGCCTCAGATTGGAAACAACCTGATCATCAACATCAAAGATACCTGCGTCCTTTCCATCATTGGAATCGTAGAGCTTTTCTATGCAACCAAAGGCGTTGCAGGCGCATATTATACCTATTTTGAAGCCTTTACCATTGCCATGGTAATGTATTTTATCCTTACCTTTGTGTGCTCCAGACTGTTAAGACTTCTGGAACGGAAGATGGAGGGACCTCAGAATTACGACCTGGCAACAACATGACGGCTTTGAAAAACTGTACCATCGGACAGGTAAAAGTGTTGAAGAAAAGCAAGGAAGAAGCAGAGAAAAAGGCAATGTACTATCTGGAAAAAGTAGGTATGGCACCGTACATCAATGCGAAACCGAAACAGCTTTCCGGAGGCCAGAAACAGCGTGTGGCAATCGCAAGAGCCCTTGCCATGGAACCGGAAATTTTGCTCTTTGACGAGCCAACCTCAGCTTTGGACCCGCAGATGGTAGGGGAGGTTCTGGAGGTCATGCGTGACCTGGCACACGAAGGTCTTACTATGATTATTGTGACTCACGAAATGGCATTCGCAAGAGACGTATCTAAGAGAGTCATCTTCATGGCAAACGGAGTCATCGTAGAAGACCGTCCGCCAAAAGAATTATTTGAAAATCCCAGAGATCCCCTGACCAGGGAATTCCTCAGCAGATTCCGAAATGCGTAAATAGGAATAAAAATAAAATGCAGAAAATCAATTCCAAAAGTTGATTTTCTGCATTTTTTATCTTGACGGATACCTGCTGTTGCCCGAAAATAAGATATAGTTCAACGTTTTTTGAGGGAGGGCTAATGATGCGAGAAGAGAAAAAGTGGCCATACAAAATGAGACGGCTGATGCTGATGCTGCTTCTGGTTTTGACGCTGTCTGGGAATGGACAGGTGGCTTGGGCGCAGGGAATTGTGGTGTCTGCGGGAGATACGGAGGAGACTGCTGCAGGAAAGTTCTGTCAGACGGAGAAAGGGTGGATTTATCTTTATGAAGATGGAACTCAGGCGAAGGATGGTCTGCTGTCTATAGACGGGAAAACCTATTATTTTTCGGAAGAGGGAATCCGTCAGTATGGCTGGCAGGAAATCGATGGGAAATGGTATTACTTTGGAAGCAAATCCAAGGGCTATATGTACAAAAATACCTGGGTCAGGGAACATGGGAAAAGAACCTATTACCTTCTCAGTGACGGCAGCCGGTGTCAGGGCTGGTACAGCGGAAAAAGTACATATTATTTTGACAAAAATGGCCGACTGGTAACTGGATATAAGAAGATTTCCGGTATAAAATACCGCTTTGACGCAAAGGGAAGAATGACCGGAAATGGTCCCACATTTTCCCTGAACAGTGAGTGTGCCATTCTGGTAGAAGCAGACACAGGAAAGGTTTTGTACTCCAAAAATCCGGATGTGCGCCACGCAAATGCAAGCACAACTAAGATCATGACTGCAATCCTGGCACTGGAAAACAGCAAGCTGTCTGAGAAGGTGAAAACCTCTGCCTATGCGGCGTCCCAGGAGCCTACCAAGCTGTATTTTAAACGGGGCGAGCGCTTTTATATGCGGGATATGCTGTATTCCCTGCTTCTTCCGTCCCACAATGACACGGCAGTTGCCATTGCAGAGCACATTGGCGGAAGCGTGAAAAAGTTTGTTGCAATGATGAACGAGAAAGCGGTGGAACTGGGCTGCTCTAACACTCATTTTGCAACGCCAAACGGACTGGATGCAGGTCTGGCCCATTATACTACGGCAAGAGATATGTCAAAGATTGCCTGCTATGCATGGAAAAAATCTCAGATACGAAAAATTGTAAAGACACGAACAAAAACTATTCAGAATTTAAAAGGGAAATCCTACCGTCTGGTTTCCACAAACCGTCTGCTTAATGAGAAAATGCCAGGAGTCCGCGGAATGAAAACCGGATTCACCAACAAGGCTGGACAGTGCTTCGTTGGCGTGGTACAGGGATTGAACGGAAAAACTTATATTTCCGTCACCTTCGGCGCCAAAACAAGCGATGGAAGATGGGCAGATGCACGGAAGCTGCTTACATACGCAAGAAATCTGAAATAAGAGCAGAGTCTAAAAATATTCCAAGAAGATTTACAAATAATTTTTGTTCACAGCGACAGCCAAGGTATGCTATACTAGAGCGTGTTTGAAAAATCATTCCTGCAATCTGCACGCCCCATTTTGCGGGGAATTTGTCCCGAATTCGGTTGCCGTAGCCCGCTACGACGCCCTCATCCGGGACAAATTTCCCACAAACTGTGACGCACATCTTGTAGAAAGCATTTTTCAAACACGCTCTAAAAAATACAGCAATATTTACTTGTAAAATGTCGGGGCATACCCTGGCAGGAAACTGATGTAGCCAGAACCACTTCTGCCTGCAGAGGCAGATGGCATAGAAATAAGGAGAATTCCATGATCGAGATAGGAAAGAAACAGAAACTCACCGTAGCGAAAATCGTAGATTTCGGTGTTTATTTAGCAGAGGATAAAAATGCAAAGCAGGAGGATCGAGTGCTTCTTCCTGGCAAACAGGTTCCGGAGGGAACAAAAGAAGGAGATATGCTGGACGTTTTTATTTACAAAGATTCCAGCGACAGACTGATCGCCACCACCCGTGAGCCTAAGCTCCAGGTAGGGCAGACTGCTGTATTAAAGGTTCTACAGGTAACAAAAATCGGTGCATTTCTTGACTGGGGACTGGAGAAAGATCTGCTCCTTCCTTATCATGAGCAGACAAGCCGTGTTCATGAAGGACAGGAATGCCTGGTAGCACTTTATGTAGACAAGAGCAAAAGACTCTGCGCAACCATGAAAGTATATCATTATCTTTCTACCAGAACACCTTACGTGGCAGGGGATTCTGTAAAAGGCCGTGTGTATGAGATCAGTGACCGTTTTGGCGTATTCGTAGCAGTTGATGACAAATATTCTGCACTGATCCCTGCAAGAGAGGCAAATGGAAAATACCGTCCGGGAGAAGTACTCGACCTCCGTGTTTCTGAGGTGAAAGAGGACGGAAAGATGAACGTAACAGACCGCCAGAAAGCATATCTTCAGCTGAATGAGGATGCCGAAAGCGTTCTTAGCATCATCGAGGAATTTGCAGGAGTCCTGCCCTTTGATGACAAGGCATCTCCGGAAGTGATCAAGAGAGAGTTTGGCCTGAGCAAAAATGCATTTAAACGTGCAGTAGGCCACCTTTTAAAAGAAGGAAAAATCGAGATAAAAGACAAACGTATCTACAAAAAATAGCGAACAGTAACCGAAGTAATTTCAGGAGTGAAAAAATTGGCATTTACACACCTTCATGTCCACACAGAATACAGTCTGCTGGACGGTTCAAATAAAATAAAAGAATATGTAGCCCGTGTAAAAGAACTGGGAATGGACAGTGCGGCCATCACCGATCATGGTGTTATGTACGGAATCATTGATTTCTATCGTGCGGCAAAAGCAGCCGGAATCAATCCCATTCTGGGCTGTGAGGTATACGTGGCTCCAGGCTCCCGTTTCGACAGGGAACTGGGAAACAGTGATGACCGTTATTATCATCTGGTACTCCTTGCAGAAAACAATCAGGGCTACCAGAATCTTATGAAAATTGTTTCAAAGAGCTTTAAAGAAGGCTTCTATTACAAACCGCGAGTAGACCTGGAGCTTTTACAGGAATATCATGAAGGGTTGATTGCTTTAAGCGCTTGCCTGGCCGGAGAGGTGGCACGATTTATCAACCGTGGCCTGTATGAGGATGCAAAAAAGGCGGCACTCCGCTATCAGGATATTTTCGGAAAAGGCAATTTTTTCCTGGAGCTTCAGGATCATGGTATTCCGGAGCAGCAGAATGTAAATCAGCAGCTCCTTCGTATGCATCAGGAGACAGGAATCGATCTGGTTGCCACCAACGATATTCATTATACCTATGCAGAGGATGCAGATCCTCACGATATCCTGCTTTGCCTGCAGACAGGAAAGAAGCTGACAGATACTGACCGTATGCGCTATGATGGCGGTCAGTATTACGTAAAATCAGAGGAAGAAATGGCTGCTCTTTTTCCCTATGCACTGGAAGCACTGGAAAATACACACAAAATTGCACAGCGCTGCCATGTGGAAATCGAATTTGGCGTAACCAAGCTTCCAAGATTCGATGTACCCGATGGCTACACTTCCTGGGAATACCTGAACAAGCTCTGTTTTGAAGGTCTGGAAAGACTGTATCATCCGGTAAAGCCGGAGCTGCGGGAGCGTCTGGAATATGAGCTTTCTACCATCAAAAACATGGGATACGTAGATTACTTCCTCATTGTGTGGGATTTCATTCGATATGCCCGTGACAATGGAATCGAAGTAGGCCCTGGCCGTGGTTCTGCCGCAGGAAGTATTGTTGCCTATACACTGGGAATTACCCAGCTTGACCCCATTAAATATGACCTTCTGTTTGAGCGTTTCCTGAATCCGGAACGTGTTTCCATGCCTGATATTGATGTGGATTTCGGATTTGAGCGCAGGCAGGAAGTTATCGATTATGTTGTCCGTAAATATGGAAAGGACTGCGTTGTCCAGATTGTTACCTTCGGTACGCTGGCTGCGAGAGGCGTTATCCGAGATGTGGGCCGTGTCCTGGATATGCCTTATGCCCAGGTTGATACCATTGCGAAAATGGTTCCGGCGAAAATCCCAGGGGTAAAAGTTGTTACCATAGACAAGGCAATCGAAGCAAATCCAGAACTGAAGAAGGCCTATGATGAGCAGCCGGATATCCGTCATCTTATAGATATGGCGAAACGTCTGGAAGGACTTCCAAGGCATACTTCCATGCACGCAGCAGGAGTTGTGATCAGCCAGAAGGATGTTTCTGAGTATGTGCCTCTTTCCAGGGCACAGGACGGAACCATTGTAACCCAGTTCACCATGACAACCCTGGAGGAGCTGGGCCTTCTGAAAATGGATTTCCTAGGTCTCAGAACCCTGACGGTAATCAGCAATGCTGTGAAAAACGTAGAGAAAAATCACGGCATTTCCCTGAATATGCACGGAATTGATTATAACGATCAGAAAGTGCTGGATTCTCTTGGAACCGGCCGTACAGATGGTGTATTCCAGCTGGAAAGCGGTGGAATGAAGGGCTTCATGAAGGAACTGAAGCCTCACAGCCTTGAAGATGTGATCGCCGGAATTTCCCTGTACCGTCCAGGTCCCATGGACTTTATTCCCCAGTATATCCGGGGAAAGAACCGCCCCGACACGATCCGCTATGATTGCCCTCAGCTGGAGCCTATTTTGAAGGCGACCCACGGCTGTATCGTATATCAGGAGCAGGTTATGCAGATCGTGCAGAGCCTTGCCGGATTCACCCTGGGCCGAAGTGATCTTCTCCGCCGGGCTATGTCCAAGAAAAAGCTGGAGGTTATGGAAAAGGAGCGCCAGGCTTTCGTATATGGAAATGAGAAGGAAGGGGTTCCGGGCTGTATCAAAAATGGAATTTCCGAGAAGGTGGCAAACAAGATCTATGATGAGATGATTGATTTTGCCCAGTATGCGTTTAACAAATCCCATGCAGCTGCCTATGCGTTTGTAACCTATCAGACTGCATTTTTGAAATACTATTATCCGGTAGAATACATGGCTGCACTGATGACATCCGTAATCGACAAGCCAACCAAGGTTGCCGAGTATATCCAGGTCTGCCGCCAGATGAACATTCCCATTTTACCGCCGGATATTAACAAAGGAGAGTATGGATTTTCCGTATCAGGGGACTCCATTTTGTATGCGCTTTCCGCTATTAAAAGTGTGGGCCGTCCGGTAATTGAAGCTCTGGTGGCAGAGCGAGGGGAGCATGGAGAATACACCTCCCTGAAAAACTTTATCGAGCGAAATATTGCCACTGTAAATAAACGTGCTATTGAGAACTTTATCAAGGCCGGTGCTTTGGATTGTCTGGAAGGAAACCGCCGTCAGAAGATGATCGTATTCGGACAGATCGTGGATGACATTTCCAGAAATAAGAAACAGTCCATGGCAGGACAGCTGAGCTTCTTTGACATTGTGTCAGAGGACCAGAAGAAGGATTTTGAGATCCGTATGCCAAATGTGGAAGAGTTTGACAAGGATACGGTTCTCGGCTTTGAAAAAGAGGTTCTTGGAATTTATCTTAGTGGCCATCCGCTGGAGCGTTACCAGAACATTATGGAAAAAATGATCACAGCAAAAACCTCTGATTTCCAGCCTTCTGATGAGGAAGAAGGAGAACGGCGGGAGGAAGAGTCCGGTTTGAAGGACAATCAGAAGGTTATCGTAGGCGGAATGATCACTGAGAAAAATATTAAATATACAAGGAAAAACCAGGTAATGGCTTTCCTCACACTGGAAGATCTTGTGGGAACGGTGGAGATTATGGTATTTCCCCGTGACTATGAGAAATGGCAGAGCGTGCTTAATGAGGATGCCAGGATGTTTATCCAGGGACGGGTATCTGCTGAGGAGGACAAGGCCAGCAAGCTGATCCTGGAAAAGGTGCGTTTGTTTTCCGATATCCCAAGGGAGCTGTGGATTCAGTTCGAGAACAGGGAAGCTTATGGAAAAATGGAGAGCGGACTTTTGAAGGAGCTTCGTGAAATGCCCGGAAATGAAGGTGTTGTGATTTATTTAAAGGACATCAAAGCAATGAAAAAGCTTCCGGCTGCTTACCGGGTAAACCTGCAGGATGAGTGGCTGCAGAAGATGTATGAGAAGTATGGAAGTGCAAATGTGAAGATTGTGGAGCGGGTTCTGAAAAGCCTGTAAAAAGAAATTGGGGCAAAACGAATGCGGTGTGAGGCGTTTGTTTTGCCCCTTTAATACGCAGGGATTTTGCCCCACAGGGTCTGAATAAAGGCTGCGAAAGAAGAATATTGGCCAGTGTTTTTGGCTTCGCCGGTTTCATTTTTGTAAAACCATGGTAAAATCACGGAAATCAGGAAATATTTTCGGCAATTACTTAAGGAAAGAGTCTTGAAAAACCTTTAAAAATGCTATAAACTAATGCTGAATATGTGTATAGAAAAACGAGAGCGCATCCAAGGAGAATGGAGAACTGCTCCCGACGATTCATAAGATGGAGGAGATTATTATGGCAGAAAACAAAGTTAAGACCATTGGTGTCCTGACCAGCGGCGGTGACGCTCCTGGAATGAATGCTGCAATTCGTGCCGTTGTAAGAAGAGGACTTTCCAGCGGCCTTAATGTAAAAGGTATTCTGAAGGGATACAATGGATTATTAAATGAAGAAATCATCGATATGACAGCAAGAGACGTATCTGACACCATCGAGCGTGGAGGTACAATTCTTTACACAGCAAGATGTGCTGAATTCCGTACTCCGGAAGGACAGCAGCGTGGTGCAGAGATCTGCCGCAAGCACGGTATTGACGGCCTGGTTGTAATCGGCGGTGACGGTTCCTTTGCCGGAGCTCAGAAGCTGGCAAATCTTGGAATCAACACAATCGGTATTCCAGGAACCATCGACCTTGATATTGCCTGCACAGAGTATACCATCGGTTTCGATACCGCTGTAAACACTGCAATGGAAGCAATCGATAAGGTTCGTGATACCTCTACATCTCATGAGAGATGCAGTATCATTGAGGTTATGGGCCGTGGAGCCGGATGGCTGGCTCTCTGGTGCGGTATTGCCAACGGAGCTGAGGACGTTCTGATCCCTGAGAAGTACGATTATGATGAGCAGAAGCTGATCAATAACATTATTGAGAGCCGTAAGATGGGTAAAAAACATCATATCATCATCAATGCAGAGGGTATCGGTCATTCACAGGCAATGGCTACCCGTATTGAGGCAGCTACCGGAATCGAGACAAGAGCTACGATTCTTGGACATATGCAGCGTGGTGGAAGCCCGACCTGTAAGGACCGTGTATATGCATCTATGATGGGCGCTATGGCAGTTGACCTTCTTCTGGAAGGAAAGAAGAGCCGTGTAGTCGGATATCGTCATGGTGATTTCGTTGATTTTGATATTAACGAAGCTCTTGCAATGGAGAAGAGCGTAACTCCATATATGTGGGAAGTTTGCGAGTCACTTTCTCATAACTATAAGAAATAATATGTTCATTCAAAATCTGCGTTTAAAATTGCATAAATTGAATACAGCACAAATAATTACCCTCAGCTTTGCGGGGGTAATTTTTGTAGGAGGATTAATTTTGTGGCTGCCCTTCTGTACAGCGGCAGGACAGACCACCTCCTTTACGGACGCTATGTTTACCGCTACTACCTGTGTCTGTGTGACTGGACTTGTGACCGTTGTTACGGCAACCCATTGGACCTGGATAGGAAAATTGGTGATGCTGCTTCTGATACAGATTGGAGGCATCGGTCTGATCGCACTTGCCAGTATTATCTTCATTTCCCTGAACTGGAAGATCAGTATGCGGAATCGCCGTATGATCCAGGAATCCTACAATCTGGATCAGATGGCAGGACTTGTGAAAGTGGTAAAGAAGGTAATTCTCTGTGTGCTTGCGGCGGAAGGAATGGGAGCTGTGGGCTATGCTTTTTGTTTTGTCCCCAGGTTCGGACTTGGAAAAGGGCTGAGATATGCTGTTTTTACGGCTGTATCTGCATTTTGCAATGCGGGAATTGATCCCCTGGGAGATAACAGCCTGGCGTCTTACGTATCCGATCCTCTTGTCAACATTGTGACGATGCTGATTATTATTGCTTCCGGTCTGGGCTTTAATGTGTGGTGGGATATTGGACGCCGTTTGAAGCTGGTTTTTCAGAAGAAGCTTTCTGCCGGAAGAATCTATAAGACGCTGCAGCTTCAAAGCAAGCTGGTATTGACAACCACAGGGATTTTGCTGGTATTGGGAACAGGATTGGTTTTTCTTTTTGAATATAATAATCCAGATACAATAGGAAATCTTTCCCTGGGCGGCAAGCTGATGGCTTCTGCTTTTCAATCTGTGACGACGAGAACCGCCGGATTTTTCACTATAGACCAGGGAGCGCTTACCAACGGCAGTGTGATGATCTGCCTTATCCTGATGATCGTGGGAGGTTCTCCCATGGGAACGGCAGGTGGAGTTAAGACTACTACACTGGCAGTTCTGGCGCTGAGCATCTATGCAAATCTTCGGGGTAAAAAAGATGTGGAGGCTTATGGCAGAAAGATACGCAGCAGCTATATCCGTTCCGCACTTGTGGTAGTGGGAATGGCAGTTGGCGTTTTGTTTGTTTCTGTCCTGATATTTTCCCTTGTTATGCCGGAAGCTCCTTTTGTAGATGTTTTGTATGAGCTTACCTCTGCAGTTGGAACAGTAGGACTTTCAAGAGGACTGACAGGAGTAATGAATACTCCTGCAAAATGGGTTGTGATCCTTACTATGTATCTTGGAAGAATCGGTCCGCTGACTCTCGGTTCCGCAGTAGTGTCACGGGCACAGGGCAGACCAGAGAAGGTACATCTGGCAGAAGAAAATATCATGATTGGATAAAGGAGTTATCTATGGAAGGAAAATCCTTTGCGGTAATAGGCCTGGGACAGTTTGGAAGAACACTGGCCAAGGAGCTGGCAAATTCAGATTGTGATGTGCTGGCGATTGATGATAAAGATGAGAATATCCAGGAAATTGCAGAGAAAGTTACTTATGCAGTCCGTGCAGATGTGCGGGAGCCTGGAATCCTGAAATCTCTTGGAGTGCAGAATGTAGATGTAGCGATTATTGCTGTTGCAGAAAATATGGAAGCCAGTATTACTGCCACCATGCAGGCGAAAGAACTGGGGGTTCCGCTTGTTCTTGCAAAAGCAGTGAATTCCCTTCATGGACGCATCCTGGAGAAAATAGGAGCGGATCAGGTGATATATCCGGAACGCTCCATGGGACTTCGCGTTGCCAGAAATCTCACATCTGGAGGTTTCGAGGATATTTTTGAATTGTCAGCTGAATTTAGTATGGCAGAGTTTCGGATTCCGGCGGAATGGATAGGGAAAAGCCTGGCAGAGCTGAGAACCCGTGAGAAGCATCAGATTAATATTGTTGCCGTGAAACACGGCAATACGGTAAATGTGAATCTGAATCCCACCAAAAAGCTGGAAGCAGGCTGTATTCTGGTGGCAGTTGGAAGGAATGAAGATTTGAACAAATTCAGGAAGCCTCTGTAGAGCGTGTTTCCAATATGTTTCCTATAAAGCAATACATGGGACATGGTTGTGAGAGGTTTTGCCCGGATAAGTGTATTGCAGCGGATTTATACGCTTCTATTAAGGAATAAAAAGCATTGCGAGGATAAAATATGATAACCAGTGCAAATAACAGCCAGGTGAAAAACATCATACAGCTGAATCAGAAGGCAAAGGCCAGAAGAGAGCAGGGACTGTTTGCTGCGGAAGGACGGAAAATGTTCGGAGAAGCTCCGGAGAGCTGGATTCACAAGGTGTATGTGGCAGAATCTCTTACATCCGATGAGACGGTGATGAAACAGATCCGCAGACTTCCGGAGGAAAAAGCAGAAATCGTGGCGGACAATGTATTCCGCCAGATGTGTGATACCAAGACTCCACAGGGGATCCTCACAGTTTTGAAGAAACCCGAATGGAGAATGGAGGATATCCTGAAAGGTCCCGCACCTCTTATTATGATCCTGGAGGACCTTCAGGATCCTGGAAATGCGGGAACTATTATCCGGACAGGAGAGGGCGCCGGAGTTTCCGGGGTATTTCTTACCAAAACCTGTGTAGACATTACAAATCCAAAAGTAATCCGTTCTACAATGGGATCTGTTTACAGAATGCCTTTTCTATATGTGGAGGATGTGGTATCATTAAAAGCAGAGCTGGAAGAGAAAGGTGTCCGGATCTTTGCAGCACATCTGAAAGGGAAAAATTCTTATGATCAGGAGAGCTATACCGGTGGCAGTGCTTTTCTTATTGGAAATGAAGGAAAAGGGCTGACCGAGGAAGCAGCAGAGGCAGCGGACTGTCTGATAAGAATCCCTATGTGTGGAAGGGTGGAATCTTTAAATGCAGCTATGGCAGCAGGGATCCTGATGTATGAGGCTGCAAGACAGAGAAGATAGTATTGGCTTTTTTCACCGAAAGGGGGGAGTCTTATGGAACCAATCATCTGGCTTGGAATCCTGGCAGTGCTTCTTATAATAGAAGGACTTACCACGGCGCTTACCACCATCTGGTTCGCCGGAGGTGCGCTGGCTGCCGCTGTTGCCGCAGGCTTTGGTGCAGGGATTGTTCCACAGTTACTTTTATTCTTTGCAGTTTCGCTGGTGCTTTTGTTCTTCACAAGACCTATGGCACTGAAGCTGATGAACAAAGATACAGAGAAGACGAATGTAAATAGTCTTCCTGGAAAAACTGCAGTTGTGATCCAGAAGATTGATAATCTGGCTCAGACCGGACAGGTACGCATTAATGACATCGAGTGGCTGGCGAGGACACCTGATGACAATGTGACCATCCCGGAAGGAACTGTAGTGGTAATCAAAGAAGTCCACGGTGTAAGACTGATCGTGGAGAAAAAGTAGGAGGCGGAAATATGGGAAAAGTATTAATTTTACTGATCGTGATTATCCTGGTGCTGTGGATCCTTGCATCCTGCATTCGAATCGTACCCCAGGCATATGCGATCGTACTTGAGCGTTTAGGCGCTTATCAGGCAACATGGGGAACCGGTGTACACTTTAAACTCCCATTTGTGGAGCGTGTGGCGAGAAAAGTCAATCTGAAAGAGCAGGTTGTAGATTTCCCACCGCAGCCGGTAATTACAAAAGATAACGTAACCATGCAGATTGATACTGTTGTATTTTTCCAGATCACAGATCCGAAACTTTATGCATACGGCGTTGAGAACCCTATCATGGCTATTGAAAATCTTTCCGCAACAACACTGCGAAACATCATTGGTGACATGGAGCTGGATGAAACACTGACTTCCCGTGAGGTCATCAACACGAAGATGCGTGCATCCCTTGACGTTGCTACAGATCCATGGGGAATCAAGGTCAACCGTGTTGAGCTGAAAAATATCATTCCGCCGGCTGCTATTCAGGAAGCCATGGAGAAGCAGATGAAGGCAGAGCGTGAGAGACGAGAAGCTATCCTGATCGCAGAAGGTGAAAAAAAATCTACCATTCTTGTTGCAGAGGGTAAAAAGGAATCAGCTATTCTTGACGCTGAGGCCGAGAAGCAGGCTGCCATCCTTCGTGCAGAAGCTCAGAAGGAGCGTATGATCAAGGAAGCAGAAGGCCAGGCCGAGGCTGTTCTGAAGGTACAGAAAGCAAATGCAGAAGGTCTTCGCATGATCAAGGAAGCCGGAGCAGACAGTGCGGTGCTTACGCTTAAGAGTCTGGAAGCACTTGCCAAGGTTGCTGACGGCAAATCCACCAAGATCATTATCCCGTCTGAAATCCAGGGTCTGGCAGGTCTTGCCACATCTCTGAAAGAAATCGTGACAGAGGATAAGAGTAACGATTGATAAATAACTGGTGTTAGAGCGTGTCTCCAAAATCATTTCTGGCACCGTTAAAGCAGAGGAGAATTATTATGAACTTAAAAGGCAGAAATTTTTTAACGCTGAAGGATTTTACACCAGAAGAAATCACTTATCTGATCGATTTATCTGCAGAGCTGAAAGCAAAGAAAAAAGCTGGCGAGCTTACAGAGTATTACAAGGGCAAAAATATTGCCCTGATTTTTGAGAAAACAAGTACCAGAACACGCTGCTCCTTTGAGGTTGCAGCCCATGATCTTGGCATGGGAAGCACCTATCTGGATCCGACTGGTTCCCAGATCGGAAAAAAAGAGAGCATTGCAGATACTGCAAGAGTTCTTGGAAGAATGTACGATGGAATCGAATATCGTGGATTTGGACAGGACATTGTGGAAGAGCTTGCAAAATATGCTGGTGTTCCGGTATGGAATGGTCTGACCAACGAATATCATCCTACTCAGATGCTGGCTGATATGCTGACAATTCGTGAGCATTTCGGACATTTGAAGGGAATCAAACTGGTATACATGGGCGATGCCCGCTACAATATGGGAAATTCCCTGATGGTAGCCTGCGCTAAGCTTGGTATGCACTTCGTGGCCTGCACAAGCAGCAAATATTTCCCGAATGATGAGCTGGTTGCACAGTGCAAGGAGTACGCAGCACAGTCTGGTGCAACCATCACTCTTACAGAGGATGTGGAGGCTGGAACAAAGGATGCGGATGTTATTTACACAGACGTATGGGTATCCATGGGTGAGCCGGATGCGGTATGGGAAGAGAGAATCCATGACCTGACACCATACAAGGTAACTTCCGCAGTTATGAAAAATGCAGGGGAGAAAGCAATCTTCCTTCACTGTCTGCCTGCATTCCATGACCTGAAAACAAAGATCGGCAAGGAGATGGGCGAGCGCTTTAACCTTACCGATATGGAAGTAACAGATGAGGTATTCGAGTCACCTGCATCTAAAGTATTTGACGAGGCAGAGAACCGTATGCATACCATCAAAGCAGTTATGGTTGCTACTTTGGGAGAGCCTGAGGCGAAATAATAAAATGGTTTATAATAAGGAAACAATTGAACAGAACATATATGCAAAATGGGCGGGCAAAACCGTCCATTTTGCAAAAGAAATAGATTCTACCAATCTGTGGATCAAACGGCTGGCAAAGGAAGGGGCTCCTGAGGGAACACTTGCCCTGGCAGAATACCAGTCAGCAGGCCGAGGCCGTCTTGGCCGTTCTTGGGAAGTTCCGGAAGGAACTTCCGTGATGATGAGTATTCTTCTGCGCCCGGATTTTCAGCCGCAGTACGCACCTATGCTTACTCTGGTAATGGGGATGGCAGTGGCAAAGGCAGTAAAAAATCTTGGCTTTGATGTGAGTATTAAATGGCCAAATGATGTGGTAGTTTCTCGCAAAAAAATATGCGGAATCCTTACAGAAATGGGAGTTCTGAATGGAAAAATTGATTATGCGGTCATCGGAGTGGGAATTAATGTCAATATCCAGGAGTTTCCGGAAGAAATGTCTGACAAGGCAACGTCTCTTTATATAGAAGGAGGGCGGGAATACGACAGAAGTCAGGTTCCTGGTCTTGTAATGGAGGCATTTGAGGAATACTACGAGAGATTTGCAGCAACCTGTGACCTCAGTAGCCTGAAAGAAGAATACGAGGCGATTCTGGCCAACTATAACCAACCTGTGAGAGTTCTAGCCAAAGAGCCTTACGAGGGAATTGCCAGGGGAATTACAAATGGCGGCGAGCTGCTGGTGGAAAAAAAGGATGGAAGTATTGTGGAAGTCAGTGCAGGGGAGGTTTCTGTGCGAGGCTTATACAGCTACGTTTGATTTTCCAATGCATATTTCCAAACCGTTTCTGCAAGGTGTATGTCCCACAAACTGTGGCGTACATCCTGCAGGAGGCATTTATGGGGCATACTCTGGCATCCTTGGATAAAATAAACATTGTAGAAAGGTGGTACTTACGTGTATCAGGATAATGTAGTGCTTTGTGGTGCAAGTGCCTATGAGCAGAAATACTATTTTAACAGAGATTTTGATTCTCTGCCGGATCATGTGAAGAAAGAGCTGCAGATCATGTGCGTTCTTTATACAGAAGAAATCGGCGGAATTTTTACCCTGGAATTTGATGAGGATGGAAATCTTCAGTTTAAAACAGAAGCTGCAGAGGCAGATGGCTTCTATGATGATATTGGAGGTGCGCTGAAGATTAAACAGCTCCGCCAGGAAAAAGAAGAGCTTCTGGAATCTCTGGAAATGTATTATCGTGTGTTTTTCCTTGGGGAAAATGTGGATAACGATTCTCAGGGAGAATAAGATTGTGGATAATCATGCATTAACAGAAGAATTGAAAAAAAAGGCTCCGTCATGGGGAATCCCGGGAAAACAAAAGGACACTTCCTGGAAAATCGGAAACGTGATAATTCCCAACCGTTTTGTGCTGGCACCTATGGCTGGTGTGACAGACCTTGCGTTTCGCAGGCTTTGCAAGGAACAGGGGGCTGGGCTTATCTGCATGGAGATGATCAGTGCCAAGGCAATTTCTTATAAGAATAAGAACACGAAAACTCTTATGGAAATCGATCCTGTGGAACATCCCATTTCGCTCCAGCTTTTCGGAAGTGATCCGCAGCTGATGGCAGAGGTGGCAAAAGGAATAGAGGAACATCCCTTTGATATTCTGGATATCAACATGGGCTGTCCGGTGCCAAAGGTAGTAAATAATGGAGAAGGATCTGCCCTTCTCAAGAATCCGGACCTTATTGCAGGAATCGTAAAAAGCATTTCCCAGGCAATCAGCAAGCCTCTTACTGTGAAGGTAAGGATAGGCTTTGAAAAGGAGCCCGTTGACATTGTGGAGATTGCAAAGAGAATTGAGGATGCAGGTGCAGCTGCCCTTGCAGTTCACGGGCGGACCAGAGCCCAGTATTATTCCGGTACGGCAGACTGGGAAACCATTGCCAGAATCAAGGAAGCCGTTTCCATTCCCGTGATCGGGAACGGAGATGTGGATTCGCCGAAGAAGGCAGAGGCTATGTTTGCACAGACAGGCTGTGATGCAGTCATGATTGGCCGGGCTGTGGAGGGAAATCCCTGGATCTTTCGTGAAATGAACCATTATTTTGCAACAGGAGAAGAACTTCCCCGCCCATCTCTTGGAGAAGTTAAGGAGATGATACTCAAACACGCAAGAGCGCAGATTGAGTTGAAGGGGGAATTTATCGGAATCCGTGAAATGCGGAAGCACGTAGCCTGGTATACTGCCGGAATGCCTCATAGTGCAGGCCTCCGCAGGGAGTCAAACAATATCAGCAGCTATGAAGAACTGGTACAGTTACTGGAGAGATTATGAAAAGATTACTGGATGATGAAAGTGTTCAAAATGCTTTGGAATTTCTGAAAGAGGACGATGACAGAACTCTTTTGGAAACGCTGGAAATGTGTCAGATCCCGGCACCTTCCTGTCAGGAGGAAAAGAAGGCGGCGTATGTTCTGGCGAAGATGGAGGAAGCAGGTCTTTGTGATGTGCATATAGATGAAGTGGGAAATGTGCTGGGAACCAGAAAGGGAACTGGCACTGGCCCGAGAATTGTGCTGGCTGGTCATACAGACACCGTTTTTCCCATGGATACAGACCTTACTTTAAAGAAAGAGGGAAATCGCTACAGCTGTCCGGGAATCGGAGATGACACAAGGGCAGTTGCAGAGCTTCTTACCATTGCAAGAGCAATGGAGAGAGCAGACCTTCGTGGTGAAGGAGATATTATTTTTTGTGCAAATGTGTGTGAGGAAGGTCTGGGAGATCTTCGGGAAAGCAAGCACCTGTTTGGCACTGATGGTTCAAAAGAGTCTCCGGCGTACGATGGCTTTATCTCTATTGACGATAAGAGAACGGCGGGAATCATTTATCATGCTGTGGGAAGCGAACGGTATCTGGTGAACTTCCACGGAGCAGGCGGGCACAGCTTTACTGGCTTTGGAATTCCCAATCCCATTCATGCTATGGGAAGGGCAATTGCAAAGATCGGTGATTTTCAGGTACCTTCCAACCCGAAAACGACATTTAGCGTAGGTGTGGTAAACGGCGGAACTTCTGTGAATGTAATTTCCGCAGAAGCATCTATGTTAGTTGATATGCGTTCTGTGGACTCCGGCGCCCTGGGAGAGCTCTCCAAAAGGTTTCATCAGGCGGTGAAAGAGGCTGTGGAAGAGGAGAACCGACGCTGGGAGGCCGATGATCAGTCAGACAATCGTATTACTGTGACAATGGAAGAGAAGGGCAGACGGCCTGCCGGAACTCAGTCGCAGAAGTGTGGAATTGTTCAGACTGCAAACCTGGCGAACCAGGCTCTTGGAATGGAGACAATTTACATCGGTGCAGCCAGTACAGATGCCAATATCCCTATCAGTCTTGGGATTCCGGCTGTTACAGTAGGATTTGGCGGAAAAGGTGGCGGAGAGCATACCATTCATGAGTGGTATGAGCAGAAGGAATCCTGGAAAGGGCCGCAGAGAGATTTACTGCTATTGCTGGCCTTATCCGGATATGGGGATGTGAAGGATTATCAGCTGCCGGTTTTGAAAAAATGAGTCTGCATTGGAGATGAGTAGAATATCTTATACGTTGGTGGAGAGCATCAGATATCACAAGTGGTATCTGGTGCTCTTTTTTATGAAATCCCCACAAATATATTTACTAAATTTTGTGGAAATAGCTAAAAATTCTTACAAATAAGAAAATCAGCTGCAAAAATGAGAAAAATTGGTTGCGAAAATTGGTATGGCAAATTATACTAAACTTATCTTGATGATGACGGAATATGACTAAGCTGTGTTTTAGCAAACACGCTTTGGCTCAAATGTTTTGCAAAAAGGAGGGCAATACATGAACAAACAGAACAATGTATGGAAACGAGTGGCTGCATGGACACTGGCTGCGTCTATGGTAGCAGGAAGTAATTCCTTTACCGTATTGGCTGAGAGTATGCCAGCTGCAGAGCAGTCAGAATTGGAAGCAGGTGAGTTCGCTGAGGGTTTCCTGGCAGAAACAGAAGGCGAGGACGGAACAGCAGATGAATGGCAGGAGGACAGCTTCACAGACGGGGAAGAGACCGCAGAAGTGGCAGATGGATTCACTTCCGGGGAGACAGAGGAGCTGGCAGATTTTACAGAAGAAGGGGAAGAAGAGGAGCCTAATGATTTAAAAAATGCTCTGACGTTCGATTACCCGGATGATGTGTCACAGATGCTTCCTAATAGTGAAATGGAGGTACCAGTTCATCTTTATCACAGTTGGTACGATGAAGAGGGTGGTGAGTGCTCTGAAGAAGTAAATTCTTTTGAATTAAGATTCCATCCAGATGAAAATAACTGGTCCTACAATACGGATCTTATCGATGTGAAATTTGTATCTGATGAAGAGGGAAGACCTGTTGTGAAGATTGTCTCCAAGGGAGAAACCGGAGATACCGATATTCACGTTGGTGCATATGTAGACGGTGAAGAGTGGGCGACCGAATCCTTACACGTATGGGTGACAGACCGCTATGCAGTACTCACTGCTGATGATATGGGGAATCCACTGGTAGGAGAAACACTGGATCTGAATGAGAAGAACATTGAGGTATGCACCTACCGCAGTGAAGAGAATCAGGAGTCAACAGAGACAGATACGGTTACTTTTGATGTGATATATGATAATGAAGACGCATGGCTTGCTGAGCAGACTGATGGAGAGAAGCTGCCCCGGCTTACAAGAATTGATAACGAAAATACAGGCTTCACCATTATCGCATATAAAGATGGAGAAGAGATTACCAGAAGACATTTTGCTTTTGACTATATAAGTTATGATGTCTGGTTTGAGAATATCCGAGGTGAAGGTTCCAGCTGGATTTTTTCTAATGAAAAAGCGTGTGAGCTGGATCTGAATATGGATAACCTGGAAGATAAAAATCTGGCTGGAAATGTTGAGATCAACTGGTATGTGTCAGAGTCTGATGAATCCGGAAATGGAGCAGCGGCAGAAGAAGGCAGTTTCTGGTCAAGAACGAAAAAAGGAATTTCTATTGATGGAACCCAAATGGGAGACTCTGGTTACGATGTAATCGCACAGGTTCTTGTACGTATCGACGCTTTGGATAAGCCGGTAGAGGTTTCCAGATGTGAGACCTTTATTGAGAAAATAAAGGAAGAAGAAAATCTGGAATATGATCCGGGAAGAAGCAATCTGTTTCGCGGGGAAGGTCTGTGGATTAATAATACCTATTGGGGATATTTGAAAAATGCAGATCATCCATGGGGTGAAGGCGTAGAAGTGACGATTGATTCTTTAAGTGTAACGGATATAGAATGCTATGACGAAGAGTATGATGAGGAAGAAGATCGGATCTGCCGCATAGAGGAGAATGAAGGTGGCTGGAATCTCGTGGGAGAGTTTACCGGAAAGGTATCTGTTCATATTGAAGGACATGTTACGGAAGAGAGCGGAATTGAAGTGAAACAGGATTTTCCTCTCTGGATCCAGGACTCCATGATTTATGCAGAAGCTGAGCTTCCTAATGGTACCGGACAGATGCTTCCGGGAGAAACAGTGGAAATTTCAGTAAAGGTTTATAGTGAGGATCATGATTCCTCAACAGGAAGGGTTACGAAAAAAGAGCTTGATTCATCTGAATATGATATCCGGTGGCGGGATGAGGATGGAAATGCCTGGTATGACGGGAATATTCTTGAAATAGAAGAAGGCGAAAAGGCTGGAACGATTAAGATTACAGCAAAAAAGACAGGTGATACAGATCTGTATATAGGTGCCTTTGGAAAAGATGCTGACGGAAATACATGGGAAGTAGATGAAAGAGCCAGACTTTATATAAGAGTAGAGGATGGTAATCCTATGATTCGTCCTGCTGACCTGGATGGCAAAAATCCGAAGGTGGGTGAGGAACTGGATCTGAATGCCTATAACCCATCTGTGGTTGTACGCAGTTACAGTGAAGAGGGTAACCCAGAGAGTGGTATAACAGAGGAAGAGCTGGATAGAGGGGAAATTCGTTTTCGTCTGGAAGGATATGACTTCAATGCATGGGAGATCAAAGAAGGAACCCAGGAGGATAAAATTCCAGTTCTGATTCGCAGAGGAGACTGGCAGACAGAGGTGACCTTAGTTGCAGAAAAGAAAGAGACGGATGATTACGGAACCGAGTATTACGATGAAGTGGCACGGCAGACCTATTACTTCGGGCTGACAGAGGAAACCTGCCGGTATGATATTGATTTTGCAGATGTGTCCCTTTTTGTTGGAGAAGAAAAGGAAGTGGACCCGTATATTAACTGTTGGGTAAGAAATGATACATATCCTGATGGAAGAAATGTGAAGGTCGAAGTTACAAACGTTGAAGTACATAACGCAGAGGATGAAGAGAGTACAGAGGACATCTGCGAACTGTATGTTCCAGATCCTGCAGATGAAGAAAGCGATGGAATCTGGAGGGCTCATGCCAATCGTGTTGGTCATGCTGTTATGACAGTTTCTTATATGGATCTGGAAGGGGAAGAACAGTCATATACGGTAAATATTTTTGTCAGCACTGATAAATATGATCTGTATTTTGGGTATCCAGAGGATACAGAATGTCTTCTGAAAAACAGCGAAGGGGAATTTCGGGCTCATCTTTATCATTCATGGAAATATGAAGCGGACATGGAGGATGGAGAGGAAGTTAAGAATTTCACACTGAAATTTAACAAAGAAAGTGGAGATTCCTTCTATAGCGAAGAATTACTGGAAGCACCGGAAATCCTCAAGGATGAATCCGGAAGAGAAACAATTGTGAAGCTGAGAAGCCGCAATTCCGGGAATAATGAATGGGGATTTGTAAATCTGGATGCGTACGTGGAAAATGAAGATGGCTCCAGTGCAAGGGTCTGGTCTGGAAATCTGAATGTATATATAACAGATAATTATACCACCATGCTTCCTGGAAATCTGGGAGACTTGCAGATGCTTCAGGTTGGTGAGGTCCTTGATCTGAATAAGGTCGGCTTACAGGTCCTTCGCTATGAAAATGGGGAAGGAAAACCAGTGGAAAATGTTACTTTTGATGTTCAGTACGACAAATATTCCAATGAAGACGGCTATGACTCTGGAGACTGGAAAGATATTTCTGAAGAGGGGGATGAATTACCTCGCCTTATCCGAATGAGCAGCGGTGAAATAGAGATTATAATTACTGCATATCAGCATGATGAGGAGACTGGAGAAAACGTCAATGTTGGTGAAAGAACCTATCATTTCAGTGAACTGGATTACTCTCCAGAGCTTGTAAATGACAGATCTGTTATTTTCTCCAATGAGACAGGGGAAAATTCCTATTGCATGGAACTGAATACAGAAAATCTGGAGAACAAAAAAAATATCCAGGTTGAATGGGGAGTTGGAAGTTTTGTAGAAAATGAGGAAACCGAGGAAACTGAGTGGATACCTTTGGAAATCAAAGATCCATTCTGGAAGGCTGACGGAACGAGGCTTTATATTGATGGTAAAGAGATGTATGCCGCAGGAGAATCTTCTGAATATATAGTTCGTGCATCTGTATGTGTGGAGATTGAAGGGGAAGAGAAGCCATTGGTGGTAAATGAAAACTTCTTTGACATCTGGGCCCGTGAACCAGTTTATGATTACTGGAATCTGATGGATCATCCTACATTTTTCTATGATGCAAGCTTCTTTGTTCCGAACTACCTTATTTATCATATAGAAGATGGAGAGCATCCGTCGGGAGAAAATGTTAGAATCCCAGTGGATATTACAAAGGTAGAAACAATAGAAGCATATGGTTACGATGGTGATAATCTGCCGGAACTTTGTACGCTGAAGGAAGAGCCAGGAGAAGGCTGGTGGCTGGAAGGAAAGCGTTGTGGAAGAGGCGCAGTTTCCTATACTTATACGGACCTGGACGGAAATGTACAGAACAGAACTGAGGAATTCTGGACAGAGAACTATATCCGCTATATCAAAACAGACCTGGAAGAAAATGCATTAAATCTGTTGATTGATGAGGAAAAGGAGATTACCTTATCTGTAATAGGAGAAACACATGATCCGGAAACTGGAAAAGTTACCACAGAAGTAATCCCGGCCTCTGACTATGAGATCTCTTTACAGGATTATGACAGAAATTCTGTAGATGCATGGATTACTGAAGATGGAAAGCTTCATATCCGGGCGGTAAGTGATGAAAGCGATACCGTTGTAAGTGTGTATGCCAGCTCTACGGATCCGGAAGATAAGTGGGAAGCAATTCTTCCAAACGGTATTTATGTTGTACCGGCAGCAGTCTTCTATACCATAAATATGGAAAAGAATCTTGAGAATGTATGGCCGGAGCTGACGGATACCTTTAATCTCAACGAGTATGCACCTTATGTAATGCGCCGGGATTATGATGAAGAGGATAAGATTCAGGAAACAAGGATGGATGGTATTCAGTTCAGGCTGGATTATGAGGAGGATAAGTGGCGTGTTCTGGAAGGAACGGAAGAGAAGGAGATTCCGACTCTTGTTCGTACCAGCACAGACGGAACAGAAATTACTCTTTGTGCTGATATCGTGTATGTGGATGAGTATGGAAGAGAGCAGCGTGAACAGCTTGCAGATTGGAAATACTGGTTCGGCGGACTCTATGACATTAACGGCGAGCATTCCTGGACAGAAGGCGTAGTTACAAAGGAGCCGACCTGTGAGGAAGCCGGAAGCAAGGAATATCTTTGCAAGTCCTGTGGAGAGACAAGAACAGAAGAAATCCCTGCATTTGGACATACCTGGAACCTTACTGCAACCGTGACTTCTACCTGTGTGGCTGAGGGATATCGTGTTTATACCTGTGCAACCTGTAAACAGACGAAATCGGAAGTAATTCCGAAGCTTGCTCATACCATGGTAACAGTAATTGACAGCGCTGCAACCTGCGGAACTGTTGGAAAACAGCATCAGGAGTGCAGTGCGTGCGGCGGAGCACGTACTGAGCTTCCAGACACACCGGCAACAGGAACCCACAGCTGGAAAGAAAATGGAGTTGTAGCCGCAACCTGTACAACAGCGGGAAGCAGAAATTATATTTGTGAAACCTGTGGACAGACAAGGAGTGAGACAATTCCGGCAACAGGAACCCATACATGGGGAGCTTATGTAGTGACAGAAGCTGCTACAGCTGTAAAAGAGGGAATTGAAACACGTACCTGCAGCGTGTGCGGCCAGACAGAATCCAGAAGCGTTGCCAGATTGAACGCTTATGTGAAGGTGACAGAGTCCACCTTCCCGATGAAGCGCAGACAGACCTTCACCCTTCCTGTAACAATGGAATCTGGAGATTATATTGAAAGTGTAATTTCCAAAAATACTAAGAAGATTACCGTTTCCTGGACAGCTGACGAGGTAACTTTAAAGGCAAAGAAGAAAGCAAAGACTGGAAAAGTAAAAGTTATCATCAAGACAAAAGGCGGAGCATCCAAGACGATTACCGTAAAATTGCAGAAAGGCACCGTTGCTGCTAAGAAGATTCTTGGTATTCCGGATACCGCTACATTGAAGGTAAAGAAAACCCTGAAGCTGCAGCCAGTTGTAAGTCCGATTTCTTATCAGACGAAAGTTTCTTACAGTACTTCCAATAAGAAGGTGGCAACTGTGGATAAGAAGGGTAAGATTACTGCAAAGAAGGCTGGAACAGCAATCATTAAGGTTACTTGCGGAAAGATTACAAAGAAATGCAAGGTGACAGTAACAAAGAAATAAACAGTCAGCTGGTGTTCTCCTGGCAAAGGGGATAGGAGCATAAAAGAAGCGGGCTTCCGAAATGCATAATTCGGAAGCCCGTTTCTTTTTATGTGTTAAAAATTTTCCAAACACGCTCTAACAAGCTGCTTCTTTTTTCTTTTTGAGAACTGCAAAGGTAAGAATGCAGGTGAACAAAATAAACAAAATGGAGCAGGAAAGTACATAGTTCAGTGCCGCACCCATGATTCCCCACTGCTTTACCATAGCCTGCGCAGCCAGAATGGTGATAACAGCTGTAATAGAGTAAACCGGCAACAGGCATTTTCCCCAGCGGATGGCAATGAGGATGTTGTAAAGCATATAAACTTCAGAACTGATTCCTCCGCCGATAAGAAGCACAACAAACTGCAACTTATACGGGGAAAGATCCACGCCATAAATGAGCTCCAGCAAAGTACGTCCGATCAGATGTCCTCCGGCAACAACTGCAGTGCAGCATACCAGGATAATGGCAATGATACGAAGCACATACAAGGTAAATTTCTTCACATTGTTTTCCCACCATAATCCGGCAATGGTGGTGATGGTTGGTTTAAATACAAACTCGCACATCAATGAAATAACGAAGGATGGCATAAACAGAATGCTGTAGTAGGTCTGATATTCGTCTGCCATCACACTGGCCATGGCGTATTTTGGAATGTTGTAAAGGAGCAGGGAAAGGAAGGTTCCTACAAACATTGGGGTACAGGTTTTCAAAAGCTCCATTACGTGGGAAAACTGGAATTTGCGGTTATCCTCTGCATGGCCGGCATATTTCCTGGAAGCCCAGGAGTTAATGACAAGGCAGAGAACCAGGGAAGTGACAGGGGTTGCCACACAGGTAAGATACAAACTCTTCGTAACAATGAGGATGATGGTGAAAAATACTGCGGAATATAAATTACGGGCGGCAAGCATTTTCCCCATCTGCTCTACATGGTACTTCTGCTGGAGATTTCCGTGAAAAACATCTTCTACTGCATCGATCATCTTCATCATGATAACAAAAGTACTGATGATGATGTACTCGCCCTTGAAACTGAAAGAGCTGTAAATAATGCCGAAAAGCATCATCAGTGCGCAGGTGATGATTCTGGAAACCTTGTATTCTGAGAAAATATATTTCTGCTCCAGGTCAGTGGCCTGGTAGGTACGGACTCCATAACGGCCTACCTGGAGAAGAAGCTGGGCAGTGGCATAGCTGAGGGAGAAAAAGCCGGCAAGCTGTGCACCGCAGACTCGTGTTACGACAAGGAGATACAGAAAGGAAGAGCCAGAATAACAGGTGCTTCCGATCATGTTCCATAAAAATGCCTTTTTTACATTTTTCTCTTTATTCATTTTGTGCCCTCCACCATCTGGCGTAACTGGTTAAGAGAATGTTCTCTGAATTCTGCCAGCTTCTCATTGGCATAGGTGAAATCTATCTCCTGGATAAGCGCCTCATCGGAAACATCGTTCATAGTCCGGTGGGAAAGGTTTACCATGGATAAAAGCTGCTGTACACGGCGGTTCATATGATGGCCGTCAACCTTTGCGAAAAATTTGCGGTTAAACAGCAGGGAGTATACGATTCCATGGAAGGAGTCGGAAATTACATATTCTGCATTTTTAAACAGGCCCATCCACTCAGCCGGTCCGATCGCAATTTTGCATCGGCATTTTAAAAGGCCAACCAGAGGGAAGGGGATGTACACAATGGGAAGTCCGGTCTTTTTGTGCAGACGTCTGGCAAATTCTACGATTTCTCTGTTAATTCCAAGCTGATAAACTAAAATATATTTTTTCTTATAATGAGGTTCTACAAGAAGCTTGTCCCACTCATCAGCTGTAAGCAGCAGGGTTGGGTCACAGACAACCTCCGGCCTTTTTTCAGTAAGCTTTTCTACAATATCAGCGCCGTAATCTTCACGAACCAGAATTTCATCAAAATCAGAGAGAAGCTTCTGATAGTCTGCCTGGTAATCGGCAGGAGGAAGATTTTCCCCGATACTTGCGGCGTAGCTGCATTTTTTCTTCCCTTTTACAAAGTCAAGGAAATAGGTCTGGTCAAAATTGGTCAGCTTGTAGTCCCAGACCTGATCGCTTCCGGCAATGTAGATGTCGTATTTGTCTGCCACAGGCTGCATATTTCCCTGGGAAACCGGTTCGCTATAGCGCATAAGTTTGCGGAATCTGTTGCAGCGAAAACGGCGGGGAAGGTAGCAGATATGGCCGATAACGCCGTATATATAATTAAACAGACCTTTCTTTTTCAGATTTACAAGACGAAATGGGTTGCTGATGTAATCACATCGGTAATCGATGATCTCTGGATATGTACCAAGCTCACGAAGCCGTTTCTGAAGGGCATAGCTTTGCAGAATAGCACCATAATTGTCATAATTGTGAAAGGTGATTACACCTATTCTTTTTTTCTCCATAAATTCCTCCTGTGTGGAAATTTGCTCAAAAATAAAATCCTTCCGTGAAAGGCAGGATGTCAATAGTCAATCAGCTTTATTTTATCATATAGAAGAAAAAAGTAAATAACAATTCCTGGAACAGGGCGCTTTTTTGTTGGCGAAGACTGTGGAATATGCTATAATGGAGTCACTAAATACGAAATGCCAGAGATTGAACTGGTGACAAGATATAGATCAGAGCCATTCGCAAATGGCTCAGGGATACGGAGGAGATTTTAATGGCAGATAAAATAGCAGTTTTAATCCCCTGTTACAATGAGAGCAAATCGATTGCCAAAGTAATCGGGGATATGAGAAGAGAACTGCCGGAAGCTACAATTTATGTTTATGACAATAATTCATCAGATGGCACAGATGAGATTGCCCGTAAGGAAGGGGCTATCGTCAGATACGAGCATCAGCAGGGAAAGGGGAATGTAATCCGCAGTATGTTCCGTGATATTGATGCCCAGTGCTATCTTATGGTGGATGGGGATGATACTTATCCGGCTGAGTATGCGAGAAAAATGTGTGAGAAGGTTTTGAAGGATGGCACAGATATGGTAGTTGGCGACAGACTTTCCTCTACATATTTTACAGAGAATAAGAGGCCGTTCCATAATTTCGGAAACAGTGTGGTGAGAGGCAGTATTAACTGGCTGTTTCACAGCAATATTAAGGATATTATGACAGGCTATCGTGCTATGAGCTATCAATTTGTGAAAACCTATCCGGTACTGTCGCAGAATTTTGAGATTGAGACAGAGATGACCATCCACGCAATCGACAAGAATATGCAGGTGGACAATGTGGTGGTAGATTACCGTGATCGCCAGGAAGGCAGTGAATCCAAGCTGAATACCTACACAGACGGATTTAAGGTGATCAAGACCATTCTGAGAATGTTCCGTGATTACAAGCCGCTAAGCTTCTTTTCCACAATAGCGGTGATACTTGCAATTATAGCCATTGCGTTTTTCATTCCGATTTTTACAAAGTATCTCACGTTAGGCGTTGTGAAAAAGATTCCATCCCTGATCGTGATCTGCATTGTATTTCTCACTTCTATCATCTGTATGTTCTCGGGAATCATCCTGACTACACTGGTACAGCAGCATAAACAGGACTTCGAGTTCAAGCTGCAGATGGTAAATTGTGAGTATAAGAGACTGTTTCCGGAGGGAAAATCTGAGGAAAATATAGAATAAGAAACTGGGAAGTCCCTGCATGGTCAGACCGCTGACAATGCAGGGATGTTTTTCTTTGTGCAGCGGTTCTTACGGGAAAATATAACTCATATATCTTGACAAGGACTATTGATTTCGCTATAATGGTGAAACTGTGAATATCCTAGTGAGTTTGTGCCCTTTTGTAAAGTAGAAAGTCTGTTAGAGTGTTTTCCAAACACACTCTGGTGCAGGCTGATTTTTGTGGAAGGAATTTCTGGGAAAGGCAGCGCAGATGCTGTCGCAAATGAGAAGAACAGCAATATATAAATAAGTGTATAATTGGGGCGAGAGACGCCGCAGAACGAAAGGGAGTAAGGCAAAATGGAAGAAAAAAAGAACTTACTTACTTATGCAGGACTTAAAAAACTGGAAGAAGAACTGCATGATTTAAAAGTAGTAAAAAGAAAAGAAGTAGCAGAGAAGATCAAAGAGGCAAGAGAGCAGGGTGACTTGTCTGAGAATGCGGAGTACGATGCAGCGAAGGATGAGCAGAGAGATATCGAAGCCCGTATTGAAGAAATCGAGAAAATCTTGAAGAATGCTGAAGTTGTAGTTGAGGACGAGGTAGACCTTGACAAGATCAACGTAGGCTGCAAAGTGAAAGTACATGACTATGAATTTGAAGAGGATATAGAACTGAAGCTGGTTGGCTCCACAGAGGCAAACAGTCTGGAAGGCAAGATTTCCAACGAATCTCCTGTAGGAAAAGCTCTTATGGGCGCACATACAGGTGATGTTGTAGAAGTAGAGCTGCCGTCCGGTATCATGAAGTACAAGGTGCTGGAAATCCAGCGTAACATTTAAGGGAGGAACAAAAGTGGCAGAGCAGAAGAACCAGGATCTGAATCAGCTTCTGAAAATCCGCCGTGACAAACTGGCAGAACTTCAGGCGAATGGCAAGGATCCATTTCAGATAACAAAATTTAATCAGACCCATCATTCACTGGAAGTAAAGAGCCTTTATGAGGCACATGAAGCAGAGCTTCTTGCTGGCCGTAAAGAGCCTGAAGTAGCAGGCCTTGATGAAGAGCAGGCAAAGGAAGTTTTGAAGAAAGACTATGAAGAGAGAAGAAGCATCATGGATGCCAGCCCGATTCATGTAACAATCGCAGGACGTATGATGTTCAAGAGAGTTATGGGGAAAGCTTCTTTCTGTAATATCCAGGATTTACAGGGAAATATCCAGGTATATGTGGCAAGGGATGCCATTGGAGCTGACTCTTATGCAGAATTTAAGAAATCTGATATTGGCGATATTTACGGCCTTTCCGGTTTTGCCTTCAGAACAAGAACCGGTGAGATTTCCATCCATGCAGAGAGCATGACGCTTCTTTCCAAGAGCTTACAGATCCTTCCGGAGAAATTCCACGGATTGACAGATACAGATACACGTTATCGTCAGAGATATGTAGACTTGATCATGAATCAGGAGAGCAAGAACGTATTTATCAAACGTTCCAAGATCATCAAAGAGATCCGTAACTTCCTTGCTGGCCGTGACTTCATGGAAGTGGAGACTCCAATGCTGGTTTCCAATGCCGGTGGTGCAGCTGCAAGACCGTTTGAGACTCACTACAATGCTTTGAACGAAGATGTTAAGCTTCGTATTTCACTGGAACTCTATCTGAAACGACTGATCGTTGGTGGACTTGAGAGAGTTTACGAAATTGGCCGTGTATTCCGTAATGAGGGTGTTGATACCCGCCACAATCCGGAGTTTACCCTGATGGAGCTTTATCAGGCATATACAGATTATGAAGGAATGATGGAGCTGACAGAGTCCATGTTCCGTTATCTGGCTGAGAAGGTATGTGGCTCTGCTAAGATTTCCTATAATGGAATCGAGATCGATCTTGGAAAACCGTTTGCCCGTCTGACAATGAACGATGCGATTAAGAAATATGCAGGAATTGATTTTGACGAGGTAGCAGATGATGAAGCTGCAAAGAAGCTTGCTGCTGAGCATCATATCGAATATGAGGAGCGTCATAAGAAAGGTGATATTATCAATCTTTTCTTTGAAGAATACTGTGAGAAGGAACTGATCCAGCCAACCTTTATCATGGATCACCCAATTGAGATCTCTCCTCTGACAAAGAAGAAGCCTTCTGACCCAAGTAAGGTAGAGCGTTTCGAGCTCTTCATCAATACCTGGGAAATGTGTAATGCTTACTCTGAGCTGAACGACCCGATCGACCAGCGAGAGCGTTTCAAAGCACAGGATGCTCTTGCTGATGCTGGTGATGAGGAAGCGAACCATACAGATGAGGACTTCCTGAATGCACTGGAGATCGGTATGCCGCCGACAGGAGGTATCGGATACGGAATCGACCGTCTGGTTATGCTGCTTACAGATAGCCAGGCTATCCGTGACGTACTTCTGTTCCCAACAATGAAGTCACAGGGTGCTGCAAAGAACGAAGCGAACAACGCTGCTCAGTCTGGTGCAGCTGCTCCGGCAGAAGCAAAGGTTGCTGAGAAGGTTGATTTCTCCAATGTAAAGATTGAGCCGATCTTTGAAGAACTGGTAGATTTCGACACATTTGCAAAATCTGATTTCCGTGCAGTTAAGATTTTAGCTTGTGAAGCAGTACCGAAGTCCAAGAAGCTTCTGAAGTTTACATTAGATGACGGAGAACGCAAAGACCGTGTGATTTTAAGCGGTATTCACGACTATTATGAGCCGGAAGAACTGGTTGGTAAGACTGCAATCGCTATCGTGAACCTGCCACCGAGAAAGATGATGGGAATTGATTCTGAGGGTATGCTGATTTCAGCAGTACACGAGGAAGACGGTCACGAGGGACTGAACCTTCTGATGGTAGATGACAGAATTCCGGCTGGAGCAAAGCTGTACTAAAATTAAATATAAAATCTCTAAAACCATGATGTCAGACCATAGTTGACAACAAAATTTGGGGTAATAATGAATCGTTATGAAGCATGACGAATTTCAGGTGAAAGGACACAGGTTTGAGAATGAAATCAAAATTGATTTACCGGATCAATGATTGATATGCATGACAACAAGAGCACTTCTTAGAGTTAATCTGAGAGGTGCTTTTTTCGTACAAAAATATATCCCGGCAGTCAAAACTTATGTAAAACAGTAAACTATGCGAACAACGAGCCAAAGTCCACGCTTGCGTGAGACCTTGGCGACTGTTGCGATAACAAGAGAAAATTCGCAAAGCGTGTTTTCTCTTGTTTTGGAGGAAAACATCATGGATAAAAATTATAAACCAATCACAAGTATGAAGGAAGTACCAGAGCAGCTTAGAAAATTACATCGACAGTATCTGCGTTATCAGCAGGCAGAGATTATTTACAGTATTTCTCATAAGAAACTTTTTGAACTCGCCAGTGATGCAGGTGCGATTTACAGAATAGATGGAACCGTATTGATCAACAGGGATATTTTTGATGACTGTCTGGAACGATTCCATGAAGCGGCGACAGGAAAGGGTAAGGAGGAAATGGGAGATGAGCGGTAATGTATGGATGTTTTCAGATGAAATTGATGATGAAAATCTGGAATTTATGAGCTATGACTACGTGACCTATAACATGGCGTGCAGATTGCAGGAATGATTTTTCAAACACGCTCTAGTATCTCGAGATGGAGAATCGGTATGGCTGTCTGCGGATCAAATGGTAGTTTTGTTTGATAAGGATGAAACTAATATTAGAAAGCATATAAATAATGTTTTTAGATCTTCAGAAGTTGATAAAAATAACAACACGCAAAAAATGCGTGTTGATGGAGTAAAACAGCCGGTTGCATTTTATTCTTTAGTATTGCGGCAGATTACGGTCAAAGTGACAGAGATGCTAAGTATTATAAGATGGAGGAATGCCATAAGCTTGTTAAAATTCATCAGTTAGGGCAAGCGCTTCTTGCCAAAGCGTAATATTCAATATGCATAGATGCCACTTATCAATATATGATTTTTCTAAGCGTATAGGAATAAGTAAATTTGGATTGACAGATATTATAGAAAAGCGTATTATAATAGCAAGAGGTGGGATTTCCCACACAAATACTTGCGTAGGAGGTGTTGATAATGGAAGCAATGAAAGATTATGTTGCTCATCTGGACAATAAAAAAAGGATTACCCTCAGAGGAGCTGCTTATCAGTATTATAATGTAAAAGAATATGGAAATGGCTGCATTATTCTGGAACCTCGGGAACTGGCAGTGCCAGAGAGCATTT
>ERZ1035006.212-NODE-212-length-49783-cov-5.222691_pt1 | contig 49783 bp, 50 predicted proteins | sample MGYA00520694_ERZ1035006 | MGnify/ENA primary metagenome ERZ1035006 (study PRJEB33766, sample SAMN09781746) | gut metagenome | biome: gut microbiome | host: Homo sapiens | place: Madagascar | study: EMG produced TPA metagenomics assembly of the PRJNA485056 data set...
CCAACGACACGCGGATTTTCAGTCCGCTGCTCTACCTACTGAGCTACAGAGGCATATGAGGAGAAGAATCTCCTCAATACGCAAAATGCGATATGGCGACCCCGAACGGACTCGAACCGTCGACCTCCAGCGTGACAGGCTGGCGTGCTAACCGACTGCACCACAGGGCCAGATAATGGTGGGAACAACAGGGCTCGAACCTGTGACCTCCTGCTTGTAAGGCAGATGCTCTCCCAGCTGAGCTATGCTCCCGAGTGTCTTCTGGGGTGCTGCGCACCTCAGCGACGTAGATGATTATATACTACTTACCCCGAAAAGTCAAGAACTTTTTTGTATATTTTTCAAAAAAGTTTTCAAAGCCTTTTTCAGAGGTTTTCCCACCATTATTTGGAATTTATCCAATTTTTTTCAAAATTTCTTCCACATCCTCCGGGGTGAAGCGATACACGGTGTCGCAGAACTGGCAGGACACGGGGAATTCTTTTCCCTCCTGGCGGATCTCCTCCAGCTCCTCTTTTCCCAGGCTGATCAGGGCCTTCTCCACCCGCTGACGGCTGCAATAGCACTTGTAGCAAACCTCAGCGGTTTCCATGAACACCACGCCCAGGGTGCCGCAGACCTGGCCCAGAATATCCTCCGGGGTCATACCGGCCTCCAGCATTTTTGTCACCGCTCCGGCCCGCTGGATGCCTGCTTCCACAGCGTCCACCACCTCCTCCGGTGCACCGGGCAGCAGCTGCACCAGGTAGCCGCCGGCCACCTTAACGCTCATATCCCGATCCACCAGAACGCCCAGGGCGCAGGCTGTGGGGGTCTGCTCGCTTTGGGCAAAGTAGGCAGTCACATCATCGGCAATCTCGCCGGACACCAGAGGGATGGAGCCCACATAGGGTTCCTTCATTTGCAGGTCCCGGATCACCGTCAGGGTTCCGTCGGTGCCCACGGTGGCACCCACATCCAGCTTGCCGGGGTATTTCTCCACCAGGGGCACTCTGGGCTCGGTGACACAGCCCCGGACATTGCCCTGGGGGTCGGACACCACGGTGATGGTGCCGATAGGGCCGCCGCCCCGGATCTGGAGGGTCATAGAGCCGTCCTCCACCTTCTGCATATTGCCCATCATGGATGCCGCCGTCAGAGCCCGTCCAAAGGCCGCTGTGGCGTTGGGTGTGGTTCCATGGATCTGGGCGCCTCTGGCAACAATGTCCGTAGAGCGAATCGCTACGACCTTCACAAAGCCGTCCATGGTCATTCCACGCACGAGATAGTCTTTCATTTCCACATTCCCTTTCTTGCACTGAAATAGATCCTCTGCTCCCCTTCTCCGGGGGCTTCCAGGGTGCGGTCGCCGTAGACCCGGATCCGGGTAAAGCCCGCCGCCTTCAGATAGTCCGTAAGCTGTGCCTGGGAGTAGGCGTACTCCCGGTGCTCCTCAAAGGAACGCTCCCAGACCTTCCCCCGGCGCTGGAACAGATCCATGCCGTAGGAGCAGATATTGGTTTGTTCGTCAAATTCTCCCCGCCAGACGCAGTACACATCATCGTCCTCGTCCAGAAACACCTGGCCGTCCATGGCCCGGAGCTTTTCCGGGGTATTCACATCAAAAATAAAGATGCCGCCGGGGTTTAATGCCCGATAGGCCCGGGCAATGGCCTGGGCGCAGTCATGGGGGTTCGTAATGTAATCCAGGCTGTCCAGGGCACACACCGCCAGATCCACTCCCCGCGGCAACCGCAGCTTTTCCAGCCGCTGGCAGACAAACCGGGGCGGATTTTCCAGGTCGGCGCACTTGTCCCAGGCAACGGTGAGCATTTCCTCGCTCATATCCACCCCGGTAACTTGCAGCCCCTGCCGGGCCAGGATCCGGGATACGGAACCGGTGCCGCAGGCCAGATCTGCCGCCGTCCGGGGGTGCAGTCCCTCCCTGTCCAGGATGGTATTGTAGAATTCTACGGTGGCTTCATAGTCCACATCGTTGGTCAGGCGGTCATAGCTGGCCGCCAGATTTTCATAGGCTCCCATGGTTCTCCTCCATCATCCCCGAAACGACCGGGGATGCATACCGTTTTTCTCCTCTGAACCGAAGCAACCCGGCCCAGAAAGTGGGCCGGGTGCGAAACCGTTTGACTGAGGGCAGCACCGAATCTTTCGGCATAGGACAGCAAGTAGAAATTTTTCCTAGATATCGTTTAGAATACTTTTGGGGCAAAGGATCCCATTGCTGTCCGCAGATGCTTTTGTACGGTGGTGCCTTAGCGCTTGAAGATGCTGAAGATTTCGTCAATGTCGCTCATGTCGGCAGGCTTGGAAGGCTTCTGCTGAGCGGCAACCACGGGAGTGTCGATATCCTCAGGAACAAAGCTGGGGGCAGCGGGCTTTGCGGCAGGAGCGGCACCGGCTGCGGCGGCCTTGGGTGCAAAGCTCTCGGAAGCCTTCATTTCAAAGCCGGTGGCGATGACGGTGACCCGCATCTCATCGGCAAAGTCCTCGGAGAAGGTGGCGCCGAAGATGATGTTGGCATCGGGATTTGCAGCCTCCTGCACGATACCGGCAGCGGTCTCCACATCGTCCAGGGTCATTTCCGCAGAGCCGGTGACATTCACCAGCACGCCGGTAGCGCCGTTGATGGAGGTCTCCAGCAGGGGGCTGGAAACGGCGGTGGTGGCAGCCTGCTCGGCCTTCTCCCGGCCGGAAGCGGTGCCGACACCCATGTGGGCCCGGCCGGCATCCTTCATAACGGCGGAAACGTCGGCAAAGTCCAGGTTGATGATGACATTCTTGGAGAAGCCCACCAGCTCAGAGATGGAGGTCACAGCCTGCTTGAGCACATCATCGGCAATGCCGAATGCGTTGGCAAAGGTGATCTTCTGGTCGGTGACATACTTCAGCCGGTCATTGGGGATGATGATCAGGGAATCCACCTTGCCGCTGAGCTCGGCAATACCGGCCTCAGCCTGACGCATACGGTTGGCGCCCTCGAACTTGAAGGGCTTGGTCACAACGCCCACGGTCAGGATCCCGGCCTCGTGGGCCAGATCTGCCACGATGGGTGCAGCGCCGGTGCCGGTGCCGCCGCCCATACCGGCGGTGATAAAGACCATGTCAATGCCTTCCAGAGCCTTGGCAATGGCGGCACGGCTCTCCTCAGCGGATTTGCGGCCGATCTCCGGCTTGGAGCCTGCGCCCATACCGCCGGTGAGCTTTTCGCCGATCTGGATCTTATCTTCGCAAACGGACTTGTTCAGGTCCTGCTTATCGGTGTTAATGGCGACAAAATCCACGCCGCCCACACCGGCTTCGATCATACGATTGATAACATTGTTGCCGGCGCCACCGACACCGATCACCTTGATTTTTACAACGCGATCCTGCATAGTTTCAGACATATCGTTCTTCCTCCTATGTATCTGTTCACGGTCGCGGCTGTTCCGCTGCCGTCCTGATTTTCTACTCATAGTCTTTATTCTATCCTCAAATTCGTGATTGGTCAATAGAAAATGTGGGCAATCCGCAAATTATTTACATTATTCTTATAAATTAACCAAAAGGTGTGTAGCCGACCTGGTCCGGCCATGTGCGAAAACTGATATCGAGAATACCGGACTGGTACTCGCTCAGATCCAAAATGGCATCATTCATGCAGGCAATTTTATACTCCATGTTGGCGGTATCACCCAGCATCACCTCATACCGGGAGCCGTACCACAATGTCACATCCTCCAAAGAGGATACATCCACGCTGGCAGCCTGACCGACGATATCGTTGGCCTCCAATGCCTTGAGGATCTGCAGGGCCGAGCTCAGCCGCTGGGCCCCGGTCACTGCCTGGGGAACGGCTTCTCCGGATTCCAGCGTCTCCTGGGGAACATCGTTGGCAGCGACGGCATCGTTGCCCTCTATGGGGCTGTCCAGCTTGACACCCAGTACCTTGGTATGGCTGGAAGCTGCATTGGCGGTGGTCTGCTCCACCACCCGGCCGTCGGAGTTTATGAGCCACCAGTCCCCCTGGGTAGACTCCACAGCGTAGGAAACCGCCATTTCTTCTATGTAAATAATAACCGTATCCGGCAATTTTATACCGATCCGAACATCATCCACATAGGGCAGAGAGGCATGGATCTTGGCGATGGCTCTGGTCTTACTGAAGGTCAGAAGGCCGTCGCCTTCGGAAATGCCGCTGGCTTCCCGAACCGTCCAGGCACTGTAGGTCTCCACACCGGAGATCATAATGGTTTTCACCTTAAAGAACACGGACATACCCAGAACCAGAGCCGCCACCACGGCAGTCACCGTCAGCAGCTGGATCAGCAGGCGATCCCGGTTAAAGGCTGTTGGCTGGGTATAGATCACCGCAGGGGTGTCGTTGCGCTGATCCCGCTGCCGCTTCTTTTCTGCCCGCTCCGAGCGCTCCAAACGGCGGCGCTGGGCCATCTGGGCGGCATCCTCGCCGCTTCTTTTTTCCCTCTTTCCGCCCCGAATGCCGGAAATAAAATCCTGCAAAGCATTGCGCTTCTGCTGGGGCCGTCTGGCAGGGGTCTTCGACTGCATCTGGCGGCGAAGGGCCTGGGTCTGCTGTTCATTGAGCTGGGGTGCGCTTTTCCGGGGGCCTGTCCCTCTGGGCACGGAGATGGGAACCTCCCCCTGCCGCTGGGCCGGACGGGATACCGGAGACTCTCTCCGGGCTGCTCCATCCTGGGCAGGACGCTTCCGGGGCCGCTCTGTCTGGGCGTTTTCCTCTGATCGTGCAGGCCTCTGCTGAGCATCTTCCGCCCGGCGGGTGCGCTGGGCCTGCTGGGCATCTTCTGTCCGGCGGGGGCGCTGGGCCTGCTGGGCATCTTCTGTCCGGCGGGGGCGCTGGGTCTGCTGGGCTTCCTCTGCCTGGCGGGGGCGCTGTCTTTGCTGGGCTTCCTCTGCCTGACGGGGCCGCTCCCGCTGCCGGGCTTCCTCCTGGCGGCTTCTGCGCTCCGGCTGGCGGGACTCCTCAGAAGTGCGGGCTCCTGCCTGCTTCCGGGGATCCTGCTCCTGCGCCGTCTGTTCCTGGCGGCGCTGACGGCGCTGGTCGGCATCTGCCGGTCTTTGTCTGCGGGTCTGCCCACCCTCCGGGCGCTGACGGCGCTGCTGGGCAGCTTCCGGCTGACGGGCGGATTCCCGATTCTTTTCTTTTGTATCCATGTGTGTTCCTCCTGATTGGGGGAGTTACGGCTTCTTCGCCAGTTCCTCCACGATGCCACAGATCCGCTGGGTGCAGTCCAAACGCACCATCTGATGCAGGCATCGGCTCATTTCCTTCCGGCGATCGGCATCTTCCAGCAGCTCGGTGACAATGCCGTAGATTTTTTCCGGGGTGCAGTCCTTTTCCAGCACCACCACCGCACCGCCGCCGGATTCCAGCACCCGGGCGTTTTTCTCCTGGTGATTGTTGGTAACGTTGGGAGACGGGATGAGAATGCAGGGGGTGCCTGCTGCGGCGATCTCATTGCAGGTGGCGCTTCCGGCCCTGCCGATGATCAGATCCGCTGCCGCCAGAACGGTGGGCATATTATAGATGTACTCCCGGATGTCGATGGCAGGGCAATTCTCGTAGTCCACGCCGTTATCCTTCACCCGCTGGGGCATCCAGGTCTTGCCGAAGCTGCCGGTGGCGTGGATGTGACGGAAGGGGAAACCGTCCCGCTGCTCCAAAGGCATCATGTCGGCGATGGTCTCATTCATCACCTTGGCGCCCTGGCTGCCGAAGGCGGACACCACCACAAAGCCGTCCAGGCCCAGCTCCTTCCGGGCCTGCTCCCGGGTGGTGTAGATAAACGCGTCCCGGACGGGCATACCCACCACTTCCACCTTTTCCGGGTGCTTATACTGCTGAACGCTTTCTTCAAAGGCCACCAGCACCCGGTCAGCCTTGTTGGCTGCCAGCTTGGTGGTCACACCGGGGACGGCGTTGGCCTCGTGGACACAGGTGGGGATCCCCAGAGACTGGGCGGCGTGCAGCGCCGGGAAGCTGGCATAGCCGCCGGTGCCGATGACCACATCGGGCCGGAACTCCCGATAGATCTCCTTACAGGCCTTCACCGCCTCCTGGACGCAGTGCATGGCGTGGAGGTTCTGCTTGATGCCTGCCAGGTTCAGCTTCCGGCTCAGTCCGGAGCCGGGGAGGCATTTCAGCTGGAAGCCCGCCTGGGGCACCAGCTTTTCCTCCATGTGCCCGGTGGCACCGATAAACAGAATCTTGCAGTCGGGATGTCGCTCCCGCATTTTATTGGCAACTGCGATGGCCGGGTTGATATGTCCGGCAGTTCCTCCGCAGGTAAAAATCAAATTCATAGGTCATTCCTCCTGTTTTTTCTTTCTGTTTCGCTGCCGGGAGATGCTGAGCACAATGCCCATCTCCCCCAGGTTGACCGCCAGCGCCGTACCGCCGTAGGAAAAGAAGGGCAGGGCGATGCCGGTGGAGGGCAGCAGGTTGGTCACTACCCCCAGATTCAAAAGGGTCTGAACAGCGATCAGGGTCACAAGCCCCGCCGCCAGCACCGTGGAAAACCGGTCGGCAGCCCGCAGGGCGATCCAATAACCTCTGAGGATGAGCATGGCAAAGAGAACCATGATCCCCACGGCCCCCACCAAGCCCAGCTCCTCACAGACAATGGCAAAGATATAGTCGTTATACTGAAATGGCAGATACAGATACTTCTGCCGGGACTTGCCCCAGCCCAGGCCGAACAGACCACCGGAGCCAATGGCGTACAGGGATTGCAGGATCTGATAGCCCGTGTTGCCGGGATCCAGCTCCGGGTGGAGCCATGCGCTCACCCGATCCCCTGCATAGCCCATAACGGAAATGTAGACGATCACAAACACCACAGCCGTCCCAGCCCCGGCCAGCAGCCATGGGATCCGGGTTCCGGCAACGAACATCATCACCACCGCCACCATGCCCATAAGCAAAATGGCAGACAGGTGCTTTTCCAGAGCCAGAGGCACCAGGATTCCCATCAGCGCCCCGGCAAAGCCCAGGACACCGTAGCGGAAGATCTTCGCATCCGGCCCGAAATGCCGGGTCAGCCGGGCAAACAGCAGGATCTGGGCAAATTTCGCCACCTCAGAAGGCTGAAACTGAATGCCTGCCAGCTGGATCCAGCGTTTTGCCCCATTGACCTCCTGGCCGATGACCAGGACGGACAGCAGCAGGGCTATGCTGACACCGTACAGCGGCCAGGCAAACCGATACCAGGCTCCTGCCGGGATCCGGCTGAAAACCCACAGCGCCATAAGCCCAATCCCGGCGCACAGAGCCTGCTTGCGCAGATAGCGGCCGGAATCGGTATAGCGGGTATCGTATTCGCTCTGGGCGTAGCTTGCCGACCAGAGCATGATCAGCCCCACGGTCATCAGCAGCAAAAGCAGAAACAAAAAGGGATAGTCAACCGTTTCCCCCGCCCGATGGATCAGGCGGCGGTCCTCTTTGGCAGGGATCTTTTCCCGTGCCATAGGGCTCCTTTCCCGAAAATGGTTATGCGAACAGGCCGGAAATACCGAACCAGGCCAGCAGACACAGCAGTGCGGTCACACCGGCAAAGCTCAGGCAGATTTTCTCTTCCTTCCAGCCGGACATTTCAAAATGATGGTGGATGGGGGCCATTTTGAACAGGCGCTTGCCGTGGGTGGCCTTAAAAAAAGTGACCTGCAGGATCACGGACAGGGTCTCCACAATGTACACAAAGCCCACCAGGATCAGAATCAGGGGCATTTCCAGAGCAAAGGCCAGAGCGCAGACCGCACCGCCCAAAAACAGGCTGCCGGTATCGCCCATGAACACCTTGGCCGGATGCCAGTTGTACACCAGATAGGCAGCCAGACCGCCCACCAGGCTGGCAGGGAACACTGCCAGGTCGTACTTCCCCAGTGCCATGGCCGCTGCCGTGAAGAACACCATCACCGGCAGGGTCACACTGGCGCACAGGCCGTCCACGCCGTCGGTCAGGTTCACTGCGTTGACGCAGCCCACCATGACAAACATGGAGAAGAACACATACACCATCGGATGCAGAGAAAAGCTCAGATCCGCAAAGGGGATGTACAGTTCGGTACGCATACTGCCGGTGCGGAACATGACATACAGGAACAGCGCGGAAACCGCCATTTGCAGCATGGCTTTTTGCAGGGAGGTCAGTCCCAGGTTCCGCTTGTATTTTGCCTTGGTAAAATCATCCAGAAAGCCGATGAGACCAAAGCACAGTGACAGGATCAACACAAAAAACACGCTGTAGTCTTCCATCCGGAAGCTGTTGGCCAGCAGAATGATCACCGAGCTGAAAATGAACATCAGTCCGCCCATCATGGGGGTGCCGGCCTTGCTGTTGTGCCAGGTGGGGCCAACCTCCCGGATGGACTGGCCTGCCTTCAGCGCCCGCAGGACCGGCAGCAGAAACCAGCCGATGACCCCGGTCAGGGCACAGGAACAGACAACCATCAGTAAAACGCTTAGCATAGGAAAAATCCTCCGTTTATTTATTTCTCTTCTTCCAGGAATGCATCCAATACCTTTTCCAGGTGCATTCCCCGGCTGCCCTTGAACAGCAGCACATCTCCGGGCTTTACCGCCAGCTGCAACGCCTTGACCAGCTCCTCCCGATCTTCAAAGGGACGGCCCAGGGTCTTGGGCATACCGCCGGTAGTGGTGCCGCAGATCACCCGGTCGGCATGGGGGCCGTAGGCAAAGACCATATCCGCCTTTTCCGCGGCGATCCGGCCGATCTTATAGTGTTCGGCCCAGGCAGCATCTCCCAGCTCCAGCATATCTGCCAGCACGGCGATCCGGCGGCCGGGACGGTTGCCCAGCACGGACAGTGCCGCAGCCATGGACTCCGGCCCTGCATTGTAGCAGTCCTTGATGATGGTAACGCCGTTTTGCTCAAAGATCTCCTGACGGCCTGCCATAGGCTGGAAGGCAGCCAGACTCTGGGCGATCTTCTCATGGGGAATCGCCAGCTTCAGACCCACAGTCACGGCTGCCAGGGCATCGGTTACATAGTGCTCTCCTTCCAGGTGCATTTCCACCGGGAAGGTCAGCCTGCCTGCCTCCACCCGGAAGCGCAGTGTATCCCCATCCTGATGAATATCCTCCGCCTGGACAGGGCAGCCCTCGGATTTTCCAAAGTAGGTGATCCGCTGTTCCGGCTGGGTGTCCAGATGCCGCAGCAGCACATCATCGCCGTTGAGCAGCAGCAATCCCTTGGCATCCATACCCTCCAGGATCTCCATCTTGGCCTTGCGGATCCCCGCCTGAGAGCCCAGGTATTCCATGTGGGTGGTGCCGATGTTCACGATCACCGCAATATCCGGGCAGGCGATCCGGGACAGATAAGAAATCTCTCCAAAGTGATTCATGCCCATTTCCAGCACAGCCACCTGGGTATCCAGAGGCATGGACAAAATGGCCATGGGCATACCAATGTCATTGTTGTGGTTTGCCGGGGTCTTTTCGGTTTTGTATGTACTGGACAGCACCTGGGTGACCATTTCCTTGGTGGTGCTTTTGCCCACACTGCCGGTGATGCCCACCACCTTCATGCCGATGCGCTTGCACTCCTCATGGGCGATCTGGCCCAGAGCGATCCGGGGATCATCCACATAGATGGCAGGGTAGTCCCCTACCTTCCGGCTGCACAGCACGGCAGCTGCGCCCTTTTCCATGGCCGTGGGAATGAAATCGTGGCCGTCTCTGGCCCCTTGCAGCACCACGAACAGCTGTCCGGGCTGCAAAATGCGGGTATCGTTGTTGGCACCGCAGAAGACCACATCCGCATATTTTTCCTCTACCGTACCGCCGCACCAGCGGGCGGCCTGACGAAGGGTGATATTTGCCATATTGCTTCCTCAATTCCGGCTTCCCAAAGGAAGCCACATCCATTTGATTTCCGGCTGCGCCGTCTTATTGGTTTTCTAACAGGTGGGCCGCCACTTCCTCCCGTTCATCCAGGTGGAGCTTGTGTCCGCCGATGTCCTGGTAGGTTTCGTGGCCCTTTCCTGCCAGGACAATTATATCATCTTTTTTCGCAATGTCCATAGCATATCTTATGGCAGTTTTTCGATCTTCTACCACTGTATAGGGGCCATATTCCTCTTTGACCCCCTCCAGAATGTCCCGAATAATGGCCATGGGCTCCTCGGTGCGGGGGTTATCCGAGGTGATCACCGCCAGATCGGAAAGCTGTACGCCGATTCTGCCCATAATGGGGCGCTTGATGGGATCCCGGTCGCCGCCGCAGCCAAAGACGGCGATGAGCCGGCCCTTGCAGAAATCCCGGACGGAGGTCAGCACATTTTCCAGGCCGTCAGGGGTGTGGGCGTAGTCGATCAGAACGGTGTATTCCTTTCCCGGGGTGGGCACCACCTCAATGCGGCCCTTGACACCCTGCACGGTTTTCAGCACCTGCGCAGCATCTGCCAGCCGGATCCCCAGCTGCCGGGCAATCCCCAGCACCGTCAGGGTGTTGTACACCGTAAACCGGCCGGGAATGGGAACACTGATCTGCGTCTGCTCCCCTTCGGTGACTGCGGTGAAGCGGATACCCTGGGCCATCAGCTCCACATGCTCTGCCTTCAGGTCGGCCTTGCCCGTCACGCCGGTGGTCAGCACCGGGCAGGCTGCCGCCTGTAGAAACCGGGGGGCGTAGCTGTCATCTGCATTGATCACCGCCCGGTCGCACCGGCGGAACAGCTCCGCCTTGGCATCACAGTAGGCATCCATGGTCTTGTGAAAATCCAGATGATCCTCCGTCAGGTTGGTAAAGGCCGCCACGTCAAAATGAACGCCGCCGATGCGGTCCAATGTCACCGCATGGCTGGAAACCTCCATCACCACATGGGTACACCCGGCATCCCGCATCCGGGCAAACAGTGCTTGCAGCTCCAGGCTTTCCGGAGTGGTGCGCTCCGTGGGAATGACCTCCTGCCCGATCATGTTGGCCATGGTGCCGATCAAGCCCACCTTGGCCCCCAGGCAGCTTTCCAGCACCTGCTTGAGAAGCAGGGTGGTAGAGGTCTTGCCGTTGGTTCCCGTGATGCCGATCATGGTCATGGTTTTGGCCGGGTGGCCATAGAAATTGCAGCCCAGCAGTGCCAGGGCCAGCCGGTCATTTTCCACCAGGACGTAGGGAATGTCCTGTTCCGGCTTTTTCGCCGTGACCACCACTGCCGCACCCTTTTCCATAGCCATGGGTATAAAGCGGTTGCCGTCAGAGGCAAAGCCGGAAATGGCCGCAAACAGGCTGCCGGGGGTCACCTTCCGGGAGTCATAGTACACTGCGTCAATCTGCGTTTGCAGGTCTGCGGTGCATTCCAGAACCGGGATATCCCGGATCAGATCCATCAGTTTCATATTGATAAGCTCCTTCCTTCGTCCATGAAAAGCCGGATTCTCCGGCGGCTTTCCCATGGGCGCTAATCCTTTGCCAAAGGATCGGTAAATGTCAATGTAATAACGGTTCCTGCGGGAACCGGGGTATCCTTGGGAATGCTCTGCTCTATGGCTTTCACATTGGGTGCCGCCTCCGGGTTGCCTGCCGGAAGGATGTACAGTCCCAATCCCCCGGCGGCATCCTCCGCCTGCTGGCGGTTCATCCCGATAAAATCCGGAACCATCACCATTCTGGTTTCCGGCACCTGCCCCAGGTACAGCAGCACCTGGCTGCCCCCGGGGATCTGCTGTCCCGCTCCTGGGATCTGGCCGCTGACTTTGTCTGCCTCTCCCAAAAACCTGGGGGTCAGTCCCAGCTGCTTTAGCTGCTTTTCCGCCTCCTGGGCTGTCAGACCCACACAGTTTTCCATGCAGATCTCCTGTTCTTCCGCAGACGGCTGCTTCGGCACCCCCAGATAGGGCAGAATATCCGCCATCACCGCACCAACGGTGGGGGCGGCCATGACACCGCCGGAAATGTAGATTCCTGTAGCCCGGGAGGGGGTGTCCAGCGCCACCAGCACAATGTACTCCGGATCCTCCATGGGGGCGATCCCCACAAAGGAAACGATCTTATCCTGCACCCGCTGACCGTTTTCGTCAAAGACGTCGATCTTCTCGCTGGTTCCGGTTTTCCCGCCAATGGAAAAGCCTGCCACGGCGGCGTTTTTTGCCGTTCCCTCCGTCACCACCGAGCGGATCAGGGTACGCATGGTTTCCGAGGTTTCCTGGGAAATGGTTCTGCGGACAACGGTGGGCTCCTGTTTCAGCACGGTGTTTCCCCGGCTGTCCAGCACCTCCGAAACCAGGTACGGCTCCAGAAGATAGCCGCCGTTGACCACCGAGGCGATCCCCCGCACCAACTGCAAGGGTGTGATCTTAAAGGTCTGACCAAAGGAGCCGGAGGTCAGGGAGGCTGTCCCCCATTTGTCCGTATCCACGATCAGGGACCGGTCAAAAAATACCCCCCGGCTCTCCCCTGCCAGATCCAGGCCGGTTTTTTCCATTATACCAAACTTTTCCACATATTCATAGAACTTTTCTCCCCCCAGTTTCAGGGCAATGTGGGCAAAGGCAATGTTGCAGGAATTTTGCAGGGCCTGGGGGGTCTGTTCCGCCCCATGTCCCCGGGAGCGCCAGCAGTGCAGCCGCTGGGAACGGCCGGGAATCTGCTCGGCACCGCCGCAGAAAAAGTGGGTGTTCAGATCAATGGCACCGCAGTCCAGCGCCGCCGCCATGGTCATCACCTTGAAGGTGGATCCCGGCTCATAGCCATCGGAAATACAACGGTTGCGCCACTGCTTCAATCGGGCAGTCTGCAAAGCCTTTTCGTATTCTGCCTTGGCATCGGCCCACGCCTTGCTTCCCTGGGGCAGATCCTCATAACCGCACCGCAGCGCCTCTATCCGGGATGCCGCATCCGGGTCTGCGATTTCCAAATACCGGTTGGGATCGTAGCTTCCCTGTGTGGCCATGGCCAGAATCTCCCCGGTCTTGCAGTTCATCACCAGACCGAAGGCCCCGTTTTGCACATCATAACGGGCAATGGCAGCGGCCATCTGCTTTTCCAGGCACCCCTGTACCACTGTGTCCAATGTAAGGATCACATCATTTCCAGGCAGAGAGGCAATGTAGTTTTCATAGGAAAAGGGCATATCCATTTCGTTGTTGCCCTTGGTGGTAATGACCTTGCCGGTGCTGCCGGTCAGGAAGGGATCATAGGCAGCTTCAATGCCCTCGCAGCCCTCTCCTGCGGCATTGGCAAAGCCAATCACCTGGGCTGCCAGCTGGGCGTAGGGGTAGATCCGCCGGGAAGAGGGCTCTAAGTGAATGCCGGAAACCCCGGTCTCATTGATGTACGCGCGGATCCTGGCCGCCGTATCCTCCTCCACCTGCTTGCCGATCTGCTTGTAGCGCATACGGGTATCCCCCGCCTGCTCCCGGATCCAGGCTGGATTCTTGTCCAGCAGGGGCCCCAGATCCTGGGACACCTGATCCAGATCCGCCCCGGACTGCTTCAGCTCATGGGGATCCAGGTAGACATTTTCCACGCTGACATTGCCTGCCAGAATGTTCATGTTCCGATCCAGGATTGCTCCCCGGTCTGCCGCCACATGGGTGGTGCGGCTCTGGTTGTTCCGGGCCAGCCGGGCGTAATAGGGGTAATCCGTCACCATCAGGCTGTACAGCCGAAGCCCCACAGGCAGAAAGGCTGCGGCCCCCAAAAGGGCCATCACCGCCAGAATTCTGTGATGCTGACCGGAATCCATTCGATACCGCCCATAGCGGCTGCCTGTTTTCCCCATTGCCCCGTCCCCCTTGGCTTGCAGATATATGGCAGGAATGGGCAGCAAGGAAATCTCCCGCCGCCCATTGTGAACTTTCTATCTGATTGTATGGGAACAAAGTCTTTTCTATGCAAAAAGTCCCTTGAGGAACCACTGCAAGTTCTCCAGGAAGGTGGGCTCCGGCTCCTGCACCGGCATGGTAACGGTAAAGGAGCGCATCTCGGCTTCCTCCGCCGGGATCATGCCCAGAGAAAGGGCGGCACTGCGGATCTCCTCCAGATCGTAACCGGAGCGGTACTCCACAGTCAGCACCCGGTTCCTGGCCTCCAGCTCATAGACATACTGCTTTGCCGTCCGCAGATCCTGCCAGGCCGTCTGCATGGACAGGGCGCCCATGACCATGGTCACCAGCAGCACCCCTGCCAGCACCAGGCTGGCCACCGCCAACACATCCACCCGAACCTGGCGCACCTGCTGCACAGCCTGGTCAGGCAGCTGGGTCTGGGCCTGCTTCCGGGCTCTTTTTGCCGCCAAGGCTCTTGCTTCACTGCCATAGACATAGAACTGGCCCACATATTGAATTTCTGGCTTGTTTGCCATAGGTCGTCCTTCCTTCCGGGATGTCTATTACAGTTTTTCGCAGATCCGCAGCTTTGCGCTTCTGGCTCTGGGGTTGCGCTCCAGTTCTTCCTCACCGGAGACGATGGGCTTGCGGGTAATGATCTTCACCTGGGGCTTTTTGCCGCAGACGCAGACCGGGAAGCTGGGGGGGCAGGTGCAGCCCTTGGCGGCAGATGCCATGGCGTTCTTCACGATCCGATCCTCCAGAGAGTGGAAGGTGATCACCGCCAGCCGTCCGCCGGGGTTCAGCAGAGGAATGGCATCCTCCATGACCTTAGCCACGCTGTTCAGCTCGTCGTTGACCGCAATGCGGATGGCCTGGAAGCTCCGCTTGGCAGGATGCTGCTTTTCCCGCAGAGCGGAGGCCGGCATGGCGCTGCGGATGATATCCACCAGCTCCAGAGTGGTGGATATGGGCTTTTCCTCCCGGCGGCGGCAGATTGCCGCGGCAATCTGGGGGGCATAGCGCTCTTCGCCGTACTCGTAGAGGATCTTTTTCAGTTCCTCGCAGGAATAGTTGTTGACAATGAACCCGGCATCCCGGGCATCCCCGCTGTCCATGCGCATATCCAGAGGGGCATCCACCATATAGGAAAAGCCCCGCTCGCCGTCATCCAGCTGGGGAGAGGAAACCCCAAGATCCAGCAAAATACCGTCCACACCGGAGATCCCCAGCTGGGGCAGAACCTTGGCAATTTCCGAAAAATTGGAATGCACCAGGGTGACCCGATCCTTGTAGGGCTCCAGCCGCTTGGCCGCAGCCTCCAGGGCAATGGGATCCCGGTCGATGCCGATGTGGCGGCCGGTGGTCAGCAGGGCCGCAATTCGGCTGGAATGTCCGGCGCCCCCCAGGGTACCGTCCACATAGATGCCGTCAGGCTTGATATTCAGGCCCGCAATACACTCGTCCAGAAGGACGGATACATGGTGAAATTCTCCGCTGCTCATAGTCCGATCGCCTCCAAGGATGCCAGCAATTTTTCAGGCGTCAGATTCTCCGCCTCAAAGGATGCAAATTCCGCCGCATCCCAGATCTCCGCCTGACCGGCCCGGCCCACGATCATAACCTCCCGGTCGATGCCTGCATATTGCAGCAGGAAGGGGGTCAGGGCAAAGCGGTACTGCCGGTCGGGGCTACACTCGGCAGCGTTCATAAAAATCAGGCTGGTTGCGCCGGAGCGCTGGGAAATGCTCAGAGCGTTGTAGTTGTCGCTGAGCCGCTGCCACTCGGCGGCGGTATAGACGGTGAGACAACGATGACCGCAGTTAACACCCAGGGTCACATAAAAGCTGTCCCCCAGTTCCGAACGCAGCTTGGAGGGGACGAACAGACGGTTTTTCTCATCCAGCCTTGCGCCGTATTTGCCGATCATGGTCTCACCCCTTCCCTTTTGCTCCACTTTACTGCACTTTTGCTCCATTTACAGACAGTATACTACCCATCCACGCAAAAAGCAATGTTTTTTTCTGTCGAAACCCGGCGAATCCCTCTATTTTTCCCGATTTTTCCCATTTTTCAAACATCTGTTCTATAAAAATCCGATGTTTTCAGATCACAACCCGGTCGTTTTCCAGCCGCAGACGGATCCTCCCCGGCTTCCGGGATACCTGGAGCAGGTAGCTTGCCAGGGGGCCTTCCACCTCCTTCTGCACCATCCGGCGCAGATTTCTGGCTCCCTCCTTCCCCCGGCACCGGCTGCCCAGCCAGGCTGCCAGCTCCTGGGGATATTGCAGCTGGATCCCCAAACCGGCTGTCCGTTCCTGAAGCTGCCGCAGATATTTCCAGGCGATGGCCTCCATGGCCCCATCCCCCAGGGGTGAAAAGCAGATGATCCCATCCAGCCGTCCCAGGAACTCCGGGGCAAAGGCCTGCTCCACCGCCTGATCCAGCTGGGCCTGCTTTCCCCCGGCGCAGAAGCCCAAGCCATCACCCTTGCACTGGCTGCCCACATTGGCAGTCATCACCACAATGGCATTGCGGAAGCTGACACGCCGTCCGGTGGAATCCGTCAGGCAGCCCTCCTCCATGATTTGCAGCAGGATCCCCAGCACATCCGGGTGGGCCTTTTCCAGCTCATCCAGCAGCACCAGGCAATAGGGACGGCGGCGCACCGCCTCGGTCAGCTTCCCCCCGTCCTCGTAGCCTACATAGCCGGGAGGGGCACCGATAAGCCGGGAGACGGACTGCTTTTCCATATACTCCGTCATGTCCAGCCGGATCATGGCATCCTTGCTGCCGTAGACCTCCGCCGCCAAAGCCCGGCACAGTTCGGTTTTCCCCACTCCGGTGGGGCCGGTGAACAGCAGGCAGGCAATGGGCCGGGAGCCGTCCCGGATCCCGGAATACCCCCGGCGCACCGCCTCTGCCGCCGCAGAGACCGCCTGAGCCTGTCCCACCACCTGACTGCTTAGCAAACCCTCCAGTCCCAGCAGCCGTTCCCGCTGGGTGGCGGTGAGCCTGCCCAGAGGGATTCCCGTCCGGGCAGAAACCACCTGGGCGATATCTCCCTCGGTGATGCTGTGCCCCCGCCTGCTGTCAGAGCCCTTTACCGCCAGCTTCTGCATTTTGTCCCGCAGCTCTGCCGCCTTTTCAAACCGCCGCTCCCGGACAGCGGTGTGCAGCTCCTGTTCCAGCGCCTTCCGGGCCTCGCTGCACCGGCCGGGATAGAGCATCTCCATCCGGCACCGGGCCGCCGCCTCGTCCACCAGGTCAATGGCCTTGTCCGGTAAATACAGATCCGGCAGATACCGCACCGACAGCCGCACCGCCTCGGCAAGGGCTTCCTCGGTGATCTTCAGCCGGTGGTGCCGTTCCAGACCAGGCTTCAAGCCCCGCAGAATGGAAAGGGTGGTATCCTTGTCCGGCTCCTCCACCACCACCGGCCGGAACCGGCGTTCCAGGGCGGCATCCTTTTCGATATACCGGCGGTACTCCTCCCGGGTGGTGGCTCCCAGCATCTGGATCTCCCCCCGGCCCAGAGCGGGCTTGAAGATATTGGCCGCATCAATGGCACCCTCTGCCGCACCGGCTCCCACCAGGGTGTGCATCTCGTCCACAAAGAGGATCACATCCCCGCCCCGGCGGATCTCCGCCAGCACGTCCCGCAGACGTTCTTCAAATTCTCCCCGGTATTTGGTTCCCGCCACCAGGTTTGCCATGTTCAGGCTGATGAGCCGTTTTTCCTTCAGCTGGGGCGGCACATTCCCCACCGCCATGCGCTGGGCCAGGCCCTCGGCAATGGCCGTCTTGCCCACCCCCGGCTCACCGATGAGGGCCGGGTTATTCTTGTTCTTCCGGCACAGGATCCCCACCACCGTGTCGATCTCCTTTTCCCTGCCGATGACCGGCTCCATATCCTGGGCCTTCTGGATCAGATCCTCGCTGAATTGTTCCAGCAGCTTCGTAGCAACCGCCTCCTTTTTCACCTTTCGGGAAACTGCCGTCTCCCACTGCATTGACTCCACCATATTATGAAACAGCATTTCCGGGCTGATGCCGCTCCACCGCAGCAGCTGCGCGGCGGAACAGTCCTCCTGCCGGGCCAGTGCCAGCAGCAGATGCACCGGACGGATCAGCCGGGAGCCCTGATCTCTTGCCTCCCGGGCAGCGGCCCGCAGCACCTGCCCTGCATCGGGGGTAAAGCCCTGGGGCAGGGGCAGATCCGGTGTGCCCATACCGTAAAACAGAGCGGTCAAGTTCCGGGTCAGCTCCGGCTCCAAGCCAACACTGCGCAAAAACTGCCCCGTCCAGCCGGGATTTTCCGAAAGCGCCGCCAGCAGGTGGGCCGTCCCCACACAGCTGTGCCCCATCTGCCGTGCCTTTTGTCCCGCCGTATGGATGGTTTCCTCCGTCTGCACATGATAACGCACCCCCATTCCTCCCTTCCGGTGAAAAATTTTTGCCAAAAGGGCAGGCAATTATTCGGTGGAAGAAAAAAAGGAATTGCATTTTCCAAAATCCGTGTTAGAATACAGATAAGCGTTGATCTCAGCGCATCATATTTACATTGGAGGTACTTCCCATGGCTTACGTTATTACGGATTCCTGCGTTTCCTGCGGCACCTGTGCCGATCAGTGTCCTTGCAGCGCCATCTCTGAGGGCGACGGCAAGTACGAAATCAACCCCGATGTCTGCGTTTCCTGCGGCGCCTGTGCTGGTGTCTGCCCCTGCGACGCAATCGAGGAAGGCTAATATTCGTTGGAACCAAGATTGGCCTGTGCTGCCGGCACAGGTCAATTTTGTATCATGGTGACGTTATGGAGTATTTACCCAATGGCTTTTCTCTGGAAATCCCCCAGGGCTGCTTCCCTCTGAGTACCGATTCCATGGTGCTGGCCCACTTTGTCCGGCTCCCCCGGAATGCCCGGGTGCTGGATCTGGGCTCCGGCTGCGGCACGCTGGGGCTTCTTTTATGCGCCCAGGATCCGGCGTGTCAGGTCACCGGCCTGGAACAGGACAGCCATGCCCATGCCGCCGCTGAGGAAAACATCCGCCGCAACGGCCTTTGTGCCCGTATGAGCAGTGTATGCACGGATCTGCGCCGGTTTTCCCAGGAAGCACCCCCAGGCAGCTTTTCCGTCTGTATCTCCAATCCCCCCTACTTTTCCGGCGGGCCGGAAAGTGCCGCCCTGGCCAGGGCACGAAAAGAAACAGACTGCACCCTTGCCCAGCTGATGGAGGCCGCCGGGCGGATGCTGAAATACGGCGGTGACTTTTTCCTGGTGCATCGGCCGGAACGGCTGGCCCAGATCATCGCCCTGGGCGCATCGGCCGGACTGGAAGCCAAGGAGCTTCTGCTGCTGCGCCACCGTGCAGGCGGCCCGGTGAATCTGATTCTGCTGCGGCTGCGAAAGGGCGGAAAGCCCGGTTTGATTCTCCGGGAGGAAGCTCTTTTGGATGCCGCCGGAGAACCCACTGCATTTTATCAGGAAGTATATCACCTGAACTTATTTTAACAGGAGGCCCATTATGGCAGGTATGTTATATCTGGTACCCACCCCCATCGGCAATCTGGGAGACATCTCCGCCCGCTGCCGTCAGACCCTGGAGGATGCGGATTTTATCGCCGCTGAGGACACCCGGGTCACTCTGAAGCTGCTCAACCACCTGGGGATCAAAAAAAGCCTTGTCAGCTACTACGAGCATAACAAGGCCTTCCGGGGGGATAAAATTGTGGAGCGGATTTTGTCGGGAGAGACCTGCGCTCTGGTCTCCGATGCCGGAAGTCCTGCCATCTCCGATCCCGGCGAGGATCTGGTGAAGCAGTGCGCCGCCGCCGGGATCCCGGTGTGCGCCATTCCCGGTCCCTGCGCCGCCATCACGGCATTGAGCATTTCCGGTCAGTCCACCGGGCGGTTCTGCTTTGAGGGCTTTCTGTCCACCGCCAAAAAGAGCCGCCGGGAGCATCTGGATTCCCTGCGCACCGAGCAGAGAACCATGATCTTCTACGAAGCCCCCCATAAGCTGGTACCTACCCTGGAGGATCTGCGGCAGGCCTTTGGCGATGACCGGGGGATCAGCCTGTGCCGGGAGCTGACCAAGCTCCACGAGGAAGTGGTGCGCACCACCCTGGGAGAGGCTGTGGCCCGCTATACCGAAAATCCCCCCAAGGGCGAATTTGTCCTGATTGTCGCCGGTGCCCAGCCGGAAGAAAAGGAAGCCCCCACCGAAACCGATGCCGCCGCCAGAGTATCCCAGCTGATGCAGGAGGGACTGAGCCGCAAGGATGCGGTGAAGCAAGCCGCCAAAGAGCTTGGCCTTCCCAAAAATGTGGTCTACGACATCGCCCTGAACGCCCTGGAAGAATAACATCGAGAAATAAGCCAGCCACCCTAAAATTGGGGCGGCTGGCTTTTGGTATTTGGGGCTTATTTCCCTATTCCATAGGAAAAGAGGAAACGGGTTTCATTTCCAATGGGATACGGACATAGGAGGCAATGATCTTCTGTGCCTCTTCTTCTGAAATGATCTCCCCGGCATCCGTCTGACCGTCATAAAACCGCCACTGGCCATATTCATAGGCTACCTGTGCAACACATTCGATCCCTTTATCCGGCAGCAAACGGTAATATGTGTGCATGGGTTTTCCGTCCGTAAATTGATAAATTTCATAGATATTTCCCTGACACAAATATCCCTCGGCAGCTCCACATGTCCGTTGTGTCTTTCCTTCCTGAATCGTCCAGATATCACAGACCTGTCCGTTACACCCCAGAAGCAGTTCTTCCTGACCGTCATCATTGATGTCCCGAAGGGTGTATTCCACGGTTTCCCAGAAATTCTTGTAGAACCCACCGCAATGCTGGTAGAAATAGTCCTCATGATCCCGTATTTGCACGATCAAATCTCTATAGCTGTCCTTGCACATATTTTCCACATACAGGCGCACACGCTCTGCTGTAACAGCAGGATCTTCCGGCGTATTGTCATATTCTTCCCGGGCTGCCTCCAGACGCTGCTTCCATCCGGCCATATCTGCCACCGGCTTCGGCTTTATGGAATAATTCAGCGCCTGGGCAATCAGCTTCATATCCTGCCGGGTCATGACATCCGCAGGGTTGTCCCAGTCCCAGCCCACATTTTTCAGAGTGACGCTGATGAAGGCATCCGCTCGATCGTGGAGAATATATGTATTTCCATCGGGATCGCAGACAAACAGCACCTTTGTTCCGTCGGACAATGTCTCATTCCACTGCTGTACGGCTTCGCCGTTTTCAATCATCTCACAACCGTAGCCAAAATAATCCTTGTCATGGTAATCATATATCAGGCTAAAGGAGAATTCCTGTGAAGCATCCCCATGGGTCAGGGTTGCCTGATATGCGGCATCAAAATCGCCGCATTGGACAAATCGTCCCCCCTGAAATTCCAATTCCAGCCCCATATCCTTTTTTACCACGCTGGATTCATCAAAAACCTCAGCCAGAAGGGCATCTTGCTTTCCCACGCCCTGATAAATCGCCACCTCGCCAGAGAGCTTCAAGCCGTATTGGTTGCAAATTTCATCAATCTTGTCCAGCATATCCTGGGTATAGGCATCGGTATAGTCTTCGTATGGTGCCGGTCTGCGGAAATCTCCTGCTGCTTTGCGCAGGGTTTCATCCGGGTCATAGCTCTGCTTAAAATCCATCCACTCCCGCGCCGCCAGCTGGCTTTTGCTGCCCTCTGGGCCGACTACAGAAATATACTGTCTGGTTTTCTCGGTAGCGGGAATTTTGCTGCCGTCCCTTTCATAGCGCATATCCGCAAGATAGGTGACCTCCTTCATCCGCAGGCCATCCAGATTGAGCCATACCACAGCGGCACATCCCACCAGCAGTGCGGTAATGGCAGCAATGGCGGCAACAAGCCACAGTTTCCGGGCAGAACCGCCGGTCTGGTTTTGCTGGGTATGGGACGGCTCGGCGTGGGCTTCCTCAATGTAGCAATTCCGAATTTCCCCAATGGCATCCTGTAAACGAATGGTACTCATACAAAAATTCCCTCCTTTTGCAAATGCAGTTTCAGCTTTTCCCTGGTTCGCAGCAGGGTCATTTTCACCTTGCTCTCGCTCCAGGAAAACCGCTGGGCAATTTCGGCAATGGACTCACAGTACCAATACCGGCACACAAATACCTGCCGCCGATCCTGGGGCAAGGTCGCCAAAAAGTCATCCAGCAGGTGCGTCAGTGTGCGGCTGTCCAGGCGATCTTCTATGGACTGTCCGGCGGGAATGCAATCCTCCAGTTCCTCCAAAGACAGATCCGCTTCCGTTCCGCCTCGCTTTTGGGCGGTATTCCTGCGGTGTCGTTTCAACGCCAGCCGCCGGGTGATTTTCCCCAGATAGGTGGACAAAACCCCGGGCTTCTGGGGCGGTATGGAATTCCAGGCGGCAAGATAGGTGTCGTTAACACATTCCTCCGAGTCCTCATACCGGGACAGAATGTGGTTTGCAATCGAAAGCAAGTACGATCCGTATTTCTTTTGCGTTTCCGCCAGGGCATTGGTCTGCCGCTGACAGTACAGCGCAATAATCTGATGATCCTCCATTCGATTACCTCCTTTGTCTGTAATGGTGAAGGGCCTTTCACCTATCTACTCCCCGTTTCCCCTTCCGGGTCACAGATTTTTTCAAAAAAAGCGTTTCCCTCATTATGATCCATCCGCCGTCCAAGTGCAAGGAAGAAAACCCTCGCCCATAAAGAAAGCCAGCCACCCCAAAATTGGGCGGCTGGCTTTTGGTATTTTGACTAGGGAACGGGGACATATTGATAGACAGGTGTCCGGCTGCCGTCGGCGGCGGTTTCCTCGCCCACACGGTAGGCCAGTGCCTTTACCTGGCTCAGGTCGATCATAGCACCCATGGTGCCGTAGTCCGCCGTATAGATCAGTTCGTCAGGGTTGGGATATCCTTCGGTGGTGGACAGCACAGGGATCAGGGTGTCATCCTTCAGCACAACTCCCGCCAGTGCCGGGGAGAGGAACTCCAGCTGCTCCCAGCCGGGCCAATAGGTATCGGTTATGTACTTGGCCTTGACGGTGATCTGACCGATTTCCACATCTGTCAGGGTCACATTATCCGACAGCCGCACATTGGGCTGGAACTGAATACAGCTATCCGCTCCCTTCAAGGGGAATTTCAGATCCCAGTGGCCTTCCACCAGCTGTTCAAAGGTGATATCGGCTTTCCCGGAATCGGTGCGCGTACCAAATCCTGTCAGGTGCAGCTGATATTCCTGTCCCAGCAATTCTTCTGTATCGCTGTTCAGACGATACCACACATCCACTTCCATACTGCCGTCGCTTCGGCGGTAGTGGCCCATCTGCCAGCCATCCTTTTCGTCCACCGGCGTACCGTCGGTATAGGTATACTTTCCGCCGCCCTGATAGACGATGTCATCATCAAAGTCCATGCCGCTGCTGTACCAGAAATCATCCCGGCCGCCCAAGGTAGCCGGCTCTCCCTCAAAGGCATAGGGAGCGATCTGGTATCCCTCCGGCGGTGTAAAGCCCTCTACCCGCAGGATCACATGCACCTGACGGGAGTCTGCAATGGTCTGCACCACGGAAACGGTGATCCCCTGATCCGTTGCAGACAGGATGCTGCCCTCCTGGGAGGCCGCTTCCGTTCCTGCTTCTTCCGACTCGGTTTCCTGGTAGCGAACGGACAGCCCGCTCTGTTCTGCCTGCTGCCGCTGGCTTTCCGAGGGATGATAGGTATTCTGCATACTCCTGGACCAGCGGGTATAGGTGGCAGCCCCCATCAGAAGCAGCATAGCCGCAATAAGCGCCGCAATCAAAAACAGCTTGCGGGTGGGAACCCTCCCGGAGTTGGGTTTTGCCGATTCCGCCCTTTCCTGGACAGGCATTTCCTTTTCCGATTCTTCAATGAATTTACGGTCGATATAGCTCAAGCCGACCAGCAGATTTTTTCCGTTCATACCCGAATTCCCTCCTGTTCCAGATAAGTACACAGCTTTGCCCTTGTGCGGCTGAGCTGCATTTTGACCTTACTTTCGGTGATGCCGTACCGCTGGGCGATTTCCGCAATGGTGTCCACATGCCAATACCGCCGCAGGAAAATCATCCGGGTCTGCTGGGGCAGACCTTCCAAAAATGCGTTCAGCACCTTCCCGATCTCCCGAGCCTCCTGCTCCCGATCCCGGCTGGTATCCGGGATGCACAGCTCCATCTCCTGGGTCAGGGTCACCACCTCAGCGTTTCGCTTTGCCGCCTGGTTCCAGTCCACCTTGTGAAAGGACAGGTGGCGGCAGATGGATGCGATAAAGGCATAGAAGTAGGTAGGACGCTTTGGGGGAATGGTTTCCCATGTCTTCATATAAGTGTCACTCACGCTTTCTTCCGCATCCTCCGAATTGCCCAGAATCCGATTGGCCAGCCTCCGCAGCCGTCTGCCATAGGCAGCCTCGGTCTCGGCAATGGCATCTTCATTTCGCATCCAGTACAATTCGATGATCTTTGTATCTTCCAATGAGGTTCACATCCTTTCGTTTTCGTTCCTCATCCTGATAGTACGAAAACCCGCCCCGCAGGTCACACATTTCTTAGAAATCGCAAAAATCTTTTTTCATTTTTTTCATCTTTTTTCATTATGTCTGATTCCCAAGAAAAATGCAACCCCAAGGCCAGTAGAAAGGTTTCTGTGCATCAAAAGCCTGCCGCCCCTTTTGCATCAGAGCGGCAGGCAATCCCGAAATATCAATATCCCAGCTGGCAGTCGATCACATTACCGTCAATGGCATTGAGGGTCAGCACAGGGCGGACAAAATAGCCGGTGCCTTTTTCCCGGTAGCCCCATTGATTCGGCTGGGCATCATACCAGTCCTCCGTTCCCCAGAAATACCAGACGGGAACGATGGTTCCCTGCAAAGATCCCTTGTCCCGGACACGCATAAGGCTCAGGGAAACCCGGGTAATGTCCACATCCATCCGGGTTTCAAAGCCATTGGCTTTATCCAGCTCCACAAGGGGTGTCTCCTTCGGCCCTACCACCACCACAGGGAGCATGGTGCCGGCAATGGAGGCAATCTCCTCAAAGGGCATCAGTGCCGCCTGGGATTCCTGGATCACCGGCTGGGTGCAGGGAGAATGCCAGGTAAAGGACAGGATTCCATCCCCGCCCACGCTGATAAAAATGACATCCATAGGCCAGGAAACATTGTCAGGATCCGTTTCCTCCGAGCAATGGTAGGTGTAGTACTGGAAGCTGGTGCTTTGGCCGCTTTCATCGGAAGTAAAGTGATCCTCCCGGATGCTGGAAAGGCGGATGCCGTTTACGGTCGGCACATAGCACAGCTGCCATTCCCCGGTGCCCTGCTGCTGCTGTGCATCATCCAGCACATAGGCATCAAAGCCAAGTTCCTGCATCAGCCCATTTCCCTGCCGGATGGCATCCTCTTTGGAAGCACCGCCCCAGTCCGACTTGCTATAATACTTAAAATCATGCCGGATGACCTGTGCCATGGTCCAGAAATTGCCAACGCCATTCAGGATCGACACCTCATATTCCACACCGTCTACGGTTGCCGTTCCGCCGACTTCATTGGGATCATTGCAATCGCCAAAGCTGCGGACAATGGGCGTTTCCTCCGGCGCTGTTTTCATCTGCTCGGTATAGTAGGCAATGATGTCCTTTCGGTGCTGCTCCACCTGTTCCGGGGTTTGCAACGGTGCATCGGGGTCGGGCTTCCACTGGGGAGAATTCACACGGTCAATATTCTCCTGGCACTCCTGCCTGGTCAGGCCGTAGCCGTAAAGGGGCTGCCCCTTCAGACATACTCCCAACAGATTGTCCACGTCCTCCTGGGTAAACTCCCTGGGCATCACCGTGGCAACGGGCAGCTGGGTTCCCTGCTGGGCTTCCACCTGGGCATCGGCGTGAATGGTCAGCCTGCCCTCCTGACCGGACCAGTTGCCGGTAAATTTCTCCGGCAGGTGGTAGTCTTTCTGCTCTTGTGCGCTTTTTTCAATGAGCATGGCCTGGTTGACACTGGTGGGGTTGGTTTCCTCCTGTGATTTTCCACAGCCGGGGAGCATGGTGATTGCCAGTGCAAATGCGGCGATGCGAAGTGTTTTCTTGTTCATTGTAACACGTCCTTTCTGGTTTCTTTGGGATGATTCCAGAATACCACAGGCAGCCTGGAAAGAGGTTACCGGCATATTACCGTTTGGTTACCGTTGCGGCAGGAGGATTTTTGCCGTTGTCCCCTTCCCCAGGGTGCTTTCCAGCTCCAATCTGCCCCCGTGAACGGCGGCGATTTCCCGCACCAACGCCAGTCCCAAGCCAAAGCCGCCGTTGGCCTTGCTGCGGGAGGGATCTGCCATGTAAAAGGGGTCGGTCACCCGTTGCAGCTCCTTTTCCGGGATGCCGCAGCCGTAGTCAGTGACCGTAAAGCCGGTTTCCTCCGCCAGAACCCGGATCACCCCGCCGGGAGACGATGCCTTGGCACCGTTTTCAATCAGGTTCACCAAGGCACTGCACATCAGATCCCCATCTGCCAAAAGGTGCTCTGCGGCACAGCTAAGCTGCAAGGATACCCCGTATTTTTTGCAGACCCCTTCCGTTAAAAGCCGAACCTGCTCCATCAACTCCGGCACCCGCAGGTCGGCACACTTGACATTTTTCTCCATGGAAAGCAGGGTCAGCAGCTTTTTGACCATGGTTTCCAGCCAGTGCAGCTGGGTATCCATGCTTTCCAGCAGTGCCCCCTGCTTTTCTTCCGAAAGATAAACGGTTTGCAGGGTGTTGACATTCAGCAACAGAGAGGTCAGGGGCGTTTTCAGCTCATGGGTCACCGCACCAATAAAGAGCTTCTGCCGCTGGTTCTGCTCTTGCAGGGTATCCACATGGGTCTGCACCGCCATGGCCATGCGGTTAAAATTCTGCGCCAGCATCCCCACCTCATCCTGGGCGGCAATCTGAACACGCTGGCTGTAATTTCCCGATGCAATATGGTCGGCCGCCCCGGAAAGGTCAGACAGTGGCCGAAGGGTTCTGCCAATGATCCAGGAACCCCCGGCAAGCCCCAGAAGGCCGATGCACAGCGCCAGCAGCGCAAACCATCCGCTGAGCTGCCACAGCTGGGTATAGATGCCGGAAGCATCCGTCACAAGATACACCTGGCAGATGCATTCCACCAGATCCATTGTCCTTCCCTGAACCAGATAGTGCCTGCCATTTGCATGGACACGGACTGTCCACAGCTCCCCACTGGCAGGAAGGGACAGATACATGGTGGGGTCAATGGTTGTGGAAGCACTCAGGCACTGGCCATCCGCCACCAGGACACTGCCGGAAACGCCGCAGGAACGAAAGCAGTAGGTCAGATAGGCCCTTCGGGAAACCGGGGGCAAATCCTGCAGCACATTGCGGGAGACGCTGTTAAAAAAGGAGGATGTCAACGTGTCCATGGTTCTCTTGCTGTTTTGGGCAAGGGACTGATAGGACTGCTCCCGCACCAGCCAGAGCATCGCCGCCGTCAGGCTCACCGCAACCGCAAACAGCAGAACGGCACACAGCGCCGTCAATTTTGTTTTCAGCTTCATCGTTCCTCCAACCGATAACCGGCTTTTGAAATGGTGCGGATCTGCTCTGCCAGATCCAGCTTTTTCCGCAGATTGGCAATGCGGACATCCACCGTGCGGATATCCCCAAAATAATCCTGTCCCCAGATTTCATTCAAGATCCGCTCCCGGGAAACGGTGCGGTTTTTGTTCTTCATCAGAACCGCCAGCACATCAAATTCCAGGGGCGGCAAATTGACCTCCTGACCGCCCCGGTACAGGCAGCGGTTCCGGTTATCCAGGGTCAGATCCCGGAAATGGTAGGTTTCCTCCAGCTTACCGGTGCGCCGCAGCACCTTTTCCATGCGCACCATCAGCGCCAGCATATCAAAGGGCTTGGCAATGTAATCCTCCGCACCGCCCCGCAGTCCCTGCACCTCATGCCGGGGATCGGTCATGGCCGTCAGGCAAATCACCGGGATGCCGTATTCCTGCAACTTTGGCAGCAGGGCAAAGCCGTCCTTTCCCGGCAGCATCATATCAAGCAACGCCAGGTCATAGTCGTGGCTGGTTTCCAGGGCCTGCCAGGCCGTCATGCCGTTGTCAAAAATGGTAACGGAATAATCCGCACATTCCAGATTCAGCCGCACCGCCTGAGCAATGGCGGCATCGTCCTCTATCATTACGATCCTGTTTCCCATATCCATCCTCCTTCTTCTCTATTCTTATAGCATATCACAAATCCGCCGCCGTGTGGTTACCGAAATATTATTGTTTGCCGGTCTTTTCCCTCTTTGGGCGCATATCCTGAACCCAAGGGAGGAATGGATATGGTAATGAGCTGGATTTTTACCGCTCTGGTGCTGGTGAGCCTGGTGTTCTCCTGGCTGACGGGGCAGGGCGAGGCCCTTTCCGGGGCGGTGATGCAGGGGGCCCAGTCCGGGGTGGAGCTGTCCATCGCCATGGCCGGGGCCATCTGTCTCTGGTCCGGGGTGGGAAATCTCATGGCGCAGGTTGGGCTGACGGACAGGCTGGCCCGGTGCCTGCAGCCTGTGCTGCACCGTCTGTTCCCCAGTACCCGCCGGGATCCCCTGCTGGCCGGGGATCTGAGCGCCAACATCTGCGCCAACTTTCTGGGGCTGGGGAATGCCGCCACCCCTATGGGTATTTCCGCCGCCAAGCGCATGGCCCACGGCCCAGCCGCCTCGGACGAGCTGTGCCGTCTCATCGTGCTGAACACCGCCTCCATTCAGCTGATCCCTGCCAATGTGGCCGCCCTGCGGACAAGCCTTGGCTGCGCCACCCCCTTTGACATTCTTCCGGCGGTCTGGATCACCAGCCTGTGCAGCGCAGGACTGGGGGTAGCGGCAGCTTGGGTGCTGGGAAAGCTGTGGCCCAATGATTGACTATCTGATTCCCCTGATCCTGTTTGTCGTTTGCGCTCTGGCCCTTGGAAAACGGCAAAACGCCTACGCCGCACTGCTGGAAGGAGCGGAAAACGGCCTGCGCACCCTGGCTTCCATTCTCCCTTCCCTGATCCTTCTGCTGACGGCGGTTTCCATGCTCCGGGCATCCGGGGCGGTGGAGATCCTCAGCCAGCTGCTGTGCCCGGTGTTTTCCTTCTTTGGGATCCCCCCGGAAACCGCCCTGCTGGTACTCATTCGTCCCATCAGTGGCAGTGCGGCTCTGGCCGCCGGGGCAGAGCTGATGGCCACCTACGGGGTCAATTCCCCCATAGGCAGGACAGCCGCCGTAATGCTGGGCTCCACGGAAACCACCTTTTACACCATCAGCGTGTATTTTGGTGCCGCCGGGATCTCCAAGACCCGCTACACCATCCCGGCGGCACTGTTTGCCGATTTCGTCGGCTTTTTCATGGCAAGCCTGACAGTAAAACTGCTCTACGGATAAACATTCCGCCCACCCGGTACGCATCCGGGACGGTGGGTGGTAGATAGAAGATAAAGAAAAAGCCTGCTGCAAAATCCGCACCGGGAAAGGCGGTGTTTTGCAACAGGTTTTTTTGATGGTTACTCTCTGGTGGTTTCCTGGGCCACCCGACTTCTTCTTCTGCGGCGGCGGGGGCGGGAGATCTCCTCGGGGTCGGCCTTTTCCACCCGGCGGGCATAGGCTTCGGCAGCTTCAGAGGTGGCCTCATAGGTCAGACGGCTGACCCGAACCAGACCGTCCTCCTGCTCAGACAGCCGCACCCGGATCAGGAACTTGCCATGCTCCGGGCAGGTGGCCAGATCCATATACCGGTGTCCCGGCTGGGCAAACCAGCGGGAGCCCAGCATTCTGCCCTGGCAGATGGGGCACAGATTTTCTTCCCCGGACATGGCGCTCAGGGCGCTGCGCTTATCGGAATAGTCATGGTAGACCTGTCTGGCAATGCACCCCGGCAGCTCTGCCCCGTGGAAACCGTTTTCATGGCTTTTCAGGGCTGCGTCATACTCTCTGCATCCCTTTTCCAGATCCAGTCTGGCGCAGATCAGAGCGGTATGATAGGCATCTCCCAAGGCATCATGGGCAGGGCGGGTCGCTTCGATCCCGAACATCTCCATGGCGGTTTTCAGTGCCTTTTGGGCAGTGGAGCCGTCGGTCTGGGCATTGAAGATCATCTGGGCATTGTACCAGCGGTCTGTCCAGCCGGTAGGAATGCCAAACAGCTGCAAATTTTCCCGGAGGATCCCAATGTCATCAAAGCCCCAGGTGAGAAATACCACATTCTCTCCGCACCAGGTGCGGAACAGCTCCATGGCCTCCGGGAAGGGCACGCCCTCCTCCCGGAGCTGCGGCTCCTTGATGCCGGTGAGCTTGCTGACCCGGCGGTTCAGATGCCGATAGTATTTGGGCTTGATCAAAACCTGGAACTCATCGCACACACGCTGATCCTCCGTCACCCGGACGGCGCCGATCTGAATGATCTCTCCCCGGATGGCCACAGGCAGTACCTTCTTGGCAGAAGGAGAACCGGGCCAGGGCTGATTCCATTCCATATCCAAAACAATATAATTCATTGCAACAACCTCTGTTTGGGAAGCTCTGATGAAATCGGCAAGAGCTGGGAGCGAGAGATTTTGTTTCCAGGCAAGGTTCCAAAAGTGGAGGAATACTTTGTGTACCCGCAAGGGGTATGCCACATCCGTAAGCCAGCTTGCGCTGGCAACGGCTGCACTATATTTCCCACTTTTGGAGTCGCAGCATGGGGACAAAAGATCCGCTCGCCAGCCGCCGACGATTTATTCAGAGTTTCCTTTGGTAATCATATTGTCTATCATACCATACCCAATGGGGTTCTGTAAACAAAAATATGCAAAAGAAAATGCCTGAAAGCTTCCTCTCAGGCATTTCCCGAAAAAATTGTGAAAATTACAGCAGATCCTTCACCAGAGACAGGGCTGCCTCGTCTGCAACCAGGGTGAAATCAGGATGCAGCTGCAGGATGGAGCCGGGAGCCTGGGGCTTGATGGGGCCGAAGAAGCAATCCTTCACAGCCTGAGCCTTGTTCTCGCCGTTGACCACCAGCAGAACCCGCTTTGCCTTCATGATGGAGCCGATGCCCATGGTGTAAGCGTGGGTGGGGACGTCTTCCCGCTTGGCGAAGAAACGCTGGTTGGCGTCGATGGTGGAAGCAGTCAGAGCCACCTTGTTGGTTCCGTTCACGAACTGGTCGCAGGGCTCGTTGAAGCCGATGTGGCCGTTGGGTCCCAGGCCCAGCAGCTGCAGGTCAGCACCGCCGAAGGCTTCAATGACAGCATCATACCGGGTGCACTCGGCCTCGGCATCGGGGTTCATACCGTTGGGAATATTGCAGTTGGCCTGGTCGATGTTCACATGGTCGAACAGGTTGGTACGCATAAAGTAAGCATAGCTCTGGTCATGGTCCTTGGTCAGGCCCACATACTCATCCAGATTCACAGTCTTGACCTGAGAGAAATCCAGATCGCCGGCTTCATACTTGGCGATCAGTTCCTTGTAAGTACCCACAGGGCTGGAGCCAGTGGCAAGACCCAGAACGCAGTCAGGCTTCAGATACACCTGAGCAGCAATAATGTTTGCAGCCTTCCGGCTGAGATCCGCATAGTCCTTGGCACGAATCAGTCTCATGTTAGTGTCCCCTTTCAAAGTCAATGGCATAGTTTGCCTTGGATATGTCACATTGTATCATCTTTTGGATTATCTGTACAGTCTTTTTTCCCGCAAAAAGGTGTAAAATTTTTGTCATTTGGTCATCTTGCTATCTGGCCTTATTTTTTAATACCATTTTGGCACTGTTTTTATAGCCAATCAGACGTATAATGTACAAAAACCAAGGAGGTATCTCTATGGAAAAGAAATCTGCTATTTCCACCCGCAAAATCGTTTTCACGGCGCTGATGGCTGCGCTGACCATCGTAGGCTCCGCCCTGCGGATCACCATTCCCGTGGACATCGCCGGAACCACATCCTTCCACCTGGGCAACATCATGTGCGCCCTGGGCGGCATCCTGCTGGGGCCCTGGTACGGCGGCCTGTCCGCTGCTCTCGGCTCTGCCATCTATGACATGATGAATCCCCTGTACATCTCTGAGGCCTGGATCACCTTCCTGACCAAGGGTGCCTACGGTCTGGCCGCCGGTCTTGTGATCCGCAGCGGCAAGCAGCCCTGGACCTACGCCAAGGCCACCATTGCCACCGTCACCGGCGCACTGGTCTATGCCGCCCTGTATCTGCTGAAGACCTGCTTCTACAGCGGAATGCTGCTGAAGGGTCTGCCCCTCCAGGCTGCCGCCCTGACCGTGGTCACCAAGCTGCCCGCCACCACCTTCAACGCCGTGGTCGCCATCCTCTTCGCCCCCATTCTGGCCACCGCCATCCGCAAAGCCCTGGCAGAAAACCATCTGTCTCTGGATTAATGGATTAAAACGGCAACACATCCTTCGGCATCCCAGATTTTGGGATGCCGATTTTTTCTGACCCTGCCTTATACCCACATTTTCCAGAGCCAATAGATCCAGCCATAGACCACCGATGCGCTGATGCCGTACACCAGCACCGGCCCGGCGATGGTAAACATCTTTGCCCCCACCCCCAGGACAAAGCCCTCGGTTTTGAACTCCACCGCGGGGGCGGCAATGGCATTGGCAAATCCGGTGATGGGCACCAGGGTTCCCGCCCCGGCGATTTTCGCCAGATCGTCATACAGGCTCAGCCCGGTCATCAGGGCAGACAGGGCCACCAGTGTCATGGAAGCCGCCGTCCCGGCCAGATCCTTCTCAAGCCCCAGGGCGCTATACCGGTTGACAAGGAACTGTCCCAGCGTGCAAATCGCCCCGCCGATCCAGAAGGCATTCCAGCAGTCCTTCCCCATAGGCGATGGCGGACAAATCTCGGATACCAGCTGTCCATATTCTTTTTCCGTCATGGTCATCCCTCCCGGAAAAGTATGCCCCAAAAACGCAGAAAAACCCGCGTGACCGATTGATCACGCGGGTTTTGAAATAGAGTTTCCTTAGGTTTGTGTCTAGCCCGTGGGCACGTTGCCCCGGATGGACAGATCCAAAATGGCGTTGGGGTCAAACACGCCGGTGGAGGTGAACATGGAGGGCTTTGCCACCAGGTTCTCGCCGGTGACCATCAGACGGGTCTGACGGACATAGGTGTTGTTGACCTCGGTGTAGGGGGTATCGCCGCTCTTGAGCATATAGCGGAAACCGGCAGCCCGGAGCACCTCAAATTTGCCGCCGGTGTAGTCACCGATATCGCTGGCTCTGGCAAAGACGATGGTATCCACCTCGCCGATGACAGGGGCGATCTGGGTCTTCCACTTCTGGATATCCTGGTTGACCATGTCGGCGCTGATCTTGGCATAGTTGGTGTTGTCGAAGGTGTAGCAGGCCAGACGATAGCCCAATGCCCGCAGGCGATCCACCACCTTGGTGGCACCGGCGATCTGCTCATTGTAGTAATCGTCGCCCTTCTTGGAGCGGGACTCGGACTGGATGCGGTAGCCGAAGATACCCTCACTGCCGGAGACGGCCAGGGTGGCCCGGGCGCCCTTGTAGGAGAAATCGGGATGCTGGGCAATGAAGTCCTCCAGGATGGGAACCAGATCGTAGTTGCCCACAGAGGTCACATTGTTTTCATCCACATACTCCGCCTTAACATCGCCGTTGTCATCCACCACCAGACGGCTTGCAAAGCCGCTGCCGCCGGAGTCTGCCAGGCCGTCATTGTTGCTGTCGATCATATAGGTGTAGTAGTTCACCATGGTCTCGGTGATCATCACAGGCTTCTTGCCTTCCGGCAGCCAGATGGAGAACTTGTCGTACTTTTCGGTGGTGCCGTCCAGAGAGGCACTGCCCACAAAGCTCTCAAAATTCACCAGCACAAAGTTGTTGGCATACAGCTGCTCCAGAACTCTGGAGAATTCCGCCGTGGAAACGAAGTTGCGGTTGTAGGAACCGGCCAGACCGGTGGTATCCTTCAGTGCCCGGGACATATCCTGCACCAGCACATGGAAGGATAGGTTGGGGATCAGGGTAGGATCCTGATGCTCCACCAGCAGTGCCTTGGCATTCATATACTCCGAACGCTTGGCGATCATCTCCTGGCTTTCTGTGCCCTGATAGGTGTCCAGCGCGGCAATGGCGCCGTCATAGTCATAGCCCTGTGCCAGCCGCTCTGCCTCCTGGAGCACCCGAGTGCCCTCGGTGGCCAGCTGCTCGGCGGCAATGGACTCCTGCTTGGCCTTATCGTCCTCTTCCTTGCGCTTTTGCTGCATGGCATCAATGGTGTTGGACAGAGAGCCAATGACAAAGGACAGGATCAGCACCAGAGACAATCCCAAAATCAGCGGCGGCAGATAGAATTCCTTGAAGATCTGCTGCTTGGAGGGCTTTCTGCGGCGGCGGCCCTCCGGGGTCTCCATCCGCTCCCGGATCTCCTGCTGGGTGGGGAAATACAGATGCACCAGTCGGGTGAAGAAATTAGGCACGCCTGCCTTCCCCGGCTGCTTTTCCTTTTTGGTCCGCTCCCGGCGCTGACGGGCGGCAGGTCGCTGCTCCTCGCCGGGCTCCTGCGCCGGATCCTCGTCCGGCGCTTCATAGGAAGGTTCCGGATTCCGATTCCCTTCATCCTGGGACGGCACTTCATAGGCAGCGGGGGGTGCGTAGGAAGGTGTCTCCTTTTCCGCTGCCTTGGCATCCGGCTTGCGGCGCAGAAGATCCGTATCCAAACCAAAGAAGCTGGCACGGCGGCTGACATCCTCTGCCTGCGTCTGCTCCTCCAGATCCTCATCGTCGAAATCCAGATCGTCCAGGTCATCCATGTCGTCCAGATCCCCTTCGGCATCTGGGCCGCCCAGATCATTCCGGTCATCCAGATCATCAAAATCATCCGGATCACTGCTCCGGCCGGACGCAGCTGCCTGCACCGGCTCACGTTCGGCGCCTGTGGGCCCATCCAGATCCAGATCATCCAGATTGTCCAGGTCAAAATCATCGAAATCGCCGTCGGTATCCGCATCCAGACCCAAGGCTTCATCGTCAAACTGGCTCAGATCCAGGTCATCGTCAGAGTAGTCAGAATCCAAAACGGCCTTGGGGTCAAAGCCATATTCTTTTTCAAAATCGAAATCAATGTCGAAATCGTTCTTCGCCATAGCATATCCCTGCCTTTATGGTGTAGTCAACAATATTCTAGCATTATTCGCTAAAAATTGCAAGTCGAATCCGGAGAATTCAAAAAATGGCTACAATCTTTCTCAGACGGATTTGATTTACATAAAATCGCGTTTTCTTTGCAGGATCCTGTTCTGTTTTTGTCAAAAAAGGGTAACACCCCAGAAACCGCGGCAAAATTTCTCCCCATCTTTTCCCCTGCCTTGCAATCGGCGCCACAGTATGTTATAGTAACGGAAACAGAAAGGGGGCATCCAAATGGAGCTTCGCATACGCCAAAGGATATTCTCCTGGACGGACAGTTATGACGTTTATGATGCTGAGGGGCAGCCTCGGTATACGGTGAAGGCGGCCTTTTTCACCCTGGGGCACCAGATCCACGTCTGCCAGACCGCCACCGGGCAGGAGGTGGGCTTCATCCGGGAAAAGCTGCTGACCCTGATGCCCACCTTTGAGATCGTCATCGGCGGTCAGGTGGTGGGAACCATCCGCAAGAAGTTTACCCTGTTTTCCCAGAATTACCATGTGGATTTCTGCGGCTGGCAGGTGGAGGGCAACTTCCTGGGCTGGGATTACCGGGTCTTTCAGGGAAACCGGCAGATTGCAGCCATCTCCAAGGAGCTGTTTCATCTGTCGGATACCTATGTACTGCGGTTTGCCGACCCGGCGGACGAGATCCCAGGTCTGCTGCTGGTGCTGGCCATTGATGCCGCAAATTGCTCCGGGAATGGATAAGGAGAAAAAATTATGGAAAAAATCACAAGCTTTACCATTGATCACATTCGGCTCCAGCCGGGGCTGTACGTCTCCCGGAAGGATGCCGTCGGCGGCCAGGTGGTGACCACCTTCGACCTGCGGCTGACAAGCCCCAACCAGGAGCCGGTGATGAACACCGCCGAGATGCACACCATGGAGCATCTGGCGGCCACCTATCTGCGCAATGACCCCCAGTGGAAGGAGCGTGTCCTCTACTTTGGCCCCATGGGCTGCCGCACCGGCTTCTACCTGCTGCTGGCAGGTGACCTGACCTCCCGGGAGGTTCTGCCTTTGGTGACAGACTGCTTCCGCTTCATCCGGGATTTCCGGGGGGAAGTTCCCGGTGCCCACCCTCGGGACTGCGGCAACTATCTGGACATGAACCTGCCCATGGCAAACTACTGGGGCGCACGATACAGCCAGCTGCTGGAAACCATCGACGATTCCCGGCTGGTCTACCCGGAATAAAGGAGAATTGGATTTATGACAAAACTCGGTATTATCGGAGCCATGCAGGAGGAAGTGGAAAACCTGCTGGCCCAGACGGAACAGAAGAAGCAGCTGCACAAGGCAGGTTCTGTATTTTACGAAGGCATTCTGGAAGGACTGCCGGTGGTCATCGTTCAGTGCGGCGTGGGCAAGGTCAATGCGGCCATGTGTACCCAGGTGCTGTGCGACCTGTTTGATGTGACCCACATCGTCAACACCGGCATTGCCGGTTCCCTGTGCGCTGAGCTGGACATCGGTGATCTGCTGGTGAGCCAGAGTGCCATGTATCACGACTTTGACTGCACCAACTTCGGCTATCCCTTCGGCAAGGTGCCCGGGCTGGATGTGACGGCCTTCCCTGCCGATGAAACCCTGATCCGCTACGCCTTTGAGGCTGCTGAGGCAGTGAACCCCGGTCACACCCGGATCGGGCGGGTTGCCACCGGTGATCTGTTTGTGGCGGATCCCGGCGCAAAGGATGCCATCATCGCCCGCACCCAGGGTCTTTGCACCGAAATGGAAGGTGCGGCCATTGCCCAGACGGCTTACCGCAACGGCGTTCCCTTTGTGATCCTGCGGGCCATCTCCGACAAGGCAGATAACAGCGCCCACATGGACTACCCCACCTTTGAGCGCATCGCCGCCAATCGCTGCGCCGAGGTCACCCGGAGTCTGGCAAGAAAACTGAAATAAAAACATTCAGCGTGTACCGCAGAAAAAAATGAACGGTACACGCTGATTTTTGGGGAAGCTCTGATTAAATCGGCAAGAGCTGACGGCGAAAGATTTTGGTTCCAGGCAAGGTTTGGAAAATGAGGGAATACTGTATGTCTTTCCCATTTTTCAAACCGCAGACTGGGAGCAAAAGATTCGCCGCTCAGCCGCAGACGATTTATTCAGAGTTTCCTTTATTATATGGCCCGGATATCCAGGTGATAGTCGATAACACCGGCTTCGGTGTTTTCAATGTCGATATTGTAGCTCAGGTCGATGGTGCCGCCGTCTTCCACAATGTCGTAGAACAGGAAGGTGGCTTTGACCGTCATCAGCAGTGCGCCGAAGGACATCTGGTACAAAGAATCATGGGAAACCCCTTCTTCAAAGACCATTTCGGATTGCAAAGTACCCTGGCGTCTCAGGATTACTCTGCCCGGCTCTACCCGGAAGGTGGTGGTAACTCCCTCCATGCCGGTCAGGGCAGTTTCCTCATAGCTGATATCCCAGCCGCCGTCCCGGAAATCCATGGTCCCTTCCGTCACCAGTTCGATGATCTCCGGCTCCTGGTCTGCATAGGTCTGACGGCCCTGAATGGACAGGATGGCATCACGCTTCATCCCGGGCCTCCTGTGCCAGCTGCAACAGCAGGTCGATGAGCTGGCGGTAGGGAATGCCGCTGGCACCGAACAGCTTGGGGTACATGGAAATGGAGGTAAAGCCGGGGATGGTATTGATCTCGTTGAACACCACCCGGTTGTCTCCATCGGTAACGAAGAAGTCCACACGGCTCATGCCCACGCAGCCAATGGCGGAGTAGATCCGCACGGCGGATTCCCGGACGGTCTCCTGGACGGATTCGGGGATCCGGGCGGGGATGTAGGCGGCGGAGGTATCGGTGATGTACTTGGCATCGTAGTCGTAGAACTCTGCACCGGAGTCGATCTCGCCGCAGATGGAGGCCACAGGGCTTTCATTGCCCATCACAGCCACCTCGATCTCCTTGCCCCGGATGAACTCCTCCACCAGGATCTTGGCATCGTACTTTGCCGCCTCCAACAGAGCCTTGTCCAGAGCTTCCCGGTCGGCTGCCTTGGAAACACCAACGGAAGAACCGGTGCCTGCGGGCTTGACGAACATGGGATAGGTGAACCGCTTTTCCAGGGTGTCCAGAATGTTCTGCTTCCGGTTGGCCAGCTCCTCCCGGCGCACCAGCTGCCAGTCTGCCTGGGTGATACCGGCATGGTCTGCCACCAGCTTGGTCAGGGTCTTGTCCATGGCCACGGCAGAGGCTGCCACATGGGGGCCGACATAGGGGATGCCTGCCAGCTTCAGCAGGCCCTGAACTGCGCCGTCCTCACCGTTTTCACCGTGGAGCACAGGGAAAACCACGTCCAGCCATTCCCGCACCACGCAGTCACCCTCAAAGCTGAGTAGGCCCTGACCCCGGACGGGAGAAATGGCTGCTCTGCGGTTCTTGGGATGCTTTTCCCACTGGCCGGTGGGCAGCAGAGAATAATCCTTGCCGCCGTAGAGGATCCAGTCACCGCTGCGGGTGATGCCAACGGGGAAAATATTGTACTTTTTCTGATCAATGCTGTTCAGCACAGACTCGGCAGAGCGCAGAGAAACGGCGTGCTCCGGGCTGACGCCGCCGAACAGAATACAGACACTTAATTTTTTCACCTTATCGCCTCATTTTTTGATTATTCACATTTTCCATCTGGAAATCTGGTGATTTTATGTTATACTGGAGTGCAGCACATCTTCAGGAGGTTCCCTATGCAGATCAATTTGACATCTAAGGAATTCCGCCGTCTTCTGGATCTGGTGTACATCGGAAACTGGATCTTGAATTCCACCCGGGGCGATGACCGTTTTGCAGACTATGACCAGCTGGAAAGCAAGCTGTTTGCCCTGAGCCCCGCCCTGTCGGAGATCTGGAACGGCGAGGTGGTGCCCTCCCGGGCCTTTGCCGAGGGCGGCATCCACGAAGCCATTGCCTATTACGAGGACAATGTATTCTATGAGATCCTGGCCGAAGAACTCTCCCGCCGGGATATGGACTATGCGGAGATCACCGATGACAATTACAACGAGATCCTGGGCCGCATGGATCAGTACATGACGGAATTCCAGGATTCCGGTGTCCAGCATCTGGTGCTGGACGAATAAACGAAAACCAAAAATTTTCCCTTTCCTGTGCCGGAAACCCGGCACAGGCTTTTTTCATGCAAAGAGACGTTCTTCCCTTATTCCGTTTCCAGCAGGGCTTCTCCTGCCCGGAAGATATCACCGGCGCCCATGGTAATCACCACGTCCCCTTCCCGGACATTCTGCCGCAGGAACTCGGTCACCTCCGGCAGGGTCTCGCAGAAGGTGCTGCCGGGGATCTTTTCTGCCAGGTGGGCAGAGGAAATGCCGATGGTGTTGCGCTCCCGGGCGGCGTAAATCTCCGCCAGAACCAGCACATCCGCCTTTTTCAGCTGCTTTACAAAGTCATCAAACAGCGCCTGGGTGCGGCTGTATGTATGGGGCTGGAAGGCCAGCACCAGACGGCGGCCGGGCATAGAGGCGCGGACAGCGTCAATGGTGGCTGCCAGCTCATCGGGATGGTGGGCGTAGTCATCATAGATATCCGCCCCATGCCAGGTTCCCTTGGCTTCCATCCGGCGGCCTGCGCCGTGGAAGGTTTCCAGGCCCCGGGACACCTTTTCGCCGGGGATGCCCATCATCCAGGCAACGGCGGCGGCAGCCAGTGCGTTCATGGCATTGTGCTTGCCCAGAACGCCCATGTCCAGGTGGCAGTAGAACTTTCCGTCACAAATCACGTCAAAGTGCCGCCAGTCGGGGCACATATTGGCTGCGTGGATGCGGTTGGTATCCTTCAGGCCGAAGCTGACATAGTTCACGCCCTCCATGGCCTGGACGGTGTGCTCGTCATCGCCGTTGGCAATGACACCGAAGGTGGCCATTTCTGCGAACTTGTGGAAGGACTTCTGCACGTCTGCCAGATCCTTGAAGTAGTCCAGGTGATCGGCCTCCACGTTCAGCACCACTGCCAGGGTGGGGAAGAAATTCAGAAAGGAGTCACAGTATTCGCAGCTTTCCAGCACGATGGTATCTCCCCGGCCTACCCGGTGGCTGGCATGGAGCAGAGGCAGATAGCCGCCGATCATGACGGTGGGATCCACCTTTGCCTCCATCAGAATGTGGGTCACCATGGAAGTGGTGGTTGTTTTGCCATGGGTGCCGGAGATACACACGGCAGTCTTGTAGGCACGCATGATCTGTCCCCAGGCCTGGGCCCGCTCAAACACGGGAACACCGGCGGCACGGGCTGCGGCAATCTCCGGGTTGTCATTGTGGGCGGCAGCGGTACGGATGATGCAGTCCGCACCCTGGATATTCTCGGCACGGTGGCCGATGGATACCGGGATTCCCTGGGCTTCCAGCTCCCGGGTGCCGTTGGAGCCGCTCATATCCGAGCCGGTGACCTCCATGCCCATGCCCTTGAGCACCAGACCCAGAGGCCGCATGGAAACACCGCCGATACCCACCAGATGCACATGCTTGCCGGGCTTGAGGTAGTTTGCAATTTCTTTATTTCTGAATACGCCTTTGAACATATATGTCATACTCCCGTATCAAATCGTTGCCTTAATCTAACGCATTATACACCATCACAGCCACATTTACAACCACAAAAAAGTAATAACTGTTACGACTTCGACACCAAATGTTCATAATTACCCTATTTTACAAAAATCGGACAGATTTCTTTTGAAATCTATTATAGAAAATTGATTATCTTTTTAGAAGTTCTTAAATGCCGCCAAAGCCTTATGTTTCAAGGCTTTCCGGCATTTCTTGTTACGGAAGATGTTCTTAAATCTCCTTAAATCCCCTCACGTTTTCCTGTTCAAAGGTAGTAGGCAAAGTAGTAAATTCAGCTTTTACTACTAAGCAATCAACCGTTCCATTTCTGCCATTGCATTGTCCGGTGTAGCGTGTGCGTAGTAGTTCAGCGTCATATTGATGTTGGAATGTCCCATGATGTACTGTAACGCTTTCGGGTTCATTCCCGCGTTTGCTAAGTTGGTGCAGAACGTGTGGCGTAAGGTATGCGGCGTTGTCACTTTCGGTAAGGCTTCCTCATGGCTCTTGTTGTACTTCTTCACAAGCCCCCGGAACATACTGTCATAGTTTGCAGCCACTTTCGGCTTTCCGTCCCTGTTGAGGAATAAGAAACGACTGTACCCGTCAATGATAACCGGCATTGCCTGTCTGCGGTTTTTCAGCACACGCTTAAATGCTTCACAAACCTTTGTACTCATAGGGATTTGACGGGTGCCGCTTTTCGTTTTCGGCGTTTCAATGTAATAGCCGCCCGCTTCGGAATGTTTCAAAAGTTGGTGGTCTACATTGATTAGCTTCTTCTCAAAGTCAATGTCCGTTTCCGTCAGCCCGCAGAGTTCAGAAATACGGAGCCCTGTCCCTAACAGTATGATAATCTCGTCGGAATATTTCTGATAGGTCTTATCATTCTGCATAAAGGATAAAAGCGAGGATTCCTGTGTTGAGGATAAGGGTACCTTTGGCTCCGTATCATCTTCCAGAACCGTGTTCAACTGGAAGTCAAACGGATTTTTGCGAATACAATCGTCCTGTATGGCTGTGTAAAAAGCAGCTTTTAAGGAACGCTTGTGGTTGTTGATAGTCTTGAAAGAATATCCCTTGTCTTTCATTCGTAACGCCCATTCTTTCGCGTCCGACAGCTTCACATTCTCAATGCTGCAAGCTCCAAGTTTATCTTCTTCCAAAATCCGCATAAGCTGTTTGCGCCCCTGTTTCGTACCCGGTCGGACGTTTGCCCGGTGGCGTATCTGCTTTGCGTAAAGCTGGCAGACAGTCATTTTCTTTCCGATAGGGTCTATCCCGTCGTCAAGGTCTTTCTGGATTTCTTTTTCCTTTTCCCGAAGCGAAATATCGTCGCGCTTCCCGGCGGGTGTCTTGTCGGTAGGTACTAACTTCCAAGAATACACAAACTGCGGTTTCCCAAAGGTATCAATGTATTTGTAAGCATATCTTCCGTCTTTTCTCTGGCTCTCTCCTGTCCGTAAGATACGGTTTCTGTTATCGCGTCTTTTTTCCGACATTGTGCGTCATGCTCCTTTCCATGACGGAAAGAGCCTTGATATGCCTGTATTCATTATACCACATTCAAGGCTCAATTTCACTATATAACTTCCAATGTGTCAATGATTTTTTCAAACTGTTTCCGCTTGATTTGAATACGGTTGCCATTCATAATGACCCACCCGGCAGCCGGATTTTCCTCTGCTAACTTTCGCAGCTTGTTTTCTCCAATGCGGAAGTATTTAGACGCTTCCTCAATCGTCAGCGTGTACTTTTCCCAAATAGGAACATCAGTATAATTCATGTAAGGTGTCCCCCTTTCTTGAAAAAATAAAATGGTTACAATATCAAAAAGGGGCTTTAATCAGACAGCTTCGGCAAGCCTCACGGGAATTGCACCCCCGCATGGTTCTCATGCAGCCCTACCCATTATCTGCGACGCTTCTAACGCTCGGATTATAGCTATAAGGGAGTATCATTATACCGATATGCGGATCGTGGCGGCAGACGTGCCAAGGTCTGCTATGGAACGCTGATAGTTCCCGCTCGGTGTTTCTCCCTCCTTTCGGTCATCGCGTATCAGCCCAATGGCTCCCCACATATCGAATGTATCTGATTTGCCCTATGCTGCGCCGCCATTCTCCTGCGTCGCTTTCTTTGTCAAGGTTCAAAAACGGTCAAGTTTTGCAATCTGCGGAAAGGGGAACGCAGATTACTTTTTACTTAGACCTCAAATGACAGGACAGCCCTCATAAGGCGTGACCGCAAGCGGTCGCGTATGTCCTCGTCTATGCCCCAATAAATATTGCCGCGCTCGTCGCGGAGCTTCCGCATAGACAGGGACGCTATGTAACTTTCGTAATGCTGTACGACAATCTTCATAGCTTCCGGGTCGCCCTTAGTTGCGGCTATGATTACCGGGTAAGGCAACAAGCCGCTTTCAGCGTTCTCATTGTTAATCTTCGTAGTCATAGGCGCGTTCCTCCAAATAGCGTTTTAGCAGCTTCATAGAGCTTTTCCGGCGGGTCTGTACTGTTGTCCTCGGAATATTGCAGTATTTCGCAATTTCCCGTTCGCTCATATCAAAGAAATAATAGAGCAGTACGGTTTCCCGCTTTTCGTCCGGCAAACTGTGTAGGGCTTCGGCAAGCAGCTCCGCAGTTATCTCCTTGCCGCCGACAACGAAAGACTGTTGCGCTTTATCGTCTGTAAAATATTCGTCGCAAACGTAAAGCTGTTTTTCTTCCTGTGGCGACAAATCGGAAAAAGGAATTTCGCGTAATTGCCGCTGCTTCGTGTCCCTGTGGGCGTTCATAGCTTCCCGCCTTAACGCCAGTTTGCAAAAGCCATTAAAAGCACAACGGATTTGCCATTGGGTACGAATAGGTTCGTTCATGTTCTCACCTCCTTTCGCAGCCGCGAAAGCGGTGGATTTTGAAATGTCCCCTTTCGTAATCCCTCAAACCGAAAAACTTGATTTTGGACGTTGATTTTTGGCGATTTTTCAAAAAAACTTTTGAAAAAATGCAAAATGCGCCCGTCTGCAAAATGCAGATGAACGCATAGGAATTAACTAAGGTATTTAGATGATTTGACAGTTCATATTTAAGGGTAGAAATGTCCCCGGCGGTGGTCGGGCTTTTTTTAACAAGTCAGAGAATGTAAAGATTTGTCGGTATGGTTTATCACTCATGGCGGCTACCTCCTAAAGCCGCCATATTTGAATGATTACAGGTCGTCACATAGACAAAAAAATCGGCGGCTCTGAAAATCAAAGCCGCCGAAAAATAGTAGGCGCGTGAAAATGCTTCTGCTCTGCGACGGCTTTTTTTCTTTTGCCGTCGCTCGGCAGATGAAATATCTATTTAATTATCTCGTCATTGCCGCCTATAACTGATCCGGGCAGCAATATAGTAAACTCCGTAGAGCAATATAAAAAAGACAAATGCAATACTAAGAGAGCCGATTATCCACAAGTTGTTTGAAAATACAGGGAGATGAAACGCACTCAACTGCATTTTCCCCGCACTGACATATACAAAGCAACTGCTGATAATCAAAGCGGGTAACAAAGGGAGTAAAAACATCATTGACAACTGGCGATTATTTAGTTTCTCAATATCCCGCCTATTCATTCCAAGCTGCTGTAAAATACAGTCCTGTCGTCGTTTCTTCTCCCTGTCACTAAGAATTTGCGTCGCCAAAATTGCCGCACCAGTGATTTCAAAGACCAGTGAAAGGTAAAATAAGCAAATAGCCATAGCATAAAGCTGTGTCAAACTTTCTTTATCTACCCACTTGCCGGACAAATAATCAACATTATCAATCAGAGCTGTCACACCGCTACCGTCAGACGCAGTTTTCCCAATATTACGTTTTAGCATAGAAAGACCATCACACATTTGAACGATATTTTGCAAATCGCGGCTATCAAGCGGCGTTTCTGTTATGACAGACAGCAGACTATATAGTGTCGTCATTTGGCTAACCGCCTGTTCTGGAACAATGATACAAAAGTCAAGACCATTTCCGTATGTGTCCATCTGGCTGAATGGTTCACAAAATATGCTGTCCTCTGCGAATAAATATCCGGCACAATTCAGACTTTTATCCTGTTCAAGCAATGTTTCAAAGGGCTTTTTAAGTGCGGGAACACAATGGATATAACACAAAGACGGATTGAGTTCTACGGATTGAAGCCCCAGTATTTCGCGCAGTTTCTTATAATCACTCTGTTTCATATAAGTATCATGTTGATATTCTGCGTATGCCATATAGCCCGAACGTCCGGTACTTGATATACAATCGTTTCGCGCTGCAAGAAAACTATTTTTGTTATCCGTATAAATGCTGTAAACATAACTTGACTGAACGGGGAAGTTAAGGTCAAGAACATTTTCATAAGCCGAAAAATCCTGTAATTCTGCCTTGTGTAAAATCATTATATCAAATACGCTCTGTTCCATATTTTTGTCTGCAATCATATAAACAGCAGTACCCACCCCCATAAAGGTTAATGAAAGCATAAACAAAACGGAAAGAACGCCCATGATAATGCTTGTTGAACGGATTTTTGCTGTAAAGCCGCGAAATAGTACCAACCTGTTTTTTTCATATTTCCATTTTTCACGATTGCCAAATTGCATAATGAGAAACGTGGGTACACTTAGGAAAAACCCAAATAAAAACAGTACCAGACAAACAACGCTTATAAGCACATCATAACCATTCCCCAGCAGCCCGGTACACATCAGAAAAATTCCTACACACCCTGTCAAAACAGATATAAAAAACAGTGCAATGGCAGATACCCCGTCATGCAGCAGCTTTTTTTCGTTCTGGCGCTCATAATACAACAAATCGTAAAGAGTTACCTTGCTTATCCATTTGTTGTTCCTCCGTATAGCGTAAAAGAGCATTGCCAAAAAATAGATACAGGTTAATGCTGTGGCATTAAATGAAAAGTTCCACCTTAGGACATACATCACACCAAACATAGAGCTAAGAACCGCTTCTAACAGTTGGGAAAACAGTATGCCAACAGGAAGCCCAATAACAAACGCAAAAATGCCAATCAAAGCGTTTTCATAAAAAATAAGCCTGCATATAGAACGGTTAGGGATTCCCGAAATCATATAGATACTCAATTCCCGGCTCCGTTTTTTCAATATATACTTTGTCATGTACCCAACAATCCACCCCATAATAAGGACAATGAGCAATGACGCAACAATAATCATATAAGGCAGCACGCCGATACTGGGAAACGCTTTCACTATATCCGAAAAAATCAGTGAATTAAAAGCGTACATAAAGGAAACCGTACAGGCAAGTGTGATGAAGTAAAGCAAATAATCTTTTGACTGCCTTTTCGCATTGCGGATTGATAATTCCTTTAGCATGGATTGTCACCTCCCAAGAGGGAGAGAACGTCAAGGATTTCGTGATAGAATATATCCCGCGTCTTTTCGCCTTTCAATATCTCATTAAAAATCTTCCCGTCCTTTAGGAATAAAATGCGGTCTGCATAACTGGCACAAAATGCGTCATGTGTTACCATGAGGATTGTAGCACCTGTTTCTTTGTTAAGTTCTGACATCATCTGTAACAGAATACGGGCAGAATTAGAATCAAGGGAACCTGTCGGCTCGTCAGCCATAACCAGTTTGGGATTACATATCATTGCCCTGGCAAAAGCACAACGCTGTTTTTGACCTCCCGATACTTGAAAAGGAAATTTTTTCAGTGTGTCGCTGATTTGTAGCCGCTGTGCAATATGGTTAATCCGCTCCGTAATTTCTTTCGGCGGCATTTTCCCGATTGTTAAAGGTAAAGCTATATTTTCTTCCAATGTCAGCGTATCTAACAGGTTGAAATCTTGAAAGACAAAGCCAAGATTATCACGACGAAATGCGGATATATCATCTTCGCTTATGGTCGTAATATCCTTTCCGTCCAATAAAATGTGTCCGGCACTTACGGTATCAATGGTAGATATACAATTTAACAAGGTGGTTTTCCCGGAACCAGACGCCCCCATGATACTCACAAATTCCCCATGCTGCACATAAAAGCTAACTTGATTTAAGGCTTTTGTGACGGAACCCTGATTACCATAATATTTTTCGATATGTTCTACACAAAGCAATGGTTTTGGACGATTTATCATTTTTTCATTCCACCATCTTTCCGTTTGAAATGATTATATCTTTGTCCGCAAATTTCAGAATATAGGTATATGTTGCGTCCTCTAATCTTTCAAAATAGAGTTTCATCGTATTTTTCGTATTCAGAGATATTTCTGCTTCTATCACATAAGTCTCTGTTATATTCCCGTTTGAATCGGTTTTGCGTTCTTCGGCAAGTTTCGGAACAATAGACGTGTAGGGGAAAGTTCCTCTTACATTCAAACAGGTTACTACTTCCCCCTCAGTTACAAATTCAACTCCCGCACTATCTGAGCGGAGCTGTTTTGTTTTCCCCACCATATGAAACATAAAAAACAGGCAGAGGGCAAAAAGCAGCATGATACCTATTACAAAACGTGTTCTTTTTTTCTTTGTTGTACTCATTATAAAACGCCTCCTTTTGCCCCTATTCTATACGGAAATTCAAAGCGGTTGTATAGAAGTTGGTTGATTTTATCTAACAATTTTGTAAGATATAAAATCAAACATTCAAGTGGTTACTTTTCGGAAAATGCAACAGGACAGTCGTATAGCACCCAACTTCGGATTCAATGTCAATGCCTATTCCCAGTTTCAAGCAGAGCTGGTCGCATAAGTACAAGCCGATTCCAGTTGATTTTTTTCTCATTCTTCCATTGCTGCCGACAAAGCCTTTATCAAAAACCCGATTTACTTCGCTCGGCTTAATGCCTATGCCATTGTCTGTAATAGACAGGGTAACATAATCCCCCATATCTTTTGATTTGATTTGGATAACAGGCGGCTTATCACTGCAATATTTAATACTGTTAAAAATAATCTGGTTGATAATGAAGCCAAGCCATTTACTATCGGAATAAACAAAATCAGAAATAGAATCTGTATGAACACATACTCTATTATGGATCAGAAATTGTTTATTTCTGGACAGCACCTCAAGCACACACTGTTTCAGTGAAATTTCCTTAATCAGATAATCTTTTTCCACGTTGCCCAAACGCGCGTAAAACAGAACCTTTTCAATACTTTGCTCCATAAGTTCTGTTTGTGCTATGATTTTTCGCATGATTTCTGTTTTGTTATTCTCACATAATAACTGAACCCCCGTAATAGGAACTTTGATTTCGTGAATCCATTGTTCAATAAAATCTTTATATTCCACTTTCAAACGACGAATTTCAGTCACTTCATCAGTCATACTTTTTAGAGCAGTTTTCAATAGCCGAAAATAAATTTTTTCTAATTCTGTTTCTGGTCTGTCTGCAATCTCCGCAATTAAATATTTTTTGTCCAAGGTCTCCATTGTTTCCAACAAGTATTGAATCCGTTTTTGCTGTTTCCGAAAATATGCGAACATTGTAAAAAAGACAATGATTGCAAAGCATACCCATAACAAAGCCATTTCTGACAGACTAATGCCAAAAGCCAAAAGGAGAACAGAAAAAAACAGTCCTCCGGCAAAACAGACAAGTAATGTAATTTGGTTATCTTTCATATAGTCTGAAAATTTCATATCTTGTACCCCATACCGCGTTTGGTCTGTATGAAATCAGCCGCCCCAAGAGTACGCAGCTTTTCTCTTATCCGCATGATATTCACACTTAAAGTATTATCATCAATGTGAATTTCATTGTCCCATAAATATTCAACTAAATCTATTCGGGGAACAATCTCGCCTGTATGTTTGAACAGATAGTACATGATTTTTAGCTCGGTTTTCGTTAATTCAATTTCTTTTCCGTTTGCTGTAAGCGTCCCGGCAATCAAATTAAATTGAATCCCGTTATGCTCCATTATACTAATCTGTTCGGACGTTCCCCGCCGCAAAAGAAGGTTTATTCTTGCAAGCAGAATAGGGATGTTATAGGGCTTTGTAATGTAATCGTCGCCCCCAAGTGTTAATGCCTGTAATTCGTCCATTGTTGTGTTACGTCCTGTAATGAATAAAATCGGAGTTGTGGAAAAACTGCGGATAGAGCTGCAAAGGCGATACCCGTCTTGCTCCGGCAAATTTATATCAAGCAAAATCAAGTCGGGAAAAGCAGATTTAATGTAGTCGATTGTTTTTGCAAAATTGATAACGCAATCTACCACATACCCCGCATTGACTAAAAGCGTTTTTAATTCTTCTCTTATCAATTCTTCATCTTCAATTATCACTATTTTGTAGGATTTCATTTTTTTGCTCCTTTCCGCGTTTGGTTCTTCCGTCAATCGGCTTTTCTGCGTTCTTTGGTATCAGCCACATATACCCAAGTTTTGAAACGCCCGGTATGCGGTTCTCGCTGCAAAGTATCTGTACCCGTCTTTCTGAAATGCCCCATTTTTCCGCTGCCTGTGGCGCAGACATATATTCCATAATTCTCCCGTCCTTTCTGCATACAGTATCAGTATAATTATACTCGGACAGGCGAATAATAGCAAGTGTCTGATTATGAATTATTTTGGTGCATAGTAGGAATTATGTAAGCATATCCAACAGGAAAGGGGAACAGTAAAATGTAATCGGGTGAATGAATATGGCAAAAAGACCAGTAGAAAAGTATGACTTCAAGGCTTTTGGGGAAGCGATAAAAGAAGCTCGGAAAGGGCGCAAGGAGAGCCGCAAGAAAGTAAGCGACGAAATGTATATCTCCCCGCGTTACCTTGCGAACATTGAGAACAACGGGCAACACCCAAGTTTGCAGATTTTCTTTGAGCTTATGCAGCGTTACAATATATCCGTAGACCAGTTCCTTTTTGACAGCCCCGCCGGGAAAGACACCAATCGGCGGCAGCTTGACGCGCTCCTTGACGATATGAGTGATACAGGCATACGGATTGTGAGCGCAACAGCAGAGGAAATAGCCAAAGTCGAAAAAGAGGGCAGATAAGATGTGTCCGGCAAAACTGAATAGGATTTAGAAAGCGTTGTAATCTTTTTTGAGATTGCAGCGTTTTTCTTTTGCAAAAAACCGTCATTTTTCCTTTTCTCGGTGTTGTAGGT
>ERZ1035006.214-NODE-214-length-49487-cov-25.029697_pt1 | contig 49487 bp, 35 predicted proteins | sample MGYA00520694_ERZ1035006 | MGnify/ENA primary metagenome ERZ1035006 (study PRJEB33766, sample SAMN09781746) | gut metagenome | biome: gut microbiome | host: Homo sapiens | place: Madagascar | study: EMG produced TPA metagenomics assembly of the PRJNA485056 data...
AGCATTACTAATTGCCCGAACACTTTCTTTAGAAAGTTCATAGTTTCAACTGTATTTTCAGTTCATTATCTTGTTTTGCTTGTGTGCAAATACGTCATACCCCATTATCAGGTGGTTATTGCGGTGAGGTCCCACCTCTTCCCATTCCGAACAGAGAAGTTAAGCTCACTTGCGCCGATGGTACTGCAATGCAATGCGGGAGAGTAGGTAGCCGCCTTCTTTTATCAGGAAGCCTCGATTACGAAAGTAGTCGGGGCTTTTTTTTGTCACGCAGATTTCGCAGATGACGCAGATTTTTTCTTTGCTGCTTTTCCTTTTTTCCCACAGATTTCACAGATGGGCACAGATTTTAGACCTGCTCGGTCTGGGATGACGCAGATTCTTTGATAAATAAAAAGGGTGTACCCGTTAGCAGGCACACCCCATTTGTTTTATGATAATCTTATTTCATCTTGCAATCCGGCAATACAGCCATGCATCTCTTTCCCTCCATGGTCTTCAGAATGCAGCCTATGGTCTTTCTTCCTATGTTTCTGTTCACAGGAACCTGCGATTGTGGAATCACCTCTACATAGTGAACGCCGGCATTCGGCACATCCATCGGCAGGACGCCCTCTGCCTGCATCTTCTCATGATTGAATTTATCTACGTCGTCGAAACGCACATAGCGGTTGGTCTTGCTGTCAACGAATCCTACGCATACCGAATCTTCATCGGTGGCGATGGAAGCGAAGATGAGTTTTTCGCCTGCATATCGCTTGAATACCCTGCCTCTCTCTCGCTGCAGAAGCTCAGCCATCGAAACCTTGCAGACTCTTCCGCTTTCATATACCAGAATGAGCCAGCCTTCTTCCTCGTCCTCGTGGACGGCGAGCTTCAGGCGATAGTCTTGCCAGTCATCCTCGTCGAGCAGTTTATATTCATCGGTGTCAAGCAGACAGATTACGGCAGTCACCGGGCGATAGCCTTCCTCGTAGTCGTGCAGCGCATTGTTGCGCAGGCGTGAGGTCTGGATATGGTCGGTGATAGGTGCCGACTCCACATGCTTGGTGGTAGCTTTGACATCCTTTTCTGCTGATGGTGCTTCAGCCGCTGCAGATGCAGTGACGGGTTGCGTGATAGCCAGATGAGGCACATGTTCCTCAGCCCACTGCTTTCTGATGGCAAAGAACTTGTCCTTGTAGTTGCCGTTCACCTTTCGTGCCGATGTACCCATTCGCTCGAAGTATTCCGAACTTACTGCGATAGGATGCGGACATGGTTCGATGTCGATGATGAGCACGGCATTGTTCACTTCATTATCAAAATGGGTATGCACATAGTGGGCGCCCTCCTGGCCCAGGTAGTAAACTATCTGGTTGTTCACATACACTTCGAATTTATCTCTTGAACCCTTGAAGAGCGGATTCTTCAGGTCCTCTTCCAGTCCCATCTCGTAACCGATGTCGGATACACCCAGATAGAGATGTCCACCCTCGGCATTGAGGAAGGCGCAGATTTCCTGCATGATCTTCACAGTCTGAGCCTGCACGTCCACCTTCATCGAGTTTTCCGGATAAACGATAGAAGTCTTGAACTCCGTATGGAAATCTTCCTTGCCATAGTTCTTCTTGTTGGAAGATGACTTGTGCAGCTTGAGCAGTGCCCTGATTTTGTCGAGGATGTCGCCAGCCTGGGTAAGGAGTCCCGATTTCTTCACGAAGTTGTGCGATAGAACCAAGGATGCAAGCTGCTGCAGCTGTGGATCTTCCGTCAGACTGCTCCATTGGTAGAGTTCCTCGTAATGATCATCGCTGTCGAGACATCCGATGATACGCAGCTGCATGAAGTCGTGGCGCAGGATGGCATTTCTCTCAAAGAGCTCAGGCTCTGTTTCGGCGATGAGATCTATCTTCTTGGTATCCACCTTGTCTAATGCCGCAAAGTCGTTGAGCAGTTCCAGCAGGGTGAGTCGGCTGTCGTAATAGTTGGTGCGCTCCTTGCTGTCTATCATGATGGCGAGCAGTCGGCAGAAGTTCAGATAGTTATACGCCTTGATATTATCCTCTTCCAGGGTAGCCTTGGCGTCGATGATGCCCATCAGTTCTGATACATATACGCTGTCCATATCCATGGCATCCGCCAGTTCGTCTTTCTCTGCCTTCGGGTTATACACCTCGTGGTTGGCATAGCCGAGCATCAGGTTGTGGAAGGCTTCGGCAAGACTGAATCTGCTTTCCGGTGATTCGCGCAGGAAGGTGCCATAGAGATAGTCGCTGCTGCCCTCGGTGATGTTGTCTACTTCCACGATCATGCCTCGTCTCAGGTCGTCTACCGTCATGCCCGGTGCAGGCGAAACGGATACGGAGAAGCCCTCGCTGCTCACGGCAGGTACTCTAGTCAGACCCGGAACCTGACTGAAAATCAGACAGGTGAGTCGGGAGTTGTAGAACAGGTCGTTCACTCTCACGTCGTCCTCATATTCGCTGATCATGTCGCGCATGGCAAATTCATAGGTACCGTCGCTCTTGACATTCTTTACGTAGGCACGCAGCAGGAGCGGCATGCCCTGGTATTCAAACGACTGCATGCTGACATCGCCAGGGAAGAAAGGCACCACGTCGTTCAGCACATCCAGCGTACCCGTTCCCTCATATCCGTCTTCCACCACCTTGCATTCAAACATCAGGTTTCCTGCAATCTTCTTTGTGATGATGATATCCGTTTCGTCATCGATATAGAGTTTCTTGCTTTGCTTTTTGGAAGTCTTTCTCTTTTTCGAGAAGAGCGAGTCGTTGATGTACCCCCACAGTTCCTTGAAGTGCTCGATGGTGGTACCCACCTTTCCGCGCAGTTTCACCGGAGGCTTTTCGTCGAGTCGTACGGAGAGTCCATGCCATAGTCCCATGCGTGCCGATAGGGGCAGATAGAGATTTTCCTTATCCAGATTCTTGGGTTGGATGGTGATGGCCTGTTCGTTTACGGTGAGCAGAGCCAGATCGCTTTCATATTTAGCCGGTTCGATATTCTCCACGGTTTCGTTTTCCTGCGAGCAGAGCATGTTGGCAAGCACGAAGGCATCGTCGCTGTTGTATGGCAGGGCGGCGTCGAATTCCGATTGGGTGAAGAGTGAGAGGAATGATTTCTGCAGGGTCTTGTTCGGATCGCTCACGTTCATGAGCGATACCAGTCGGTAGAGTAGTGCCTGGTTCAGCGAACTGTCGTAAATCTTATGGGTAGCATGTCTGCCCAGAATCAGTTCGATGGTGAGCACCTGTATCATCGTTTCCTTGGTATGGATGTCGCTGGTGAGTCGGTCGGTCTGGTTATAGATATTGTCCACGTATCCCTGTAGCAGTTTGATCCATTGCATCTGGAATGGTTTTCTGTTCCATAGATACATTTCCTGTCCTCTTATGGTGGTTAAGATGGAATCGATGAATTTCTCCATGATGGTGAAGTCGAGCATGAAGATGCACTGCATGATGCAGAATTGCTTGCGCGGATGATAAATATAGGCGCAGGTGGATAGGGTTGAGAGGATTTGGCTGATGGTATCTTCCGCCTTGCCTTTTCTCAGGATTTCAATGGCCTGTATATAGTAGGATAGCAGCTCGATGACATCGGTGAAGCGCTGTTCTAGCAGAATGCGCTCGGCTTCCTTGCATCGTGGCAGCAGATTTTCGCTTTCCAGCGTTTCCAGGCAGTGGGTATGTATTTGTCGGAGCAGGATTTGCAGTTCGTCCTGGTTCAGGGAGTCAGATAGGCCCACAATCCATCTGTGGCATTCCAGGTCGAAGATGTCGGATGGAGTATCTCCGAGCATCAGGTTTCTGAATTCCTGCGTATTCCAGTTTTCCTCGCCTATGATATCATAGAATTCCTTTTCCGACAGTGAGAATTCCGATTTGTCGGCACCCAGCACTTCCACGAGCTGCACGTCCATGTATTTCTGGTGGAATTTCAGGATGCGGCATCTAACCATAGGTGTGAGTGCGGCATTGATCACCGTGTCTCTCTTGAGCATGGCTGTGAAGCCAAACTCATCTTCCAGATGGTAGAAGTTGCCCAGTGCCATCTTGATTTTAAAGTTCACCTCGTCGTTTTCCTTGTAGTTTTTTCTCATGAGGTGCTCAATGTCCTGTGCGATGAAAACCTTGCCCAGATGAGTGGTAATCATCAGGCAGTTGAGCGTTTCCGGAGCGGGTTGCCTTCTCTGGAAGTCAACCTGTGCCACCTTGTAAATTCTGTCTTCCACTTCGATGACGAACTTGTGTTCTTCTTCATCTACTCGCAGAACCTTTGCTTTGATGTTTTTGATATTATTCATACTGATATAACAAATGTTTTAAACTGATTACAAAGGTACATAAAAAAAATGTGTTTCCTTATAAAATGCCCATAAAATAATCACTTTTTAGTATTTATTTGTCTTAAAATACATTAAATGTTAGATGAATATGCAAATTAATGACATAAATCTATTAATTTTGCAGAATAAATAACATTTTATGCTTATGAAGAGAGTATTACTTACTTTTATGGCTGCTGCCGCAACCGTTGCCGCAACAGCACAAGACATTTACAAGACAGATTTCTCTACGGAGGAAGAATTCCAGAAATGGACGGTTATCGATGCCAACGAAGATGGAGCTACCTGGAAATTCGATGCCGAGGGAAGTCAGTCACACGTTTATTACCCTTATTCGGCTACGAATGTAGCCGACGACTGGCTGGTTTCTCCTGCCATCACCCCAAAGAAAACGGGTAACCTGCTGGTGAAATATACCACCTATGGTACCAGCTATGGTGAGAGAATCGAGGTGCGCACAGGTTCAAAGCCAACCGTCAGTGCTTTGAAGAAACTTCAGAATCTCAACGATGCTGTCAAGGGTCAGGCTACCACGGAATCATTCATCTACAGTGCCAAGGAAGGCGAGCCTTTCTATGTAGGATTCCGCTGCTTCAGTCCTGCCGACCAGTGGAAGTTCTATATGTGCAACTTCAGTGTTACTGAAATCGACAAGGCCATCGATTTGCAGGCCACCGACCTGCTTACACCTCAGACAGGTGATAGTCTTACGGATGCAGAAACCGTGAAGATCAGAGTTGCCAATATCGGCTTCGATGCCAGCCAGAACTTCAAGGTAGCTTATCAGATTGACGACCGTGAGCCGGTGGTAGAGGATGTGAATGCCACCCTGGCAGCTGGCGAGAGCATGGAATATACCTTCAATACCAAGGCAGATTTCTCAGAGCCACGCCACAACTACAATGTCAAGGTCTACTCCATCGATTCAGATGATTACAACATGGCCAACGATACCTGCCAGGTAGCCGTGCGCCACAATGGTGCCCTCACTCCTCCATGCACATGGGGATTTGAGCCTAAAGAGGACAATGTGCAGTTTAAATACTACAACCTCAATGAGGATGATGGCAACTGGACCCTGCATTCAGACTTTTGGATGAATATGGCACGCACAGGCGTAACCTGTCTCGCCTATAATTATAATAAGGAGAACAATGCCAACGACTGGGCAGTTCTCGACCCTGTGAAGGTAGAGGCTGGCTACTACGTATTGCGCTACTGGTATTCCGGTTCCAACGGCCATACCGAGAAGTTGGGCGTATATTATGGTAATGGCAATGCCCCTGCCGATATGACCAACAAGATTGATGAGCAGACCATACAGCAGGGTGTTTACCAGGAAGCGTTCAAGGTAATCAAGTTCGACAAGCCACAGACCATCTATCTGGGCTTCTATGCCTTCAGCGACAAGGATGAGAACTGGCTCACCATCGATGATGTACAGTTCTATAAGGCATCCAGCGATGCATCCGACCTGGGTATCAACAGTATTTCCAAGCCATTCGAGTATGCCCGCACTCCTAACGACAAGAATGTGGAGTTCGAGGTTCAGAATGTAGGCATCAAGGATGCAGAGGGTAAGGCCATCATCTCTGTAGATGGTGAGGTGAAGAAGGAAATCGCCCTCGATATGAAGGCGCAGAAGATCACTACTTTCACAGCCGAGGATGTCATTGCAGGATTGCCACAGGGCAAGCACAAGCTGAAGATTGAGATTCAGAGTGCTGATGACAGCTCTACTGATAACAACGTGATTGAGAAGGAGTTTGTATCACTCGTCACACCAGCCATCCTCTATGATTTCGAGGATGCGAAGATTCCTGAGGACTTCAGCTTCTATGTAGGCGACAAGGGCACCGTGAACCCTAATGCCGGTGAAGAGTTCAACGAGCAGGGCTGGGGTATCTTCAACATTAACAAGCACGAGATGCTGGGCGAACACCTTCTGGCAGGTACATCCTGGATTGATGGTGCGACACCAGACCGCTGGATTATTCTTCCACAGGTGAAGGTTACCGATGAGAACACCTATTTTGCATGGGATGCGAACTCATTCAACGCTTATGGCAACCTGGATAGCTATAACGTGAAGGTTTCCGATGGTTCTACCAATCCTGCAGATTACTGGTATACTTCTGAGGCAAAGATTTCCAACGAGAACACTACTCCAAAGACTCGCGGTATCAGCCTTGGCAAGTACAATGGCAAAAATATCGCCGTGGCCTTCAACATTGTTTCCAAGAAGGGTGAGGCACTCTGCCTCGACAACCTCGGATTCTATGGTGGAATAGAGAAGGTAGCCACAGGTATCAAGGATATGGCCAGTGATGCCCACGAGGTGATTGCCTTCGACAGCAACAGTTTCGCTGCAGCCGGCGCCGCATCTATCAGCATTGTTGATGTAAGCGGCAGAACCGTGATGAATGTAAATGGCAATGAGGCAAGCATCTCTTCATTGCAGTCGGGCGTCTATGCCGCAGTAGTCAACTATGGCAACGGCAAGACCAGAACCGTGAAGTTTGTGAAGAAATAATAGAAGATAAATGAAACCAAGAAACGGCATCAGGAACCCCTGATGCCGTTTTTATTTCTTATTCATTTCCAAAATAACGTTAAAAACCATTAAGAACTTTCCAAAAATACATAATTAATTGTGTATCATGACTTTTTGTCCTTACCTTTGCAAGGTTATAGAAGATTATTCAATAATATTTGGAATAAATATACGATTTTAAATGAATAAAAAGCGATTCTTGCTGGGGGCAATCACTGCCACCCTGATTGGAAGTTCTTGCTATGCCATCTCCATGGAAGCTGCACCGGAGATGGGATTGTTCAAGAAGAAAAAGAAAAAAACAGAGCAACCTACATCGGATTATAAGAAAATTGTAGGCAGCGACTCTGTGAATGTACGAGGAGTCATGAATGTAGTAAAGAAGAAACAGGATTTCTACCTTGAAATGCCTACCAAACTGATGGGAAGAGTGTTCCTCGTTTCCAACAAACTGCAGCGTGTGCCTTCCGAACTCAACGAGGCAGGTGTAAACCGTGGTATCAACTACGAAAACCAGTGTATCCGTTTTGAATGGAATCAGGATAAAAAGACCGTTTTTGTGCGCCAGCAGCGCCTTACTCCCGAAGTAGATTCCAAGGATGCCATGGCGGCATCCGTTGAAAGCAATTACATTGATCCGCTCATCGCAAGCCTCAAGGTCGAGGCGGTGGCCAAGGATTCTTCCACCGTCATCTTCAAGGTGAACGACCTCTTCAACGGAAAGAAGACTTATCTCAATGATGTGTTCAATCTCATCAATCTCGGCACTTCAGCCGATTCCGATTTGTCGCGCATCATCGATATCAAGGCTTTCAGCAACAATATCACCGCAACATCTGAACTTACCACCGTGGTACACGAGGGTAAGAGCAAGACCAATATCACCGTAGAGGTAAGCAGTTCGCTGGTCCTCCTTCCTGAAACCCCGATGGTGGCACGCAAGGAAAACCAGCGCGTGGGCTATTTCACCACCAGCCGATTGCAGTATGGCGACCACCAGCAGGAGGTGACCCGCAACAACTATATCACCCGCTGGCGCCTGGAACCAAAGGATGAGCAGGCCTATCTGCGTGGCGAACTGGTAGAGCCTAAGAAGCCTATCGTCTTCTACATCGACCCAGCCGTTCCGGAGTTCCTGCGCCCTTATATTAAAAGAGGTATGACCGACTGGAACGCAGCGTTCGAGAAGGCAGGATTCAAGAATGCCGTACAGGTGTTCGACCTCACCGACAGCATTGCTGCCGAAGGCGACGACATGAAGTATTCTGTGCTTACCTACGATGCTTCAGAGAAGGCGAACGCCATGGGTCCTTCCGTCATCGACCCTCGAACAGGCGAGATTCTGGAGGCAGACATCATCTGGTGGCACAACGTGAAGTCGCTCCTGCGCGAATGGATCATGGTGCAGACAGGAGCCTACAACAAGGAGGCACGCCAGTATGAATTGCCAGAAGCCTTGATAGGCGATGCAGCCCGATTTGTAGCCTGCCATGAGGTGGGCCACTCGCTCGGATTGCGCCACAACATGATAGCATCCAATGCATACCCTACGGATTCCCTCCGTTCCAAGTCGTTCACCGACCATGTATGCGGCACTGCAGCATCCATCATGGACTATGCCCGTTTCAACTATGTGGCACAGCCGGGAGATGGCATCCAGCAGATTTCTCCGCAAATAGGTCCTTACGACCTGATGGCGATAGAGTGGGGCTACCGCTGGTTCCCGGATGAGAAGAAGGCCGCTTCAGCACAGCAGGATTTCCTGAAGAAGCACAGCGGAAAGGAATTCAGATACAGCGAGACGCAGAGCCAGCGCACCGCCATCGACCCACGTGCCCTGAGCGAGGATTTGGGCGATGACGCCATGAAGTCGGCTGCCTATGGCATCGCCAACCTGAAGCGCGTGATGCCTAACATCATCGATTGGACCCGCACAGGCGAACCGGGTCAGACCTACGATGAGGCATCGAAACTCTATCAGGGAGTCATCTTCCAGTGGAGTCTCTACCTCTACCATGTACTCGCCAATGTGGGCGGCATGTACATCGACAATACCACCATCGACGATGGCAAGCCTACCTTCATCTTCGTGGAGAAGGACAAGCAGAAGCGAGCCGTGCAGTTCCTCATCGACGAGGTGTTCACCTGTCCGAAGTGGCTCTTCAGAAGCGAGCTCAACAAGTATACCTTCATCAACAAGAATACGCCGCTGGGCGTGCAGGAGCAGTCGCCAGACTATGCACTGCAGAACCAGCAGAGCTACATGCTCTGGGATATGCTCGACAACAGCCGCATCATGCGCATGTTTGCCAACGAGCAGAACAACGGCAGGAATGCATTCACAGCCGTAGAGATGATGGATATGCTGCATAAGCACTTCTTCGGCAAGACCCTGGCAGGCAAGTCGCTCAGCGTAGACGACCGCCAGTTGCAGAAGAACTTCGTGGATGCGCTCATCACGGCTGCCGCTCAGCAGGAGGGCGTGAAGATCAACAAGAAGATTTTCGATTCCCCAGCCATCATCGACTCGCCTGATTTCAACATGCCATGCCATAGCCTCAGTTCGGCTCCCCGCACCATCGACATGGGCGGCACCCAGACGGCACGTGTGAGCGATGCCATCAGCGTGAAGCGCGGCGAACTCGTGAGAATACTCAACCTGCTGAAGGGCAAGCGCCGTTCGGGCGATACTGCCACCCAGTTCCACTACGAGGACGTGATCATGAGAATCCAGACGGCTTTGGGGCAGGAGATTAGATAATTTATAATTAACAATTAATAATTTATAATTTATAATTAAGGGATTAAGTAATTAAGGTAAACAAAAAAATAGAGAGATTGTATATGAGAATGAGAACATTCATGCTTTTGATCATGGTTTTCGCCATGAACATTCTCTCAGCACAGGAGCGCACCATCACGGGTATCGTGGTGGATGGCAGCATGGGCGACGACCCGCTGCCAGGCGCTACCATCTCTGTGGTGAGAGGTCCGAACAAGAAGGTGTCCCATGGCACCGTGACCGACTACGAAGGCAAGTTCACCCTCAAGGTGGATGCCCAGGATAAGTCGTTCTCCGTAAGATTCATGGGATTTGAAACCAAGGATGTCAACATCGAACCAGGAAAAAACGACTATAAGGTGGTTTTGGAATCTGACGCCAAGCAGATTGGCGAGGTGGTGGTGACGGGTTATCAGGAACTGGACCGACGCAAGCTGACTTCGGCGGTAACCACCCTGAAAATCAGCGATGAGAAAATCGGTGCCGTCAACAACATCGACCAGGCACTTGCCGGACAGATTGCCGGACTTTCTTCCATCACCTCTTCGGGTGCACCGGGTGCGCCGGTGAAGATCCGCATCCGTGGTACCGCTTCTATCAACGGTACCCAGGAACCGCTGTGGGTGCTCGATGGTATCCCGATGGATGGCACCGATATCCCAAGCATGGAGGATCTGAAGGATATCGACAATATCTACCAGACTTCCATCGCCGGATTGAATCCATCCGATATCGACAACATCACTGTGCTCAAGGATGCTGCAGCCACCGCCATCTACGGTGCGAGAGCTGCCAATGGTGTCATCGTCATCACTACCAAGAAGGGACGTGCTGGAGCACCGGTCATCAACTTCTCTGGCAAGATGACCTTCATGCCTAAGACGGATATCGACCGACTCAACCTGCTCAACAGCAATGAGAAGGTAGACCTGGAACTCGGTCTGCTGGCATCTGATTACACCTATCGCCAGAACAAGGGTGGGGTAGCAGGCATCCTCAGCAGCCTGGGCGAAACCAGCGCCTACAAGGCAGGCGGATGGAATGCGCTGAGCCAGACAGCCCAGAACCAGATTAACCAGCTCCGCAACACCAATACCGACTGGAATGATATCCTCTTCCGCAATGCACTCACCCAGGAGTACAACATCGGCATCTCGGGTGGCGGCGACAAGAGCGACTACTATACATCCGTGGGCTATACCGACGAGCAGGGTAACGTGAAGGGCGTGGGAAACACCCGATACAACATCACCCTGAAGACCAACTACCAGGTGAACAAACTCCTCAAGGTGGGCGCTTCCGTATATGCCAACGAGCGTAAGCAGAACACCTATCTCACTGATAGCAACGGCTTTACCAACCCGGTATATTATTCCCGATTGGCAAACCCATACTTCACTCCATACGATGAGAATGGTAACTACAACTACGATACCAACGTGCAGGGCAAGGAGGATTCCTCGCTCAACTTCAATATCTTCGAGGAGAGAGCCAATGCCAACACCAAGCGCCGCGACCGTTCGATGATGGCAATTCTCAATGCCGAGCTGCGCCTCACCGACTATCTGAAGATTACCTCGCAGTTTGGCTTGCAGGAGGATTCCTATTCCCTGAGCAAATATGCCAACGAGAACACCTACGCCATGCGCAAGGAGAAACTCTTCACCGAATACCAGGGTGCCGACGGCGTGAAGAAGAGCTTCCTGCCGGATGGAGGTATGCACAAGACCACGGAGTATCACAACCGCCAGTGGACCTGGAAGGCGATGGCTGAATTCGTGAAGACCTTCAACCGCATCCACGATGTCAATTTCATGCTGGGTACCGAGGTTCGCCATGCCAAGTCAAATTCCATCTACAGCGTGGCTTACGGATATGATTCCCGCACCCTCACCACCCAGCCGGTCATCTTCCCTAGCCAGACCTGGGCAGATTCCTATCCGCTGCATCAGGAGACAGAGTCGGAGAATGCCTATGTATCCTGGTATGCCACAGGTTCTTATTCGCTTCTCAACCGCTATACCATCGGTGGAAGCGTTCGTTTCGACGGTTCAGACGTCTTCGGCGTAGCCAAGAAATACCGCTATCTGCCTCTCTACTCCGTGAGTGGACTCTGGAGAGCGAAGGAGGAGAATTGGCTCAAGGACGTGAAGTGGATGGACAACCTCTGCCTCCGTGCCTCTTACGGTTTGCAGGGTAATATCGACAAGAATACATCACCTTATTTGATAGGTACACTGAAGAAGGGCACCATCCTGCCGGGCATCAGCGAGGACATCATCAACAGCGAGACCGCTCCTAACCCTAACCTGAAATGGGAGAAGACGGAGAACGTGAACGCCGGAATCGATTTCGCCGTATTGCACAATGCCATCACCCTCTCTGTAGACTACTACTATCGCCACAGCACCGACCTCATCGGTCTGAAGATGCTGCCGCTGGAGAGTGGATTCTCTTCAACCACCATCAACTGGGCGAGCATGAACAACAAGGGTGTGGAGATAGCCCTGGGCACCAGAAACATCCATACCAAGGATTTCAACTGGACCACCAATCTCAACATCGGTTACAACGAGAACAAGGTGATTCAGGAAACCGTGGCTCAGAATGCCACCTATCCTGGCCGTGAAGGTTATCCTGTGGGCGCACTCTTCGCCTATAAGACAGCCGGACTCGACGCCGACGGTTATCCGCTCTTCGTCAACAAGAATGGCGAGAAGGTATCTGCCACCGAGTTCCTGAAGCTTAATGCCCATGGCGCCAGCACCCTCACCGCCGAGGAGCAGCGCAACCTGTATACCTACATGGGCAGCACCGATCCAAAGTGGACGGGTGGTTTCATCAACACCTTCGATTACAGGAACTGGCAGTTGGGCATCAACTTCACCTTCAACTTCGGCATGAAGGTGCGCGTGCAGCCTAGCTACTCGCCAGCCAATTACGACAGAGGCTTGAACGTGAACCGCGATATTCTGAACCGCTGGACGGCAGATAACACCAGCGGCAGTTTCACCAAGCTGATGGTCAGCACCGAGCGCCCACGCGAGTACGTGCAGTATAACGAGTACAACCTCTACAGCATGCTCGATACCTGGGTGAAGGATTGCAACTACGCCCGCCTTCAGAGCCTGCGCCTGGGATACAAGTTGCCAACCCAGTGGCTGAGCCGCATCGGCGTGAAGAGTGCATCCCTCTCTCTTGAGGCACGCAATCTGCTCGTCATCGCCAGCAACTACAGCAACTATCTGGACCCGGAGACGATGGGCAACCCATACGCGCAGCCTATCCCGAAGAGTTTCATATTTGGCGTAAACGTAAATTTCTAAAAGAATGAAGACAATGAAAAGAAGATATTTGATGGGCATCGTCATGATGTTGGCGATGATAGGATTCACCAGTTGCGATGATTTCCTCGACATCACCCCAACCGGAAAGGTGATAGCCAAGACGGGCAAGGAATACAGAGCCTTGCTCACCTACGAATACAAGAATTTCCCGGAAGACCGTGGACTCGCCACCCTGCGAAGCGACGAGATGACCCTGAGCAAGGCATCCACCTCTACCGAGGATTATGATTCTTACTTCGACATCTGGGCATGGAACGACCTCAACCAGCAGAGCACCACGGCTTCTTTCGGCTGGCGCCGCTACTATCATGCCATCTACATCGCCAACTACATCATCGAGAATCAGACCAAGATTACCGAGGCTACACAGGATGAAATCAGTCAGCTGGTGGGCGAGGCCTATATGATGAGAGCCTACTGCCACTTCCTGCTCGTCAATCTCTATGCCGATGCCTATACCCATTGCAATCCGGCTACCACCCGCGGCATCCCGCTCTCGCTGGAGGCAAATGTCAACAACGTGCTCACCTGCAGCAGCGTGGAGCAGGTTTACCAGCAGGTGATTGCCGACATCAAGGAGGCAAAGACCCGTCTGAAGGTGGCTGCCTGGGACGAGGGCTACACCTACCGCTTCAACCAGATTTCAGCCGATGCTCTGCTGGCTAGAGTCTATCTCTACAAGGGCGACTGGCAGGATGCCCTGGCAGAAGCGAAAGTGGTGATGGAGAAACATGGCGACCTGGAAGATCTGACCGATTCAAAGGTTTTGCCAAACTACTATAAGTCGGTGGAGAGCATCGTTGCCCTGGAGCAGGTGATGACTTCCGGCTATGTGAAGATGGGCGTACCTAGCAAGGCGCTGGTTGATACCTATCGCACGGGCGACAAGCGCAAGGCGCTCTATTTCAAGGCACAGACCGCCAGCGTCTACAGTCTGATTAAATATGGCGACAAGGGCAACGACGGCTATCGCTGCTCCTTCCGTTCTGCCGAGGCCTACCTCATTGCTGCCGAAGCTGCAGCCCAGAATGCAGCTGACAACGCCGCAGCCGATGATGCTAATCTGGTTGAGGCTCGCACCTATCTCAAGGCGCTGATGGCAAAGCGATATGCAGCAGCTAAATACAACCAGTATGCAGCCGAGCTTGATACCATGCAGAAGGCGGACTTGCTCAAAGCCATCTACAGCGAGCGCACCTGCGAGCTTGCCTTCGAGGGACATCGCTGGTTCGACCTCCGTCGTACCACCCGTCCGCAGTTGACCAAGACCTACGGTGAGAATAGCTATGTACTTGAAGCCAACGATTCCCGATATACCCTCCGCTTCCCAATCGAGGCAGTAGAGGCGAATCCGAATATCGAGAAATGGGAGGGCAAGTAAGATAATTGTTTCACATAAAGATTAATTGATCATGAGAAGATTTACATTTTCAATGATGCTGGCGCTGGCAACGGTTGCTGCCAATGCCAAGGATGTGTTGGAGGCTCCTACCTGGACAGACAACCTCACCACCACAACAGAAGCCAAGGATTTGACCCGTGCTGCTGCCATGACAGTTGACAACGAGGGTAACTCCATCGTAACCGGTAGCTTTACCAAGGATCTGGAGTTCGCTGACAGCTATCTGGAACCAGTGGCCAACAGTGCCTTCATTGCCAAGTATGATAAGGCTGGTGCCAAGAAGTGGGCTGCCGGTCTGGCTGGTGCTGCCACCGTCACCACAGTGGCTACCGATGCCGACGGCAACGTTTATGCAGCCGGCGTATTTGCTGATCAGGTAGCAATCAAGGATGCCAGCGGCGAAACCAAGGCTACCATCACCGGTATGGCCGACAATGTAAAACAGGTATCCGGCTTCATCGTGAAGTACGACAAGCAGGGTGCGTATGTAGCTTCCAAGACCATCCTTGCCGAGAGCGATGCAGAGATTGCAGCCTTGGATGTGATTGGCGTGCTGAGCCCTTCTTTCACAGCCAAGAAACTGGTAGTTGATGGCAACAAGCTCTATCTTTCTGCCTCTTACAAGGGCAATGTAGCCTTGGATGGTGTTACCCTGAAGGGTAAATATGCTTGTTCAGAGGGCTGGTTGTATAATGATGAAACCACCATGTGCGTGCTCTCTTTCGATGCAGCCGACCTGGCAAATGCCAGCATCGTTTCTGTGCTTGGCGCTACAGAGCAGTTGACAAATGAGGCTACCTACAATACAGAAGACGTTAACTTCGCCATCAACGACGGCAAGATTTACGTAGCTTACGTAGCATCCGGTAAGGACATGACCCTTACTGCTGCCGGCAAGGATACCAAGATTGAGACAGCCTATGAAGCGAGTGCTACTGAGCATGCCTACGTATTGGCAGCCATCGATGGCAGCCAGGTAACTACCCAGGTTTTTCATTCTGTAGCTACAGATAATTCCAACACTCTGAACACCATCGACGAGATGGCTTATCAGAAAGGCAAGCTCTATCTGGCAGGTTCCTTCAACCAGGCACTTCCTTTCGACAACACCATCTCTTATCTGGGTGGTTGCGATGCCTACGCAGCCTGTCTGGATGCAGAAAGTCTCAGCAAGAACTGGGCAGTAGCCAGTGCTTTCGATGAGGGTGATGCCAAGCACAAGGCAGAAATCATCAGCGGCATGCTGGTTGATGAGGATGAAGTCACTCTGGTAGGTTGGGTAGAGAATACTTTTGACCGCACCATCGAGGCTCCTCTGGGCTATCAGATCAATACCAAGACCCCAGCCATGCAGAAGGGTGAGGAGGTGCTGATTACATCCGTAGCCGAGAACGGCAACTATGCACTTTATCAGACTGATAACGTAAAGGGTAGTGATGAGGACAAGACCACTGAAGGTACTTACTCATACATCTTCTATAACAATGCAGAGTCATCAGGCATCAGCAAGGTTCTTGCCGACGACAACACCATCGATTGGGATGGCAATGAGGTAACACTCGCCAAATCAGCCGACATCACGGTTTATACAGCCGCAGGTGCAGCAGTGAAGTCAGCCAAGAACGTGAAGTCATTGTCGCTCGCCGATGCAGCTCATGGCATCTACCTGGTAAAGGTAGGCAAGCAGGCGTTGAAGATTGTGAAGTAACTTTCGCCAGAAAGTAATATCATAAAAAATGGCATTAGAATAGGAGCTTTTCCATATTCTAATGCCATTTATTTGTTTTCAATCATTTATTTCCATGAAAATACGCAAATATTTTTGTTCGAATCATATTTTTTTGTATTTTTGCAACGGAAAGGTCTCTCTTGTGTCCAGGCAAGGACACTCTTTGGGGGTGGTGCCCGGCAAATCCCGATGCCCTAGAAATTCGGCTTTCGGAAAAAGCCTCATCAGAACAGCAACCAGTTCACAGATTCTGGAATACTGCTCCGGAGTCAGGGTGTTCTGAGGTCTCCCTTCCTCATCCAGGCCGCCCTCATAGCAGATGCCGATAGAACATCGGTTATAGGGGCGGGCATGAGCACCCACCTCCAGCAGGAGACGGTGTTGCGTGCAACTGCCGTCCTTCCTCACATAGAAGTGGTAGCCGATGTCACGGAAACCGCGAGCCAGATGGTCACGCCGCAACTGCTCCACCGGATAATCCTGATTGCACCTCGTAGCAGAACAATGCAGCACAAGGTACTTCACGGACTTGGGCGACATCATAAATCGTCCGCCCTCCACGCTGGCAAGGAGGGTCCGCTCATTGCGAACCATCTCCCCGCCAATCGTCATAGGAAACTGATCCTTAGTCATAGGCTCATCTTGTAGTTAAGGAATTAGTAGTTCATCAATAGGGTGCATGAACTCACACCCAGTGCCGTGAGAGCAGCAATCAGCGCTTGCAGCACGGCATACAGCACACTGGTCCAGGAAATCTTCCTGTTATGAACATCATTCAGATTCATAGGCAGTTATGGTTTTTCCGGTTAGAGAGTAATGTGCTCGTTTCCGCCTGAGCTCTCGCCACCCTGGTCGGTATTGCCACCCTGGTCGGTGTCTCCAGTGCCGCCCGTATTGCCCGAACCGCCTGCGCCCTGGGTGTTATCTTCCGATCCCGGGTTCTTGTTCTCGCCGGTAGAACCGCCGCCATCAGAATCACCTGGTGTCTTGCTCTTCTTCTCGTCATCGTAATTCACGAGTTCGATGTTGTCAGGAACCAGGTTATAGACACGGCTTCCGTTCTTGAGCAGGCTATACGCAGGACGGAAGGAAGGGATGAGGCTCTTCACGAGCTTAGCGTTGGCATTCTTCTCGTCCTCCACGGCACCGCTGGTGATGAAGCGGAGGTAAAGCTTGCCGAAGCCGAGCAGCTCGATGTCGTAACCCTTCTTCAGGTTCTCCTTCACATAGTAGGCATAGCGGTCGAGCACAGCCTTTACGTCGGCAGGAGTAGCGGTAGACTCCATGGAAATCTGCTTGGCTACTTCATCGGTGGTCAGCGTACCGTAGCTGTAAGGTCGAACGCTGTAGAGTGTCTTACCATTCTTAGGTCCCATGTGGACCACTGTCTTTAAAACTTTGTAACTCTTACTCATAAAACAAACTGTTAAAAGGTTAATAATTAAGTTTTTGTCTGATTGACGTTGCAAAGATACAACAAAAAAAGAGCAAAGTCAAGTGCGTTTACTATTCATTCTGTTTGGTTTACTTCTGATTCACTGCTCGTTTACAGAACTAAAAAATAATGGATATGCTAGTAGAAAAAGAAGCCGGAATCGAGACTCCGTTATTGAAGCTCCGCCAGGAAGAGCTTCATCTCGCTATATATATTAATAATGTGGAGACCTTGGAGGAGTATGTTGCCAAGTTCTCTGTATGTGTCAGTGCCCGTGAGCTGGCCCTGGTGGTTGATGCCATGGTGTGGGATTCAGCCGTGAAGGTGGATCGCGATACGGCGGTGATGCAGGAGTTCATCCGTGTTCTTCTTCCGCTTGCTCCCCATGTCACCACCGGCATCAACAATATCCGCAAGCAGATCAACAATCTGCTGTGCAAGTCGAGATAGGATGGGGGGAGCACAGCAGAAGGTTTTTATCTATATTTCGCTTGTAATATGTCATTTCTCTCTGGTACTTCGGAATGAATTATTAACTGAGTACACTTCAAAAAAGTACTGATTTTATTCATTTTGTTCATCGTATTGAATAAAATCAGCACTTTTTTATTCAATACGAATGATATATTGAATATTTTTTGTATCTTTGCCATGGTTTAATCAATTCATCTGAAGAGAAATGAGAACAATTATCAATAACCAGAAAAAGGAACGGGATATTCTGCTTTCCCGTCCTTACCTTACACGTCATACCCAATATGATGTGGATGAACTGTTGGCAAGCAAGCAAATCAAGTTGATAACGGGTCCTAGAAGAACAGGCAAATCGACAGAGGCTTTGCTGATGCTGAAAGGCAGGAACTTTGCCTATCTGAATTTTGATGACGGCAAACTCCTGAGTGCATGGGACGACGATTTGGTTTGGGAAACACTACGTGCCGTTTATCCCGACTTTGAGTATCTTCTGCTTGATGAGGTTCAAAATCTGGATGGTTGGGATTTATGGGTCTCCAAGCTTTACCGCATGGGAATCAACATGGTTATTACGGGAAGCAACGCCAAATTGCTGAGTAGCGAAATGGCAACATTACTCACAGGCAGATATATCCAGATAGAGATGCTGCCTTTCAGTCTTTCTGAATTCTTTATCTGGAATCACAGGAATCTTTCGGAAGTATCAGAAATGAAAGATAGCGTATCAGACCTCTCGCTTATAGCAGACTATCTGCACCATGGGGGCTATCCAGAGACAGTAGCAGCAAGAAGTCTGACCCAAAACTATCTCTCCACACTCTTTGATTCCATCATTTGGAAAGACATTGCCAAGCGCCATAAAGTACGCAATGTGGAGGATTTGAACAACCTGGCCATGTATCTGGTTTCTAACTTCTGCAATCCTTTCAGTGCCAACGAACTGGCAGAAGCGCTGGGATTTTCAAGCGTAGCAACCACCAAGAAGTTTATGGGATATTTAAGAGAACCCTATCTCTTGTATTATCTGCCACGTTACAACAACAAGTTGAAAATGATGAAGAAGGCTCCACAGAAAGTATATGTGGTTGACAATGGTTTTGTAGAAGCCAAGGCTTTTAGTGTGAGTGAGAACTTAGGCAGGTTATTGGAGAACCAGGTCTTTATCGAGTTGGTTCGCAGGGGGTATCATACGGAAACCTCTCTTTTCTATTATCGCTCCCGTAATGACAAGGAGACAGATTTTGTTACAAGGCATGGTGCTCATGTAGAAAGTCTGATACAAGTATGTTATGACCTATCTTCCGAACGAACGCTCAAGCGAGAGATAGATAGCATCATAGAATGTGCGGGAGAACTCAAATGCTCCAATCTGATCATTGTCACGATGAATGAGGAAAGAGTAATTGAGAAAAATGGATATAAGGTCAAGGTTTTGCCTATATATAAGTTTTAATGAGCTGCAACACGGCTTTACGGTCATACCAATATTGCTGGCATTAAGTACATATACCCAGGGCGATGCCCTGGGCTAGGAGCTTCTTCCCTTTCAGGGCGTGTGGGGCAAAACTTGCGAAAGTTCAATAATGTATAAACAAAACTAGTTGCTCATAGCATGCCTTCTCGTTGTTTTATGTATATAGTTATTGGAGTAACCAATACACTATCTGGTATAAATGTGGCCTTGTTTATATTGCATTTATCTTTTATTTCTTTTCTTGAAGCAACATAATATTTACGACCTTCATTTTCTGCCTTAATAGTATCTATAGTCAAACCATATTTATACAACAATTTGTTCATTTTCTCATAAAGGAGAGTATTACATAAGGTATGATCTACAGCATGGCAATAGTCAACATAATAATCAAATGAATGGTAGTCTATTTTTTTTGCATCCAATAGAGCGTAATCAGCAAACACGAAAGTATCACCAAAAATGTATTTTATATTTTTTATTGGATATAAATTTGCCGCATGCTTTAGACACAAATCTAATTGATGCAAAGTTTCTTCTCCATGGGGGATTTTTACGTTTCTAAAGACTCTTTTTTTTCTTGTCCAATATTCAAATTCATCTCTTGACAAGATACCAATACATAGAGTGTTTTTCCTCTCGTACGAAAAGGAAAAGTAAATAGACGTAGGAATATTCTGTTTTTGTACATGACAAATATAGGCTTCGTCATAGTATTTTTCTACGACAATTTCTGCTTTTTCTTTTTTTTGTGTACAACAATTAATGATAAGCATTAATACACAACTGATAATTGCAAACTTTTTCATTGTCTTCTCGTTTTATATTAACTATCTATATCTATGCTAGTACAAAAAGAAGCAAGAATCGGACAAATTCTGAACCTCATCCCATTCCACACTATCATTCATCAGCAACAAGGATGCAAACATTAGGGTCTCATCACTCTTGAATGCACTATCCCCAAGCCCCTCGAAGCTCAAGGAGAACACAGCATACCCTTCTCCCTCAAGCTTTTTCTTGAGGAGAGCCAAAGTCGTAGTCTTGCCATACTGGCGGCCTCTGTTGATGCAAAAGAAATTGCCACGGCGCACCAATTTGGCAGCAGCATCCACCTGACGGCTGATGTCAACCATATAGTGCATGGATGGGATGCACTTACCTGTCGTATTGAATACCTTCATATCGCTTGATGCTATTATTAAGCATATCTATTTCAGTGCAAAGATACAACTTTTATCCAAAAGTCAAGGCTAACAACAGTTAATTTTATCCAAAAGTCAAGGCTAACACCGCTGCAATGGGATAGATTTTGTTACATACGGAGATTGCATAACGTGCAAAAATCCCCCAATGAGGGATAAAAATGCTTAAATTCATCCCTCATTGAGGGAACTTTTCGAAAGAATTCATCCCTCATTGAGGGATTATTTGTATCTTTGCCGCTGTTTTAAACGATATTCATCTAAAAAAGTAGGTTTTAAAAGGCTCATGGGAGATTGTCTTATCCACAGACAATCTCCCATGAGCCTTTCTTTTCTTATCTTCATCTTTATCTCTTTTCTTCATCGGATTACGCAGAGTAAACGGAACATTCTTGCTTCACGGATTACGCACGGAATTTAAACGGATTTGGCCTTACGGCCATTGGGCTAGCGCCGTATAGGCTGGCTTGCGATTGCACAGTAATGGCAGACTTTTTCCAGCTATAGGGGGTATCGCCACGACCGTCAGGTCGAGTTTCCGTTTAAAATCCGTGCGTAATTTTTAATTTCTATTTACCATAACTGCCCTTACACAACAATAGAATATCAAAGGAAAAAAATATAAATAAATTTGCAACTAAAACGTGCTGTAATTTCCGTATTTTCCGTCGGGAAATATTTTATCTGAAATACAGGAAATATGAAGAAATTCCGTTTCTCACTGCAAATCAACGAGTTAGCAGAAAGTAAAGAATTCAAAAAACATTCATTTTTCTACGAGTGTACGGTTGAATACCCTACGAGTGTACGGTCGTAGCGCTACGACTGTACGAGCATACACTATATAACCGTACGGTCGCAGGTTTACGACCGTACACTCGTAGCCCATTCAACCTCGAAATCGCAGCCCAAGCCATCATGAAAGTATAGATTTCCAGCCTCATCGCCATCTGGATGGCAAGTTTTGAAATGCTCCTTTTTTTAAGACTATACTTGACAATCCCCCAAAAGTTACATTATTCTTTGTCCCACAGATTTCACTGATTCCCACAGATTCTTGGTTTGGATTTAAAGTCACGCAGATCCCGCAGATGATTGGTGATGATAGCCCCTTTTTTGTGAATCAGGGATGCCGAAGGATTCCACTACACGCTCAGAATAAGATTTCGCAAGTTGCCCCACACGCCCTGAAAGGGCAGAAGCTCCTAGCCCAGGGCAGCGCCCTGGGTACACAGCAAGCAGCCATGCGCCCTGTAAGGGCAAAAGCTTTACAACATCCATCAACCTTAATCCCGGAATACGAATTTTTCATCATATTCCACATGATATAATTCCAAGAACGCTCTATATTCCTCGGCAAACGAATGCTTGGCATGATGCTCTTTCTGATTGCCAATATATTGCAATGTCTTATCTACAACGGATTGACTGATGGAATATGCGGCATAACCACCCTGCCATGCAAAAAAACGATAATAAACCGGATCGAGATCCTTTATCCATCTACTGCTGTTTCGCTTGATTTCCTCAACAATATGGGAAATCGTGACGTCTTTTGATAATATGAACAATACATGAACATGATCACCTATACCACCTGCTTTTATCTCGGTACATCCCGCCGTTTTTACAAGTTTGCCGATATAACGATGGAGTCGTTCCAAATCTATTTCACGGATTTGTGGACTCGTTGATTTGATGTGGAAAATCAAATGGATGTAAATTTTTGATAAAGATTGTGCCATAATTTTAAAGCTTTTGCCCTTACAGGGCGTTGGTTTGTATATCATTAATACCCAGGGCGCTGCCCTTGGCTAGGAGCTTCTGCCCTTTCAGGGCGTGCTGCCCAAAAACTTGCTTCTGCCCTTTCCCTTTGGCCGGTGACCGTTGCCTCAGGGCGTGTGGGGCTTCTTTCTATACAGCAAAGTTACGGTTTTATTTTCAAACCCGCAAGAGATTTCGGGGAAAAGTTACAGAAAAAGTTGGGAGCCACGCACTTTATCAAGCCAAGAATCTGTGGGAATCTGTGAAATCTGTGGGACAAAGAATAAGTCACGCAGATGACGCAGATGATTGGTGATGTAATCCCCCAAACACCACAAAAATAGCGCCTTAATCGAAAAATATGGCTATCTTTGCAGAAAAATAAACGTTTAATCGAAAAATATGGCACAAAATAATACAATCCATAATATTCTGGAAGTAGTGGTAGGTACAGCCGACATCCGCAGTAGCAAGAAAAATCTGCGTCATCTGCGAAATCTGCGTGACAAAACAACAAAGAATAAATCTGCGTGACAAAGAACAAAACATGTTTGCATGCAAACATGCAAACTTACAGGCATCGTAAACCCTGTCTACGATTTCTGTATTGCTTAGTCTTCTTCCTCTGCGGCTTCCTGCTTGATTTCAAGCAGTGTACGTTCATACACCTCCTGCAACTGATAACTTGCCACACCTAACGGAGTAGTGATGCCACGCAAAGACCATTCTACAACAGACGAATCTTTGTCCTTGCAAAGAAGAATGCCAATACTTGGATTGTCTCCTTCGCCTCTAAGCAACTCGTCGGCTGCCGAAACATAGAAATTCAGCTTGCCGATGAACTCAGGCATAAAATCCACGATTTTCAACTCCACCACCACATAGCATTTCAACCGAGTATGATAGAATACCATGTCGGGGAAGTACGCCTTTCCACTTGGCGTATCAAGTTCCATCTGCCTACCTACATACGCAAAGCCCTTACCCAGTTCCAAGAGGAAACGAGTAATATTGGTAGCCAACTTATTCTCCAAGTCCATTTCACTGACTCCAACTCTGTACGGCTCATGTTGTCTTCAACAACCTTATTAAGATAGAACAAGGCTGCGTTTATCGTATCGCATTTAGAAACAATAACCGTTTGATGTCTCCAAGGCACAAAAAGCAAGATTTCTGGCATTGGTGTATTGGCATAATCCACTTTCTGTAATTGTCCACCAGCCTGGTGGACAAATTCAATTTGACTTGAATAGAACGCAAACCAACGTTTAATATCATACAAGTTTGTTCTGGAAAATCCCTCACTCTGAGGAAATTCCGCACGCAAATCAAGACTAAGTCTGCCAATAACTTTTGCCCCCCACTTATATTGTTTCTGTTTCTCACAAATGTCCTCGCCCAAACTCCAATAGAATTTGAGCATTTCTGTATTCACTTTGACTGCAGCTTTAAGCTGTGCCACGCGAAAGCGCTTTTTCAAGTCAGACAACCACTTCACATAGTTCTTGTCTGCCATGAATGAGTCGCTGTTCACAAACTGCGGTATGCTGTTATTTTCTGCCATAATACCTAATATCTTATTTTCTTTTTTATCATTACACTTTCGCTTTGTTCCATTCTGAGCCATGATAGCCATTCCCCCGACATGTGAATGAAAAGCTTATGGCAACTATATCAATAACTTGGATTCTGTTTTAATTTCTTGTTTAAATCCAGACATCTTTGTGGTATTGGGAAAACCGTTGTAAAACCGGTAGACTCCTTTTCTAATGGAGTTCTTTGATCATACGCCTTGGTATATTTGCCAAAACGGATGAGATCTTGACGTCTCCAACCTTCCCAAACCAATTCCAGCAGACGCTCCTTTAGAATGTTGTCCAAATTGGCTTCCACATGAGGCATTCCTACTCGGTCTCTTATAGCGTTCAGCTCTATTGAACCATCCTCGCCATTGCGAACTTTCGCCTCGGCTTCCATCAACAGCGCGTCACCATATCTGAAAAGGACGATATCGTTGTCAACCTGCCGTCCGTCCGAATAGGCGGTTCGGTCAACCTCGTATTTGCCTACACGAGCGCCTGCCGTCTGTTTATATGGGCTGTCGCTGAGGTTCAGCTTCAGTTCAAGCGGCATATACACCAAAGGCTTCCCGTTGTCCAAATATATCTTCTTTCCATCAACAAGCACGGTATCTGCATAGAAGTTTATCTTGAATCTATTGTCAACATTGTCCGTTCCGTAACCGAAAGCCTTGACGGTTGAAACAGTTGCACATGTGCCGTTTTCGGAAGAACCACCATAAGCCCCACCATGTTTGTAGTGGCGTGAGCGGAAAAGATAGTGGTATTCGTTCAAATATAAGTTCTTGTCCAATGGAATTGTGAAGATGTTCTCCTTGGAATTTTCATTATGAACCGCAAAGTTCGATGCGTAGTCGCTCTCCAACTCATAGCCTTCTTGCCGCAGTTGCTCGCAATACCAGATGCAGGTTTCCCAAGCGTTCTTTTTCTCGCCATTCACATTGAAGTAAATACTTTTCCCGTCCTGACGCTTGCCGTCGGTCCAGTTATCATCCGTATATATTTCCGCATTCAAGGCAAGCTTTGCAAGCAGGAAGTTTGCGACCGGGCGTGTCACACGTCCGTAATAGTCACCTTCTTTGTTGGAATGCTCATCGGCGAGCTGTGGGGCAACATCCTGCAACTCGTCAACAATAAACTTGAATACCTCACTTCTTTCGCTTTGCGTTACCTGCTCCAATTTCACGTCGTATGATGTTACGACAGGAACACGCCCGAACATATCCATCGCATAATAGTAGAACAAGGCTCGTATAGCTCTTACCTCTGCCGTGAAATCTCTTGTCTGTTCTGCAGAAAGCAGACTCTGATGGCTGTCAATGATAGAAAGCGACTGGTTAGATAAAACAATTACCTTGAAGAGGTATTTCCATACATTATATAAATTAATATCATTGGCATTCCACTTGTGCTGATACATGTTCTCCCACAAACCGCCATCATACCAGTCTCCACCACGGATTGGATTCATTGCCTCGTCAGTGGTCAAGGTATTGTAGTCGTAAATACCCCGGCAAGTTCCTTGAAGCCCTTCCGACTCCTGATTGCTCCCTATGTAGTTGTACAGGGAAGCTACTGCGTTTTTGTATATATTATCAGCATTGTTGTAGATTGCCTCCTGGTCCAGCTGGTCTTTGGGATGCTCATCCAGACAGCTGCTGAAACAAAGCATTAACGGTGCTGCCAATATGTATTTAATAATAGTCTTCATACTCTTTTCGTTTTAAAATTGTACACTCAGTCCCAATGAGTAAGTACGGTATAATGGATAGTTGCGCTTGTCGTCAATACCCATCGTACTGTTGACAACATAGCTATTTATCATTGGTGTCAAACCTTTATATCCGGTGATTGTTCCAAGGTTGCTAATGTTGCATGATACACGCAAGGAACGAATAAGCTTGCTCCTCAAAGGCACATTGTAGCCTATTGTCAGATGCTCGAAGTTCAGATAGTCACCTTTTTCAAGCCAATAGTCAGAGACTCTCTGGTCCATGATGTTCTTCTTTGGAGCATCCTTCAAGACATTGTAGTCTGGGAAGCAAGCCATGCTTGTGTAAGCCAGTCCTGTTCCGTTGAAAATCTTGTGCCCGAATGCTCCATTCATCTGTATGGAGATATAGTAATTCTTGTATCTGAAACTGATGTTTGAGCCAAGGATCACCTTTGGTGTGGCTTGTCCTGCAATGTATCGGTCGCCTCCATCGCTTAAGTCCACATTGCCATTATGGTCAAGGTCCTCTATGTCATAAAAATAGCTGCCGTTCTCGTTCTTGACAAGCCCCTTGCAATGTGGCAAGTAGAAAACGCCAAGCGGCTGTCCGACTATCTGATAGGCCACGTTGTTGTCGCCGCCGTTTTGACCAGCACCATCCAATGAACCAATAGCAGTGATGTTCGCTGCCGACATGCTCATTCCATTGTAATCTCCACTTAGCGAGATGAGTTTGTTGCTTTGAAACGACAGATTCATATTGATGTTAAGATCCATGTCCTTCTTGCTTATTGGCTGCACGGACAAGCCCAGCTCAAATCCGCGGTTTGACATTGAACCGATGTTTGCCAGCAATGTATTGTATGCGAATGGTGGAACCGGAACCTCATAGGCGTAGAGCATGTCGGTGGTCTTGGAATAGTAATACTCCGCTGTAAGCATCAGCCTGTTGGCAAAGAGACCAATGTCCGCACCGAGGTTAAACGTTGTCTTCGTTTCCCACTTCAAATCAGGATTGTTGTTTCTTACCATACCAAGGGTTACTGTCGGAGAACTCTTGATCGGAACAATGCCAGTCTGCCTTACAGTGTTCATGGTTGTGTAGGCTGTGATACCGCCAAGATTGCCGGCCTGTCCCAGACCCGTGCGGAGTTTGAGCATTGACAGCGGTTTGAGGTTGGCAAGGAAGCTTTCCTTCTTCATGTCCCAAGTGAATGATACAGATGGGAAGAATCCCCATGTGTTGTTGTCACCAACCATTGACGATCCGTCACCGCGTGCATTAACTGCTAAGGTATATCTGTCAAGCAGATTATAAGTGATGCTTCCCATTACAGAAGCCAGAGACTGGTCTTCATATGTGCTTTCTGTTCCACCGTATGGACGGGCTGCCGTCGCACCGAGATTGTCGTAATGAAAACCGTTTGTAGGTATTCCCTTGGCATACACCCAGAAAGCAGTTTTTCTCAGTTTTCTATATTCACTGCTTACTCCAGCAGAGACCTTATGTATGCCGAACTCTTTGTTGAAATCAAGAGATACATTGCCAAGCCATTCCTCTTTCTTGAATTCCCCACGGTACACGTTGCCTTGTGCCCATACCAATGTCGGACAGAATTGTCCGTTCTCGGTAGAGCCATACAGGTAAGAACCGAAGGTGGATACACGCCAGTTCTTATTAAAATCGTAGCTCAGCTTTATGTGTGCGTCAAAGTTCAAATCCTTGGAGTCGTTTTTCTCTTCAAGCAATATTCCAGGTGGGTTGACACGCGTTGCCGTTTCGTTTTTCAGCCAGTTTCCATGCTCGTCAGTACCAGCAGGGAAAGTTGGGTTCTGGCATGCTGCGGAATAGAACAGCATCTGCGTATCAAAGATGTCATGGTTCTTGAATGAAGAGCCGAAAACTCCGAATTCTCCGGTTAGTCTGTCATTGAAGGCTTTCTGGGTTACATCAACTTTGGCAACAAAAACGTTATAGTCCATCTTCTTGATGATGGTGTTGTGGTCCATTACTCCGAAAGATGCACGATAGTTTGACTGTGGCGTACCTCCACTGAATGCAAGGTAATGATTGTTCACCATACCCGTGCGTGTTATCACCTTGTAGTTATCGGTATTGAAACCTCCGTTGTTGCAATAGATACCCAATGACTTTGCCGTTGCAACATATTCAGCAGCATTGAGCATCTCCAGGTGTTTGTACATCTGCTCGAACCCCACATTACCCTCATACGAGATCTGGAATCCTCGTCCTGTGCCTTTCTTGGTTTTCACCTCTATAACACCAGATGCTCCACGTGAACCATACATGGCGGTCTCCGCAGCATTCTTCAATATACGAAAACTCTCGATGTCTGCAGGATAGATGGTTGATAGGGTAAGTACGTCAGAAGTAACCCCATCAATCAACACTAAAGGGTCATTGCCACCGATGATGGAGGTTGTACCACGTACTCGCACACTATTGAGCATAGCCATGCGATCAAGACCGTTGGATGTCACGTTGACACCAGCAGCCTGACCACTCAACACGTCAAGGGCGTTGTTGACCGCACCCTTGTTGGAATGATTTCCAACTATCTTTATTATATTACTTCCATTGTCAATGGAATCTTTCCGTTCTGCAGGAACTTGCTTTTGTGCATGAGCCAAAGAACTGCAAAAGAGCGCAATGAGAAGTAATGTAAAGTCTTTTTTGCTCTTTGCCATTTTCTATTTCTATTACTTTAGGTTATGGATGATTTCCGATAAGCAAAGATAAGGTGTAATACATTAAAAAACGCATACAGACCCCAATATTTATGCATTATTAACGATAAAGAAACATGCAAACATGCTCAATCCCCCCTACAAAGGCTGATAGAACCGGAGTGTTCCCAGCTTCCTCAACTCCCCGTTCCGGGCATACCGGGCATCCGTGGCGGGATGAGAAAGGAGGATGAACTCACGGAGCAGCAGCTCGGGATGGAAACTCGTCAGCTCAAAATAGGGAACTCGGGAGGTATCTACCTCATAGATGTTGCCACGCTGAAAGGCTGACAATGCCTTGTAGCCTTCATACTCCTGAAGCAGTTGGGCCTTGCCCAAGGGAGCACCGCCGAAATACTTGAATGCCCAGACATCAATCTCCCTACCCTTCGCCAGAATCTGCTCCGGACTCATCGCCAGACTTCCGCTGTGGGCATCATCTGCAAAAACATAGCGGGCATGGGCATCCTTCAGAAGAAGGGCTATCGTGCTCCTGCCGCCCGGCACATACCATACCCCACCCGTCTTGCGCTCGGTCAACACCGAAAGACCTTCGGGCAGTTTCCCTGCCACCGACTTCAGCGACTGATATTCCTTTTCTATCCCGGCAAAGAGCGAATCTGCCTGACGGCTGCCAAAGAGCATGCCATAGAATTTCATCCACTCTGCCCTGCCCAATGGCGATGTCTCCATATAGTCGGCTGCTTCTATCAGGGGGATGCGAAGCTTATCGAGCTTACCATATCCGCCACTGTTCTCGAAAGGAGATACAAGGATTGCCTCTGGCTTCATGGCGATGATGCGCTCGAAGTCGGGCGCCATACTGGAACCGCAATCCACGATAGAGGATGATGATACGCGCTTCCTGATATCGGGAATATTGATATAATCCAGATCGCATACGCCACGGATGGCATTCCCAACGCTCAACTCATACATCAGCTGGCAATGCGGAGCCATGAATACGGCACTGCTTTCTACGGGTGTGCGCACGGTATCCGTGACGCATCTTACGCCCGATGCCCTGCGCCTGGCAAGCTGCGCCACGGTCTCATCCCCCTCCTTGCCCTTCGGCACGAGGATATAGCGATGCAGCAGGGTGCCAGCCTTCCATGGGTTGGCTATCATCACTTCATCATAAGTCCCTTCACCATGCCTTACGATGGTCAGCAACCGGGCATACTTCATCTTCAACGTATCACCCCCGTCCCCATCACCAGATGCCGTCTTTCTGCCCTGGCAGGCAAACAAAGCTAGCGCCACAAGCGCCATGAATATACTGTTATATCTTTTCATCATAGTTATATCTTTTTCAATAGAGATAATGCATAGAGAGGCAGTATAGTGACATGCCTTACGGCATCATCATCCTGCTTGTCAATGTAATCAAATGATCCGAAATTCTCCAGGGAACAACGGAAGGCTTCGGTGAGCTTTTTCTCTCTCATGAATAGCCAGAGACTCTTCATGCCGCCCTGGGTGCCCGATTTGATTTCGATAGGGGTAATCTTCATATTGTGGATTTCCAGATAGTCTATCTCGGCAACACTCTTCCCCTTCTGCTCCCAATAAAACATCTTCTGGCGCTGGATGCATGGTTTGTAACGCATCATCTCGAGTCCGGCAACCATTTCTGTTACGCCTCCCTTATTGACAAGTTCCTGAGGAGTGCCGGCTAAAATAAGTTCTATGAGCTGCTGAGACAGGTCGCCTTCCAGTTGAAGCACAGCCAACAGTAATCCTGGGTCCAGGAAGAGAACCTTCATGCTCTTCTCGTCGGCTTCCGCATCCAGCGGAATGCCATTACCCGAGGTTGCAACCACAGGAGTTGCGATTCCGGCAAGTATCAACAGGCGGATGGCTTCTCTGATTTGTGAACTCTGATAGTCTGCTGATATTTGCTTGTATGTCAGCTTCTCTCCTGCCTGATGGCAGATGCCACGCATCGTTGTGCGCAGCAAATCCGGGTTGACTCTCTTTTTATACTTGCTGAAATCATCTTCGTATGTCAGTATGATGTCTTCCTGGATGTTTCTGCATCGGTTGAAATCGTGTGTCTTGGTCCATGCCAGAACAGATTCCGGCATGCCTCCAACAAGCAGGTAGGTGCGGAAGTATTCCACGAGTTTATCATGGAAGGCTTGATCTAAAGACTGGTTTCCGTATGCTTCATTCCGGAGAAGGATGAGCCCTTCTTCGTGATTGGCATACAGGAATTCATCGAAAGTCATCGGATACATGAAGAGCGAGTGAATCCTTCCTACTCCAAAAGTAGGGAGCTCCTGAAGCGCAAATTCCAGAAGTGATCCTGCGGCTATGACATGCAGCTCAGGATAATCTTCCTTGAAGAAGCGTAGTGCCATGATGGCTTCTGGGCATTCCTGAATTTCGTCGAGGAAGAGAAGCGTCTTACCTGCTTCTATAGGGACATTGATATAACTGCTGATTTTTTTAGCAATCAATCGTACGTCAATATCCCCCTGGAAGAAGGTTTTGATAGCCTTGTTACGTTCGAAGTTTACCTCGGCGAAATACTCGAATTGCTTTCCGAAGTTTTTGACTGCTGATGACTTTCCAACCTGTCGGGCACCACGAAGCAGCAAGGGTTTTCGCATGGAATCTTCCTTCCAGGCGATGAGTTCTGAGTCTATGTTTCTATGTATATATTCTGTCATAATTGTAACTGTTTGAATAACAGGCGCAAATATAGCGAAAATACTCAAATCCGAGAAATAAATCGCGTTAAAATACTCAAATCCGAGAAATAAATCGCACTAAAATACTCAAATCCGAGAAATAAATCACACTAAAATACTCAAATCCGAGAAATAATCTGCGGCATCTGCGATATCTGCGTGACAAGAAATAAAAAAGTCTGCCAGCATCACTGCTCGCAGACTTCTCTTTTCATTAACCGAACCTAAAATTACATCTATTTTTCAAGATATGCAATAAAATGCAAATGATAAACCTAAATATAAACTTTTACCTGATGAAAACTATTTTTATTCTTACCTATTTCTATATATACGCACTGCAAAATGCGTTGTCATTATGTTGAGAAACGAATTTATCTGATTCAAACACGCTATGTATAGTTGCAACATGCGTGCCAAAAACTGGCGAAACATGTTATTATACTGATTTTCTGCCACTTATCATTTTTCACTCATCAAACAAAAGTGAGGAAACTGGGGAACAAGTGGGGAATTATTCCCCAGAAATTGGGGAAACGTAAGGTAGATGCACCAATCATGAATGAAAGAAGAAATACACAGCAATAAGAGATACACAGCAAAGAAAATCGCCCTGAAAGTACAGACGCTTCTGCACCTTCAGGGCGATGAATTTACCAAAAACTATTCACAATCATAAGTATAATCTGCCGGGCCATCAGCATCAACAGGCCAACCCGGATTCTGAGTAAGGATACTCTTGCCGGCTGATGTTGGGGTGACACCCTCAGGAGATACACTCAGCAGGAACTCAGAAATTGGAATAGGCTCCAAATAATGAGGCTTAGGGAAGGTGTAACCCTGATAAGCAGGTGATGTGGAGTTAATCTGCAATGGGCGGATGTATTCTGATACATTGCGCTGAGAGATAACCGATGGATCTATCTGATTGGCTGAATACATCTCCTCCATCGGCGTATTCCACAGGTGCATGCCCTCTGGCTGATAATTCTTCATCATATCCAAGGTTCTCCAGCGGCGAAGGTCGTCGTAACGGAAGCCCTCGGCTATCAGCTCGCAGCGACGCTCACGACGGATGTTGTAGAGCGTCTTGTCTATCTTCTTGCCATGAGAATAAATCGCCAGGTCGTTCTCCTTGTCCAGGTCGGTGGCATCGATGGTCTTCTGGAAATCGGTGTCAACACCGGCTCTTGCACGCAGTGCCTTCCAGTAGCGGATGGCCTTGTCGTTCAGATTGCCATGGCGCTCGTAGTATGCCTCGATGTAGTTGAGGTAGCACTCGCCGGCACGGAACAATGGCACCGCCGTGGTGGTGTAATACTGCTTCTGCTGAGCCTCATCGCTGCTCAGCCACTTGCAGAGGTCGTAACCGGTGGTTGCCTTCTCGATTCCGGCTGTCCAGAGCTGAGGACGGTGGTAGTAAATGGTATCATTTTCAAACTTACCCGTCTCTGGATTCTGGGTGGTATTGATGAAGCTACCTGCTGCACGAACCGACTGGGTAAGACGGCCGTCGCGACCCTGCAACTCCTCGTAGGTGGTCTGGTCGCCCTTATATCCTGCCTGTGCATCGTAGATAGGCAAACCGTTCTGCATGAGGAAGGTGTTTACGGCTGCTCTTGTCACGCCGCAGCCACCACCGTTCTTCAGGAGGGCAGAACAGCTGTGGGCAAGCACACCGTTCTTGTAGTAACGGGCGAGAATCACCTCGTCAGTGTTGCTGAACTGAGTCTCCCAGTTGTTGAACATGCCTGCATAGTCAGCATCCAGCGCACGTTTGTCGGCCACCTTTTCAGAATACTCAATCGCCTTGTCGAAGAAGAAGTTGCACTCAGCCTCTGCACTTCCGGCAGCAAACCGGAACTCAGGCCATGACTTGGCACCGAGCCACTTAGAGTTGCCCGGCACGAAGCAGGTACCTGCATGATACTTTTCCCAGGTAGCCTCGAACAATGCCACGCGGGAGATGAGGGCATAGGCAGCATCCTTGCACAGACGGCCTGATGCCGGAGCCTGATCCTTCATCATGCCAGCAGCCGTTTCCAGCTCCTCGATGATGAAGCGGGCCACCTCGTTGCGAGGATAGCGCTTGCAGTGCTCAGCCAGATATCCTGCGTTATCCGGCATCATCTCCTTCAGGATAGGAGCATCGCCGAAGGTGCGCAGCAGGCGGAAATGATCGAAGGCGCGGAACCAGTGGGCCTCGCCCACATAGTGGATGGCCATCTCCTTATCGTCGCTGATACCATCCAATGTCTCATCCACCTTTTGGAGGAAGAAGTTGATGGCACGCAGGCGGCTGAAATACCACTGGGATGAACCCTGAGGAACGGTCTTGTAGTTGCCGTCGCTCAGGAAATCATGTCTGTAGCCGCTGGCAGCTTGGTTGTCGCTCTGAGTATCGGCTGTGTAAAGACCACCCCACATGTTATTGTTGGTTGGCAGATACTCATAGAAGGCATTCACCGACAACTGATAGTCGTTGGCTGTCTTGAAATAGGTAGCTTCACTACCGTATGAAAGAGGTTCTCTCTGCAGGAAGTCATCACATGATGTGAACAATGCTGCTGCCAGCAGGAGACCTATACCTATCTGTTTTTTCATATCTTTGCTTGTTGTTAAAAATTAGAACTTGATGTCGGCACCGACAGAGAATGTGCGGTAGTTAGGATATGACTTACCAGGACCCCATGCGCCATTGATAGCCTCTGGGTCGAAGATTCTCAGATTGGTGAATGTAAGCAGGTTCTCGCCTGATACATAGATGCGACAATGCTTGATGTACTTCTTGGCTGCCTCAGAGAATGGGATGGTGAATCCGAGCTGCACGTTCTTCAGACGGCAGTAGGCTGCATTCTCTACGAAGCGGTCGCTGATCTTGGTGTTGTTGCCATCGATACGGATACGGCCGTAGAACGGATCCTGGTTGGAACCAAGCTCTGATCCGGCAAAGCGGAAGTAGTCGAGGTGCTCCTTGTAGAGCGTACGCTGCCACTCTGATGCGATACCGAAGTATGGAGCTGAGTTAGGGAACACGTAATCACGCTTTCCGATGCCCTGGAAGTAGACACGGAAATCGAACCACTTGTAGCTACCATCGAGGGTGATGGAGTAAGCATAGTGAGGAGTGGTGTTACCGATGCGCTTCAAGTCGCCATGGTCGTCGAGGGTGTAGCTACCGCCATCCACCTTGTGGTCGCCATTGAGGTCGGCATACATGAAGTCACCACCACCCCACTTGGTACCCAGGGCTGCCTGGTCTACCTTAGCAAGATACTGATCCATCTCGTCGTCGCTCTTGGCGATGCCCAGAATCTGGTAACCCCATATTTCGCCTACCTTCTTGCCCTCGTACCAGTAGGTGCCGTTGTTGGCGTCTGTGCACTGGCCTGTAGAGTTGTAGTACTTGGTTACCACTGAGTTATAGTCAGAGAGGCTGAAGCCGATGCCGTAGTTGAACTTGCCGATATTGTCGCGCCACTTCATTTCCAACTCCCAACCGCGTGTACGCAGGGTGGCATTGTTGGTTCTAGGAGCTGATGCACCATAGAGGGCAGTGAGCGCTGCAGCAGGACCCACCATGTCCTTGGTGGTACGCTGATACCAGTCGAAGGAACCGGAGAGACGGCTGCCGAACATGGCGAAGTCAACACCGAAGCCTGAGTTCTCGATGGTCTCCCAGGTGAGGGTTGTAGAATATGGAGAATATACAGGGAGCTTGTTCACCTGTTCTCCGCCAAAGACAACAGAAGCGTTGACATCCTTCATCTGCTGATAGTATGGATAGCAGGAAGAGGTGTTCTGGTTACCCAGTGTACCATAGGAACCACGAAGCTTCAACATATCGAGGAACTTGTCGCGGATGTTCTTCATCAATGGCTCCTCTGCCACGTTCCAACCGGCTGATACTGATGGGAAGTAACCCCAGCGCTGGTCGGTAGGGAAACGGGATGCACCGTCGGCACGGATGTTCAACTCCAGGAGGTAACGGTACTTGTAGTCGTAGTTAAGACGGGCGAAGAAACCCAGAGATGCCCAGTCTTCCTGATAGTTGGTAGGTTTCATCTCGTGGCGGATACCCTCGTCGGTGTACTCCTTGGTTTCATTGTCCTGAATCTTGGAATAGTAGTAACCCGAACGGTTGGTCTCGCGCTTCCAGTACTCCGACTGCTCACCCAGCAGGATGGTGAAGTTATGAGCCTCGTTGAGACTGAACTTATAGTCGGTATAGACGTTGGTATTGAAATAATGTACCTTGGTTTCTGCATCCTCAGCATAGGTCTCACCATAGTCTGGCACTACACTGTAAGTACCATCGGCATTCACCTTGTGATTGGCAACGACGCCTTCGTTAACCAGCATGTAGCCAATCTTGCCGGAAGGCAGATGATATGGCAATGGGTTGAAGCCGCGGTCGTATGGGTTCCACTCCAATCGGCTGTTAGCCTCTGCGTGGATCTTCCAGTTCTTGATAGGCTCGATGACGATGCTACCCTGGTTGTAGAGTTTCTTGGTCTTGTTGATGACACGTCCACCATCCTTTACGGCAGGAATCATGGAATCGGAATGATACTCGCCGCTCTCGGAGTTGATGACTGGAACCACCGGAGCACGGCGACCCAGGTTGTGATAGAACAGACCGTCGAGGGCTGATGGCTTGTCGTTCTTATCCATGGCAAGACGGACGCTGTAGCCCAGGGTAATCATCTTGTGTGGCTTATACTGGAACTTACCGGCAATGTTGGCACGCTGGTAAAGCTCGTCGGCATAGTTGAAGAGACCGGTCTGGCGCATGTAGTTGCCGGAGATACGGTAGTTCAGCTTGCCCAATCCGCCGCTGATGGCCAGGTTGTGCTCGGTAGAAACCGTCTGGTCCTTGATGTAGACATCATACCAGTCGGTGTTACCGAAGCACGCCTGGTTCTCATACCACTTATCCAACTTCATTCCTGCGAGATAAGAATCACAGTTCTTGGTAGACTTACCCTCCATGTAATCCTTGATCTTCTTGATATGTGCCGCACCGAAAGGAGCATTACCTCCTGAGTTAATGTAAGCATCGTTCATCATATAGGCAAAGGTAAGACCATCCACCATTTCAGGCACATCCATAGGCTGGTTGATGCGCAGGTTGCCGGAATACTGAATCTGAGGAACAGTGGTCTTTCCACCTACACCACTCTTGGTGGTAACGAGGATTACACCGAAAGGAGCACGTGAACCGTATACGGCTGCAGCTGCAGCATCCTTCAACACGGATACGTTCTCAATATCATTAGGATTCAATGTGCTCAAGTCACCCTCCATACCGTCGATGAGGACGAGAGGAGAAGAATTGGAACCATCGCCCAGGTTACCCACACCACGGATGTTGATGTTCATCTTGGAACCAGGGGCACCACCACCATCGGTAGTGATGTTAAGACCTGCAACGGCACCCTGGAGCGACTGTACGGCATTCACCGTAGGACGGTCTTTCATCATCTCGTCGCCGATGGTCTTTACCGAACCGGTGGCATTAAGCTTCTTCTGGGTGGCGAAACCCACAACGACCACCTCGTCGAGGTTGGTATTGTTGGTCTTCAGGTTCACGGTAACCTTTGTACGGTTCTTGAGTTCCACCTCCATAGGCTCGAAACCGATGTAGGTAATCACGATGGTAGAAGTAGGCTTCGACACGGTGAGTGCGAAGTTACCATCCATATCAGTAACAGCTGCATTGGCAGGTTTTCCCTTCTCAACTACGGTGGCACCGATGGCTGTTTCGTTCATATCGTCAAAAACAACACCTGTCACCTTGTGCTGCGCCATCATGGTAACTGACACCAGCAAGCAGCCGAGGAATAAGATAATTCTCTGTTTCATAAAGTTATTTCCTTTCTATTATTTCGGATCCTTTTCACCCTTCTGGGCAAATACAAAATGATACATCACAGTAGAGTCGGATGTGAAGATATACTGGTGAGCCTTCTCGAAGCGTGACTTCTTCTTGTTTCTGATGGTTCGGAAATAGAAATATCCGTCGCCACCGCCATAGAGCGAAGTACCGTCGGTCTTCAGGTTGTAGTTGAAGAACCACTGTGTCTTCTCCGGCTTGAACTGCGGAGCCTTCCACAGGGCGTTGCTCTTGATGTGCACCGTGAAGGTATCAGCATAAGAAGGCAAGGTAATGGTGTCCATCTCGTAGTAATGTGCTACTTTGCCCGTTTTGAAATAGATGGTATCGGTCTTGATTTCAAGCTTTCCGTCAGAACCGATCACCGGATTGCCACTGGCGTCTTTTGTGGTATCATTCTTGGTATAGAAACTCACGAACGCCGTGTCCTTCTCTTCGCGAACCTTGAATTCATAGGTGATGCCATCTACCTTTGACAAGGCACTGGCTGGAGCGAATTCCAAAGTAGACTTGACATTGAAGTCGCCCGGATTCTCAAAGCTGTCCTCGCAAGCTACGATTCCGCACAAACAGAATCCTGCCATGGCAAAAGATAATAATTTTCTCATAATTCAATTTATTTTCTTATTTTTTTAATTTCATTGAAACTGATTTTCCTGCATAGTTCTTGCCTTTGATGAGATACATCCCACTGGGCAACATGCTCACTGCCTGCTGAAAAGTGGCGGCCTTGGCTATCTGGATTCCAATCATATTATACACCCAGACCTCGCCCTTCATCTCCTTTTCACGGGAGGAGAATTCTACATTCGAGATGCCGGTGGATTCATAAGGCAATACATCTACATGGGTGACGAGCTTGTCTACATTGGCGTTCAGGCCGTAGCTGCACCACTTGGCGAGATTGTAAGGATGCTCCACAGGTACATCATTGCCCATATCCCAATAGAAGATGCCGCGGTAAAGATGGTCGGTGACGTACTTGGCGCGGCGGTAGGTCTGCAGAGGACCGGTGAAATAATACTGGCTACCATCCGGATGATTACATACATCGGTTTCTTCCTGCGGAACGAAATCGCCGTCCATCAGTCCCTTGCGCACGCCGGTGATGATGTGGCCTTGCTGCGAACCGTTCTTGTAAGGGCCCGAGGTGGTGGTGCTGTAGGATGCATAGATTTTCTCCTTCGGATAACCATACTTTTCCATTCCGGCAAGGGTCTGCTTGTAGCGGCTGAAGTAGAACCATTGCTTCTGCGGTCCGTATTGCTGCACGGTGAAGGCATTGGCCAATCCTATCTTCTCCTTCGGATAGTTGTAGTTGTAGGCATGCACCGAAACCTCGAAGGACTTGTCTGCCGGCAAAGCCTTGCGGATTTCTTCGGCAAGCAATCCGTAGCTGTACCAGCTGCTTGCCCACTCCAGGTCGAGCTCTACCCCATCGTATGGCTTGCTCAGTTCTGCCAGGTCGGCAGCGAATATCTCTCGCTTCTTCTTCGAGCTGATGGTGTTCTCCCAACCGTCGTGACTCTTCACCGAGATGCGGAACCGGGCGCCACGATAGCCTTCGTATGCCGACTTCATGATGGCAAGCCATTCGTCCTGCGAATAGGAATCGTAACCGGGCTGGTCTTCCTTGTCGAACTTCCACAGGCTGTTGCAGCTGTGCATCAGGTCGGCAGTTACTTCCTTGCCGATTCCCGGCATCAGGAAGTTGCCCTGCATATCGCGCCTTACTCTTTCCTCATCGTATGGACGGTTGTTCCAGATGAGCACATCGTCCATCTTACCCTTCAGACCTTCTCCGATGAATGCATCAAACTGGCTGGTGTTGGTAGGCATGTTGTCGGCAACCGGGTTGCACATGCTCTTCTTGCCCAATACCATCTTGCCGTTGTATATGAATCCGAACTGCTGGGTTGGACTGGATGCTGCACGGGTAGCGATGCCGAAATGGGTCCACTCGCCTACTTTCAGCTTGCCTCCATGACCATAGTCTCTGCCGTCTACACGCACGATGACCTGCTGCTTTGCGGCATCACCCAGTCGGATGCTCAATCCTTCGGTACCTTCCTCGTTTTCCTTGCGGAAGAGATAGGCTCCTTCTGTCCATTCGTCCAGATAGATCCAGCAATCGAAGGCGTAGGCTCCGGTGGATTTTCCATCCTTGTTCTCGTTGAGCTGCAGGGCATCCCTGCCGGCACTCATCCTGCCATTTCCATCCAAGGAAAGCACACCCTGGCGACCTTGATATTCGTCGAGTCTTACGCAATTTTCCAGGGTTCCATGATTGCATGGGGTGCAGTAGCGCAGATGGCCGTCGCTATAGGATTGGATACCTAATATAATCAGGTCGTTGCTGAGTAGATATTGTCCGCGAGGGATGGCACGGTCATAGAAACGCTCGTTGGCGGTATAGGCTCCATTGATAAGATAAGGCAATCCATTATTGTCGGAAACCTTCTCCTTGCGGGCATCGCCACGAAGAATGCCATGGTAGTTGTAGCTTGGGCTGCTGGTAAGGTCGCCCTTGTCATCGGTATAGATTCCCTTGTAGTCTACCAGATTCTCGCAGAGTTCCTGGTCCATCTTGTAATAGGCTACCAGATGATTCCAATGGGGATTAAATTGGTTGAGGGTGGTATGGCGGAAATAGTTAAACTCGTCGGTGAGTGCCGTTTTCCAGAAACGCATCTCGTCGAGACGGCCGTTGAATTTCTCGCCGATGATAAGAGGAGAGTTCGTAGATGGGATAGCCGGCAGGTTGCCTTCGCCACACTTGACGTCGTTGGCAAAAACCTGGGCCGTTCCATCATTGCAAACCAGGGTTACCTGGGTCCATTTTCCTGCAGAGAATTGCTGGGTGGCAGTGGCGGAAAGGTTGGTATCGCCCACCTTGAAGATGATGCTGCCCTCAGCACCTAAGCTGGCAGAAAAGGAGTCGCCGCTGCTGAAAACAGTAGCCCCATCGGTCCAGACATCCGGATTCATCCAGAATTGCAGGGTGTATGATTTCTGCTGCTCCATGTCAACGAGTTCGCCGCAGGTTACGCTACCCTTGCCCGAAAACCTGAGGGCATAGTTATCTACCTGGGCTTGGGAATATTGCGCCGCGGAGAGGAGCAATAAAACCAGGACTAACGACTTTCTCATAGTTTTTGGCTTTATAATATAAATATGTATAGGTCATTAATACGTTTAGGTTATTAATTATAAAAAGTATGGGGAGCAGAACTCTCCCCATACCCTAAATACCTAATTAATTTCCCGTCTAACCTAAAAGGTTATGTGTTACTTAACAACAAACTTCACGCTTACGTTGTTGATCTTAGCTACATAAACGCCTGGAGTAAGCTTACCCTGAGTACCGCTAAATATCTTCTTACCCTCGAGAGTATAAACATCGGCAGCAACAGGAGATGTAAATGTTCCGTTAGCTACGCTAAAGTTCTTGGCTGCCTGAATATTCTGGATAGCTGCTGTAACCTTGTTTGGATCAGGATTATAAGTCTCAACAGTACGCTTGTGGTTGTCCTGAGACTTGAACTCCTCGCTGTCTGTAGTCAAGTCTGTGGTCTTGAAAGAAATCTCCTTGATGAAGAGAACTACATTACCGAAACCACCTGTCCAAAGCTTAGCCTTGATAGCGTTAGAATACTTACCGCCTTCACCCAATGTTCCAACATAAGTTGTTAAACGCATCCAGCGGTTAGGATCGTAGATTGGATTATCAAAATCATCAGTCTCGAGGTCGCCAGCTTCATCTACCTTGCAGAAGTCTGTGATATCAAGTCCATTAGCTTTCCATGCATTTGATCCGTTAGGATTTACAGAGTTGTCAGAAGTCATGTAATAGAAGTTCTTCCATACGTGCTGACTTGCACCCAAATTAGGAGACCATGCGTTAACGACAAAGTCTGACTGAATAACAGAAGCACCTGGAGTTGTCTCAGGATCTGAGTAGATATTGAGCTGCATCTGGCCAATCTTTCCCTGTGGAGCATTCTTCACCTCGCCAAGACCTGCTGCTGCATAAGCCTCGTTCAAGCCTTCTATGCTGGTACCAGTAATAGCAAGCACATGACCTACGTTACCACCGAGGTCTACGATGCATGATGCGTTCATCACATCTGCCTTGGTACACATGTTGGCTGAAATAAAACCACCTTCTGGCGCAAATGACTTAATCTGATCAGAGCTCATAGGAGGAGTATTCCAGTCGCCAACTTCATCCTGAACCTGGAGCTGCTCTCCAACTGCGCGATTTGCAAACTGATAGGCCTTAGGAGTGATGTCTTTCTGCTGTGCAGAAACTGACAATGTAGCTGCGATCATAGCAGCGAGAAGTACATTTTTCTTCATAATTGTTTAAATTAAATAGTTGAATAAGTTTAAATAAAATATCTTTGTTTCTTCGTTATTTCTTTGTTACTTCATTTCGTTGTTATTTCAAACGGCAACCGGTTAGTGTATATTCTCTGTTATTGGTTTTAATGAGTAGCTGTCCGTTTTTAACGATCTTCTTGACATGAGGAGTTTGGGTTTCTGCAGCAATTTCTGTGATGCCGGAAATGATGCCATCGTCCAGTTTGAGCAGGTTCCACCAGGCAGAAGCCTTGGTAGTTCCTGATACGGAAATGATGTTATTCTTCTTGGCATTGAGGATAAGCGCTCGTGAGCCATCTGAATAAGTGAACGGATACTCCTTCTTTGCTGCATCGAATGCCACACCTTTTGCTTCATCCTTGATGACATTGTATAAGATGCCCTTATCATCAAAAGGAACCTGCTTGTTGGTGATGTTGATTGTAGCTACATACTTGCCTGACAGGGTGCGGATATATTTCTGGGTTCCCCAATCATCCTGGGGAAAGCAGAAGGCTGAGTTGGGGTCCGGATTACTGGCATCCACCTTTTCTGTTCCTGCAAATCCCTTATCCGTAGCTGTCATATAGTAGGTGGGATTCTCAGCATTCTGAATGAGATAGTAGCTGAGCTTCTCCTCTTCCTGGTCGGTCTGGAAGATGCGTACATACTGCACGTCCATCTCGTATCTGTAACTTGGGTCTGGATCTTCATTTCCCCAAGATGTATTCTGGCCGAGTGCCTGGTCGAGAATCATATAGAATTCCTCGTTGTATGGGAACTGGGCATGTTCATACTGAGGATGGTTGACAAGATCAAGCGTCTTGTCCTTGGCATATCTGAACACTTCCTTGCCGTCGCAATAGAAGATGAGACAGGTCTTGGTCCAATGCAGGGAGTAGATATGGTAATCGTTGTTGAACCATTTGTTGCCCGACCATGCGTAGCTTTTTCCTACGTTTTCGCCGTAGCGGGCTCCCAGGTGCACGGTGCTATATACGGTGCTGCTGGTACCAATCTGCTCCATGATGTCAATCTCACCGCAGTTGGGCCATCCGCCCTTAGGGTTGGAAGGCATCATCCATACGGCTGGGAAGTTTGACTTGTGAGGATTGCATTTTGCCTTGATTTCGAAAATGCCATATTTATATCCCTGCTTCATCTGGATGCCGGATGTGATGCAGTTTTCCTTGGTACCATCCAAAGAGAGGGCATACATCTTCAGGATTCCATCTTCGCAAACATGTACCTTGGCACGGTCTTCATCATTCTGTGCCATGCGGCAGTTCCATTTGGAAGTTTGGCGAGGGCAATATTTCCAGTTACGCACAAAGTTCTTGGTGCTCATAAAATCGCCAGAACAATTAGCCTTCTCTTCATCAGTGAGCGTGAGTTCGGCCGATGCCTGCTCAGAAGTCTCTGATGAATATACCAGCGTATAACCGGTCTTATCGATTTGGGCTGTTGCCGACATACCGACAAACAGTAGTGAAATTAGCAATGAATAATGCTTCATGATTATTTATGTTTAGTTATTAGTGCGGATAGTAGATGCACATAGATTTCTGGTACAAAGGTAACAACTGTTAACCATCAAGCCAAGGTTAATAACATACATTAACGGATATTATAGATTCTTAGTATACATTTCCGTTGTTTTACAGCCTACAGAAGTGTAGTTTTTAGATATACATTATTATATATAGAGCAGATCATCAAGTATCAGCAAGTCTATCTGCATACCATCACTACCCACCAATTCCTTCAGCATCTTGGTAAAATCACCATTGGGATTCAGACCGGTACGCTCGGCTATCTCCTTACGGGTTTTAGAGCATATAGGCTTCGAAGACGAGCACGATAACAATGCCGTCAATAATAATAGCGACATAAAAACAAACATCTCCGATTTAAAACATTTTCCTATGTAGAATATCAAAAAAACACACAAAATATGCCAATAAGCCTTCTATATCTTCCATTTTTTCAATCTGAAAATATTTCTTCTGGAAAACAGGAAATATGGCTAAATTTCGTATATCACTATCTATCAAGCAGTTAACAAAAATACAATTGATAGGATAAATTCTTATTTCTACGACCGTACGGTTAAGAACCCTACGACTGTACAGTCGTAGAGCTATGACTGTACGAGCATACCATGTGTAACCATACAGTCGTAGCCATACGACCGTACGGTCATACCAAATTCAACCTAGAACGAGTACTCCTTACGTCCTAAATTCCATAAAAACCAAGCTTTTCCAGTTCTAGATTGAGCATTTGGAAATGCACTTTTTTCATGAGTTATACTTAACAACCTACCAAGATGGAGAGATAACGAAAAGATGTTTGCTTTCAAACATGTTTGCATGCAAGCATGTTTGAAAGCAAACAGACTATAGATTATTCATATACTGTACCAATGCTTCCCGAAGGATATCCTCGTATTTCTTTTTGGTTCTAACCTTCGTCAGCATAAGCTGTTCATATTCCTCGTCCGACAGATATGTCTGAACTCCATGCATCGATTTCCTCTTCTCTACCTGAGTTACCTTCTTTTTATCCGTCTCCCCTACTGGCTGCACAACGCCTGGCTGAGTTATACTTGGCTGTACAACACCTGGCTGAGTTATACCTGGCTGCACAACTGCAGACTGCCCAACACCTGGGCGAACAGCTTTATTCATATTACTGAAAGCTGCATGAAAATCCTTTCCCATTTTTCCTAATTTATCTAGATATTAAACAATTCATTGATAACCAATTCATAATCTATAGCTGCCGAGCAATAAGGCGCATAATGAAAGAGATCTGTCATTTCAGTCTGCGACTCGTTCACCTTGACGCAGCGGCGGATTCCATGCGACAGTACCTTCTCGCCATAATTCTCCCGAAGATATTCCATTGCCGAACGCACGATGCGTGGGCGCTCATCCAGCATAACAGGCAACAGGCCCAGAAGCTCCAGTTCCTTGTTTAGGGCAAACCTGCCATTCTTCACCTCCTCCATGGCTGCCAGCACTGCCGCCAAACCATTTACTGAAAGTCCTTCCATCTGTACCGGAACCAGCAGATGACTTGCTACCACCATGGCATTATAGGTAGACTGTGACAGGGCTGGCGGACAGTCGATGAAGATGTAGTCGAAATAGTCGATAGGATTGCCGATGCCTTCGCCCGTGAAATCCATGCAGTCGCTGTTGAGACAAGCTCCCAATACCTGGCGTGGTGCACCCGTGTTCTGCAGGAAAGGATCCACATCCTGCATCTTGGCAGAACCTGGAACGTAATACACCCCTACCCCATTTTTATAGATGGGCAACCCCTTGCAGGCTATCATCGAATCAAAAACAGTGGCACAATCTTCTGGCGCATGATTCAGAAGAGTTAAGTTACACTGAGGATCCAAGTCTATCTCGAGGATTCTTAGATTCTTATCCTTCCGTAACATGCCAGTGGCAAGATTCTGCACTGTTGTTGTTTTGCCTACGCCACCTTTATTATTGACGATAGCCAAGATCATTTTCAGTTTATTTTCCATGTCTTTGACTTTTAAATATTAAACTGCGTGCAAAGGTACATGAATTAATTGAAATAACCAAGAAAATATGCCGAAATGTTTGCATGCAAACACACAAACATGTTTGGATGCAAGCATGCAAACATGTTTGCAGAATTACGAATATATTGGTTTTCAGTATAAATGCTTTCAATATGCGGGTTAACAAACAAGCAAACATGTAGATTAACAAACATGCTTGCAAGCAAACATGCAAGCATGCAAACATGTTTGCAGACTTCTAAAAAGGGCTTTAAAACGCATGAAAAGTATGCCTTCAGATGGCTGAACTAAGTATCTGCGACAAAATTATAAGCTATTTCCTCCGATTATTGCCCATTATGGCCCGTTTATTGAGAGAAAATTAGTAATTTTGCAGCCGGAAAGATAATATATACAGATATTTAGCAGATAAATTAGCAGATAAAAATGATAGATTCAATTCAGAACATCTTTGTTCAGGTTAGCGATTTTCTCTGGTCGTATATCATCATTGCCGTTTTGATATGCTGTGCCGTGTTTTTCACTTGGCGAACCCGTTTCGTTCAGTTTCGTCTCATCAGGGAGATGGTGAGGCTGCTGCTCCATTCCGATAAGGTTCAGCCCGACGAGATAGGGCAGGATGAGCTGTCGATGGATGTGAAGGTGGATGGAGAGATGAAGCACATCTCATCCTTCCAGGCATTCGTGGTGGCATTGGCAAGCAGAATCGGTACGGGTAATCTTGCGGGGGTGGCCACAGCTATCAGTGTTGGCGGTCCGGGAGCCGTGTTCTGGATGTGGATACTGGCTTTGCTGGGTTCCGCATCAGCCTTCATAGAATCCACGCTTGCCCAGCTTTACAAGCGTAAGGGCAAGACTTCCTTCTATGGCGGACCAGCCTATTATATGAAGTATGGATTGGGCAAGGGATGGATGGGTATCCTCTTTGCCGTGCTGATGATCATCACCTTCGGTTTTGCCTATAATTCCGTGCAGAGCAACACCATCTGTCTGGCATGGCAGAAGGCCTTCGGTATCGATCCTGCCACCATGGGCATCGTGCTCACGCTGCTCACGCTGCTCATCATCTTCGGCGGTATCCAGCGAGTGGCTAAGTTTTCTTCCACGGTGGTTCCAGTGATGGCAATCATCTATCTACTGATAGCCGTGGGCGTAGTAATCTGGAACATCACCTGCCTGCCTCAGGTATTGCTCACCATTGTGGAGAATGCCTTCGGATTCAATCAGGCTGCGGGCGGAGTGCTTGGCGTAACAGTGATACAGGGCATCAAGCGAGGCCTATTCAGCAATGAGGCAGGCGAGGGTAGTGCTCCTAATGCGGCTGCGGCAGCCACGGTGAGCCATCCGGTGAAGCAGGGACTCATCCAGGCACTGGGCGTGTTTACGGATACCCTGGTGGTATGTTCCTGCACGGCATTCATCATCCTGGTGAGTGGGGTAGACGTCACAGCATCCAATGGTATCCAGCTTACGCAGGATGCCCTGACCCATGAGATAGGAAGCATCGGCAATCCTTTCGTGGCTGTGATGATATGGCTCTTTGCCTTCAGCAGCATCATCGGCAACTATTATTATGGCGAGACAAACGTGAGATATATCAAGGATTCCAAACTGGGCGTATTTATCTATCGCCTTGCCGTAGCTGCGATGGTGATGATTGGTGCTGTGGTATCATTGGATTTTGCATGGAGTTTTGCCGACATCACGATGGCACTTCTTACCCTCTGCAATCTTGTGGCCATCGTTTTGCTATCCCGCCAGGCCGTTTTCCTGCTGCAAGACTATCGACAGCAGAAGAAGGAAGGCAAGAATCCTGTGTTCTCCAAGGATAAAATGCCCGAAATTGCCGATCAATTGGAGGCATGGTAAACTGGAGGCTGGCAACTGGAGGCATGGCATGCAAAACATGAGTCATATTTTGGTTAAAACTTGAAGATTTTGTCTCTTCACATAAAAAAAAGGTGGATATATTTTCTAATATCAGGTATTTTACTTACTTTTGCAACAAATATATAGAATATAAGTACTTATATAGAGCATAAGTACATTTAGACAAGATACCGGATATGGCAGATAAAAAAAAGGAAATAGCAAAGCCCAATGCAGGTGAACAATGGATTAATACTCCATTCAGCTTCACAAAGATAGATAAACAATGTACGCTCGCACAACAGCATATATTGTTTTGCGTAAGCTCGCATCTACAGGAATATGTAACGAGATTCTTCAACGAAAAGCGTGAGAAAGGTAATCTGCGCTCAGACTATATGTTTGAAGTAGATAAAGAACATGTTGCCATGAATGTACCTAAAATCAAACTGAAGTTGAATGAATTAGGTATTGAATCAAGCCACTATAAGGATCTGCGCAAAACCCTGAAGGAGCTTCTGGACTTCAGCGTCAGAATCAAGATAGATGGCAAGGCCGTCATACAGCACGTCTTTTCTAACATAACAGAAGATATCGTAACCAATGGTTATACCACCAAGCAGGGTGTCACATACGACAGATCTAAAGGAGAGGTTGAGCTGAAGATTGACCCAGTTGTTGCCAAATATGCCTTCGACATGAGTCAAGGATTCATCCATCATATCGCCTTGATTGCACGATATGCAAGCAGGCAGAACACTCCAAGGATATATCTGTTCTTACTGCGCCAAATGGGAATAAACAATGGGAAAATGACCATAAAGGTGCCATTCATGCAATTGAAGGAATACCTGGGCATGGCTAAAATTGCAGAAGACGGAACTGTTATAGAAGAACAGTATCCGAAATTCTCGCAGTTTAAAAAGCAAGTATTGGATGCGGTGCAGGAAGATTTTGCCAAATTAAGCAAGGAAGACAAGGTTGATATCATGTTCACCGACTGTACACCCGTATATAAGAGGGGACAGTCAAGAGGCAATCCTGAAGCACTGATATTCAAAATCAAGAGAACTGCTTTGGGAAAAGCCCATATCAATGGCAATGTCTTGGATAAGGATAAGCAAGGACTGCCTCAGAGCAAGGAGCCTGTAATGGGCGACTTGTTTGCCCATGTAGCAACGGCAGAAAATTCAAAGATAGAAATGGAAAAGGGTGGGGAGGACAAATGGAAAGAATTCCTCTCCATGATAATTGATCCTTCACAAGCAGCCTTACTCAAGAGGGTGAAATTCCTCGGCATGAAAAATCAGAGGTTCTGCGTCAAGGCTTCAAAAGAAGACTTTGAATTACTCAAAACACTGGGAGTGGAGAAAGTTGCCCAGGAATACTTTAAATGCGTAGGCTCCTTCGCTCCAACTTTCTACGAGGGGTAAACCTATAAAGAGTCGCAAATATAGCTTTATATGGCTTTTATTTGCGACTCTTTTGGCTATATCTACGAAACCATTTACTATAAAACACATAACATACTATATTTCAGCACTTTACATACACTCAAAAAGGTATAAAGGTAAAAACAGAACTCTTTAAAAATGCAAAAGTTTATTTTCGCTATCTATCTGTTTATCAGATGTTTATATCATTCAAGGTAAATGGTTTCGTAGATATAATGATTGAAAAAGCTTACATATCTACGAAACCATTTACCTTATACTTACTAATACGCTGATGTTCAGATTGTTACGTTTTTCATTTTCGAGCATAAAAATATGGCATGATTAAAAAGATGGATTTACTATATATAATCTACGAAACCGTTTACCTGGTTTATGTTAACTTATTGATATACTGCATGTTAGCCTTTACACTTCTGAATTTGCCGGGCGGAAATGCTTAAAAAGCCTGATAAACACAAGTAATTTTTACATTGCTCTCTTGTCATATCTACGAAACCGTTTACCTGGTTTCTTATAAATATCTAGTAATCAGTACTTTATATTTTTCCTTCAAAAAAGTAAATTTCTTTTTATAATTATAAATTAGATTATTATTATAATTACGGAAATTTCAACATATTGATTCTCAATAAGTTACAAATCTCGAAGTAAACGGTTTCGTAGATTTAGGTAAACGGTTTCGTAGATTTAGGTAAACGGTTTCGTAGTTTTTGGTAAACGGTTTCGTAGATATGTGATTTCTTTACATTTTGAAAAGTATAGATTTTTTGCTTGAATGGAGGGACTTCAGCCAGTGCTGGAGTTTTATTACTACTATAACTCATATACAAGTAGCTGTGCATGTAAATTCACCTATTCATCTATGCATGTATGGGGATAATCATCTGTATATGCACTTTAGGTAATTGTGCATGCACAGGCGCACGTAACACGTATGCATGCGTCATGCGTATATGTGCGTATATATATATTAATGAGAAATGGCATATTAAGGCCTTCTAAATGTTTAAGACTGTTAAAATATGGTTAAAAATGAAAGTTTTTCCTCAAAACATTTGGCAGTTTCGGAAATAGTTAGTACTT
>ERZ1035006.220-NODE-220-length-48322-cov-15.322125_pt1 | contig 48322 bp, 36 predicted proteins | sample MGYA00520694_ERZ1035006 | MGnify/ENA primary metagenome ERZ1035006 (study PRJEB33766, sample SAMN09781746) | gut metagenome | biome: gut microbiome | host: Homo sapiens | place: Madagascar | study: EMG produced TPA metagenomics assembly of the PRJNA485056 data...
CATCCGGGACATTTTCATTTGTGGTATACTAGGACATTATCATATGTGGCTCATACTCTTATAGCTGAACAACTTTTTTGCCTTGACTTTTCCGGAATTTCTACTATATAATAGGGACAGACTAACAGGAAAATAACGCAGAAGAAGACAAGTACGTCTGTCGTAAAAGACACAGAGAGCTCCGGTGGGTGGGAAGGAGTACAAGTAACACAGGCGGAATATCACTTCGGAGTTGCAGACTGAAAGCTGTTTTACAGCATCGCTGAAAGTAAGTCGTGCCGGATTCCCCCGTTATCGGGAACGCATATCGCATTTTGTCGGTATGTTGTAACAGGTGGTTATGAGAGTATTGGCTGTCATCCTTTTACAGGATGACAGCTTTTTGATTTATTCCTTATAATAAGGACAGGAGGTTGCTTATGTACGAAAAAGTTTCGACAAATCTGAATTTCGTAGACAGAGAAAAAAATGTTGAGAAATTCTGGGAAGAAAATCACATCTTTGAAAAGAGTATGGAAAACCGTAAAGAAGGTGAAACTTACACCTTTTATGACGGACCGCCAACAGCTAACGGCAAACCGCATATCGGACATGTTCTGACCCGTGTTATCAAAGATATGATTCCGAGATATCAGACCATGAAAGGCAAAATGGTTCCGCGTAAAGCCGGATGGGATACACACGGTCTGCCGGTTGAGTTGGAAGTAGAAAAAATGCTCGGTCTGGACGGAAAAGATCAGATCGAAGAATATGGACTGGTTCCTTTCATTGATAAATGTAAAGAGAGCGTATGGAAATACAAAGGCATGTGGGAAGATTTCTCCGGAACGGTTGGTTTCTGGGCTGACATGAAAAATCCGTATGTTACCTATGATGATAACTATATCGAGTCTGAATGGTGGGCACTGAAAACCATCTGGGAAAAAGGCCTGCTGTACAAAGGATTCAAGATCGTTCCTTACTGCCCGCGCTGCGGTACTCCGCTTTCTGCCCAGGAAGTGGCACAGGGTTACAAGGACGTAAAAGAACGTTCTGCTGTTGTACGTTTCAAAGTCAAAGACGAAGACGCTTACATTCTGGCATGGACAACCACACCATGGACACTGCCTTCCAACCTTGCACTTTGCGTAAACCCGGATGAGGATTATGTAAAAGTTCAGATGAAAGAAGACGGCCGTGTTTATTACATTGCACAGGCTCTGGCTGACAAGGTGCTCGGCGAAGATGCTTACAATGTACTGGAGAATTACAAAGGAACAGACCTGGAATATAAAGAGTACGAACCACTGTACAGCTGTGCAGCCGTTCATGCAGAAAAACAGAACAAAAAAGCATTTTATGTTGTTTGTGATACTTACGTAACACTGACAGATGGTACCGGTATCGTTCATATCGCACCGGCATTTGGTGAAGATGATGCGAAAGTCGGACGTAAATACGGACTGCCGTTTGTACAGCTGGTTGACGGCAAAGGTAACCTGACGGAAGATACACCGTTTGGCGGTATCTTTGTAAAAAAAGCAGATCCGCTCGTGCTGAAAGACCTCGATGAGAGAGGACTTCTGTTTGATGCACCGAAGTTTGAACACAGCTATCCGCACTGCTGGAGATGTGACACTCCGCTGATCTACTACGCAAGAGAATCCTGGTTCATCAAGATGACAGCGGTCAAAGATGACCTGATCCGCAATAACAACACCATCAACTGGATTCCGGAAAGCATCGGTAAAGGACGTTTTGGCGACTGGCTGGAGAATGTTCAGGACTGGGGTATCAGCCGTAACCGTTACTGGGGAACTCCGCTGAACATCTGGGAGTGTGAGTGCGGACATCAGCATTCGATCGGAAGCCGTCAGGAACTGTTCGAAATGAGTGGAAATGAAAAGGCAAAAACCGTAGAACTGCATCGTCCGTACATCGATGAGATCACGATCAAGTGTCCGAAGTGTGGCAAGCCGATGCACCGTGTACCGGAAGTGATCGACTGCTGGTTTGACTCAGGAGCAATGCCGTTCGCACAGCATCATTATCCGTTTGAAAATAAAGACGTGTTTGAGAAACAGTTCCCGGCACAGTTTATTTCCGAGGCAGTTGACCAGACAAGAGGATGGTTCTATTCTCTGCTGGCAGAGTCCACGATCCTGTTCAACAAAGCACCGTATCAGAACGTTATCGTTCTTGGACATGTACAGGATGAAAACGGTCAGAAGATGAGTAAATCCAAAGGAAATGCCGTTGATCCGTTTGATGCACTTCAGACTTACGGAGCAGATGCGATCCGCTGGTATTTCTACATCAACAGTGCACCATGGCTGCCGAACCGTTTCCACGGCAAAGCCGTTCAGGAAGGACAGCGTAAATTCATGGGAACTCTGTGGAATACTTATGCATTCTTCGTTCTGTATGCGAATATTGATGAATTTGACGCAACAAAATATACATTAGACTATGACAAACTCTCCGTAATGGATAAATGGCTGCTCTCCAAGATGAACACCATGATTCAGACCGTGGATGACAACCTGGCAAATTACCGTATTCCGGAAACTGCAAGAGCACTTCAGGAATTTGTGGATGATATGAGTAACTGGTATGTACGCCGCAGCCGTGAACGTTTCTGGGCAAAAGGCATGGAGCAGGATAAGATCAATGCTTACATGACACTTTACACCGCTCTGGTAAATGTTTCAAAAGCAGCTGCACCGATGATTCCGTTTATGACAGAAGACATCTACCGCAACCTGGTATGCAGCATTGACAAGACTGCACCGGAAAGCGTACATCTGTGTGATTTCCCGAAGGCAGATATGGCTCACGTAGACAAAGAACTCGAAGCAAACATGGATGAAGTACTGAAGATCGTTGTTATGGGACGTGCATGCAGAAATACTGCAAACATCAAGAACAGACAGCCGATCGCAAACATGTTTGTCAAAGCACCGAAAGAACTGCCAGAATACTTCGCAGACATTATCCGTGACGAGCTGAACAGCAAGAAAGTTACCTTTACACAGGATGTAAAAGACTTTACTTCTTACAGCTTCAAACCGCAGCTGAAAACCGTAGGACCAAAATACGGCAAACTGCTTGGCGGTATCAAACAGGCACTTTCTGCACTTGATGGCAATCAGGCAATGGATGAGCTGAAAGACAAAGGCTCCCTCACGCTTGACATCAATGGCAGTGAAGTTGTATTATATGAGACAGATTTACTGATTGATACAGCACAGATCGAAGGCTATGTATCTGAGCAGGATAACGATATTACCGTTGTTCTGGATACCAACCTTACTCCGGAATTGATTGAGGAAGGATTTGTGAGAGAACTGATCAGTAAAGTCCAGACCATGCGTAAAGAGGCAGGTTTTGAGGTAATGGACAGAATCCGCCTGTATGCAGCTGACAACGAAAAGATCCTCACCGTCCTGAAAGACCATATGGATGAGATTAAGGATGAAGTCCTTGCAGATGAGATTGTTCTTGGAAGTATTGCCGGATACGAAAAAGAATGGAGTATTAACGGTGAAAGTGTACGCATGGGTGTTGAAAAGACACAGAAATAAGGAGGATTTGCTGTGAGCAAAAGATTTGACAAAGAAGTATTTATTGAGAGTGTGAAAAGCAACCTGAAAACACTGTACCGTCAGACACTGGTTGACGCAACAAAACAGCAGGTATTTCAGGCAGTATCCTATGCGGTCAAGGATACGATTATTGACAACTGGATGGAAACCCAGAAAGTTTACGAAAAAGAAGACCCGAAAATGGTTTATTATATGTCCATGGAGTTCCTGATGGGACGTGCCCTTGGAAATAACATGATCAACCTGACAGAGTACAAAGAAGTAAAAGAAGCTCTGGAAGAGCTGGGCTTTGACCTGAACGTGATCGAAGACCAGGAGCCGGATGCAGCACTTGGAAACGGCGGTCTTGGCCGTCTGGCTGCATGCTTCCTTGATTCTCTGGCAACACTTGGTTATGCAGCATACGGCTGCGGTATCCGTTACCGCTATGGTATGTTCAAACAGAAGATTGAAAACGGTTATCAGGTAGAAGTGCCAGATAACTGGCTGAAAGACGGTAATCCATTTGAGCTGCGTCGTCCGGAATATGCAAAAGAAGTAAAATTCGGCGGCTATATCCGTGTAGAATACGATGAAGCAACAAAACGCAACAAATTTATCCAGGAAGGTTATCAGTCTGTACGTGCAATCCCGTTTGATATTCCGATCGTTGGTTACAACAACAATGTAGTAAATACACTGCGTGTATGGGATGCAGAAGCGATCAACGACTTCCAGCTGGATTCTTTCGATAAAGGTGATTATCAGAAAGCCGTAGAACAGGAAAACCTGGCAAGAAATATCGTAGAAGTTCTCTACCCGAACGATAACCACTACGCAGGTAAAGAACTGCGTCTGAAACAGCAGTATTTCTTCATTTCTGCAAGTGTTCAGGCAGCTGTTGCAAAATATAAAAAGAATCATTCTGACATCCGCAAATTCTATGAGAAAGCAACCTTCCAGCTGAACGATACACATCCGACTGTTGCAGTAGCAGAGCTGATGCGTATCCTGCTTGACGAAGAAGGTCTGGAATGGGATGAAGCATGGGAAGTTACCACAAAGACCTGTGCATACACCAACCACACCATCATGGCAGAAGCACTGGAAAAATGGCCGATCGAGCTGTTCTCAAGACTGCTTCCTCGTATCTACCAGATTATCGAGGAGATCAACCGCAGATTTGTGGAAGAGATCCAGAAAAAATATCCGGGCAACCAGGAGAAAATCCGCAAGATGGCTATCATTTACGATGGACAGGTTAAAATGGCACATCTGGCTATCTGTGCAGGTTACTCTGTAAACGGTGTTGCTGCACTGCATACAGAAATTCTGAAAAATCAGGAATTAAAAGACTTCTATGAGATGATGCCGGAGAAATTCAACAACAAGACAAACGGTATCACACAGAGACGTTTCCTGCTTCATGCAAACCCGCTGCTGGCAGACTGGGTAACCGAGCATATCGGTGATGAATGGATCACAGATCTGGCTCAGATCTCCAAACTGAAAGTTTATGTGGATGATGAAAAAGCACAGCAGGAGTTCATGAACATCAAATACCAGAACAAACTGCGTCTGGCAAAATACATCAGAGAGCACAACGGTATCGATGTAGATCCTCGTTCTATCTTCGATGTACAGGTTAAGAGACTTCATGAGTACAAACGTCAGCTGCTGAACATCCTGCACGTTATGTATCTGTACAATAAGATCAAAGATCATCCGGAAATGCCGTTCTATCCAAGAACCTTCATCTTTGGTGCAAAAGCAGCAGCCGGATATCGTCGTGCAAAACTGACGATCAAACTGATCAACTCTGTTGCAGATGTGATCAACAACGATAAGAGCATCAACGGAAAACTGAAAGTTGTATTTATCGAAGATTACCGTGTATCCAATGCAGAATGGATCTTTGCAGCAGCAGATGTTTCCGAGCAGATCTCCACAGCAAGTAAAGAAGCATCCGGAACCGGAAATATGAAGTTCATGCTGAACGGTGCACCGACACTGGGAACCATGGACGGAGCAAACGTAGAGATCGTTCAGGAAGTTGGAGAAGAAAATGCGTTTATCTTCGGTCTGTCCGCTCAGGAAGTTATCAATTACGAGAACAACGGCGGCTACAATCCGATGGATTACTTCAACAACGACCAGGATATCCGTCGTGTCCTGATGCAGCTGATCAATGGAGAATATGCTCCGGATGATCCAGAAAGATTCCGTGATATCTACGATTCTCTGCTGAACACAAACAGCAGCGACAGAGCAGATACTTACTTCATCCTGGCAGACTTCAAGTCTTATGCAGAAGCTCAGGAGAGAGTAGAAAAAGCATACCGTGACGAAACAGGCTGGGCAAGAATGGCAATGATGAACACCGCATGCAGCGGCAAGTTCACATCAGACCGTACCATCCAGCAGTATGTAGATGAAATCTGGCATCTGGATAAAGTGACCGTAGAAGCATAAAAGAATGATAAAGAAATAGCAAAAATGGGCAGTTGGATATGAAAAAGCCAACTGCCTGTTTTTATCTTAGTCGGAGAAGACTCCTATAAGTGGCGAGCAACAAATTTGTCTTAGTGGGAGTGCAATCTCCGACTAAGATAAACGCTCCGCGAGAATGCACAGCGATTCTGTTGGGTAAATGTCAGCAAAGCTGACCAGAATCGCGTGCCAAGTCTCACGTGCGTTCGACTTGAAAAAAAGAAAGAACATCATAGAAATATAGTTTCTTTCATATTCACTTCGCATAAAAAACCCAAAATCGGAAAAAATGAGAATAAGGTAACTGTTTGGTTGCAAATCTGAATTTATGAGGTGAAGGGATATGCAGAAGAAGGATGGAAAATGGTTTACGCGAAAAAAAGGTGCGATGTTGGTTCTGACTTTATGTCTTGTAGGGGCGGCTGCGGCAACGACCTACTATGCTGTTGATCTGTCGGATACGGCACAGGAACCGGCAAAAGAGCATATGGTGGATCTGAATGAAAGTCCTGTCGAGACAGAAGCTGAGGCGGTGATTTCATCAGAAGCGGAAGCAAATCTGGCTTCTCAGGCAAATGAGATGGATGTTGATCCGGCATCACTGGCAGGCGGCAATCGTCAGATAAGGGCAGAACAGGAAACAGCCGGGCAGGAAACGGAAGCAGAGACAGAAGGCATGGAGACCGAAAAAGTTTCCTCCGGACAGGTCAACGCAGTGGTCAGTCCGACGGTCAGCTTTGCGTCCACACAGGAACTTCAGTGGCCGGTAGCCGGCAAAGTGCTCATGGACTACAGCATGGATTCTACCGTGTATTTTGCAACGCTGGATCAGTATAAATATAATCCGGCACTGATCTTCGGGGCGGAAGAAGGAGCACAGGTCGTATCTGCGGCAAAAGGAATCGTTGATTCCATCACAACAAATGATGAAACAGGAACAACGATCCGCATGAATCTCGGAGATCAGTACACGCTGATCTACGGCCAGCTTGAGAATGTAGCCGTAGCAGAAGGCGATGTAGTCGAGAGAGGACAACTTTTAGGATACGTGGCACAGCCGACCAAATACTACTGCAAAGAAGGCACAAATCTATATTTTGCCATGGAAAAAGACGGAGCAGCAGAAGATCCGTTTCTGTATCTGGAATAATATGATGCCAGGGTCAAAAGCCTGAAACTACGATGTGCTTGTACAAAAGCCGTTTTGACATCAAAAAGAAAGATGATTCACAAAAAGTGAGAGAAAGCGTATACTATATTAGGCTATACGGTATCCGTAAGGAGCTGCACGCAGCATACAATATTTGCAATCGGATTCATTTTACAGGTTTTATCTTAGTCGGAGAAGACTCCAACTTCTATAAGTGGCGAGCAACAAATTTGTCTTAGTTGAAAATATACCGCTTTGCCGATTGCTTGAAATAATGCGGGGGAAATCCTCCGCTTTACATATACAAGATGTGAGATGACTCGCGTTTCTGATGGAAGAGAGCAAGCGATTTGTATCAGAGGCAGGAGCATGTCACAATACGAAGATATGAAACAGTTGAAAGTGAATGGAAAGTATGTGTTACACCTATATTTTAAAGTGCAGTGACGGCACGTATTATACCGGTTGGACAAATGATCTGGACAAGCGTCTCAAAGCCCATAACGGCGGGAAATCCGGTGCAAAATATACGAGGAACCGCAGACCGGTCACACTGGTCTATTATGAGGAATTTCAGGGAAAACAAGAAGCAATGAAGCGAGAATATGCGATCAAACAGCTGACGAGAAAAGAAAAAGAAAACCTGATCAAAGAAAAAAATATGCAGCAAAAAGGTTCTCAGGATACAGAAAGAGGCTCTGAGCAAAATCAGAACCTCTGAAATTTTATCCTTTTTCGGCAAGAATGCCAGAGGCATTTTTGAATAATCGAAATGATTTCACAGTCATTAAGCGATATAAACATACATAAGAATAAAGTGGCATGCACTTCCTGCCATCACGAACAGATGGAAGATCTCATGTGAGCCGAAATTTTTGTGCTTTGCATCGAACAGTGGAACTTTCAAAGCATAAATGATGCCGCCGACAGTGTAAATGATACCGCCTGCCAGGAGCCATCCAAAAGCTGCCGGAGAGAGCGAATTGACAATCTGTGTGAAAGCCAGTACGCAGACCCAGCCCATGCTGATATAAAGCACAGAAGAAAACCATTTCGGACAGGTGATCCAGCAGATTTTTACGATAATGCCGATCAGTGCGATTGCCCAGACAAGAGCGAACAGGAAATATCCGACCGGACCTTTCAAAACGATCAGGCAGATTGGTGTGTAGCTTCCGGCAATCAGTACAAAGATCATACTGTGGTCTAACTTGCGGAGAATACGATTTGTCTTTTCTGAAAGATTTAAAGTATGGTAGATCGTGCTTGCCGCATAGAGCAGGATCATACTCACAATAAAAACAGTCAGGGAAATCACATGGATATAATCCGGCTCATGCAGAGATTTGATGATCAGCGGTGTGGCGGCAAACATTGCCATCAGCATACCAATGAAGTGTGTGATCGCACTTCCGGGATCTTTGATTTTTTCTAACATAGTGAATACCTCCTTTGAAACATGATTCAAGTCAGATGACAGAATTGTGAGAGCAATTTTCAGATATTCGTGATCATACCTCATGACTTGAAAGCAATATAAAATGAATATTGAAATAAAAACCGTTACATGTAGTTTTGAATACTATGTGCAGTTATATGTATATTATACCGAAAACATAAAAAATGCAACCCTGTTTTTATAATAGCTAATAATCAGTCCGGGCTGTGCAGAAATTTGCAGAGGATAATGCGAAGCATTGTTTGCCGGAATTGCATGTTGCTCAAATATGTGTCTGGTTTCAAATTAAAATGAACAGTTGAATTTCAAAACGGGATATGTTAAAATGACTGGCATATGTGAATTGTTACTCTTCCGCCTCACATTAGATAAATAAAGAGGCGGTATTTTTATGCCTTGTTTTTCAAATATAGTTGGGGACTTTTGCCTCCGACGTCATTATATGAACATATAAGTATTTTGTAGCTGTAAGTGCATGAAACACTGAGCAGTGAGGAGCGTTATGTCAGTGAGATTTGAAATAAAAGGGTATTTGCAACAGAAAGAAAGGATTTAATATATGGAAATCATAAAATTTGATACACTTGGACTTGACCCGAAGATTCTTCGAGCTATTACAGAGATGGGATTTGAAGAGCCAAGCCCGATCCAGGCAAAAGCGATTCCAGAAGTGATGGCCGGACATGACGTAATCGGTCAGGCGCAGACAGGTACCGGAAAAACAGCAGCTTTTGGTATTCCGCTTCTTCAGAAGATCGATCCGAAGAACCGGAAACTGCAGGCAATCATTCTGTGTCCGACAAGAGAACTGGCAATCCAGGTAGCAGATGAGATCCGCAGACTGAGCAAGTTTATGCATGGCATCAAGATCCTTCCGGTATACGGCGGACAGGATATCGGAAAACAGATCCGTTCCTTAAAAGGTGGTGTGCAGCTTGTGATCGGAACACCGGGCCGAGTGATGGATCATCTTCGCCGTCGTACCTTACGTTTCGACAACCTTCACACGATCGTGCTGGATGAAGCAGATGAGATGCTGAACATGGGATTCCGTGAGGATATTGAGACGATTTTGAAAGATGCACCGGAAGAGCGTCAGACGGTTCTCTTTTCTGCGACCATGCCGAAGCCGATCATGGACATCACGAAAAATTATCAGAAAGATGCTGTTCTGGTTCGTGTCGTAAAGAAAGAACTGACCGTAAAAAATATCGACCAGTACTATTATGAAGTAAAACAGAAGAACAAAGAAGAAGTTCTCTCAAGACTTCTGGATATGTACAATCCAAAGCTCTCCCTTGTATTCTGCAATACAAAAAAACGTGTGGATGAGCTGACAGAGGCACTGAAAGGACGGGGATATTTTGCGGAAGGTCTGCATGGAGATATGAAGCAGAGCCAGAGAGACCGTGTTATGAAAGGCTTCCGCAGCGGCAAAACAGAGATCCTGATCGCCACCGATGTGGCAGCCCGTGGTATTGATGTAGATGATGTAGAGGCAGTATTTAATTATGATGTGCCGCAGGATGATGAATTTTATGTGCACCGTATCGGCCGTACCGGTCGTGCCGGTCGTGTCGGAAAGGCATTTACGTTTGTTGTAGGACGTGAAGTTTATAAGCTGAAAGACATCCAGCGTTACTGTAAGACAAAAATCTACGCACAGCCAATTCCGTCTCTGAATGATATTACAGCCATCCGTCTGGAAAAAGTGCTGGATGAGATCGACCATATCATTAAAAACGAAGACTTAAACCGCATGACACGTATCATCGAACAGAAACTTAACGAAGAAGACTACACAGCGATGGACATTGCGGCAGCATTTCTGAAGCAGGCACTGGGTGAAAATGACCAGAATAATGACCGTGGGCATATGGAAGATTTCGGTGATACCGGGGCAGAAGCAGGCATGGTACGTCTCTTCATCAACATTGGTAAAAAACAGAAAGTACGCCCGGGCGATATTCTCGGGGCAGTTGCAGGAGAATCCGGTATTCCGGGAAAACTGGTCGGAACGATCGATATGTATGACAAATATACATTCGTTGAAGTTCCGCGTGAAAATGCGGCTGATGTACTCCGTGCCATGAAAAACACCAAAATTAAAGGAAAAACAATTAACGTAGAGCCTGCAAACGGAAGATAAAAAAAGCGGACAGATATTGATTTTTTCAGAGGATTTCAATATAATAGTGGGAATGATATCAGAAGTGCAGTGGTTCTCGCCGTTATAGACGGCGGGTCATCCAGAGACATTCTTGAATCTGGAATTTAAATCAAAAGGGGTTTTCAGGAAGGTATGACAGATTTTTTAGTTCGCAGGTTTGTAAGAGACAGTGAAAACACAGAATCAACGGAGGTGCGTACCCGGTATGGGATTCTTGCCAGTGTCGTCGGTATTTTCTGTAATGTATTTCTGTTTGCGGCAAAGTTAATCATCGGTACGCTGATGCATTCTCTGGCAGTCACGGCAGATGCGTTTAATAACTTATCCGATGCGGCATCATCAATCATCAGTTTTATCGGGGTAAAAATGGCAGGGAAACCGGCAGATGCGGAGCATCCGTTCGGTCATGGAAGAATTGAATACATTGCAGCACTGATCGTATCGTTTCTGGTCATTGAGGTTGGATTTACTTTTTTCAAAACGTCAGCAGGCAAGCTGATGCATCCGGAAGATATCACGTTTGACCTGGTGCCGTTTCTGATCCTGATCCTGTCGATCCTGGTGAAATTGTGGATGGCAGCATTCAATAGAAAACTTGGTAAAAAAATAGATTCAAAAGTCATGCTGGCAACTGCGGCAGATTCCCTCGGAGATGTCATTACGACAAGTGCGACCGTTGTTTCTATTTTGATCTGTTATGTTGCAAACGTAAATATTGATGCGATCGCAGGACTGATCGTATCATTGCTTGTCATCTGGTCCGGATTTTCAATTGCAAAAGACACACTGGAGCCGCTGATCGGACAAAGGGTTCCGGCAGAATTGTATCAGAAAATTTCACAGATGGTAGAATCCTATGATGGTATTGTCGGAACGCATGATCTGATCGTGCATAATTACGGACCAAATCAGGGAATGGCAACCATTCATGCAGAGGTGCCGAACGATGTGAATATTGAAGTATCCCATGCAATCATTGACCGTATTGAGCGGGAAGTCGGAAAAGAGCTGAATATCACCCTGGTGATCCATATGGATCCGGTCGAGCTGCACGATGCGGAAGTACTTCGGTTAAAAGAAAAGACGGAACATATCATCAAAGCGTTAGACAGCAAACTGAGTTTTCACGATTTCCGACTGGTGAAAACAACGCCGGTCAATCTGATCTTTGATCTTCTTGTCCCGGCAGAATATACACAGAAAGATACCGACCGTGTATTGCATCAGCTGATGCAGCTGATCTCAGAAATGGAAGCTGGTGCGACCTGTGTGATCACCGTAGATCATAGCTTTGAAGCACCGGAAGAATAAATAAAATAACAAATAAAAAGCAATAAAAAGCGAATCAAGGATACAATATCCGAGATTCGCTTTTGTGTTATACATCAGATGTGAGGTGACTCCCGCCTCTGTAGGCGGCGAGCAACAAGAATGCCAGAGGCATTCTTGAATCAAAAGGTCTTTTGACCCGGGCATTTTCTGTCTTAAAGAATATCAATGTATTCTCCGGCAAGTGCTTTGTTCATGCTTCTTACGGCACAGAATTTACCGCACATACTGCAGGTATCGCTGTGGTCATCTTCCGGGCTTCTGCTGTCGCGGATCGCTTTTGCAGTTTCCGGGTCAAGGGCACATGCATACTGTGCATCCCAGTCCAGTTTCTGGCGGGCAGCAGCCATGCGGTCATCGATGTCTCTTGCTCCAGGAATACCCTTTGCAATATCCGCTGCGTGAGCTGCGATCTTGGAAGCGATGATACCCTGCTTGGTATCCTCCACATTCGGCAGAGCCAGGTGTTCAGCCGGTGTAACATAGCAAAGGAAAGCAGCACCGTTCATAGCGGCAACTGCACCTCCGATCGCTGCAGTGATATGGTCATATCCCGGAGCAATGTCGGTTACAAGAGGACCAAGTACATAAAAAGGAGCACCCATGCAGATACTCTGCTGTACCTTCATGTTGGCGGCAACCTGATCCAGCGGCACATGGCCAGGACCTTCTACCATAACCTGTACATTGTGATCCCATGCACGTTTTGTCAGTTCTCCGAGACGAACCAGTTCTTCAATCTGACATACATCGGTTGCATCGGCAAGGCATCCAGGACGGCATGCATCGCCAAGAGAAATGGTCACGTCATATTCTTCACAGATATCCAGGATTTCATCATAATATTCATAGAATGGATTTTCTTCGCCGGTCATGGACATCCATGCAAATACGAGGCTTCCTCCACGGCTTACGATATTCATTTTACGTTTGTGCTTTTTGATCTGTTCGATGGTTTTGCGTGTAATACCGCAGTGCAGCGTTACAAAGTCTACACCGTCTTCTGCATGCATACGGATAACATCGATAAAATCCTTTGCAGTCAGTGTAGCCAGATCTCTCTGGTAATGGATCACGCTGTCATAAACAGGAACCGTACCGATCATAACCGGACATTCACTTGTCAGTTTCTGACGGAATGGCTGTGTGTTGCCGTGACTGGAAAGATCCATGATCGCTTCCGCACCGAGGTCAACGGCACTCATAACCTTCTGCATTTCGATATCATAATCCTTGCAGTCACGAGATACGCCGAGGTTGACATTGATCTTGGTACGCAGCATACTGCCGACACCCTCTGCACTTAAGCATTTATGGTTTTTGTTGGCACAGATTGCAACCTTGCCTTCAGCGACAAGTTTCATTAACTTATCAACATCCATGTTCTCTTTTTTTGCTACAGTTTCGATTTCCGGTGTTACAATTCCCTTGCGGGCTGCATCCATCTGAGTTGTGTAATTTCTCATCTCTTTTTTCCTCCGTTGGCATTATCCAAATCAGGTAATGGGTCGAAACGGGAACACGTTTCCTCTCAGCCGACTTCCGTCAGCTCCCCCTGGTTTATGTTGGTTTCGCATATAGATTCATCCTGCGTTTATGCGAATCGCTAATAAATTCTAACACCTGTGTATGATGTGTGCAAGTGTTTCTTGCAGGATCAGGAAGAATGTTTTGCAAGATAGCGATCATAAGCATTCTGATATATTTCAACAGCTTCATCGATCTTGTTTTTTTTCAGAGTGTTCAGATATTCTTCATAATTATCAAAAGATTTGATCCCGGTAATGAAAGCAGTTGTGTATTCATACATACAGGAATTGACGTTCGCCATTATTTGAGACAGTCTGGTACGTTCTTCAGATGTAAAACTCAGACTGACCGGAAGCATATATGAAGTATCCGTGGAAGCCCATACATCGCACATAACAGCACTGGAAGGAGGCACACACTGAAATTCCCGTTTCCAGTCAATATAAGCAGAAGGCAGGCCGGGAGCCAGCGTATAGTTTTTCAATGCCTGATAAAAAGTCAGTCCATCAGAATTATGCAAGATCAGATCGGTGAAAACAGGATTCTGATCTTTATCAAGGGTATAGGTTTTACCTTCTGTTCCGTAGCTTGCAAAACGGGAACCTTCATCAGAAAATAAATAGTCAATCCACTTTAGAACAATTTCCGGATGTTCGCATCCAGAAGAGATGTAAAACATATTATCACTGATGCTGTATCTTTTCTGTATGTGCAGCGTATCATGTTCGTTTAATTTTGGCGGAGAAACAGCAATAACCTTAATATTCTGATCTTTTGCAGAAAGATCAGAAGGCATGGTATACATACCAAACCATGCACCGGAAGTGCCGCTGGCGATCATTTTACTGTCTGCATAAATCGAGTTGCCTGTCATATAATCAACATCTATCAGACCTTTCTGATACCAACGGTTCATTAAAGTGAGATAATCCTTCCATCCCTGCTTGGCAGGTCCATAAAAGACCTTGCCGTCCATTTGAAAAAAATCATAACTGACTCCAAAACCGGCATTCAGACTTTCATCCTGTGCATAAGCATTGTATGAAATCCACAATGGGGCTGTGGCTCCTTTCCTTTCTTTAAATGCAGTGAGAACCGTTTCCCAGTCATCATAAGTGACAGGAATCTCAAGCCCCAGTTCATCCAGCCAGTCTTTTCGAATCTGAAGACCACACCATGGTTTTTGCGAGTTTTGTTTTATAGAATAAACAGCTGCAATTCGACCGGAATCCGTGTAGGCGATATCTTTTATGTCCTTTTGCTGAATGATCTTATAGTAATTCGGTGCATATTTTGGAACCAGTTCCGTCAGATCACAGATGTCCCCCTGAGCGATCGCATCATCCGCAGAAATATTCCCATAGATGGATGAAAAATTTCCGGCACCGATCAAATCCGGTACGGAATCGCTGTTTTGCTCAAAACGGTTTTGAATCTGCAGATTGGATAAAGAAGTGATCCAGTCAATATGGATGTTCGTTCTGTTTTCCAGTTCCTGGAAAAAGGCAGTATTATTCAGATCTCCGTTGCACAGCTCTGAAAGTTCAGAATCAATGGTATTCAAAAAAGAAAAACTCTGTCTGACTTCTGTAACCGGAAGAGAAGCATTTGTTTGTGTCCTGACAGAAAAAGCGTGTCGGACAAGAAAAATGCACAGACAGAAAACAATATAGATCAGTACCGGGAAATAGTAATTCCTATACTTGTGTTTCATAATTTCCTCCAGATAATAAGCTTTATTTTTAGTTTACTGTGTTGGAAGTAAAAAGTAAATACTCAGGAAAAAAATCATCAGCAAAAAAGAAAGAATCATAAATTTCCTTGCAAAACAAAAAGACAGACATTATATTAAAAGAAATGAGAAGAAATCTTTTTGTAAAGAGCAGGAGATAAAAACTTATGAAAACAGGAAAATCACTTACTTTTCGTTCTATTTTGATTTCTTATCTGGTATTATGCCTGGCAATGCTCACAGTTACGATCATCGGTTACAGCAGTTCGATCTTTTATGTGCAGAAAGAAATACGAAATTCAGCTGCATTGCGTATGAGAGAAGTTATGGGGAAGATTGAAAATAATATTCGGCTGTCATATCAGTTGTGTGATACGCTTGCCGTCAGTGGTGGTTTGGATGATATTGCATCAATAGAAGGAAATTTTTCACCACAGCAGATTTTAGATTCTATGAAACTGAAAAATACAATGTCAGAATTGAATGTACAGAACAATCTCTGTCAGAATCTGCATATCTATTTTCTGAAGAGCGATTCCATTCTTTCTTCCAATTCGCAGCGTCGGGAAGGAAAAGAGGATATCAGCTTTTTCTGCCGACAGTATGGTATCACTGCACAGGATTTTTATTGTTGGATGACAGAAGAAAATCAAAAATCTTATCAGGTTTTATCAGATAATCAAATCTGGTTTTTCCGTCCGGTCAATGACACGCAGAATAATCGCATTGCCGTTATTTTCGCAGAGTACAGCGGAAGCCGTCTGATCGGCGATCCAGGAGCAGAAAACTGTATTTATATTGAAACGCCAGAAAAAGAAAATGTGATTTACAGCAGAAAATTGGAAGAAAATCAGAAAAACGGATACATAAAAGCAGAAAAACAGATGAGTATGTTTCAATGGAACTGCGATATGTATGTTCCGAATACCTTGTTTTATGGAGAACGGAGACGTTTTGCAATGATTCTAACGGCAGAACTTCTTATGCTGATCAGCGTGGCGGTTATCGGTTCCTGGTATTTTTCAAAAAAAACTTATGTCCCGGTGGGAAATCTGATCAGTGATAACAAAAAACTTTCGAAAAAAGTGAAAAAGAAAGAAGAGACCCGGGAATGCAGGGAATTGGAAAAATATCTGACAGGTGCGGTCAAAAATTTTCCATATGCAAGTCTGAATAAACTGTCAGATCAAGAAAAGTATATAATGATCCAGTTTGCTTTTGATGAAAATGGTGATGCAGTTTTCAGAGATCAGGAAAAAAAGGAGAAACCGGAAGAGCTGGAGCATTTCGTGCTTGAAAATATTTTGAAAGAGCAGATTTTTGAAACATATCCAGGAATCCTTTTGCAGCCGGAAAAAGATTTTGTGGCAGTTGTCAATCTTTCAGAACCGGAACATGATGAAAAAGAAATCCGCAGTCTGTTAAAGACGGTAGAACAGTTTTACAGCCGGACGTTTCATATTTCTGCCTGTATCATGATCGGAGAATGTCAGAGTGACTATAAAAAGATGAAAGAAGCGTATCATCTTCTGGAAGAGAGTATGCAGTATCTGGAGTTCTGGAGTACGAGTGCACCTGCCGGAGTCTATGTATATGGTGAGATGATGGATGCGGATGAAGACAGTCATTCCTCGGTTTACATGACAGGCAGCAGAAGACTTCTGAATTGCCTGGAGAGTGAAGATTTTGAAGGAGCATACCGGGAGCTTAACCAGATTTACCAGAGTGCATTTTCCAGAAATCAGAAAGAGCTGAGGATTAATCGCTATCGCATGTATGGTCTGATCGGAACCCTGATCACGACACTTGATATCAGTGCAAATGAAGAAGACAAAGCTTATTATCAGTCACTGAATTATGAAGAGCGTCTGTTTCGTATCCAGTCGATCCATGAGCTGCTGTCAGAAAGCAGGGCAATTTTTGAGGCGATCATTCAGTACAGACAGAATAAATCTGCAGAACGAGAACCGGAGTGGATGGAAGAAATGCAGGAATATATTCAGGGGCATTATCAGGACTGCAATATGAACGTGACCAGTCTGGCACAGGAATTTGGCATCAGTGTACCACACGTAAGCCGCAGCTTTAAAAACTTCCGTGATTATGGCGTACTGGAGTACATTCATAAAGTAAGGCTGGAACATGCAAAGAATATGTTAAAAAATGATGTACGCATCAAAAATATAGCACTTGACGTAGGTTATACCGATGCACAGGCGTTTACAAGAGCCTTTAAACGCTATGAAGGCATTACTCCATCGCAGTATAAAGAGCTGATATCAAAAAATGAAGCGTAAAATCAAAAACTGCTTCTTTAAAAAACATATTGTTTTTCCTATACTGAGAGCACAAACAAAGCACCGGATAAATAAGGTGTTTCCAGAAAAAGGAGGAAAAGCAAAACATGAAAAAAGCAACAAGAAGTATTTTGAGTACGGTTCTTGCTGTCAGTATGGCGGCAACGGCATGCCCGGTATCTTTTGCGGCAACTACTTCCAATGAAGTGACAGCAAGAGAAAAAGCAAATGCAGCACTGGCAAGAGAAGCAGCTGCACAGGGAATGGTTCTTCTGGAAAACAAGAATAATTCTCTTCCAATTAAGACAAAGAAGCTGGCATTGTTCGGAGGCGGAGCTGTACGTACCGTCCGAGGTGGTACCGGTTCCGGTGATCCGTTTAACGGCGGACTTTCCGGTGGCGGTGATGTGAATGTAAACCAGAGTGAGAGATATAATATTAACATTTATAATTCTTTCAAAAAAGCAGGTTACGATATCACGACGGCAAGTATTCTTGAAAAATATGCAGAAGGATACGATGTAGAAAATGCAAAAGCAGCAAGCAATCCGATGGCAACCTTTGCTTATCCGGAACTTACCTTCACGGATGAAGAACTGGCAGCTTCTGCAAAAGATACCAACACTGCTGTTTATGTAATCTCAAGAAATGCCGGTGAAGGTGCCGACCGTGGAACGACCAAAAAGGTTACAGTAAATGAGGTAGAATATGAATTAGGTGACTATGAGTTAAGCGATGTAGAAAAAGAAAATCTGAAAAAGGTAGCCTCTACTTTTGAAAATACCATTGTTGTACTGAATGTAGGCGGTGTCATTGACACGAAATTCTTCGAGGAAACAGAAGGTCTGGATTCTCTGCTTCTGATGGGACAGGGCGGTCAGGAAGGCGGAAATGCACTGCTTGATGTAGTAACCGGAGCTGTCACACCTTCTGGAAAACTGACAGATACCTGGGCAGAAAATTATTCAGACTATCCTGCATCTGCCACGTTCGCAAAAGCAGACGGTGAGAGTATGAAGGAATGGTACAAGGAAGGAATTTATGTAGGATACCGCTATTTTGATACGTTTGGCATCAAGCCGGCATATGAATTTGGTTATGGTCTTTCCTATACAAATTTTGATATCAATGTAAAGAATGTATCGGTAAATGAAGATAAGGTGACGGTAAAAGCAGAAGTTACAAACACCGGAAAAACTTACAGTGGAAAAGAAGTAGTACAGGTTTATTTCTCCGCACCAGACTCAAAAGATGCAGAAAAAGAATATCAGCAGCTGGCTGCCTATGGAAAGACCGATGAACTGGCACCGGGTGAAAGTCAGGTACTGACACTGACTTATGATACCGATGAGATGGCTTATTATAGTGAAGAAAAGGCATCTTACATACTTGACCCGGGAACCTACTATGTGCGTATTGGTGATTCTTCCAGAAATACAAAAGTAGCGGCAGCGATCAAACTGAATCAGAGTGCAGTGACAGAAGTTCTGTCCAATCAGATGGAAGTTCCGGAAAGCGAAAATCTGACCGAGTGGAGCAAGGCAGGAAAAACACCATATACTTATGCGACAGAGCAGCAGGAAATGGCAGAAGCCCCGGTATTTACACTGGATGCATCCAAAGTAAAAACAGAAAATAATGTTTCTGAATATAAAGATGAAAAAGTTACTACTTACACAACAGATCCAGACTATAAGGCAGTTCAGGATTACGAAAAAGTAGAAGTTGTTACAGACAAAAAAGGTGCTACTTTAAAAGATGTTGTGGATAACAAAGTAACCATGGGCGAATTTGTGGCACAGATGAGTCTGGAAGAACTGGCAAAGCTGAACTGTGGAAGCGGCTGGGGAGTAGCAAATGAAAATACTCCGATCGTTGGCTCCAACTCAGCAACCGTACCGGGAGCAGCAGGAGAAACGCTGACTTATGATCAGTATGGTATTCCGAGTATCGTTTTAGCAGATGGCCCTGGTGGTATCCGTGTAAAACAGAAATACGAGGCAAAAAATGTAGAAACAGGAGAAACAGCAACTTACTATCAGTACTGTACCGCATGGCCGGTAGATTTTGTTCTGGCACAGAGCTGGGATACGGATCTGCTGAAACGTATTGGTGAAGCATTTGGAAAAGAACTGGAAGAGATGAATATTACAATTCTTCTTGGACCGTCCCTGAATATCCACAGAGATCCTCTTTGCGGACGTAACTTTGAGTATTTCTCAGAAGATCCGGTCATTTCCGGTACGATGGCATCTGCAATCACACTTGGTGTGCAGGAAGAGCCGGGTGTAGGGGCATGCCTGAAACATTTCTCAGCAAATAATCAGGAAACAGACCGTTCCGGAACGGATTCCATTGTAAGCGAAAGAGCACTGAGAGAAATCTACCTGAAAGGTTTTGAAATTGCAGTAAAAGAATCCAAACCAATGTCCATCATGACATCCTACAACCAGATCAATGGCGTTCCAGCGGCAGACTCTTATGATATGAATACCAATATTGCACGCGGTGAATGGGGATTTGAAGGTCTGATCATGACCGACTGGAACGGCGGTGTATCTCACCCATCCACATCCATGCATGCAGGAAATGACCTGATTATGCCGGGCGGAGCATCCAAAGCAAACGAAATTATCACAGGTGCGGAAGATGTAAAACCGATCTTTGAAGCAAACGGACAGATTGGTTTGAAAGATGAACTGATGTATATGTTCAGTTATAAATCAGCAGCATGGGGCGATTTTGAAGTTTTAGCGGATGGAACACAGACAGCGGAAGCAAAACTGGGAGATGACTACACAGCAAGTGTAGGTGAGGATGGAAAGATTCTGGTAAACGGACAGGAAATTTACAGAGAGTATCAGGCAAATGTCTGGGCTGGAACAGGAAACTATAAAACACCGGTTACGACAGATGTGGCATCTGTAAGCGAAGATGGAAAAACCATTGTTTATAAAGGTACTTACAAAGAAAACAACAATATTTGCCTTGGTGATGTGCAGAAGAGTGCGATCAACAACCTGAAAGTCATTATGCAGTCAAGAGATATGGCAAGAATTTACGGCACAACAACAAAATCTTACACAGCACTCTGCGGTGATCTGACAAATTATCAGACAGTAAATAAATCAGAGATCACAACAGAACGTACTTTAAAAGAAAATCTGGATCAGGCAAAGAAGGATCTTGAAGAAGCAAAGAAAAATCTGGAAGAACTGCAGAAACAGAATGCAGCAAAAGATGCAGAGATTGCAAAAGCAAAAGCAGAAGTAGAAGCAGCAAAGAAAGATCTTCAGGCAGCAAAAATGGCAGCAAAGAAAGCAGCTGTGAAATCTGTAAAGAGTAAAAAAGCCGGAAAAGCAATCGTTACCGTTAAAAAAGTAGCTGGTGCAGAAGGATATCAGGTGCAGTATTCCCTGAAAAAATCCATGAAGAGTGCGAAAAATGTAAAAATCAAAAAGAACAGCATAACAATCAAAAGACTGAAAAAAGGAAAAACCTATTATGTAAGAGTAAGGGCTTTCAGTAAAGACTCCAATGGCAAACAGATCTGTACTGCATGGAGTACTGCAAAAAAAGTAACCATAAAAAAATAATACAAATCTCTTTTCATCATTCCTATATAAATACGAAATATCCCACAGATTTTTCTGTGGGATATTCTGCATCTGAAATAAATTATCTGAAGCAGGCCAGAGGCATTCTTGCATCTTATATGATGCCGGTTGAAACAAGAAACAGGATCAGCATCACAACCGGTACAGCATAGCGGATCATAAAACAATACAGTTTTGCACGTCTGAAATGTTCGCCATTTCGTTCTACTTCATCAATGATCAGCTTAGGCCCTACAACCCAGCCGATCAGAATACTGGTCAGCAGTGAGATGAACGGCATCAGGAAGCTGTTGCTTATGTAATCCATGATATCCAGAAGCTGTGCGACGGTTCCGTTTGGAAGATTTACTTCAAAATAAAGTACATTGTAGCCGAGGCAGATCAGCACTGCGGTAACAAGAGAATAAATTCCGATGACAGCACACATTTTCTGGCGTGACTTATGGAAAATTTCCATGCAGTTTGCGACCAGAGTTTCCATAACCGATACACAGGAAGTCAGGGCAGCAAAGCCCATCATCAGGAAGAAGGCAATGGCAACGATTCTGCCGATCGCACCCATGGATGCGAATACTTTTGGCAGCGAAATAAAGATCAGGCTCGGGCCGGAAGCCATTCCGTCTGTTCCAAGAAATACAAACACAGCCGGTATGATCATCATTCCTGCAAGAAATGCCACGCCGGTATCAAAAATTTCAATCTGATTGATTGATTTATTCAGATCGACATCATCTTTTACATAAGAGCCGTAAGTAACCATGATTCCCATCGAAACACTCAGGGAGAAAAATAACTGGCTCATCGCATCAAGAAGTACACCAAGAAAACGTTTCACGGTCAGCGAACTGAAATCCGGATATAAATAAACTTTAAGTCCCTGAAGTCCGGTGCGAACCGTTCCATTTGCATCGGTATACGAAAGCGTCAGAGAAAAAATTGCAATGCCAAGGATCAGCAGGATCAGTCCAGGCATAATGAAACGTGAAAATTTTTCGATTCCCTTTTCCACACCACGGTATACAACCCAGGCAGTTAAAGCCAGAAACAGCAGCATGAATACGATCGGCGAAACCTTGGAAGTGATAAAGGATGTAAAATAACTGTCCTGTGACAGTATCGAACCATCTGAGACAACATAGGTGCAGAAATATTTGGTGATCCATCCACCGATAACGGAATAGTAAGTCATGATCAATGCCGGAACCAGAAAAGTCAGGTATCCGAGAAATTTCCATTTTGAATTCAAAGTTCCGAAGGCTTTCAATGCATTTTGTTTTGTGTGGCGGCCGATGGCAATGTCAGTGGTCAGCAATACAAATCCAAAAGACAGCACCAGTGCAAGATAAACGATCAGAAACAGACCGCCGCCATCCTTTGCACATAAATAGGGAAAACGCCAGATATTCCCCACACCGACAGCACTGCCGGCAGCGGCGAGGACGAATCCGATCGAACCACTGAAGTTACTCTTTTTTTCTTTCATTTCATTCTTTACCTCATTTTACTTTTTTTGTTTGAACGCAGAGAAGCATTCCCCCGCTTCAAGTGTGCAGAGCACTAAGCGGATTGTGAATGTCCGCTTTACATTCAAGCCGAACGCACGTGAGACTTGCAGCACATGACATATTTTTCCGCACACTTCTGTAATCAGCAGGATGTTTGTGTCAGATTTTTCTGTATTATTTTAAGAAAATATGTCGGCAAAATCAAACACACAGAATTTCCTGTAAAGAAATTTTTAAAGAAAAAGTTTCTTTACATATTACAATTTGAAGTAAAAACAGATATAATAGGAAGAAGCGGATAAAACAGATCCGAAATATATATTTTTACGAAACAACGGTACAGATACAGAAACCGAAATCGGATAAAATTCCATAAGCATATCGGGGGTCTTTTTTAAAAAATCAGGCAATGAAAGGAAAAGGAAATGAGCAGCATAAATACACACGTCGGAAAAATGATCCGAAAATACCGAAAAGCAGCAAATCTGACACTGCAGCAGCTGGCAGATGCAATCCATAAAAGCCGTGCCACGATCTGCAAATACGAAAATGGTGATATCTCAATGGATATTGAAACTTTATACGAAATCAGTCAGGTTTTGCAGGTGTCTGTCCCGCAGCTGACAGACATAGGACGGCTGCAGGAAGAAGCAGATTACTCTTCTGCATACGCAGTCCGGAAAAGTCCGTTTTTCCAGGCAAAGATGTTATATTTTTATTTTTATGACGGCCGCTATAACCGTATGAAAGATGGTGTGATCAATATCCACGAAAAAGAAGAGAATGGCAGTTACCGTGCGACGCTTTCTATCTGTTCCGTATCCGGGAATGGAAGAAGCAGTGAGAGTTATTATAATGGAAGCGTTTTGTACAGTGATATGCTGATCCGATTTTCCTTTGTCAATCAGTACAATCCGCTGGAAGAAGATCTGCTTTATATTTTCAATCCACTGGAGTTTCGAACACATACCGATGGGCTGCTTTGCGGTATCTCCAGTGCAGATTTGATGCCATGTGCATTCAAATGCCTGGTGGCACTGGAAAAACAGGAATTGAATGAAGAACTGCGGAAGCATCTGCTCTTTACCAAAACGGAGCTGCAGAGGTGGAAAAAACTGAATATGCTACTGATTGATAATTATGAGACAGAAAGCAGGCAGGTGTGATGCTATAACAGATAGAAGCGGTGTGATGCTGTAACTTTACAAGACAGGGATTGTCTGATAAATTTAAATTTAACAGAAAACCGAAGAAAAACCGGTGAAAATATTTGATAAGGAGAAGAGGGTTATGAAAAAACAATGGATTGGATTTATGATAGCCGGAATGTTAGTGGCAGCAGTATCAACAAATGTTAATGCTGAGGATTGTTACCATAACTGGTCTTATTCTGCAGATTACACAAAACTTGATGATACCTATCACCAGGCAGAATATTACTGTTATTACTGCAATGCAAAAAAAACAGAAAAAGAGAAGCAAACCTGGCTTTACGAAGAGATTTTAGAAGATCAATGTGATGCAGATTATCATACCGTTCAGTATGAATGTATGGATTGTGGTGCAGTAAAAACAGAAAAGCAAGCACATTCCTGGGAAGACGAGGATTATGATGAGTATTATACATATTATTATGAGAATAAAAAATATCATACATATGAGCAGAAATGTGAAGAGTGCAATGCAACCAGAGAGTTGAGAGCACGCCATAGATATTTTTCTTTTTATGATAAAATAGCAAAATACGCAACATTTAATAAAAAGGGAATTCTCGTATATTCCTGCATTGACTGTGATGGAAGAAAAAAGTTTACAAAAAATGGAAGAGCGGGACTGATTATTCACGTAATTATGATATCAAACATGGAACGGTTTTCAATCGTCAGACCAGTATTACTGTAAAATTAAAACGTCCGTCGAAAGGAACAGTTCTTCAGGCTACGATAGGAACAAAAAAGTACAAGAAAAAAATCAAAAATAATAAAAAAACAGTCAAACTTAATATTAAGCCGGCAGAATATGGAGAGAAAATAAAACTTGCTCTGTATTATAAAGGAAAGAAGATTGGAAAAGATAGTTGCGATTACAATGATGAAGTGTGGTACAGCAACAGAGTTACGGAAGGCATGACACAGAAGCAGGTACGCTATACATGGGGTGCTCCAAGCAGCACCAGCAGCAGTTCTTATGGATTTACTTATTGGAACTGGGATGACGGATCCATGGTAAGCTTCCGAAATGGAGTGGTAGATTACTGGTTTGATGCGGCGAATTAAAAGTTGTGGCGGAGGTTTTAGAATGTGCAAATGAACAAATTCCCCGAAGGCACGCTCTCGCTACCTCACATTGGCAGCGGTACATAACCGACCAAAATACGGTCGCTAAGTACCGGCCATGTTCGAGTACCTTCTCTGGAATTGTTCATTTTGCACATTGCTAAAAGCTCCTGGCTTGCCGGGGGTCGCTTAAGCGGAACAGTCCTTTCAGGCCAAATTACAAAACACGAAAAAACAGAGACACTGTAACGGTAGTAAATTTCCGTCACTGTGCCTCTGTCTTTTTTGTTTTGTACACAAGAAAGTTGATGCAAAAGGCTGTTTCCTGCCAGCGTGTAAAATATGATATGAAGTGTTTTTAAAAACTATGGCCGTTCAAAAACGTACAGCAATGTGCAAAATGAACAATTCCCAAGAAGGCCTTTTACGTGCCCTTCGGGGAATTCGTTCATTTGCACATGCAATACTATGATATGAGTGTCGAAAGGTCTTTTGCCATTCATTATTGCCTGTCGGCTATTTGCCGACAGGCTTTTCTTGTGTGAAAAATAAATGTAAGGTATAATATATGCTACCAGAGTTAAAAGGTTACGAAGGAGTTAAGTATGGAAAAGGAGAAAAATTTAACAAACAGGTATCATACCCCGTCATTGATCGTGATGCTTACCCATGAGGATCAGACTGTTCAAAATGCATATGAGATTTTTGATGCATATAAGGATTCTGATGCAGAATACTGGGGATTTAAGGAAGAGCCGCTCCCCCTTTCCCAGATGAAAGACCTTTATGCATATATGAAAAGCTGTGGCAAAAAAACAGTTCTGGAAGTGGTTGCATATACACAGGCGGAGTGTATGTCAGGTGCAAAAATGGCAGCAGAATGTGGCTGTGATTTTTTGATGGGGACTGTTTATTCAGATGCTGTGAATGAATTTTGCAGGGAAAATGGAATCAAATATATGCCATTTGTAGGAGAAATCCATGATCGCCCATCCGTTCTGGAGGGAACCTGCGAAGAGATGATCCTTCAGGCCAGAGAATATCTTGCGAAAGGTGTCTATGGAATTGATCTTCTGGGATACAGATATACAGGAGATGCAGCTAGGCTGAATGAAGAGTTTGTAAGAGCTGTGGATGCGCCGGTCTGCATAGCAGGAAGCATCAATGGTTATCAGAGACTGAATGAGATCAGGAAAGCAGTCCCGTGGGCATTTACAATAGGCAGTGCTTTTTTTGAAAACAAGTTTGACGGTAATTTCGGAGAACAGATCAATAAAGTTTGTCAGTACATAAAAAGTGAGAAGATAACATGATAAAAAAATATTATCCATATGAATATGCCGAAAGTGTATTTATGATTGACTACCAAAAGCTATATCAGAAAGGTTTTCGGGGAATTATTTTTGACATAGACAATACATTGGTACACCATGGTGACGATTCCACACCGGAAATTGATGACCTGTTTCGTAAAATTCAGAGACTTGGTCTGAAAACATTGCTGTTGTCAAATAATGACAGAGGAAGAGTGGAACGATTTATTAAAAATATAGATACACCTTACATCTGCGATGCGGATAAACCAAATCCTCAAAATTATCTGAAAGCAGTGAAGATGCTGAATATAAAAAAAGAAGAGGCAGTGGTTATAGGGGATCAGGTATTTACAGATATTTTGGGAGCAAACAGAAGTGGTCTTGCCAGTATTCTTGTCAGGTTTATCAGGCAGGATGATGAAAAGTGGATCGGAAAACGGAGATACGTTGAATATGCAATCCTGGAATGCTGGAAACGTGATAAAAGCTGTTACAGGAGAATTGGTGATATTTATACAGAAGGAACGGCCAAAAATATGAAGAAAAAGAAAGAAAAAAAGCTTTTTTGTGAGATCTGTCCGCTTACATATGAAATTTCAAAGTCAAAAGAGGTATGTAAAAGACATATACAGGATTTTGCAGGCAAAGAGAAATTTAGTACTGTAAAACAAAAAGAGAAGCTGCCAAATCTGGTGTTCAGCTACAACTCTGGCCTCATAAAAAAAGGAAAAGGAATCGATCCCGTGCTTCAGAAAAACAAGGCAAGAAACATTCGCCTTGCATCCTCCAGGATAAATGGGATGATCATTCATCCTGGAGAGACTTTTTCGTTCTGGAGGACTGTAGGGAAAATATCAAAGAGGAAGGGTTACCGGGATGGTCGTATTATTATAGGAGATAAGCTTATGCCCGGGCTTGGAGGCGGACTTTGCAATCTTGGAAATACCATTCATCTTCTTGTGCTTCACAGCCCTCTTACTGTAACAGAATTTCACAGCCATTCAGATGCGCTTGCACCGGATCATGGTAAGCGTGTTCCATTCAGTTCCGGGACATCTGTCAGCTATAATTATATAGACTACAGGTTCAAAAATAATACAGATCAGAATGTACAGCTTCTGTTATGGTGTGAAAACGGGAAATTATGCGGAGAGCTGAGAAGCGAGAGGGAATTTCCTCACTATTATGAAATTATTGAAGAGAACCACCATTTCCATAAAGAAAAAGAGAAATTTTTCAGAATTTCACAAATTTACCGGAATGTGATCGACAGAGCCACCGGTGAAATAACAGACAAACAGCTCATTCGGGATAATCATTCAGAAGTAATGTATGATTATGACCAGATTCCGCAGGAATTAATACGGTAAAAGCTGGTTCAACAGCCGTCTGCCTTTCGAAATCATAGAAATCGGCGCAGTGAAACTGAATGAAAAGAAAGAAATTGTGGATAGCTTTCAGCGTCTGATCAAGACACAGGTGTACAACTGGATTCATGACAGTATCCATGAAGTGATTCATATGAATTACAAGGATCTGCAGAATGGAACTGTTTTTTCTCAAGCAGTGACAGAATTTATAGAATGGTGTGGCGAAGAATATTATTTGCCATCCGCTATGAGGAAAACGGCGAACGAAGAGCTCTGGAATTTGCAGCAGATAAAATGGGCGTAGAAAAGAAAATGGAGTTCCATCGGGCACTGGGAGATGCGTATTATACTGCATGTATTTTGCAAAAATAGAAGATGAATATATTTTCCCAATTCTTCTCAGGATGTATATCAGAATCCTAAAAGCCGGCGTGAAGAGATATATGTGTCCTATCCAACCTATGATAAATATGTGTCAAGGGAATTTTACTCCCGGGAAAAAGCCATGAAGGACAGAGAAGTAACCAGTACAAGGTGTCCTTTGTGTCATAATCCTGCCAAGCGGAAGATCCGATGGTTTATGAATAATTCCAAGGTATATTATAGTGTGTCTCTTTGCCAGGAACACGGCTATGTGTCAGGGAAAATCAGAATCCGGCGAACAGAAGATAATATGTACTATGTGATCAAGATGCTTACCAACATAACATCAGAAGAAGCCGATGAAATCCGGCAGAAACGCGACGCCCACCGTGCGAAAAAACGGATAAAAAAAGAAGAAAAATAAGAAACTAACAATTGGTTAATAGAAAAATCCTGGGCAAAACCGTTTGCTGAAAAAATATTCCCCCTGATCAACGAAGAAAATTTTTCTGTCCTTTATAGTGATAAAGCTTCCCGCCCAAATACTCCTGTAAATGTGATTGTTGGCGGCATGGTGCTTGAAGAGCTTATGGGACTGACAGATGAGGAATTCATGGATTCCCTTATGGTTGCTTCTAATATCCGGAAGCTTGGACGGATGGAGCTCCTTTATACCTGTGTTGCTGACCTTGTATCTTTTCTCCACCGTACCGGGATGGACGACCTTCTGGGAGGTATGGAACACTATTATGACCCTAATGATTATAACCGGGTTATTTATCATAGCAAAAGTGAAGATGCATCAGATAGGATTAAACAGATCCTTGCTGACGCAGACAAACTTCTTGTCGAATGTGAAGGGGCTTGTGATGAAAGTTCTGCCTATCAGTTACTGGTACGTGTTTTAAAAGAACAGACGGTTGTGGAAGAATCCGGTGCAAGACGGCTGAAAACCAAAGAAGATGGAGCTAATAATGGTTCCATCGTAACAGATTACCAGTATGAAAAAACACACATAGTGACAGCCAGTTCCTGAAGGAAACCGTTAACGCCATGGAAAAAACAGAAAAACCAACAGTACTTATAACAGATGGAGCCTATAGCGGCAGGGACAATACAGATGCTGCGGCAGAAAAAAACATTGACCTTGTAACAACAGATCTATTCCCAAAATCAGCTGACAGAGCAGAAATAGTGGTGCATTTTCTTACCCAAAACAGAGCTAACAGCGGATATTTGTTGTTTTATATGAAATTTTCAAGGAACATAGATTTCTATGGGCGATAATTATTATGTTTTGACACCCATATCATACTATTTTTTTGCAAACACTATTTTAAAATGTGCGGCATTTCCATTCCTTACACCTGCCAGGAAACCTCCGCAAATTTTTATTTACTATTCATCACGAATCCATTGCCTGGCAATTTCTATGTCTATTTGCAGTGCTGAGGCGATTTGTTCGACAGGTAATCCGAGTTTGCTAAGGGCAATAGTATCTTCTTTTTTAGCAAGTATTTTACCTTTTGAAATGCCATCTGCAACGCCAGTTTTTATACCAGCCGCAACACCGGCCTCGTACTCAGCTTTTCGCAATTTTCGTTCTTCCTCTTCTTTGTCATATTCAAAAATACTCATCGCAATTACCTCCGCTTTATTTTTACGAAGAAATTCCGAAAGAATATTCTTATGAATACATTCATCCACAGCTTGCTCTACGGCATCTGCTAATTCGAATTTCTTCGCATATCTTCGAACACAATTTACGTACTGTGCATATTCTTTTAGAGTCTGGCATTGTTCCATGAGTTCGGGATTATGTCCCTCATTAATGTTTATGGTCAGCACTTCCAGTTCTAGTTTTGGATTACCGGATAGATTTTGGAAAGCTTCTGACAAATGGTTTACCCAGCTGTCTTTTTCCTTTTCCGTGCCATTGTAGAATACGATAAACTGTGGTGCCGGTATTTTCTGTAATACGGAAGAGTAAAGAGATTTCTTATCTACCAGTTTCTGATATTCGCTGGAAATATAAAATAGATCACGTAATGGCATATTTGGATTATAAGTTGACTGGTGTTCATACAGAAACAGGTCTGTATCAATGATAAAAGCTAGGTCATTTTTCATTCCCATGTAAATAGCATTTTCCAGGGTGACGATTTCCAGCATTTCCGGATCTTCATAGTGAGCCCCACTGACTGCGTTATAAAGGGACAATAAATTCTTCCGGTCAGAAAACAGCATACGGAATATGGTATCCTTATAGTTACGATGGGTTGTCAGCTGCTTTTTGTGTGCCATAGGCAGAACCTCCTCTTACAGGAGTGTACGAATGTGGGACAGCCATACTGCATTACCTATCTGTCACAATTGGAAACTCCTGCTTTTTAATTGATTTGTTTGAATGAAAAGCATGAATTTCTGAAATGTGAATGAGATAATGTAGATGGCATGATGCCAGGAATTTTAAGAAAAATATGCTTTGAAGGTATACTACCATAAAACCCTCAATGTTTCAATAGAAAAGCAAAAAGAAAATAAACACAACATAAACAATGAACAACAATAATAAAAAGAAGCGGTCACATCTGTGATTTTCATTATCACAGGTGCGGCCGCTTCAGGTATAATTTTACCACTTATCAAGGTAGATGGTACCCTTAATACGTTTCATATTAATATCATCGACAATCCATGCTGTTGTTTTGGAAGGTTCTTCGAGAGAACTTTTATGTACAGTACCACTTGAAAGAGAGAGTGAAGAAGCTATGGTTTTCATCGTGGTATGCGTCTCAGTATAGATATCCTTTTCTTCATAATCATCATGATATGGTACGATGGCACCAGGAATTATTTTTCCGGTGTTCCAGTCAATGGCACATTCTCTGCGATTTTCGGTATATTCCAATTCGACAGCGACACTGGAATCTTCATCGTAGCGATCATCGAGATGATAGTTTGATTTTAATTGTAAACCTTTCCAATAGTCTATATAGCTATCAGTAACTTCCCCGAAACTATTTTTATTTACATCAAGTTCACAATCTAAAGGACTTAATTCATAATACTGCATCCAGTTGTCCATTGTAATTTCCACTTTCTTTGGAACGATAATGGATTCAACGGAGCTGAATTTGGAATATACTTTTTTACCTTTTATTTTGGCATAATTTCTGACTTTGTAAAAGTATTCTCCAGGTGAAAGTTTTGTATTTGTGTAATGATAGTAACTATTATAGTCTCCATAGTGATTATAACCCTTTTTCTTAAAAGTTTTAACTTTTGTGTATTTACCGTTTTTGGAGGTTGCTCGGTATAATTCTGCTCCTTTCAGGTTTGGGTAGCTGGAATAGTTTAAATCAATGCCCATTGAGATACTGTTTTCTGATTTCAAAGAAAGATCTCGTATATCTGGTTTTCTCAGTACTGCTTTTGCGGATTTGACAGGACTGAATTTTCCTTTTTTCTTTCCGTTGACAGCTCTTACTTTAAAATAGTAGGTTTTATCTAACTGAAAATCTGAATCAATTCCGAGATTATAACCTGGAGTGTACGAGGCACTCCAATATTCAAACTTCCCTTTTTTGGATTTTTTCCAGTAGATTTCGTAGTATTTTGCATGGCGTACTTTTTTCCATTTAAGCTTTATGCCGCCATAATCATGATCTGACTTTGCAGTAAAACCGGTGACTGCACCTGGTTTTTTAGAAGCTGCGGAGGCATTTACTTTTGGGGCTGCCAGCAACAGGAAGGCTGCCACAAGAATCAGCAGGGGTGCAAAGTGTTTTTTGGTAAAAATCCTTTGTTTTTTCATGTTCTCTCTCCTTCTTTTGGTAAAAATCTTTTTTATTATTATAGAGTCTATAACTCTAAAAGTCAATATAAACAAAAGATATTTATAAAGAGGACAAAATAATGAACAAATCTTAAAAAGTCTCCTTGAATACCGTTGCGTTATTCAGTGTAATGAAATGGGGTATAGCATCATCTGGATCATTAACGGCAGAAACAAGATATATGTTTTGGGGAAGAATAAATAGTTAAGAAATCAGCAGAGCCTGATTTCGGAAAGGCGGAAGAAAAGATGAAAGAGTATTATAAGATTATGGAAGACATTCTGGAAGTTGAATATAGAATAAGAGCAACGGTTTATGTATTAGACGAACTGGAAAAAAGCTACAGTGAGGAAACAGATTTTAAAGAAAAATATCTGCTGTCGGTTTTCAAAGGGGCATTAAGTTCGATTCAGAGTAATGTGCGAGAAACAATCCATTACATAGATCAATTAACAGCAGAAAGTAAACGGAAAAAACAGTAAAAAGAAAACAGGCAATAGGACTTTTTGATAAAGAGTTCTGTTGCCTGTTTATTCCTTTGGATATGGTTGCTGGATGTTGCTTGCCCCGGTAATGTAATCCATGGAGATGTCGTAGAATTTCGCAAGGATCATGATGTTATCAATGGGGATTCTGGTTTTACCACTTTCATAGTCAGAATAGGTTCTTTGCCCTATATGAAGGAGGTCAGCAACCTTTTGTTGGGTAAGAGCATGATCTTCTCTTATTTCCCTTATGCGTTCGTTATATTTCATCAGATAACCACCTCAAAAACAGTATACTGGAAAGATGTGATTATCTTGACAAATAGAGTTATAAACTCTAAAATAAGATATAAAGGAAGGATAAGGGAGTGATGAAATTATGGATGGATTTGTATAGAGGTATAAGAACCTCATGAAATGCTGTGATCCAGGAGGATAAGGAAAGAAAAGTTCAAAAAATGAAAGATAGAATTATTCGTTTAACGAATAGTTAGTGAGAAGGAGGTATAAACCAATGAAAAAGAAATGCAGAATAGTTGTATTTTTAATTATGTTGGTGGGTTTTCTTGTTATGCCGACAAAAAATGTAAGTGCAGCTGCCAATATGAATAAAAAGTCCATCAGCATTGATGTGAAGAAGACTTATGCTTTAAAAGTAAGCGGTACAAAACAGAAAATTAAATGGTCAAGCAGTAATCGTAAAATTGCAACAGTTTCTCCCAAAGGTGTAGTTAAGGGAATAAATCCAGGAAAATGTACCGTTACTGCGAAATATGGAAAAAAGAAGCTGACTTGCAAAGTTACGGTCAAAAAAGCACCGCTTTTTTCTGTTTCAAGCTCTAATTATACACTTAAAAGTTCAGCGAAAAAGAGCATAAAAATAACCTATCGTGGTTCTAATACGATTTACTGGCATAATTACAATACAGATATTGTATCGTGTAAATGGAAAAGAGGCTGGGATGGAAATGTAGCTACATTAATTGTTACACCAAAACAGAATGGTACTGCAAAAATCAAGGTGTATGACAAAAAGAAGAAAAAATCTGTGATTATCCATATTACAGTAAATGTTCCGAAATTAAAAAACGATCTGGTTACAAAATTTGGAAATGAAATTAAAAGAATAGGTCTTAAAGCGGAAGGACGTTATGGTTTTATAGATAGCATTAATCAATATACAGATTTAATTGTTCAGTATGATGAAAGCATGGGGACGATTTGCTTTTCATTGATGTATACACATGGGGCTAAGAGTATGCTTCAGGAGATGACAATTTATAGAAACAGTAACAAGTGCCATATAGCGATATATCTATTAAATGGATCAGATGTAATGGGATATGAAAAAACAACCACACGTTCTCAAATTCGACAGTATGGATCTCTTTCCTTTAATTACAATGACAGTACTACAAAGAAAGTTGTAAGTTTATGGGGGCGTTCTAAGCCTACAAGCAGTGAACAAAATTCGGTGAATAGACTGTATCGATCGTTCCTGGATTTTTGTGATAACGCAGTCCCTGGAAATTATAATGGACACCGAATTTCCATAACAATGAAAGATCTGTTCCAAAACTTCTGATTTTGGAAAATAAACTTTGAAAAAATGAAATTATATTAAAAACAAGGAGATTAAATGAAATGAAAAAAACAGGTACTTTTTTGTTAGCTTGTATGTTAACGCTTTCCATGACCGCATGCGGAAGCAACAATTCGAATGAATCAGCAAATGGAGCAGGCACAGAAGCGGCAGGTGCAGAAACAACTACTACAGAGGCAACAGGTGCAGAAACAACCACTGTTGTAGTGGAGGATACAGAAGATTCTGCTGCAGAATCGGAAACCGCTGCAGCGACAGATGATACACCAGTCATATCCGTAGGGGAAGAAATGACTACAGATACTTGTGAATTTTCAATTGATTCCATCAATATTACAAATGATGTAATGCCGCCGAAAACAGATGGATTTTATACACATTATCAGGCAGAGTCTGGTAAGGTGTATGTAGATTTTTGTGTAGCATACAAAAATACCACTTCAGGAGATGTGGGAGCAGACGAAGTTGTGTCAGGACAGCTTATCTATGCAGATAAGTATACATATAATGGATTTTCAATTATTGAAGAAGACAGTCGAAGTAATTTCACGTACGCTAATATCACCAATATTGCACCTTTGAGCACCGAGTATGTTCATTATTTATTTGAAGTACCGGAAGAAGTGGAAAGTTCAAATCTTGGTATTAAATTGGAAATGAGCATTGGAGGTTCTAAATATAACGTAGTTGTTCGTGAGGGCAGCGAAAAAAGTACAGAGGCTGCAAAAAATGCAGAAGCAAAAGCGGAAACCAAGAATGAGAAAACAAAAGGTGAAGTTGCGAAGGGAGAAACGGTTACAACCAAAAACAGCGAGTTTAATATTGATTATTCTGATATTACAAATGATGTAATGCCGCCGCAGCCAGCAGATTATTATAGTCATTATGAGGCACCTTCAGGTAAAGTTTACGTTGATGTTTGTTTTGCGTATACAAATACTTCAGAAAAAGATGTCAGTGCTGATGAAGTTATTTCTGCAAAATTGAAGTATGCAAATAAATATGACTATACAGGTTTTTCGATGATTGAGGAAGACAGTCGCGGTGATTTTACTTATTCCAATATCACAAATATCTCACCGTTGAGTACGGAATATATTCACTATTTATTTGAAGTGCCGGAAGAGATTAAAAGCAGCACAGAAAGCGTCGTAGTTACGTTTACTGTTGATGGTAATACTTATACGTATACAGTCAGATAACAGATCAAAACGCATAGTTCTTATAAGGAAATCAAGAAGATAATTTTTGAAGATTATGTTTTGATGGGAGATGAGATAAATGACAAAACAAATAGTGGCAATATTATTAACCGCGGCAATCGCAGCAGCTACGATTACTGCTTGTGGGAAGACAGCAGAAAGTCCGGAAACTACAGCAGTAACAGTTGAAGAGACAGAGACAAAAACAGAAACAGAAACGGAAACGGTTCAAGAGACAACTGTGGAGGAGACAAAATATTCATCTTCTTATAGTAAAGACAGTTATAGCAGCTCTACAGAGAAGGTTACTTGTTCCATGTGTAATGGTACGGGACTTGTGAAATATTACTATGGTTCCAGTGCACTTGAAGCTGCAATGGATGGTCATGATGATTATGAGTATGGAAAATGTACAAGCTGTGATGGTACAGGATATACTTATATAAAAACGTCAGGAAGTTCAGGGTACGGTAAAAAGACATGCCCAAGCTGTGGTAAAAAAGTCAGCAGACTTATAACAAAGGAAGATGATGTAGGAGTTAATCGAACATGGTGTTCCGAGTGCTGGTATGATTATGAACACTGATATCTGAAAAGTATATTATAGAAAGAGAGATGCGAATGAAAAATTCAAAGAAATTCAAAGTAATTTTGTTCTTTTTTTGGCATTGATGTTTGTGATTAGTGGTTCTGTAGATGTTAAAGCAGCAGCACCGAAGTTAAATAAAAAGAAAATAACCATCTATGTTGGTCATACAAAAAAGCTGAAAGTAAACAATGTCAGAGGAAAAGTAAAATGGCTTCTTCCCAGAAGAAAGTTGCAGAGGTTTCCTCCAAAGGAATTGTGAAGGGGAAAAAAGCAGGGAGTACAACGATTACAGCAACGGTGGGAAACAAAAGGATGATATGTAATGTCACAGTTAAAAATAATGTATCTGTAAGCAAAAAGACAATGAAACTTTCACCGGGCGAATCAAGAAAAATAAAAATCAAGATTCAGAAACATGTAAATAGTATACGATTTAAGGTTAAGGATCCGAATGTTATTTCTTGCAAATGGGGAAACTGGAAGGGAATGACAATTCCACTGACAATCACAGCAAAACAGTCAGGTTCTACTTATGTGACTATTACAAATACATATAGCAAAGAAAAAGTAAGGGTCAATGTCACGGTTCCCTCTGAGTGGGAGAATGTAGAAGTTGTAATACCGGAAACCATCGGTGAACAGGGTGAGGAGTCAAACCGTATGAAGATCACAAACTACAGCTTTTATCAGACAGCTGGTTGGACAGGCAGTTACTATATGCATATAGAGTTCAAAATGGTAAAATATGGAAATACAGGAAGGGACAGTTGGGGTGAATACGTTTTCTCTTATGATAAGAACGGAAATATTTTGGATAAATCATTTCTTTATGTATATGGTTTGAAGTTAGGCAAATCTTTTAATGGTGAACTGAGAGTTCCAGAAGGAACAGCGAAGATTGTGTTTATGGAGTATCCAGACACATCAGATACGTCAGATGATACGAAATGGCATTATTCTGATTTGCAGGCGATAGATGATTATGCCGGTAAAGCGGCAGACCATGCAAAGGAAGCATGGAATTGTGCATGTGAAGCCCAAAATTCCCCGATGTTGAGTGTGGCTTATGCCCCGATGGCTTTGTCAGAACTAAAGATAGCAAAAGAGAACATGCAGTATGTATATGATTATGTGATTAAAAAAGAAGATGTAGGTCTGGTGGATGCAGATGGAAATCCTAAAGGAACGTTGCAGGAGAAGACATATGAGGTTTTGAGTATGTTCGATGGAGTGGAAGATTTGACAAAGACAGATGTAGATGCAATTTATAAGATGTCATCTAATGCTATGATAAAAACGTCTATCTACAGAGTTCTGATAGCAAAATTACTTTCATAGAAAGATATGATGATACGAAAGGAAAAATATTTTCAGATATCATAATGCTTAGGCAGCATCCCAAAGTTTGTATAAACCTTCAAACTGATGTAAGATAAAATTACTCAGTTTGGAGGTTTATTTTATGGAAAAGAAAAAGGATTCACCACAAAAGGCAGCTCTCAGAGAAATGATGGGCAACTATCTAAAGGAAAATAATGTAAAGATAAAAGACGGTATCGATGTCAATTCCATCATGCGTGAATTCCAGGATCGTGATATTGTCCAACAGCACCAATTGAAGTATTTAACCGTCAGCTACGAAAAGTTACAAAATTGAAAACCGTATTCCTACTGGATGGCAGCCTGCTGAAAATGCTGTATCTGGAGATGATGGATATCATGAAAAAATAGACAGAACCTTAAAAAGTCAGGTTCTGTCTTCTGTCCTCAATAACAAATGGTATGTTTTATATAAGAAATTTATATCAGATGGGAGATGACTCCCGCCTCTACAGGCGACGAGCAACAAGATTGTATCAGTGGCGGGATTCAATCTCCCATCTGATATAGCCTCCGGCGGATTGCAGAGGTGCACAGAAGAATATGTCATGCGATGCATGACGTGCACCTCGCAGCAAGAATGGCAGAGGCATTCTTGAATTATATAAAACTAAAAAGGTATCGTATTTTTGCAAAGTTATTTATTATCAATCCATTGTTTCACGGTTTCCACATCCACTTTCAGTGCAGAGGAAATCTGTTCAACTGTTAATCCAAGAGTAATAAGAGAAGAGGCAGCATCTTTTTTTGCAAGTATTTTACCTTTTGAAATGCCATCTGCAACGCCAGCTTTCATACCAGCTTTCATGCCGTCCTTCAGACCAGCCGCAACACCGGCCTCATACTCAGCTTTTCGTAACTTTCGTTCTTCCTCTTCTTTGTCATATTCAAAAATACTCATAGAGATCACCTCCGATTTATTTGCACGAAGAAATTTGGAAAGAATGTTATTACGGATACATTCATCGACTGCCAGCTTAACTGCTTCGTTCAATTCAAATTCCCTCGCATATCTTCGAACACACGCTACATACTGTGCATATTCTCTCAAGGTCTGGCATTGTTCCATGAGTTCGGTATTATGTCCCTCATTAATGTTTATGGTCAGCACTTCCAGTTCCAGTTTTGGATTGCCGGACAGGTTTTCGAAAGCCTCCGACAAATGGTTTACCCAGCTGTCCTTTTTCTTTTCCGTGCCATTGTAGAATACGATAAACTGTGGTGCCGGTATTTTCTGTAATACGGAAGAGTAAAGAGATTTCTTATCTACCAGTTTCTGATATTCGCTGGAAATATAAAATAGATCACGTAATGGCATATTTGGATTATAAGTTGACTGGTGTTCATACAGAAACAGGTCTGTATCAATGATAAAAGCTAGGTCATTTTTCATTCCCATGTAAATAGCATTTTCCAGGGTGACGATTTCCAGCATTTCCGGATCTTCATAGTGAGCCCCACTGACTGCGTTATAAAGGGACAATAAATTCTTCCGGTCAGAAAACAGCATACGGAATATGGTATCCTTATAGTTACGATGGGTTGTCAGCTGCTTTTTGTGTGCCATAGGCAGAACCTCCTCTTACAGGAGTGTACGAATGTGGGACAGCCATACTGCATTACCTATCTGTCACAATTGGAAACTCCTGCTTTTTAATTGATTTGTTTGAATGAAAAGCATGAATTTCTGAAATGTGAATGAGATAATGTAGATGGCATGATGCCAGGAATTTTAAGAAAAATATGCTTTGAAGGTATACTACCATAAAACCCTCAATGTTTCAATAGAAAAGCAAAAAGAAAATAAATACAACATAAACAATAAGAAATATAAATATAAATGTCTGAAATTAGATGGAAATATTATAAAAATAAAGAAGCGGAAAATTCCGTTTGCTGTTCATGTTGCTATATACTATAATAGAAAAAAGCACCAGAAAATTATATGATGGAAAGGGAGATGCAAATGAAAAATGTAAAAAAATTCAGGGCTTTTTTAGCCGGTTTTATTCTTTTTCTGGCACTGATGTTCACAGTGGGTTCTGTGGATGTCAAAGCGGCGGCACCGAAGCTGAATAAAAAGAAGATTACCATCTATGTAGGGCACACCGGAAAGCTGAAAGTAAACAATGCCAGGAAGAAAGTGAAATGGACTTCTTCGAAAAAGCAGATCGCAGCTGTTTCTTCTAAGGGAGTTGTAAAAGGGAAGAAAGCGGGAAGTGCGGTGATCACTGCGGCAGCAGGAAACAAAAAGTGGACATGCAAAGTTACTGTTCGAAATAACGTATCGGTAAGCAAAGGTGCAATCAAGATTTTGCCGGGTAAGTCAAAGAAGGTCAATATTAAAATTCAGAAAAATGTAAATAATATACGATTTAAAATTAAGGATCCAAAGGTTGTTTCCTGTAAATGGGGCAAATGGAAAGGAATGTCGATTCCTCTGACAATTACAGCGAAACAGTCCGGTTCCACTTATATAACGCTTACAAATACTTACAGCAAAGAAAAAGTAAAAATTAATGTTACTGTCCCTGCTGAATGGGACGATGTAGAAGTAGTCATTCCGGAAACCATCGGTGAACAGGGTTACGAATCAAACCGTATGAAAATCACAAACTACAGTTTTTATCAGCCATCCGGTTGGACAGGCAGTTACTATATGCATGTAGAATTCAAAATGGTACAATATGGAAAGCCAGGAAAAACAAACTGGGGCGAATACGTTTTCTTTTATGATAAGAACGGAAATATCCTGGATAAATCACAGCTGTATGCAAGTGCACTGGCAGTGGGAAAATCATTTAGTGATGAGTTGTTAGTTCCGGAGGGAACAGCTAAAATCGTATTTATGGAGTATCCGGATGTGTTAGGAGATCATAACAACAGCGGAAATGATAATGGCGGAACACAGGATGGCGATAATTCCTCCACAAAAGATCCTTTAAAATGGGATGCTTCTGATCTTAAGAAAATGAACAGTTATGCGGATAAGGCGGCTGAATGGGCAAAAAAAGCATTTGATTATGCATCCAAAGCCAAGAAACAGTCAGGCATGAGTCAGAATTATACGGCAATGGCAATAACAGCTCTTAAGATGGCAAAAAGTCATATGCAGAATGCCTATGATTATGCGATTGTGAAGGAGGATGCAAATCTGATAGACGCAGATGGCAATCCGTCTGGTACTTTGCAGGAGCGCACGCAGGAACTTTTGAGTGTATTTGATGGATTGGACGATCTGACAAATACAGATACAGATACGGTTTATAATATGGCAACGGATGCCATGGCAAAGACGGCTACATACAAAGTTTTGACAGCAAGATTGCTTCTGTAAAATCCTGGTAGAAATAGCATAATGGATTTTTTAAAACGTTCACAAAAAATCTGACAAATCCCAAAAGCAGAAACAAAAATGCCCTGAACTTCCGGAGATGATCCTACAGATATCTCCCTTGGTTCAGGGTATTTTTTTATTTTGCAAATTCTTCTAATAATTCAGCGATACGATCCTGACAGCCGCCGCAGTGGGTTCCGGCATCAGTTGCTTCACCGATTGCATCAACGGTAGTATGACCTTCTTCGTACGCTTTTTTGATGTCTCCGGCTGTCACATCAGCACAGAAACAGATGGTTTCATTTAAATCCATACTGGCACCTCCGTGGAAATGAATTTATTCTGGTCGAAGAAAACTCCAACTTCTGCGTGCGTTCGATTTGAATATTATTCTCCGAAGTATCTCTTCAGCAGACCGGCAAATGCTTTTCCGTGTCTTGCTTCGTCTCTTGCCATTTCATGAACGGTGTCATGGATTGCATCCAGGTTCAGAGCTTTTGCACGTTTTGCCAGATCTGTTTTACCAGCGGTAGCACCGTTCTCTGCTTCTACACGCATTTCCAGGTTTTTCTTTGTGCTGTCTGTTACAACTTCACCAAGCAGTTCTGCAAACTTAGCAGCGTGTTCAGCTTCTTCATAAGCTGCTTTTTCCCAGTAAAGACCGATTTCCGGATAACCTTCTCTGTGAGCAACTCTTGCCATAGCCAGGTACATACCTACCTCAGAACATTCACCCTCGAAGTTTGCTCTCAGGTCAGCTTTGATGTCTTCCGGAACATCAGAAGCGATACCTACTTCGTGCTCTGCAGCCCATGCCATTGTTGTATCCATCTCTTTGAATTTAGAAGCCGGTGCTTTACATACTGGACAGACTTCCGGAGCTGCTTCGCCTTCATAAACATAACCACATACTGTACATACAAATTTTGCCATTTTTTTGATCTCCTTTTCACTTTGATTTTTAATAAGCTAATCCTGGGATGTCCAAAACTTTTACGCTCTGAACATTCACAGGTTGAATCCTTGCTATTAATAATAGTAATTGTTACTGATATTAAGATAGCACATCTTTTGCTTTCCGTCAAGACTTTTTTAATAGTTTTTTTCATTAAGTTTTGCGGGGTTTTTACTGTAGTGTGTTTAACAACAGAATTTTTCTGTTTTAGCAGATATCTATATTATGCTAAACATTTTTTGCAGATTCCGTAAAAAGTAGTCGTGTGACTTCTGATTTTGCCATCAAATTTTTTTTGTGCTGCGATGGTGATCTCCTCGTTATCATCCAGGAAGATATCTTCTACACAATGGCATCTTTCACACACAAAGTGATCGTGTGGTGTGATCCTGCCATCGAAACGGTCAGCACTATCTCGCATATTTAACTTGAGGATCTGTCCGGTCTCAGAGAGCAGGGACAGATTGCGGTAAACCGTACCGAGACTGATATTTGGAAAGCTCTCCCGCAAATTCATGTAAACCATATCAGCAGTCGGATGTTCTTCCGAGTGAGCAAGAAAATCCCGGATGGCTTCTCGCTGTTTACTGTACTTTAAAACTGCCATAATGTTCTCCTTTAGATAAATGATGCCAAGCTTAAAAATTTCAAGTTAATCCTGATATCATAATATTAGTAATAGTTATTATTATAATAATCTAAAAAAAACCGTTTGTCAATGCTTTTATTTTACAAAAAGATTGACTATACTAATATCGGATAGCATTGCAGGAATATACGGTAAGCAACAGGAAAATAATGGATATCAGGAGGAAATACAATGGAAAAAACATATGATCTGATCATCATTGGTTCGGGCCCTGCAGGTTTAAGTGCTGCGATCTATGCCCAGAGAGCGGGACTGGATACTCTGGTTCTGGAAAAGGAATATATCAGTGGAGGACAGGTAGTGAACACGGCAGAGGTGGATAATTATCCGGGACTGCCGGGAATGAATGGATATGAGCTTGGCATGAAATTCCGTTCTCATGCGGATGCACTGGAGGCGAAATTTCAGATTGCAGAAGTAAAAGATATTATAATAGAAGAAACACAGAAAACGGTGCGTACAAACGAAGGTGATTTTTATGCAAAAAATATTATCATCAGTACGGGGGCAAGCCACAGAAAACTGGGCGTTCCGGGTGAAAAAGAGCTGGCAGGCATGGGTGTTTCTTACTGTGCGACCTGTGATGGAGCATTCTTCAGGGGAAGAACGGTTGCCGTAGTAGGCGGCGGAGATGTGGCAGTCGGAGATGCCCTGTTTCTGGCACGGGGATGTGAGAAAGTATATCTGGTCCACAGAAGAGATGAACTGCGTGCTGCAAAGAGCCTGCAGAAGAAATTAATGACCCTGGCGAATGTCGAGATTATCTGGGATACGGTTGTTCATGAAATTTGTGGTGAAGATCAGGTAGAGGCATTATTTATTGAAAATAAGAAAACCGGTGCGAAGAAACATCTTCCTGTGGACGGCGTGTTTGTGGCCGTCGGTATGAAACCAAATACGAACATGGTTCCGGATGAAATTAAAAAAGATGAGGCAGGTTATATCGTGGCAGATGAAAATTGTGTCACAAATGTTACGGGAATCTTTGCAGCCGGTGATGTGCGTACAAAAATGTTACGTCAGATTATTACAGCCGCAGCAGATGGTGCAAATGCAGTAGAGTCCGTTCAGCACGGTATTTAATGCTAATATCCGGAACAAAGCGGAATATACGTGAATTGCAGAAGTATAAAATAATTTGCAGAGCCTCTTTTAAAGTCAAATACGGCTTCATATCTGTGAAAAAATATTTGAAAAATGTATGAAATCTGTATAAAAGATATTAATTACTGTTGACAAAACACCTCCGGTTTGTTATGATTAGCGTGTAAAAAATGTAACAGTTTTGTAATAAATGAAAATTACACAGTGTTTTCAATACATGGAGGTAGATATAAGTAATGAAAAGAGGAGTAGTAAAAGTCACTGCATGTTGTCTTGCAGGAAGCGTTATTTTCGCAAGCACCGGTCTTACCGCTTTTGCAGCAGGGGAGATGCCATTAGCAGGAATCGGAGCTGAGATCATTGCAAGTCAGGAAAAGAAGGAAAATTCCGAAACAAAAAAAGTGATTGCAACCGGTTATGACAGTCTGGTAATTGCTCAAGTTGATGAATATGTAAATATTCGTGATGAAGCAAGCACAGAGACAGGTCAGATCGTTGGAAAGTTATATAACAATTCAGCAGCAGAGATCATTGGTCAGACAGGTGACTGGTACCTGATCAAATCCGGAGATGTTACAGGATATGTAAGCAAAGATTATTTTGTAACAGGTGCACAGGCAGAAGAGCTGGCAGCAGAAGTCGGAGATGATGTAGCTACGGTAAATACAGAGACTCTGATGGTTCGTAAGAAAGCAAGCACCGATTCCGATGTTATCGCACTGGTTGGAGACTCACAGCAGCTTCAGGTTATTGACCAGGAAGACGGCTGGGTAAAAGTAGCAGTTGATAATGACGTAGTTGGATATGTTTCCAGCGACTATGTAGACTGTGAAACAAAATTTGTAGAGGCAGAATCCATCGAAACGAGTACAGCAAGAGAAGAGGCAGTACAGAGTGCTCTGGATCGTGCAGATCAGATGAAAGAAGCAGCAATCAATGCGATGAACAATGCGGATGCAAACGAAGCAGCATATGCAGCACAGGAAGCAATCGTAGCAGCGGCAGAAGCAAAACAGCTTGCATCTGAGCAGGAATTAGATTATAACGTACAGGAAATCGCTTCTACCGCAGTAAGTTCTGCAGATGAAGCACAGTATGCAGCATATATGGCTGAACAGTATCAGGCAGCTGCAGAGGCACAGGCAGCAGCAGAAGCGGAAGCAGCACGCCAGCAGGCAGAAGCAGAAGCAGCGTATGCAGCACAGCAGCAGGCACAGGCATCTCAGCAGCAGAATCAGAATCAGAACTGGACAGGTGATCAGACACAGCAGGAAACACAGGCACCGTCCACAACAACGGATACAACAACAACACCGGATTACACAACAGGTGATACGACAACAACACCGGATTACACAACAGGTGATACGACAACAACACCAGATTACAGCACAGGTGATGTTACCGTTACTCCGGATTACGGCACAGGCGATACAACAACTGTGATCCCGGATTATACAACAGGTGATACCACCGGAAGTACAACGACAGACAGCTCTGCACCATCGGGTTCTGACTATACCGGAGATGTTCCACAGTCAGATGCAAGCAGTTCTGATTCTCTCAGACAGAGCGTTGTAAACTATGCACTTCAGTTTGTTGGTAATCCATATGTATATGGTGGTACAAGCCTGACAAACGGAACAGACTGCTCCGGATTTACACAGTCTGTCCTGGCAAACTTCGGAATCAGCATTTCACGTACAGCTGCATCTCAGTCAGGCGGCGGTACTGCAGTAGATATGAGCAATTTACAGCCGGGCGATCTGTTGTTCTATGATAACGGAAGCGGTATCGGACACGTATCCATGTACATCGGCAATGGTCAGGTTGTTCACGCAAGTAACGAACAGACCGGTATCATCGTATCAAACGTAGATTACAGAACCGCTTGTGCAGCAAGAAGTTACTTTTAAGAATAAGATTAATTGAACAGAGAACTAAAACGGGAGTGTTCGCAAGAACGCTCCCTTCCTACGTTATAAGGAAAAATACTGCGTTTTTGCGGAGTGTTTATCTTAATTGAAGGTTGAAGGCTGATAAGATAGATTTGCTGCACATTGTTTGCGGAAGCGGAAGTCTTCTGGAATTAAGATGAAATAATTAGATAATTTTAAATATTTACACACTGATTAAGACAATTCTAATTAAATAGAAAAACAATAAAAAAAGCTGTTTGGCAAAATGCACAAAAGATTTGAGATATAAACAGAGTGTGGATAAATTCCTGTGGATTCACGCACGAGTTATCCACAGTGAAAAATGTCGAATTTGCTGAAAAATAGAGTTATACACTGAGTTATCAACATTATCCACATTTTTTGTGCACAAAGGCAGTGTTTATAAATTCCAAAAAACAAACGCACGTTTTGTGAAGAAATGATAAGTGATGTTTCCAAACGTCAAAAAAGTGAAAAATCGCATATTTGTATACTTATAAAAAATGAGTGAATTATCAGAAAATTATAATTTGCCCATGGCATAATCCTCTTAAGTACAAGAATGTCGCTGATATATGATTGAAAACAGGATATTGTTACGTTATAATTTTGCTATATGGGGGGATTTTATAAGAAATAGAATGAAAATATTATGAGACGAAAAAAACTTTTTGCGGCGATGCTTGCAGCAGCCGTAGCATTTGCGGCATGTGGTTCTTTGCAGTATATTACGTTCCCGAAAACAGTGACAACAGTTGGAACGAAGCTTGTTACAGATCTCACTTCTCTGCTCGCAGTACGTTACACCGGAACAGAGGATGAATGGAATGCATCTGACTTTAAGACGCAGGAATTCAGCGAGTTACCTGCGTGAAGTGCGGTCTGAAGAAAGAGGAGTCCATTCCAAAAAAAGAACATAATTTTTCAGAATGGTGTGTTATCATACAGCCTACGACGGAAAGGGAACAGCGGTGATCACTGTAAAATCCGGAAAAATAACAGCAAAATGCAAGGTAAAAGTAAAATGATGTAATTTGATTTGCAGATATAGAATCCCCTTTTGGAAAATCTCTGACAGCAGTTGTGTTGTACCTGATGCTGCCGGAATATCTCAGGGGGGATTTTTTAAAGCAACCGGAACAGGAAAAAAGACGGAAGACCTGAGAAAGGAGATAGAACCAAAGATATTACAGGGAGTTTCTAAGATGTAGTATACTGATGATTGTCAAAAGTAATAAATGAAAATAAGAAGTAAAAGAATCAGGAGGTTCAGATGAAGAAAAAATATTATGGAATATTGCTGGCAGCAGTGATTGCCGCCGGCACAATGGGTGTAACAGCACAGGCAGCAGAACTGGCAGATACGGAAAAACTGACAGAAACTGCAAATGTAACAGACGATGTAAATACAGCAAACAGCACAGATGCTTCTGTACAGGCACAGAGTGATGAACTGGAAGTGCCACTGGTACTGAACCAGACATACACCAGAAGTTTCTCACAGGTCGGACAGAAATATTATTTCACGTTTACACCGGAAGAAACAGGATATTATTATGTTGATCTTAATTTCCCGGAAAATATGAACATTCACGTACTGGATGATTACTCTTCCGATGCACTGTATTTTGCAGAAAAGCTGAACAATACAGAATCTTATACATTCTGTCTGGAACTGCAGGATTCTGTAGATGGACAGGTGCAGGGAACGGGTACGATCACCTTCCGCAAAGCTCCAGATATTAAAAACGTTACCCTGCAGAAAGCAAATGCCAGAGATGTTTTCTACAATGCAGATTTTGAAACCATTTCCCCGGATGGGGCGAAACTGACAGTCGAATATGAAAATGGCACAAAGACTTATTCGTTTGATTGGGATAATGGTACTGCTTTTTCTCTTACAGATGATTATAAATATGCATTTAATGTTATGTTTCTGGATGCAAACGGGAATGATATATCAAATGTTGTAAACAATCCGGGTATGGCTGGTGCAAAGGGAAATTACCAGGTCAGAGTGTCTCTGAAAACGTTATCCATGAACAGTGATAATGGAGAGAAGGAGAAATTGACAGGAACTGGTTATCCGATCACGATACGTGACCTGTCACTGAACAGCTCCAACAAACTGGATATGAAAAAATCCTATCCTTCTTTAAAGTACACGGACGGAGAAACTGCGTATTATTGGTTTACACCGGATAAAAGCGGTGCTTACTATGTGAGCGTCACCGGATATGGTGCAGACTACTGGCAGAAATCCTGCTGGTTCCGTGTATACGAAAAAACAGCCAGCGGATATCAGTCGAAAGGAATGGCGATCGGTACACTGAACTGCAAGCTGGAAAAAGGAAAGCAGTATATTTTAACTGCTGATCACTATGGAAAATCCAGTGTTTTTGGTGCATGTTTTGCAAAAGCAGATACGTATGTTCCACTGGAAGTTGCACAGACACCATACGTGGAATTGAATGTGAAGTCGGATGTGACGCTTCCATTGAAAGTGAAAAGCTCTTACAAAATAAAAACCATAAGAATGCCTTCGACTGACAGGATTGTTTCTTATAAGAGCAGTGATACAAAAACAGCAACCGTTTCTAAGAATGGTACGATCAAAGGAAAGAAGATCGGAACAGCAAAAATTACGGTAACACTTGCCAGCGGTTACAGTACTTCATTCAACGTAAAAGTACAGAAAAAGGCAGTTGCCGTAAAGAAAATTACAGTGGACAAAAAGAAGATTACTTTAAAGAAAAAGAAGAGCTATAAAATCAAAGCAGAGCTTCAGCCGATCACCGCTTCCGATAAAGTAACATTTACCAGCAGCAATAAAAAAGTAGCTACTGTAAATGCAAAAGGAGTGGTGAAAGCCAAGAAAGCCGGAACAGCGAAGATTACGGTCAAAGCCGGAAAGAAGAAAGCGATCGTAACAGTAAAAGTAAAATAAAAATTGACCGTTGGTTTCCCGGCAGGTGTAAAGAACTGAAATGCCGCACATTTTAAAATAGTGTTTGCAAAAAAATAGTATTGCATGTGCAAATGAACGAATTCCCCGAAGGGCACGTAAAAGTG
>ERZ1035006.223-NODE-223-length-47849-cov-25.250931_pt1 | contig 47849 bp, 41 predicted proteins | sample MGYA00520694_ERZ1035006 | MGnify/ENA primary metagenome ERZ1035006 (study PRJEB33766, sample SAMN09781746) | gut metagenome | biome: gut microbiome | host: Homo sapiens | place: Madagascar | study: EMG produced TPA metagenomics assembly of the PRJNA485056 data...
TCGGATTACTCCGAACAGATCTATAAAGCAATACGGGAAACAACCAACCACGACGCGACACTGTTTCAGGGCATCGGCTGTTATGAAGAAAAAGAGAAAACTTTGATCTACTCTGTCATCAACACAGAAGCAAAACGCCAGCTCATTCCTCTGATTCGTTCGATTGATTCACATGCGTTTATCAATATCGTCAAAACCGAAGAACTCGCTGGCAGATTTCATGATATACCAAATGATTAGTTTATCTTTGCAACGATTTCATCCAATATCGCATTTGCGACATCTTCTTTGCTCATCAGAGGGAGTTCTTTTTCTCCCTCTTTTGTTATGAGTGTCATAATATTCGTATCGACACCGAATCCGGCGCCTGCTACCTTCAGGTTGTTTGCAGCAACCATATCAATATGCTTCTTATCTAACTTCTTCTTCGAATTTTCTACCATATGTTCCGTCTCCATAGAAAATCCGCAGATAAACTGACCGTCCTTCTTATGCTCGCCAAGATATGCCAAAATATCCTTTGTTCTTGTAAGCGGAATAGCCATGTTGCCATCCTGCTTTTTGATCTTTTCATCGCTGACATTTTCCGGACGATAATCGGCAACCGCCGCTGCCTTGATGATGATATCCATGTCCGCGCTTCGGCTTGTCACCGCCTCATACATATCTTCCGCTGTGACAACCTTCACCATATCGACAAACAATGGATCCTCCAGATTCGTCGGTCCTGCCACAAGTGTAACTTCGGCGCCACGGAATACCGCCATGCGTGCCAATGCATACCCCATCTTGCCGGTCGAATGATTCGTGATATAACGGACCGGATCGATGGACTCCTGTGTGGCACCTGCTGTCACAAGCACCTTCTTACCTGCAAGGTCTTTGTCCATTGCGCAGGCACGGATAATATAATCCACAAGTACATGCTCCGGTGGAAGCTTTCCTTTGCCGATATCCCGGCATGCCAGATATCCTTCGTCAGCCTCGATGATTTCATATCCATAGGAGGCAAGCTTCTTCATGTTATCCTGCACGATCGGATTCTCATACATATGTACATTCATGGATGGAGCAAGCATAACCGGACAGGTTGCAGGAAGCACACAGGTTGTGAGCATATCATCCGCAATTCCATTCGCGATCTTGCCAACTACATCCGCACTTGCAGGTGCAATCAGAATTGCATCCGCCTGCGTACCGAGCGCGATATGGGGTACATGCAGTTCCATGCAACGGTCAAATGTATCTGTATAACAGTGGTTTCCTGTCAATACTTCAAATGTTTCCGGTGTAATAAAATGTGTCGCATTCTCTGTCATCACAACATGGATGTCTGCATGCAGCTTGGAAAGCATGCTTGCAACATTCGCCATCTTGTAGGCTGCGATACCACCACTCACACCGAGCACGATCTTCTTTCCTGTAAGCATAATGTTCCTCCTAGTCCAAGGTATATTTCACATATCCTCTAGTCTACCATGTTTCTCGTAATTTGTCAGTCTAGAAATCTTATTCTCCTCATCCACAAATACAACCTTCGGCTTATGTGTCTGTACCTCTTCCGGCGTCATATCTGCATAGCACATGATGATGATCTTATCTCCGACACACACCTGTCTTGCGGCAGCACCGTTTAAGCAGATCATGCCGCTCTCACGCTCACCGGCGATCACATACGTCTCGAAACGGTTTCCATTTTCGATATCAACGATCTGCACCTTCTCATATTCGAAGATGCCAGCCGCCTCCATCAGCGCCTCATCGATCGTGATGCTGCCGACGTACTGCAGTTCCGCCTGTTTTACCGTTGCGCGATGTATTTTACTTTTCAGCATATTGACTGTCATACATGTATCTCCTTTTTTATCTAACTCTTAAACTGTATAGTGGAAATTATCAATAAGTCTTGCTTCGCCGCCGATATTGACTGCGATTGCACACAAGATGTCACCCTTCAATGTGTCGATGCTCTGCATAGTCATACCATCTACGATCTCCACATAATCGATCGTTGCAAGCGGCATTGTGTTGATCAGGTCGGTCATAGCCTTCTTGATCTTCGTTGCGTCACGCTCGCCATCTTCTACCATCTTCTTACCAAGGAAGATGGCCTTGGACAGGATCACTGCCTGCTTTCTGGACTCCGGGGAAAGGTATGTATTTCTGGAGCTCTTTGCAAGTCCGTCTGCTTCACGGATGATCGGGCATCCAACGATTTCAATATCCATGTTCAGATCGGTAACCATACGCTTGATTACAGCGAGCTGCTGTGCATCCTTCTCACCGAAATATGCCTTATCCGGCTGTACAATATTGAACAGCTTATTCACTACCGTACATACACCACGGAAATGAACCGGGCGGGACAATCCACACAGTGCATTGGTAAGTCCGTTCATATCAACGAAAGAACAGAAACCATCCTTATACATTTCCTCCGGTTCCGGATGGAATATCAGACTTGCGCCGGCTGCCTCGCACAGCTTTGCATCTGCCTCTAAATCTCTTGGGTAGCTTGCCAGATCCTCAGTCGGTCCAAACTGCATTGGATTTACAAATACGCTGACTACAACCGCATCATTTTCTGCAACTGCCTTGTCGATCAGGCTCTTATGTCCCTCATGCAGATATCCCATTGTCGGCACCAGACCAACCTGCTTGCCCTCCTTCTTCCATGCTTTGACTCTATCCCGAACTTCCTTCACTGTTGTTACGATTTCCATGTTATTTCTTCCTTTCAATATTCAAAGTTTTATTGTAAAGCAACGAAAACATAATAGGTGTATATAGAGTTGTACATAATTCAAATTTTAGCGCAGACCATTGAAGCACGCTGGTACTAAACCGAGCGAGAGCGCGTCTGCGTGGAATTTGAAATTATGTACAACTCTTTTAGAACACGTAAATGTTTTCGCACCTTAGTACAATTTCTCGATTACATCATCTGCGATCGCATAAGTATGCTCTGCGGAAGGATACGTACCTTCCTTCACTTCCTTGATATACTGCCCGAATCCCTGCTTCATCATCGCACCGGTCTCTGCAAACCGCTTTACAAATTTCGGTGTGAAATCACTGAACATACCTAACATATCCGCATATACAAGCACCTGACCGTCACAGCCATTTCCGGCACCGATACCGATGGTCGGAATGTCTAACTTTTCTGTCACAAGCGTAGCAAGTTTCTCCGGTACACATTCGAGTACCACTGCAAATGCGCCTGCATCCTGTACAGCCATTGCATCCTCGATCAGCTTCTGTGCAGCGGCTTCTGTCTTTCCCTGTACTTTGAATCCACCAAATGCATTGATAGACTGTGGGGTAAGTCCGATATGTGCACACACCGGGATACCTGCCTGTGTGATTGCTTTAATCTGTGGTGCTACTTCCACACCACCCTCTAATTTCACTGCATTGGCACGACCTTCCTTCATCAGACGTCCCGCATTAACAACCGCATCATAGACCGATGTCTGATAAGACATAAACGGCATATCGATCACGACCAAAGCTTCCTTCGCACCACGTGCAACTGCGGCGCCATGATGGATCATATCTTCCATTGTTACGGAAACTGTGTCCTCATATCCAAGCACGACATTCCCTAACGAATCGCCGACCAGAATCGAATCCACACCTGCCTCGTCCATCAGCTTGGCTGTCGAATAATCATATGCTGTCAACATTGTAAGCTTCTCGCCGGAAGCCTTTGCCTTTGCAAAAGTAGTTACTGTTTTTTTCATGGTTTACTCCTTCATATCCAATATAGTTTGAATTGCCTGACTGTGCGCATTACACAACTGTTTCGAAAGCAGCCGGTACACCTCGCGCGCATCGCCGTCAAGTGCCTGCAGATGCTTTTCTACCGTTGCCACATCACCGCGGCTGACCGGTCCCGTCAACGCCTTCTCGCAGCCAAAGTGTTCCATATTCTCTGCATTATTTGCAAAAAGCGGCATCAGTGCATGCTCTGCCTCCTCCGGTGTAAATCCGCACTCAGAAAGAAGGGAAGTCCCCATCTTATAAAGCCCGATCACCAGATTGCTTGCAAATACTGCCGACGCATGGTATTTTGCCTTTTGGTCTGCGGAGATCTGTCGGATTGTATGTCCCATTTTCTCAAACAGGCATATCAGTTCCTGTGTCTTCGTTCCTTCGCCTTCAATTGTCATGTAACAGTCTTGGAAATGTATGTAGGAATCCGTCTTCGAATTCACTGCATAAATAGGATGTATTGAATACCCGCTTACGCGACTACCCATACCAGAAAATATACGTGAGGAAAGAGCCCCACTTGTATGAATCATCGTTTTTCCATCCAGACACACCGAACTAGCTGCAATTTTTTCTGCCACGTTCGCGATTTGTCCGTCCGGAACCGTTAAAAATATAGTATCACACGCCTGAACCAATGTCTCCATGTCTTCATAGTATTTCGTACCAGTAAATCTCGCTGCCTCTCTCGCACTCTCCGGATTCCGACTATAGAAGCCCTCCACACAGAGCATCTCTGCATGTGACTTTGCGAAATCGGATAAATGTTTGCCGAGCGTAAAGCCCATTCTGCCAGCTCCAATCAATCCAATCTTCATACCATCACCTCTTCCTTCTGACCAAAGGGGTGTGCACCATATTCATTTCCCAGTATAGTTTCTTTCGAATACCATCCATTTCGCAATATAACATTTCAATTATCATTTGTAAATATATTTTTGGGGGATAATTGTATAGAATTTGATACAATCATACATATGGAAAAAAATGCATAAAAAAGACATCCTGCAAGATTTCTCTCACAGAATGTCTCTGATTTTTATATAGAGATTTTCCGATTACTCCACACTGTAGTTTGGTGCTTCCTTTGTAATCTGGATATCATGTGGATGGCTCTCCTTCAGAGAAGCAGCTGAAATCTCAACGAACTCTGCCTTCTCATGAAGCTCCTCGATTGTCTTCGCACCACAGTAACCCATACCTGCACGAAGTCCACCGATCAACTGGAATACAGTATCTTCAACGGTACCCTTGTATGCCACACGACCTTCGACACCTTCCGGTACAAGCTTCTTTGCATTTGCCTGGAAGTAACGGTCTTTACTACCATTCTCCATCGCTGCGATACTACCCATACCACGGTATACCTTGTATTTTCTTCCCTGATACAGCTCGAAATCTCCAGGGCTCTCATCCGTACCCGCGAACAGGCTGCCCATCATACATACATTCGCGCCGGCTGCAAGTGCCTTTGTGATATCGCCGGAATACTTGATACCGCCATCTGCGATAACTGGGATTCCTGCTGCATGTGCTGCCTCATATGCCTGCATGATTGCTGTAATCTGTGGAACACCGATACCGGCTACGATACGCGTTGTACAGATAGAACCAGGTCCGATACCGATCTTTACGGCATCCACGCCTGCATCGATCATAGCCTGTGTACCGGACTTTGTAGCTACGTTACCAGCGATAACATCAAGATCCGGATACTTCTCCTTGATCATGGCAAATGTCTTAAGAACATTCTCAGAATGTCCATGTGCTGTATCGATAACGATTGCATCCACCTTAGACTTAACAAGTTCGTCTACTCTGTCGCAGATATCCGGTGTAACACCCACAGCTGCGGCACAGAGAAGTCTGCCCTGTGCATCCTTGGCTGCATTTGGATACTTAATCTGCTTCTCGATATCCTTGATTGTGATAAGTCCCTTCAACATCATGTTGTCGTCAACGATAGGAAGCTTCTCTTTTCTGGCTCTGCCTAAAATTGCCTTTGCCTCCTCGAGTGTGATACCCTCTTTTGCTGTAATGAGGTTCTCAGATGTCATGGACTCCTTGATCTTCTTTGAGTAATCTGTCTCGAACTTCAAGTCACGGTTCGTGATAATACCTACCAATTTGCCGTTTTCTGTAATCGGCACACCGGAAATGCGGAACTTCGCCATCAGCTTATCTGCATCATCAAGTGTATGCTCCGGTGAAAGAGAAAATGGATCAGAGATAACTCCGTTCTCTGAACGTTTTACTTTATCAACTTCCTCTGCCTGCTGCTGAATCGACATGTTTTTATGAATAACTCCGATTCCACCCTGTCTGGCCATGGCGATTGCCATTCTGTGCTCTGTGACAGTGTCCATACCGGCACTCATAAGAGGAATATTCAACCTGATTTTCTTTGTGAGCTGTGTTGATAGAACAACGTCATTTGGAATAACACTTGAAAACTGTGGTACTAATAAAACATCATCAAATGTGATTCCCTTACCAATAATCTTACCCATTTGTCTTTTTCCTTTCCTTTCTTTAGTCTGATTATATTAGGTAATTCGAACCGATGAAGGTTCAGGTATTACTTATCCTCGTAAACGCAGATGTAAAGTCCGATGTATTCTTCCCCGCCATACATCAAAGGCACTTTAATTCCATCTATATCCGATTTCAACTGTAAGTCATTGCCATATACAGCAAGCGGCGGCGTAATATCGATGATAATTCCAAGTGTGGAAAAAATCGTTGCCGTGTTCCCCATAATCATATTCCCCAGTTCATTTAATGCGGAGGATGCCATCTCATCCAACTCATTGACCGGCATTCCGAACATCATACGGGATGCAATATCCTTTGCATTGTTCTCCCGGATTGCCAGAATTACCTGACCTTTCATTTCTCCCACTACGCCGACCTGAATTGCATAATATTTGTCATGTAAATGAAAATCTGTCATCTCAGGCTTGCCAACTGTCATCTTCACCTGAGTAACACTTTCTACAATAGAAATACTCGACTGCAAAAAAGGGTTAATGTGCTTTACATCAATTGCAGGTACCATGTGCCCTCTCCTTAGTATTATTTTGAAATAGGTTAACGATAATTATAGCATACCTATATCGAGTATTCAAACACTAAATCCAAATTGTTGTTAATTTTGTCATTAAACCAGTGGATCTGCATCTCAGTGAAATGTATAGTCCGAAGACGAGCTTAACACATGTCCGGAGTTATCCACTTGTTTGACCGTAATCAAGGCACCATCACTTAATATCTTTCCCTGTACCATCAATGTATTGCGGTCAACATAAAGCGTGTCTAATTCATCCTCTCCATCATACACCTTGGAATATTCGTTGAAGTTTCTACCACGGACTACGACATGATCGCCTTCATTTGATACACGACTGATTCCTATTTCCTCCAATCCCATAATAATCTGCCCCTGTCCGACTTCCGGTACCGGAGACTGACCATCATAGACATAATCATCTCCAAACAGCATATCATATGCCAGCAATGTCACCGCATGGTCAAGTTCTTCTTCGTTATCCTGATACAAGCAGTGTGCCCGCTGCACATATCCCATATTCAGATTCAATGCTTTAAATATTTTTGTCGATACCTCGCTCGCCCGGATATCTTCATCCGGGATATCCAGATTCATATTATTGACCAGAATATATTCTGTCTGAAACTGGCTGTGCGGTAACTGATCATCATCAAATGTGATCGTTGGCAGATGATCTCCATATAAAAGCAGAATATAATCTTCTCCTATACTATCAAGTGCATCGATCAAATCATGAATCATCTGGTCCATTTCATGTAACTGATTTACATAATACGTGAGCTGATTTTCCTTCACTGGATCCTGTGGATAGCTGACTTTGATTTTCTCATCACAGGCACCTAACTCCTCCGGATATTTTCCATGTCCCTGCACGCTGATTGTAAATACAAAATCCTGACCTTCCGTACTCCGCAGACAGTTTTTAATATTGTTGACCAATATTTCGTCCTTCGCCCAACCGGTTGAAGTCTTCTCTACATTGTACATATATTCAAGCGAGATAAAGCGCTCAAACCCCATCTCATTATAGACATCCTTCCGGTCATAGAACGAGGACTTGTTGTTATGCATGGCGAAAGTATGATAGCCTTCCTTCTCAAGCAGGCTGCACATGCCTTCAATCGGTTTTTTATTCACCGTCGTCTTGTATGGATACTCTCCTGCTCCAAAATACGCCGATCGGATGCCTGTCAAAACCTCGAATTCCGAATTTGCGGTACCTGCACCGAGTGCAGGCATCGTCAGATATCCGGACGGGAATTTTTCTTTCAATCTTGTAAAATTCGGAACAGGATCTTCCGAGAGCGTCAATCCCTTCACAACCTTAGGATCAAAGAACGATTCTAACTGTACACAGATAATATTGGGTTTCTTTTTCTTCGATGTATCTGCTTCCAGTTCCTCACTGTTCAGCTCATTCCGCAAATGGAGCATCGTCGTTTCATCGTAATCACCCGGCTTTGAAATACCATTGTCAATAATACTGTTCGTGAAGCAATAAGCAAATCCATAATCCTGATATGCCATACCGAGATTTGCAAAATCGTCCGAGATGATGTTATGGCTCACATTAAAGTTCGTAAAGAACATAATGCCTATCCACATAACAATACAAACAAGCATCGTCCGCATGACATGCTTTTTCCCTTCAAACTTCGGAGATTTCCGGAACAAAATCACGATTCCGGCGATCACCGCCACCGCTGCCACGACCAAAAGCACCTGCTGTACCTTAGAGAAATATACGTCCAGCATGGATATCACGTCCTTCACCATCAGAAGGTCAATCGCCGCAAATGGTGTGATACGATAGCCAAGTACCACAAAGTTTGCAAAACCGCAGATCAGCCAGACAATACTGATCAACACGATACCGAATACCCGCTTTCTTAAGAACAACGCAAACAATAAAGTAAAGAATATAATGGAGGTATTATATAAAAATACGATTGGCGAAGACACCATAAACTTCACACCAAGTACAAGCGACCGCCTTCCCAATATCTCCATGAGAAGCTCCAGACCAAATGCAATCAGAAAACACCGTACAATCCATGTCTGAATCGAATACCGCAAAAAATACTTTACCTTTGACCAGAACGATGGATTTGCATCCACTTTCTCAGGTACTTCTTTTCCTTCATTCTTGACAATCTGTTCAGACCCGGTTTTCGTTTCTTCTTTTTTTACGATTTCTTCAGACCCGGTCTTCGTTTCTTCTTTTTTTACAATCTCTTCGGATTCAGTCTTCGTTTCTTCTTTTGTTTCTTCCTGATTCTTTATTATCTTCTCAGACATTTTACCGCCCCTTCAATAATAATCTTTATAATGATACTCAATTATAGGAGAAATACCTGTATAAAGCAAGCTACAATTTTAAAATTTTTTACAAAAAATTGTTGACACATATATAACTACTATGCTAATATATAACACGTCGTCGGTACGAAGTACGAAACGACCAAATGCGCGAGTGGCTCAGCGGTGGAGCACCTCCTTGCCAAGGAGGGGGTCGCGGGTTCGATCCCCGTCTCGCGCTCTTTTATATTTTATATATAAGAGGATATCCAGATGAGATATCCTCTTTTTTATATTTGAACACATCTATACTCGAAGGTTCGATCTTGTTGTCTGCCGACTCGATCGGCGCATAAGCGTGGCATCCACTAGACGCCATGCACCGTCTCGCGCACTGGATGAGTCCCTATTTGAGTCCGCGTTTGGAGTATTTTCTTCTTTATTTCATATACTTGCTCCAAACAGAAAATTTGCTACTGATTAAAATTGGAGTAAATTCCTAATTATGCAGCAATCTACTCAAATAAAATTTTTCGTTGTTTTTGCAAATTTGGAGCAAACCACTCTTATTAAGAAAATAGCTCCAAAACCTACCTACTTCTATTCCCCCTGCATTGGAGCAATATGAATGTAATCAAGCGTTTTACTCCAAGTGAAATTTTCCGGTAACTATCTTATTGGAGCAAACACCGCAAAAATCATATATTTACTCCAATTTGGTAAACAAACACCGCAAAAATCTTAAATTTACTCCAATTCAGTAAAATTTCAGCCTGCTAGCAGGAATTCATAAAGTGAAAACAGGAATACCTTTCATAAACCGCATTCCTGTCTCCGCCATAATTTCTAAAAAATTCTATATAATCATATACACAATCAAAACTATAATTATCAGAATGTTCAGTCCTTATTCCTACAAAGAATCCACAAACCGCATAAATGCAGCCTGTCCCTCTTCTGTCCGCTTATACACGCCCGCACATTCAAGTACTTTTACGAATACTTTGCTGATTTCGTTGTGCAGGATTTCTGTGATATTCTCCGCAGTAATATCATACTTATCAATCCATGCATCCACCCAGTCTGCATGCTTCTCAATCTGTGCATTCTTGCGGATATCCTCTCCTGCTAAAATAGCCTTGGATAATTCTGCCATCTCGCCTTTCAGACGTGCCGGAAGTACCGCAAGTCCCATAACCTCGATTAGACCGATATTCTCCTTCTTGATATGATGCAGGTCTGCCGATGGATGATAGACGCCCCACGGACATTCATCGGTTGTGATATTATTCCGAAGCACAAGATCCAATTCAAGCTTATCCCCGTGCATCCGCGCAATCGGTGTGATTGTATTATGGGGAACACCGTCCGTCTCACTGAAGATAAATGCATCCGCATCCGTGTATGCCCTCCAGCTTGTGAGAATATGGTCAGCTGCTTTCGCCATCTCTTCCATATCATCGCCCTGTAAGCGGATGACCGACATTGGCCATTTCACGATACCTGCTGTGACACTCTCAAATCCCGGAATCACAAACTTGCGCTCATAATCTGCCTTTGCCATAGCAAACACATAGCCACCACCCTGAAAATGATCATGGCTTAAGATAGAACCTCCAACGATCGGAAGATCTGCATTGGAACCAGCCATATAGTGTGGATACTGTCTGACAAAATCCAGAAGCTTACGGAACACCGCATAATCAATCTTCATTGGGATATGCTGCTCATTGAAGATAATGCAATGCTCGTTGTAATATACGTAAGGCGAATACTGCAAATAATAGTTCTGTCCATCCAGCTTGATCGGGATTACACGGTGATTCTGTCTTGCCGGGTGTGAGAAATGTCCTGCGTAGCCTTCATTCTCCTTGCAGAGCAGGCAAGCCGGATATCCTGATTTCTTCGCCTGTCCGGCCTTCGCGATATCGCGTGGATCTTTCTCCGGCTTGGACAAATTGATTGTGATGTCGATCGGACCATATTCGGTGTCTGTCACCCATTTCTCATCCTTTACGATACGGTCTTTCCGGATATAATTCGTAGCCTGACTGAACTGATAATAATAATCGGTTGCTTCCTTCGGGCTCTCCGCATAACGCTTCGCAAATTCTGCCCGTACTACACTTGGCGGTGGCGTAATACAGCCCATAATCTTCGTATCGAACAAATCCTTTGCTGTTATGGTATCTTCTTTCATAATGCCATTTTCATGCGCATACACCATCATATCCTCAAGAATCTCACAGACAGCTCTTGACTCTGTAATCTCCGGATTCTCCTCGTACTCCATTACATCGAACAACTCCAGCAGACGGTTCGTCGCATACACCTCATCTGCCTCGCAGATCAGACCATTGTTTTTACCATATATCACTAATTCACGAATCAAATCTGTAATCATAGTGATTCCTCCATTCTTTATCTTCCATCTTATTTTACAATCAAAACGTCCGTTTCATCTAAACCGGAAATTTTATATATGTGATGTCACTTGCTTTTCAAATCATCATGCTTCTATATCAACATTCTTTCCTGTCACATCACTACCATCGCAAAAATTACGCCAGCACCTTCATACCGCCATACTTGCGGATCTTCAGCACCTTGCAGGAATCTGCACCGAATAACCGGTCCATCGCTGCACGATATCCGGACACAGCATCATTTTTTACAAAGGCCTGAATCGTACCTGCGAATCCACCGCCATGCACACGGGCAACGCCAGCCCCACCTGCAAGCGAAATCTCACTGACCGCCAGTGCGAGTGACACATTCTGATGCATCACATCATGGCTTGTGTAGACATTCTGCAGATATTTGAACGAAGAATCGCCGGATTCCTTTACCTTCTGCAAGAACGCATCGATATCACCTGCCTTTAACGCATCTACTTCCTCTTCTACACGCACATCCTCGCACAAGAAATGTAGGGCACGAAGTACCGCACGATCCCCAAGCTTCTCGCGTAGCTCCTGTGCGTGACTTAAGATATCCTCGATCGTAAGTCCAAGCAGAACTTCCTTGCCAAAATACGATGCAACTGCTTTCATCTCCGTTGGAATAGCTGCATAATCGGCAGTCAAGTCTGCATGGGAGCCCTTCGTATCTGTGATACAAAGGCTGTATCCGTATGCATTCATATCGAACTCTACTTTTTCTACCTTCGGATTCTTCACATCTGCAAAATCAATGTGTACAAGATTTCCTACCGAACATGCCATCTGATCCATCAGTCCGCAAGGCTTTCCGAAATACACATTCTCTGCATACTGTCCGATAATTGCAATTGTGACTGCATCAATCGCACCATCATTATACAGATAAGAAACAATTGTTCCAATCACTGTCTCGAAGGCCGCTGAAGAAGAAAGTCCTGCCCCGATCAAGACATCACTTGTGATATATGCCTGGAATCCACCAACTGCGTAGCCGCGTTCCTTCGCTCCCGCAAGCACACCCTTAATCAGAGCGGTTGTCGTTTCCTTCTCCTCTTCCTTCAAAGAAAGATCATTTCCATCAATTACAATCTCATCATAGCCATCCGATACAAGACGGATCTGCATATCCGGAAGCTTTTTCACGATTGCGATTGCATCTAAGTTGATGGATGTCGCAAGTACCTCACCATGCTGATGATCGGTGTGGTTTCCTCCAACCTCACTTCTGCCCGGTGCACTGTAGATTTCCACTGCATCTGTTCCATATAACTTCTCGTATGTTTCAATCGCTGCTACATAACGATCCTTCTGATATGGAAGCACATCTGCATCCACATAGATATCAAGCAATACATCATCATATGCACCTGCCTGTAGATTTTTCTTTAATTCTGTTGTCTGTATCATATCGTTCCTCCTTTAATCACATGTATAACTATCTCGTTGCAGTAAGCCGCCGGAACCGGTTCCGAATACAATCATACCGTTTCCTCCTTGTTACACCCAATATATCATGTGTTTAGTAAACGTGTCAACTATTTTACTAAAGTTTACTATAATATTTTTCAAATTAATATAGACTTTTTTATATTATATGTGGTATATTTTGTTTAGTAAACATTTTGAAAGGAGTTTTCTATGGCTACCATTCGTGATATTGCAAAAGAAGCTGGTGTATCGGCAGGCGCCGTATCCAGAATTTTAAATAATGATGCTACCTTAAGTGTTGCTCCGGAAACGCGGGAACATGTGCTTGCGATTGCCAAGAAATTAAACTATACCAAATCCTCCCGCACAAAAGCGATGGCAAAAAATACATTTACAATGGGAATTGTACTCTGGTATACGGCGGAACAGGAATTAAAGGACAGCTACTATCTCCGTGTCAGACAGGGTGTGGAAGATTTTTGTATGAAAAATGCCATCCGCGTCGTACGTTTTTTTCCAAATGAGCCGGATGGTCTTAAGCAGCTTGCCTCGGTGAATGGATTAATCTGTCTCGGAAAGTTCTCTAAAAAAGAAATTGATACATTTCTTGACATCTGCAGCAATATTGTATTTTTGGATATGGTTGTCGATGAATATAACATTACATCCCTGACGCTTGATTTTGAACGTGCCGTCTATGACGTCATGGACTATCTGACCGGACTTGGTCATACGAAGATTGCCTTGCTTGTCGGATGTGAATATGTAGGAGATGGGGAACGTCTTGTTGACGCAAGAACTGTTGCTTATAAGAAATACATGGAACATAGGAAAATGGATGCCGTGACGTATGTGCGGGAAGGCAGCTTCACCGCGCAGTCCGGTTATGATATGATGATGGATCTTCTCGACAGCAGCGACCTGCCAACAGCTGTATTTGCAGCAAACGATGCGATTGCATTAGGTGCCATGAAAGCAATCAAAGAAAGGGGATATGAAATTCCACGGGATATCTCCATCGTCGGATTCAACGATGAAGAGTCCAGTACATTCATAACCCCTCCACTTACAACCATCCATGCCCCATCCTATGATATGGGACAACATGGTGCGAATCTTGTCTATGTTGCATCGAACTTAAGCATCAAGACACCATTAAAAGCTAAGATTCCATGTCCTCTTGTCATCCGGGAATCCTGCACCCGGGTCAAAGAGAACCGATGATGTTTTACTCAGATAACAAAATTTCTTTTGCCCGGCTGTACTTTTCTCTCCAATGCACAATCTGCTTTTCGGAACAGCCGGCCGCTTTCGAGCGGATCTCATCGGAATTATGCGCGAGATCTGCGAGTTTTACTTTCTTTGCTATCACATTCGGTTTCAAATTCCGGACATAATCATAATAATCGATGGATTTGTCGTGTGTCAGAAGACGCACAGCTTCTGTTACAGTCGGTGGAAATTCCTGTTCTAACTGTGCAAGTGTGACTTCCGTATCTTCCACGACATCATGAAGAAGCGCCACCGTGCAGCTTATCTCCTCATCCATCTGTTCTGCCAGATGAATCGGATGAAAGATATACGGCACACCGCTTCTATCCACCTGACCTTCGTGTGCTTTGTAAGCAAGCTTCATTGCTTTGATTGTCATACTTGTATAAATCACAGATTTCCTCCCATATATCTATCCCCGGTAAATCAATACATACTCGTCTGTGGCAAGCCATTTCACAAAAATCAATTACTAATCATTTGCACCCGGCATCTCATAAAACGCTTCGGTCTCATCAATATCATTGACTGGTGGTTTCAAGCCTTCAATCGTGATATTATGCTTCTGTGCATAATCCCAGAGTGCTGCATGAACCGCTTCCTCTGCAAGCAGAGAACAATGTACCTTAACCGGTGGCAGTCCGCCAAGTGCTTCCATAACCGCCTTGTTCGTAAGCTTCAGTGCTTCCTGAATAGATTTGCCCTTGATCATCTCCGTTGCCATACTGCTTGTTGCAACTGCCGCGCCACAGCCAAATGTCTTGAACTTGCAGTCACGAATGATCTGGTTGTCATCGACATCAAGATAAATACGCATGATATCGCCGCACTTTGCATTTCCGACTGTACCGACACCACTGGCATTCTCGATTTCTCCTACGTTTCTTGGGTTTGTGAAGTGTTCCATAACCTCTTCACTGTAATCTATAATCTGACTCATCGTCATTACCTCCTAAATATAATCAGTATCCCGTGTATGAACTTACTGCTTGTTCTTCTTCACGAAGTCTTCATAAAGCGGTGACATACTGCGTAGACGCTCTACAACTGTCTTGATTGCCTCCACTGTATAGTCGATTTCTTCCTTTGTTGTCTCATCGGATAATGTCAGACGAAGTGATCCGTGTGCAATCTCATGTGGCAGACCAATGGCAAGCAATACATGCGATGGATCGAGTGATCCGGATGTACATGCAGAACCACTGGATGCACAGATGCCCTTCTGGTCAAGCATAATCAGAAGTGACTCCCCTTCGATGAACTGGAAACTGAAGTTCACGTTGTTCGGCAGACGTTTTACCTTGTCGCCGTTTAACTTCGTATATGGAACCTCGTCTAAGACACGCTTGATCAGATAATCACGCAGCTCGACTTCCTTCTTTGTACGTGCTTCCATCTTCTCTTTTGCAAGTGCTGTTGCACGCCCAAAGCCTACGATACCCGGTGTATTGTGTGTACCGGCACGCTTCCCACGCTCCTGTGCACCACCATGAACGAATGACTCGATCTTCACACCGTTTCTTACATATAAAATACCGATTCCCTTCGGTCCGTTGATCTTATGACCGCTGGCTGACAAAAGGTCGATATGATATTCATCAACATTGATCGGCACATGTCCGTATGCCTGTACAGCATCCGTATGGAACAACACCTTATGCTTCTTCGCAATCTCACCAATCTCCTTAATCGGCTGAATGCTTCCGATCTCGTTATTTGCAAACATAACAGAAATCAGGATTGTATCCTCACGGATTGCCTGCTCCAGCTCATCAAGCTTCAGGATACCATTCTCATCCACACCGACATAGGTAATCTCGTAGCCAAGCTTCTCAAGATACTCGCATGTATGCAGGATTGCATGATGCTCAATCGCAGATGTAATAATATGCTTTCCCTTGTTGCGCAGTGAAAATGCCAGTCCCTTCAATGCCCAGTTATCAGACTCGCTTCCGCCGCCTGTAAAATAAATCTCATTTGGCTTAGCACCAAGGAAATCCGCAACTTCCTTTCTGGCATCTTCCACCGCTTTTTTGCTCTCACCTGCAAAGCGGTATACACTTGCTGCATTTCCATAGTACTCTTCGAAATATGGATTCATTGCCTCATATACTTCCGGTGCAACTTTCGTTGTCGCCGCATTATCTAAATAAATCAACTCACTCATTGCTATGAATGCCTCCTTAATTCTTTGCTTTTATCCATGAAAAATTATAATAAGACATGTTTCAAAAGTCAACGAAACCACCCGCTTTTAAAATGAGAATAAATTTCATCTGCAGTTTTTCTCATACTGCTTCAAGATCTCAATATATCGGCTTCCAAGATGACTGAGCGGGATTCCCTTCCGTTTCAGATATCCGATTGTCATTGTCTCTTCGGCTGCAAACGGCACTGCCGTATAACCATCTCCGTTTAATTCCTCACAGATAATACCGGAACAAAGTGTATAACCATTTAACCCGGTCATCAGATTTAACATTGTTGCACGGTCGTCCGCCTTGATCGTCTGCTTGTATTCGAGGTTACTTAATACCTCTTCTGCGAAATAAAAAGAATTCTTATTGCCCTGTTCAAACGACAGACATGGATATGGCTCCAATTCTGAGAAAGAAATAGATTTCTTCCCTGCAAGCGGATGACCACTTGCCAGATACACATAGACCGCACAATCAAACAACGGTTTAAATTCCAGTTCATTTGCATCGAATACCTTCTGCAACGCTTTCTGGTTAAAACTATTCAAATACAGGATGCCAAGTTCACTCCGGAAGTTCTTGACATTTTCAATGACCTCTCCCGTCTTCGTTTCATGGACAGCAAGCTCATACTCGTCAAGCGAGAAATTCCGCGCCAACTTAATAAATGCCTCGACCGCAAAGGAATAATGCTGCATGGATACACTGAATTTCCGCTTATGTTCTGCGGCACCCAGGTATTTCTCTTCCATCATCTGCTGCAGTTCCACCATCTGTCTGGCATAGCTTAAGAACTCTTCGCCCTCCGTCGTCACCACGATGCCGCGGTTCGTCCGCAAAAATATCTCTATCTGTAATTCTTCCTCTAAATCATGAATTGTATTCGATAATGCCGGCTGCGATACAAATAGCTCACTTGCTGCCTTGTTCATTGATTTCATATCTGCAATTGTCACTGCATACCGCAGCTGTTGTAATGTCATACGCCACTCCTATTCTTTCCTTTTACTCACACCCTGAATCACCATCGCAATTCCAAATGTCACGACCTCTGTAACCGGAAATGCCATCCAGACACCGGTTACGCCGAACATCTCAGACAACACGAATGCCATCAGACTGATTACAATAATCCCACGTGATACCGCAATCAGCGAAGATGCAAGCGCCTGTCCGGTCGCACTGAAAAATCCCGCCAGCACAATATTGACCGCCGCCACTAAGAAACCTAAAAAATAAATCCGGAGTCCCGGCACGGCAAACTTCGCTAAATCCACCGACTGCGCACTGTTGAAAATTCCAACCAGCCTCTGTGCAAACACCCACACCACAGACACAAGCACGATCGACAGGATTCCTGCAATCACAAGTGACTGCCGCAGAATCTTCTGCACATCTTCTTTATCTCCCTGTCCGTAAGAAGTACTCGCAAGCGGCTGTAATCCCTGTGATACACCGTTAAAAATCGCCGTCCCGACGAGTGCGATATTCGCGATCACTCCATATGCGGCAACTGCGTTATTTCCGGATAACGCAAGCAGAATAAAATTAAACACAAGTGTCGTGATACTGTTCGCGATCTCACCTACAAACGCCACTACACCAAGGCTTGCTGCGGAAGCAAGTAGTTTGAAGCTCGGCAGATGCCATTTGAACACGATTGTATTTTTCTTCGATAAATAATGAATCATGCAGATACCGATACTGACAATGGGGGATACACCGGTTGCAAGTGCCGCGCCACGCATTCCCATATGCATCGGAAACATAAATACATAATCAAACACAATATTGAACAAACTGCTAAGTAAGGTTGCCGCCATCGCAATATTCGGTGCATTATCGTTTCTTACAAACGCAGTAAAGGTATAGTTCGCAATAAAAAACGGGGAAAAAAGCATCGCAATCTGCAGATATTCGGTTCCAATTGACAGGATATCCGCATCCGCTCCCATCAGTTTCAGGATCGAAGCCGGAAAGAAATATCCAAGCAGAGTAAATCCGATTCCGATCAGAACCGCAAACATCAAAGCATTCGAGAAATACAGCTTTGATGTCTCATTATCGGTCATTCTGCAAAGCGAATACCGCGTTGCAGAACCAATTCCGATTAACGAACCAATGGCAAATAACACCCCATAGACCGGCAGCGTCAGATTCAATGCCGCAATACCAAGGGGTCCATTTGCCACGGAGATAAAAAATGTATCTGCGAGGATATAACACGACATGCCCATCATCGCAAATACATTTAAAAATATGAACTTTCTAAGTTTCTTTCCCGCGTTCATCTACTCGTTGCTATTTTCTGTGAAATAGCCCTTTCTTCTCATACGGCTGATGTTCAATATCAAGCACCTTATAGCCAAGCTTCTCGACTTCTTCTGTGAATTTTGCATCATCGAAGCCTTCCTCCGCTACGATTACAGTCTCTTTCTTCGCATGGGAAGAGCTGACTTTCTTCACCTTGAAATTATTTCTTACCATGTCATTCATATGTGACTCGCACATACCACACATCATACCATCGATTTTTGCAATAATCTGTTCCATTTTGTTTTCCTCCTTAAACTACATGAATTTATATAGAATGTCAACCTCTCCTATGCTGTCTCCCTCTGCTTCTTTCCGAATTTGAACAGATTCAAACGAAGTGCATTGGTCACAACACAAAAGCTTGACAGACTCATCGCTGCTGCGCCGAACATCGGATTCAATGTCCAGCCAAATAAATGAATCCACGCACCTGCCGCAAGCGGGATTCCTATAATATTGTAAATAAATGCCCAGAAAAGGTTCTCATGGATATTTCGTAAGGTTGCCCTGCTAAGCCGGATTGCTGCCGGCACATCGAGAAGCCTACTCTTCATCAGTACAACATCTGCCGCGTCAATAGCAATATCCGTTCCAGCTCCGATTGCGATACCCATATCTGCACGTGTGAGTGCCGGAGCATCGTTCACGCCATCGCCGACCATCGCAACCTTTCCTTTCTTCTGCAGATTGGTAATCACAGCCTCCTTACCATCCGGAAGCACGCCTGCAATCACTTCATCCACGCCTGCCTGTCTGCCGATTGCCTGTGCGGTCTGCTCGTTATCACCGGTCAGCATGACAACATGGATTCCCATATTTTTAAGCTCCGCGATTGCTTCCGGGCTGTCCTCCTTCATCACATCGGCAACTGCCACCATTCCAAGGATTTTTCCATCCTCTGCAAAAAATAACGGGGTCTTTCCTTCGGTTGCATAGACATCTGCCTGCTTACAAAGCTCAGCTTCTTCCTCGGTTGCTATCTTGATCTGCCCGGAAATATACTTCCAGTTTCCACCCTGCAGACGTTTTCCATTCCGGACGCCAATCAGACCATTTCCGGAAACTGCCTGAAATTCCTCGACACCTGCTTCTGTCTGGTTGTTCACATCGCCCCATGCGATGATCGCCTTCGCAAGCGGATGCTCACTTTTTTGTTCCAATGCATATGCGGCATGCATCAGATAGGATTCCTTACAGCCAACCGGATAGATATCCGTTACACGTGGTTCGCCCTTTGTGATCGTACCGGTCTTATCGAGTGCCACGATTTGTACCTTTCCTGTCTCCTCCAGAGAAACAGCTGTCTTAAATAAAATCCCATGCTTTGCACCCACACCATTTCCGACCATGATGGCAACCGGAGTCGCAAGTCCGAGTGCACACGGACAACTGATAACCAGAACCGAAATTGCTCTTGCAAGCGAGTATCCTACCGGTCTTCCTACAAGCATCCAGATTATAAATGTCACGATGGCGATACCGATCACGACCGGTACAAATACGCCGGATACCTTATCTGCAACCTTCGCAATCGGTGCTTTTGTTGCCGCCGCGTCACTTACCATGTGAATAATCTGTGACAGCGTCGTATCCTCACCGACACGGGTTGCCTCACAGAGCAGATATCCGGACTGGTTGAGTGTTGCAGCGGATACCGGATCGCCCGGATTCTTATCGACCGGGATACTCTCACCGGTCAGTGCGGATTCATTAACCGCACTGCTTCCTTCTTTGACGAATCCATCCACCGGAATATTCTCGCCCGGACGGACCGCAAACAAATCTCCGATATGGAGCTGCTCGATCGGCATGGTCAGCTCAACACCGTCCTTCACTAAAACTGCTGTCTTCGGTGCAAGTTTCATCAAGCCCTTTAATGCATCGGTCGTCCTGCCCTTTGATTTTGCTTCTAGCATCTTACCTACGGTAATGAGTGTGAGAATCATCGCCGCGGATTCAAAGTAAAACTCATGCATATAGTGCATGACTTGTGTCTCCTGCTCTTTGACAACCGCATCGGTCATTGCAAACAGTGCATACACACTGTAGATAAACGATGCAGCAGAGCCAAGTGCCACAAGCGTATCCATATTCGGTGCCCGGTGTATAAGTCCCTTGAATCCATTTACGAAGAACTTCTGGTTTACGACCATAATTGCAATCGTAAACAGAAGCTGTACAAGACCCATCGCTACGTGATTGCTCTCGAAGAACGGCGGCAGAGGCCAGTTCCACATCATATGTCCCATCGACACATACATGAGCGGAATCAGCAAAACTACCGATGCGATCAGACGTTTCTGCATCAACGGTGTCTCCGTATCTTTCAGTGCATCTTCCTCATCTGCCGCACCGCCGGACTGCTTTCCGGCTTTCATCTTCGATGCTTTATAGCCGGCTTTTTCGACCGCCCGGATGATCGTCGCTGCATCTGCCGTTCCTTCCACACTCATTGAATTGGTAAGCAGGCTCACGGTACAATTTGTCACGCCGTCCACCGCAGAAACTGCTTTCTCGACACGCGCGCTGCAGGCGGCGCAGCTCATACCCTTCACTTTATATTGTTCCATGTAATTCTCCTTTCCTATGAGTTGTATGGAATTACCAATCTACGCAGACACGCTCTCGCTCGGTTCAACACGCAGTGGTACTAAACTCACAGCAGCAAGCAGCTGTTCGTTAAGTGCCAGCGTGCTTCAACGGTCTGCTTTAGATTTGGTAATTCCATACAACTCATATATAATTTTTCTTTATACCTTCTTACTCTCACTTCATTAACTTTTGTAGTAATTTTACTAACTCGTCGATCACTTCATCGTTTCCCTGACGGATGTTATCGGCCACACAGGTTTTTACGTGATTCGCAAGCAATACCTTATTGAAACTGTTGAGTGCGGATGTGACCGCAGACACCTGTATCAATACATCCGTACAATATGCATCCTTCTCCAGCATATTCTCGATGCCACGCACCTGTCCTTCGATCCGCTTCAGACGATTCATCAGATCTTTTTTTTCTTTTTCCTGTCGTTCTTTATGTTTCCCAGAACAGCAAGGACAATTCTTTTCTTCTTTCTTTTCTTCCATACATCAAATACCCCCTACGGGTATTTAATGTATACCGGTAGGGGGTATTTGTCAATAGGACTATTTGATAGTTTTTTTCAATTTGTTTTCAACTATTTCTCATTTTCATATGCAGGTGTTGCATTTCTTCCAAGCTTTGCCAGCATTTTCTTATCGCTTGCGATTGTTGCGCAGGCAACGGTTGTCAGCATGTCACCTGTGATTGTCGCAGATGCACCAGACTGGAATGCAATCTCACCATCGTTTGTCAAGAGTGCACGTCCGGCTGCCAGACGGATATTTGCCTCCGGGTTTATATATCGGAAGAATGCAATTGTACGAAGGATATCATCCTCTGTAAGAGACTCCCGGTCTTCAAGCGGTGTTCCCTTGATTGGCATCAGTGCATTGATTGGGATAGACTCTACGCCTGCTTCTGCTAGATCCACTGCCATGCTCAGACGATCCTCCCAGGTCTCACCCATGCCGATGATACCACCGGAGCAAGGACACATACCCTCTGCCTTGACCGTCTTTAACGTCTCGATCTTCTGATCATAAGTATGTGTAGTACAGATATTTGGAAAGTTTCTTCTCGAAGTCTCAATATTATGATGGTAGCTTGTCACCCCTGCCTCATGCAGACGGTGCAGCTGCTCCGGTGTCAAAAATCCCATAGACGCGCAAAGGTCAATCTTACATTCCTTATGCATCCGCTCAAATGCATGGATTGCCTTCTCGAATTCTTCCCCAGTAAGTGCACGTCCACTTGTCACGATTGAGAACCGGTGTACCCCATGTTCCTCGTTAAAACGGCACGCCTCCATAATCTTCTCTTCATCTAAGAAATCATATACCTCACAATTGGTATGATTGTGAGCGGACTGTGCACAGAACTTGCAATCCTCCGGACATCTTCCGCTCCGGCCATTGATAATCGAGCATAAGTCTACATCTTCGCCGATAAAATATTCCCGGATCTTATCTGCACCTTCCCGCAGCTCATCCAGATCACATGTCAGGAATATCGACAGATCATCGTCCTTTGTGATTCTTCTACCATCTATAATCTCATTTGCAAGTTCTAGCATTGTTCCCATTTTCTCTCGTCTCCTTTTTCTCTTGTATTCTCAATTGAAGAATAATTTCATGTCGTTCCGCAACTGTTCATTACATATTTTTTAATTCCGAAATAACATATTCCGTCATCATTTCATATGTCACCACGCGACAGCATGATGACCTGCGTACGCATCAACGTGCTTCATTATCATTTCATCACTCTTTGTCATAGTCATCTAAGAAATGATGCTTCACACCATTTTCTTTGTATGCGATCACCGTACTCAGGTTCACATTTTCCACGCTCTTGAAGATGTTTCCTTCCACAAATGGATTCGTCTTCGCAAGCTCATGGATCAGTTTCTTTACCTCCAGACGTTTGGAATTGGTCTGTCCATCCTTATCACACGAAGAACAGGTATCTGTAAATTTGCAGGCACACTGGATAAAATGCAGATGGTTCGCATCGCGCCAAGCTTTGATATCGTCCTCACGCACAAGGTACAGCGGGCGAATCAGCTCCATACCCTCGAAATTCGTGCTATGGAGCTTCGGCATCATTGTCTGCACCTGCGCCCCATATAACATTCCCATAAGGATTGTCTCAATCACGTCATCATAATGATGTCCCAGAGCAATCTTGTTACAGCCAAGCGCCTTCGCCTGACTGTACAGATGACCGCGCCGCATACGCGCACACAGATAACAAGGTGATTTCTCCACATGAAAGACCGACTCGAATATATCCGACTCAAATATCGTGATTGGAATATTCAGGTTCTTCGCATTTGTCTCAATCACCTGCCGGTTCTCAGGACTATACCCCGGATCCATCACAAGAAACTGTACGCCAAACGGAAACTTATTATGCCGTTTCAGCTCCTGAAACAGCTTCGCCATCAACATTGAATCCTTCCCTCCGGAGATACATACCGCAATGTTATCACCTGGTTTCACAAGTTCATATTCATTGATTGCTTTCGTGAACTTACACCAGATTTTCTTCCGGAACCGCTTTCGTATGCTTTCCTCTACATCCTTTGCAAAATCCACATCTGTCTGTTCCACCGGTTCCTGCATGGCAAGCAACAGCCATGCCATATAGCCGCCCTTTAAATTATAAGCTTCTACTCCCTCTTCCCGCAGCATCAGCACCGCATCTGCGCTTGCTTCTCCGCGTTTACAGTAGATCAGTACCTTTCCTGTGTCTTTCCACTCATCAATATACGTGGAAAGCTCTGCCTGCGGCACAGAGATTGCATCCGGCAGATGTCCGTATGCATATGACATATCATCCCTGATATCCACAATCGTATATGCACTATAATCTTTTAATTCCTCTGGTGAAATATCATACATGTCCTTATCCTCCGAGCTAAATTTCCGGTAACACACTCCTAATCAAAGCTGTTCCCCCGTTGATATCCTATTCTTTGCGGCTATCTGCATCCGCCGCCCATAAATGTCAGAAATTCCACCACGTCTCCATCCTGCAATCTCGTTGTTGAAAACTGTTCCGGTTCGACAAATTCATCGTTCACCGCAACCTTTACATGTTCCGGTGTTTCTAACTGTTCCTGCGCGATCAATCCGGCTACCGTTATCCCTTCTGCAACCGACTTCGTATTTCCGGCTAATACTATATTCATTCAGGCTCCTCCTATATCGTCTGATAATCTCTATAATTTCAAATCCTTGTATGTGTTAACAAGTTCTTTAACAGCATCCACATTTTCTGCCACAACAACTTCTGAAAGAGCCTGTAAAAACTCCAGATTATCTCCATCATAACCATATTGCATAATCCGTTCTAATTGTTTTTTTGCACTTTCAAAATCGTTTGATTCAGCCTTAGCAACAATCTCTTCCAACAAAGCAATTGGAATAATCGTAAGATCCTCCGGCACAGATTTTTCTTCCGACGAATCCTCCACAGATTTATCACTTTGCTTTGTCATTTTTGCGGCATATTCTTCATCAGTCATTCCTGACACTTCATCGACAAACCGTCCATAATCTTCCAGAATCAAAAGCAGATATACAAGTTCGTCAATAAATCCGCGCAGATTCTGTTTTAACTGCTCACGTTTTCCTACATTAATTGATGTTTCCATCTTCGCTGCATATCTGGCAAGCTCATACGCACCAATGCTGTTTGACAAAGTTCGAATAGAGTGAATCTTTGTCTTGAATGCACGGATATCTCTCGTGGATTTCTCCGCAAGCGTACCCGCCACATCTTTGTTCTGCGAATAAAATGCCTGTATCAGCTTATTATATACCTCAATACTACCACCAATACGCTGTATCGCCTCTTCCACATCTAAGGATTCCTGCAGTCTTAGAAGTCCTTCGCGGAATCGTGAGCCCTCGATCAGAAGCTTAATATCATCCGAACGTTCCAGCAATTTATCGCCCGGCAGACAATCTTTTAATATTGCGGCTACGCGTCGCGGTTCAATCGGTTTTACAATACTGTCTGTAAATCCTTCTGAGATATGACTGCCCCGATTTCCCTCGATGGCATCCGAATCCAGCGCAATAATCGGGAGCATCGCATACTGAATACCATCCAGTTCCCGTATTTCCTTCATTGCTTCTAATCCATTCATAATCGGCATAGAAAGATCCATAAACACCACATCATACTCATGGTTTAAAACCATATCAATCGCACTGAGTCCGGATGTGGCTACATCCAGTTTCATATCAAACGAAGTGAGTACTTTTCGTCCGACCTCAATACTGACTTCCTCGTCATCCACAAGCAACGCCGAAACTTCCGGCAGCCAGAGTTTCTCCGCGTCTTCCTTCGACACGGTATCTTCAATCTTAGATACAACCTGTCCACTACTTAACTTTACCGCAGGTCTCTGATTCAGAGAAAGAACAAACGTAGATCCGGCTCCATATACACTCTCCACTGTCAGATCCGCATGCAGAATCTCTGCATAACCTTTTGCAATCGCAAGCCCTACGCCATGGCCGGTATATGCACTTCCCTTGACCGCATCCTCATTTTCATACAATTCAAACAACGTATCCAGTCGTTCTTCCTGAATTCCAATTCCGGTATCTGCAATCGTAAATACAACATTCAATATATCCTGATGGGAATGATCCGTGTACTCGTAGCTGTCCACAGACAGCGTAATACTTCCCTGCTTGGTGTACCGAATTGCATTATCGATCAGTCTCAGTAAAATATTCCGTATTTTATCTACATCACCGATCAAATTATCTGCTACATCTTCCCCCAGTTCCACAAAAAACTTGACTGATTTATCTTTATCTGCCAACTCCTGCAATGCAAACTCTGATATATCCGCTGCCAGATCTGAGATAGCATAATTGCTTTCTTCTAATTCAAATCGCCCGGACTCCAGCTTAGCAAGAAGAATCATATCATCTACACTCGCCAGAATATCATTTCCAATGTCATAGATGCCACGGATATCCTTTCGGTACGGAGAATCCTTATCCACCATATGCAAAAGTTCATCCGCCTTCACCATCATCGCATGAATTGGCGTTTTGATCTCATTACTCATATTTGCAAGATAATCGTTTTTCGCGGTACTGGTTTTAACAGCTTCCTCATGCTCTTTCGACAATTTCTCAAGTGCTGAGGTTTTTGTCTTCAGCATTCTTCGAACCCGGATTACAGTCAGAACCAAAAGTAAGAATATTACAAGAATACAAAATAACAGCAATGTTCTTGTAATCGGGTTTTCCAATATACTTTTTTCCTTCTCAATCACAAAAGATAGCGGTTCTGCACAGGCTGTTCCATCTCCATTATACGCGCTGACCGTAAACGTATACACTCCACCATCCAGATTCGTATATACCGCCTGTAAAACATCATCTCCATACAGTTCCGTCGGATTTGACTCGAATCCCTCTAACCTGTACTGTACCTTCATATTTCCTCGGTTTGTATATGAGAATACAGCAAATTCAATCGTAATCTTCGAAGCATCTTTTTTTATCGCAAGTCCTTCATTCAAATCATCAAACTCATATGATGTTCCATCTATATCAATTCGTGTTACCTTGATAATCGGTTTTACTTCGTTATACCAGATATTCTCTGTATCTAAAACAGAGATTCCCTCATTACAGCAGATATACAGTTTTCCCCTTGTATCCATACATGCATTTCCGGTTGTATTGATTGTCTTTGTCAGTCCATCTCCAGTTGCAAAATATCGTCCTGATACACCATTACTTCCTAACAGTTCATCCTCGGAAGACCGAAGAATTCCTTTGGATCCTATCATCCAGACCGAACCTCTTGCAATTTCAATATCATATACACTGTTTGAATATTCTACGTTACTGATTGCACGAAATGTCTCATTATAAAAACATATACCACTGTCAGTACCTATCCAGACACCCTGTTTTCCCTGTGCAAAACAGGAAATTACGTCCGAATTCAAGCCATCTTCCGTATTGTAGTGTTCAAATGTACTTTTATCTGCCGGCAGATTATAAATACCCTCTCCATCGGTACCTAAAAGCAAATCACCTTCCTCTGTTTCGAATAAAGCCAGTATATTGACTTCCGGAAGATCCTCTCCACTATGATATACCTGTGTATTTTCTCCCGCTTTATCCAACATGGCAAGACCTTCCGTTGTTGCAACCGCAATTTTTCCATTTTTCATTGGAAGTGTACAGTTGACCGCCATTCCCGGGAGTCCCTCCGAACGTCCATAACTGGTAATCGTTCCATTTGCGTCATACCTTACAACGCCGTATTTTCGATTTGTAGAAATCCACAGAGATCCAGACTGATCTCCTGCAATATGGCGTATACTGATTCCCGACAGCAAATCGGTTAATTCATTAACCTCCTGCTCTCCTTTTCCATTGTAAATATACAGACCATCGTCCGTTGCAATATATTTCTTTCCCCGATAATCATAAACAGCATTCACCATGCCTTCCGGCATACCTACAGCCATGTTATAATCAGAAAATTTGCTTTTTGTAAGTAACAATAATCCAACCCTGTAAGATGCAATCCAGTAATTACCTTCGTAATCCTGAATCATATCTGAAATATAAGTATCAATCTGACTGTCATTGACATGCACAAAATTCCACTGCGTATCAAAATATCCATATCCGTTATCGGCACATACCCAGAGACGTCCTGCAGCATCCTGCATAAAATTATTTATACCTTCCACACCGGCTACAAGATTTCTTTTGCTGTCAACACTCTGAAATACCCGGATATCACGTCCATTGCTGCCAACATATACGGAATCTCCGCACACTTTTATCGTCTCCCACGCTTCTACCGTCTCATCCCTTAATGTGATTTCATGCTTTATACCATCCTGGTTAAAGACATATATTTTTCCATCACTTGCAAGCGCCCAGATTTCATCATCCTTGGCAGCCATCCCACGAAACTCTTTACTTGCAATCGTTTCATCGCTATATCCTTTCATACAAAAAGATGATGAATCCGTACGATTCTGTGCTGCCTTTTCTATCACGAAAAGCCCACTTGTACACGCTACATATACCGTTCCATCCTGACCTTCCACAATCGATAAAATTGTCTTATCTCCATTATAATACTCTTCCTGCAGATGATGGTTCTGACCGTCTTCAATATAAAACAGGCCATAATTATCTGTACCGATCCACATTCGCCCATCCTGATCCTGAAGCATACAATTAATAGAATACAAGTCTGTACGATCTGTATCCCACAGATCAATACTCTGGAAACCAGATCCATTGGTTCGATACAGTCCGCCATCAGTACCTGCCCATATATATCCGGAAGAAGACTGATACAGACAATTTATTTCATTGCTTCCGATTCCGGATTTCTGATTATAGACGGATTGCATATAACCCGCAAGAAATGAATCCTTTGCAAAAACCGGAACTGTACTTACAAAAGAAGACAGCAGAAAAAGGCATACCATAAGGAATGCCATAATTTCTGCTGCCAATTTATGATTGTTTTGTTTCTTTTTCATCATATTGGTATCAATTTATCTTTCCATTTATTACGCTTCTTTTAAGAATACTTTGTAGCACTTATATGCCTCATAGACATCTGCCTTTGATGTGATCTCCCAAGGTGCATGCATATTCAAAACTGCAACGCCACAATCGATGACTTCCATGCCGTACAGAGACAGGATATACGCGATTGTTCCGCCTCCGCCGACATCAACCTTTCCAAGCTCTGCCGTCTGGAAACATACTTCATTTTTATCCATCATCTTGCGAATACGGGCAATGTATTCTGCGTTTGCATCGTTACTTCCCGACTTTCCTCTGGAGCCTGTAAATTTGCTGAATACAACTCCACGTCCAAAATAAGACGCATTGTTCTTCTCAAATGCACTTGCAAAAAGCGGATCATACGCAGCATTTACATCGGAAGAAAGCATGCTGGAATTTGCCAAACATCTACGAAGAGACAGCTCACTGAACTCTCCCATCGCATCCATCAGCTCTGCCACGGAATTCTCAAAAAAACGAGACTGCATACCTGTCGCACCGACGCTTCCGATCTCCTCTTTGTCAGTAAGCAGGCAACAGGTTGTCTTTTCCACTCCATCCACCTCAAGCATCGCTGCCAGAGAAGTATATGCACAGACACGGTCATCCTGTCCGTACGACATAATCATACTATGATCCAGGCCTGCTTCCCGCGCATGTCCGGCTGGAACAACTTCAATCTCCGCAGACATGAAATCCTCTTCTGTCATATCATATTTGTTTTTCAGAATTTCAAGGATACCCTCTTTGACTGCATCCTTTTCTTTCCCTTCGAGCGGCTTACTTCCGACAAGAACATCTAAGTTTTCTCCCTCAATTACCTTGTTTGCCTTTTTCTCCATCTGTTCACCGGCAAGATGAATCAACAGATCCGTCACACAGAATACAGGATCATTCTTATCTTCACCGACATTAACCGGAATCACCGTTCCATCTTTCTTTACAACAACACCATGCAAGGCGAGCGGCAATGTTACCCACTGATACTTTTTGATGCCTCCATAGTAATGAGTATCAAGATAGGCAAATTCTTCATTCTCATATAATGGATTCTGCTTGACATCCATACGAGGCGAATCGATATGCGCGCCCAAGATATTCATACCCTTTTCAAGCTTCTTCTTTCCTATCTGGAATAGCGCAACTGTCTTATCCATGCAGACACTATATACTTTATCGCCTGCTTTAAGGGCCCCCTTATCCTTCGTAATATCTGCCAGATTCACATAGCCTTTTTCTTCTGCCTGTTTCACAATCTGCTTTACACACTCACGCTCGGTTTTTCCTTTATCCAGAAACTTCAGATAATTCTTGCAAAGCTTATCCAACTCATCTAACTGCTTTTTATTGTATGTTGTCCATGCATTTTTACGTTTCATCGTCATAGCCTCCTGTCAAAAACACGTTACCATTATTATACCAGTTTTGATACAACCTTATGTAAAATTGCAAACGCTTCGTTGCATTCTTTCTCTGTAATATTAAGCGGCGGAACCAGACGGATTACATTTGGTCGAACTGCTGTAATCAGCAAACCTTCATCGGCTGCCTGATATTTCACATCTGTCGCTATATCTTTATCAAATTCCACACCTATCATAAGTCCACGTCCGCGCACTTCCTTCAGACATGGCAGATTCTGTAACTTATCACGGAAATATACACCGATTTTTTCTGCATTTTCCGGAAGCTTCTGATCCATGATCTCCCCAATCTGTGCATAGCTTGCTGCACAGGCTACCGGATTTCCGGCATACGTACTTCCGTGCGCTCCCGGTCCAAATGTAAGCGCGAGCTTTGCACTCGTACACATCGCTCCGATCGGCATTCCGCCACCCATTGCTTTTGCCATGCTGACACAATCCGGTTTGACACCATATCCCATATATGCCATCAAACTTCCGGTTCTTCCCCATCCGGTCTGCACCTCGTCAAACAAAAGCAGCATATTACGCTCATCGCACAATTTACGCAGCCCCTGTAAAAACTCTTTTGTTGCCGGAATCACACCGCCTTCGCCCTGTACAGGTTCAACCATGATTGCGATTGTATCCTTCGTACATGCATCTGCAAACGACTGTACATTGTTAAACTCTGCATAAGAAAATCCCGGAATCATCGGATCGTAGTTTTTCTGGATCGCCGTACCCGGCTGTCCGGTTGCCGCCAGAGTCGCAAGTGTCCGTCCATGAAAACTATTCTTGGCTGTTACAATATGATAACGGTTTGGTCCGAAATTATCCTTTCCATATTTTCTGGCAAGCTTGATCATAACTTCATTTGCCTCTGCACCGGAATTCTGGAAATAAATCTTCTCCATACCAATTGCATCACAGATACGCTGCGCAAGCATAACCATCGGAATCGTATAACAATAGTTGGACGCATGCATCATCTGCTGACACTGTTCCATGATTGCTTCCACAACCTTTTTGTTACAATGTCCTGCCGAATTAACCGCAATACCGGCCATAAAATCGAGATACCGTTTTCCTGTCTCATCGATGACATAATCATCTTCGCCTTTTTCTGCAATGAAATCAAAACGCTGAAATGTTTCATAGAAATATTTATTATACATCTCTTTGATTTCTTCTTTTGTCTTTCCGGTACTCTTCAAATCCATTTTTCTCACCTCATATGCTATAAATTTCAGATGCCGGCAGGGAACCCGCCGGCATAATTTTACTTATTTTGTTCCGTATATCTGACTTGCCACCAGACTATCGAGAATCCCTACTAACTGGCCGATTTCCGGCTTGCTGATCTGTGCATCTGCGCCAAGCAGATTGCCCTTACGCTTCATATCCTCATTGATCAAAGATGAGAATATCACGATTGGAATCTGCTTTAATCCCTCCGTCTCACGAATCTTCTTAATCAGATGATGTCCATCCATCTGTGGCATCTCAATATCTGTAATCAAACACTTCGCACCATATTCCACACCATTGTTCTTCTTCAGCTCACACAGATAATCCCATGCTTCCTGTCCGTTATTCTTGATTGTAAGCTTCGTATATCCCGCTTTATGCAGTGCATCCTCAATCAGCTTGCAGAGCATCATGGAGTCCTCTGCAATCAGGATTGGAATGTTGTTACGCTCACGTCCTTCTAACTCTGTCACCTGAGAAATCTTCAAACTTGTCTCCGGACAAATACCCTCCACAATCCGCTCAAAATCAAGGATAATCAACAAATTATCTTCATTCTTGATAATACCTGTCGCAATTCCGGTACCGGGTCCACTGACGGTTGCATCCGGCTTCACAACATCCTTCCATGATACACGATTGATGCCAAGTACTGACTGTACATCAAATGCGATATTCAGATTGTTGAAATTCGTCACAATCAAAAAGTTATTCTGCTTATCCGGATTTTGGAATCCCAATGTCTGGAACAAATCAATGACTGTAATGATATCCCCACGCGGCATAAAGATACCTTCAATGCAAGGATGTGAATTTGGAACCGGTGTGATTTCCTGATACGGAAGAATCTCCCGCACCTTCTCTACGTTGATTCCATAATGATTCCCATTTATAATGAACTCAAGAACCTCAAGTTCATTTGTGCCACTTTCCAATAAAATATTTGAATCCATATGTACCCTCCTTTATGCAAGCCCTCTATGTAAGACATTTCTTATTGTTCCAACTGTAACACAGCACTCGTTCCGCTATATTTTACCTGTAATTTCAAATCCGTCCATTTGTTTGCCACGGAATCCGAAACCGTATACAAAAGCACTGCTTCCTCCCGGCTGCTCGCCTGAATCGTCTTGTCATAAGTATACAGGTCATCTGCAAGAATCGTCAGCATCTGTTTTGTCTTTCGGTTGTTGTCTACAATTATGTTGTAGTTCACATCCTTATCATACAGATCAACCGCCTGATCCTCATTCGTCTTATTCTCTACTTCAAATTTTAATACTAAAAGCTTGTATCCTTCCGGTGCCTGCACCTCTATATACATGCCATCCTGATCGTACGACGGATAACTGTCCACAACCATATAATACGAATACCGTACAGATATCCGGCTCTCCCCAACGAATCCAGCAATATCAAAATCCGGATCCACAGCTGCCCCAATCTCTTCCTGCACCGTCTCTTCCGTACTGGGCTGAGCCTGCGTGGTTTGTCCTTGGTCAGGCGTTTCCTGCTCTGTCGTAGCAGCTTCTGTTGTTATCACCTCTTCTGTTGTTGCCTCCGTTGTCGCATCCGTCTCTGTCGTTGTCTCTTCCAACTCATCCGGATTATAACGGGTATTATAATTCCGATCATATTTCAACAACAATTCTGCCGCGTATTCTGCAATCAGATGATTCTCCTCATCGGTCAGATCAATCACCTGTCCGCATCCGGTTGTCGCAAATATACTGCCCGCAAGCAGTCCCGCCAATAACCGCCGCTTCCAAGTTACTTTATTTGTCTTTTTTGCTTCATGCTTTCTTCTCATACTCTACATTCCTGCATCCTATGCATTACCTTTTTTCTTTACCCACAAGAATAGTATAATTTTACCACTTATTTCACTTATCGGCAAGCACATTAGCATCCAAATCAAAGTAAAAAAGCACTCCATCCGCTACATTTTCTACACCATATTTTTTTCCATGTGCCTCCATCGTTGCTGCAACGATGGAAAGGCCAATTCCATTTCCGCCATACTCTCTTGTACGCGCCTTATCCGCCTTATAAAATTTTTCAAATACACGGCCAATATCCTCTTCTGCAATCCAATCTCCCTGATTGTAGACGCAGACCCGGATATCGTTCCCCATAGGTTTAAATGAGATACGAATCACGCCATCTTTTCGAACATAATGAATTGCATTCGTCAGATAATTCGTAAAGACCTCTTCAATCATATATTCATCCGCCCAGACATAAACAGGAGGCTCTTCCTCGAATATAATCTCCGCACCCTTTTCCTCTGCCAAAATCTTGGTGGATGTCAAAATTGAATTGACAAAGCCAACCAGTTCAAACCGCTCAATATTGAGTTTCGTATCTCCAAACTCAATCTCATTTAATGCAAGCAGTCGCTTGACCATCGTGTTCATCTTATGAGACTCATCTATAATTACATCCGTATAGAAATCCCGGCTCTCCTTGTCATCGCACATATCATCCTTCAGGCCCTCGGCATACCCCTGAATCAAAGCAATCGGTGTCTTTAACTCATGGGACACGTGCGACAAAAATTCCTTCCGCATATCGTCAATCTTACGGCGCTCTGCAATATCCCGCTGCAACTCTATATTTGCTGCCTTGAGTTCTGAAATCGTATGTTCCAGTTTCTCTGACATCTCGTTCATACTGTTTCCAAGCTCACCAATCTCATCGTTGCTTGTAACCGGGATTTTTACATCAAAATCAAGTTCGCTCATTCTTTTGGCAGCCTTGGACATCCGCTTGATTGGTGCAGCAAATATATTACTGAACAGCAGCATAAATGCCGTTCCGAACACCATAAGTCCGATACAGATGTACACAAACAGGTGTGTCATAACCTTCATGACCGACTCCACGCGTGCAATCGGAGTCCGAAGCAATACTTCGTATCCATTTTCCAGTCTGCCAATCAAATCATAATAATCTGCATTTGTTACTGTATCATGGTTTCTTCGGATGATATACTCGCCCTTTTCAAACTGACTCTCGCTATCCTCGTTTTGAATACTGCTCATCAGGCTGCGCATACCTTCCATCATCTGTCCCTCGTCATTGATAGATGTATACAATTTACCATTTTCTGAATCCACAATCATAACAACCGCATCCTGTGGATTTTTGATCTGCCCAAACAAATCACCGTTGTCAAACTCTTCCCCGGTTGCATTACGAAATAATTCGTTACAGGAATCATAGGTTGCTATCAGGTTATTCTTTATACTGTAACGGAATACACCGCTTAACACATAACTGCACAACAGCCAGGATGCTGCAATTATAAATACAGAGAAAAAAACAACCATCATGGATATCTTAACCCGTATAGAGTTACGGGCTTTAGCCTTCGAACTTATAACCCATACCCCAAATCGTCTTAATATTATCACCCTTGCTTCCGAGCTTACTCCGAAGCTTCTTCACGTGGGTATCGATTGTCCTGGCATCTCCGAAATAATCATAATTCCATACATTGTTTAAGATTTTCTCTCTCGACAATGCTACACCTCGATTTTGCAAAAAATAATTAAGCAGTTCAAACTCTTTGTAAGAAAGTTCAATTGGTTCACCATCCACCTTCACCTGATGTGCAGCGATATCCATCTCAATACCATCCACATTTATCACATTTGCTTCTGCATCAGCCTGTGTTCTACGAAGAACAGCTTCCACTCTTGCAACCAGAATTCTTGGTGAAAATGGTTTTGTAATGTATTCGTCAATTCCAAGATCAAATCCTCGCAGCTCATCTTTTTCATCACTCTTTGCTGTCAGCATGATAATTGGAACATCTGACATTTTCCGTACTTCTTCCGCGACACCATACCCATCTAATTTCGGCATCATTACATCCAGAATAATCAATGAAATGTCTTTATCCGCCATGAATACATCAACCGCTTCTTCACCATCCGCTGCTTCCACGACCGAATATCCATCTTTTACAAGGAAGTCCCGAACTAATTTCCTCATACGGCTCTCATCATCTACGACAAGCACTTTTAAATCATTCATCTCTATTCCTCCTGCTTTTCTTCTTTCATATACCAGATTATAGCACGTATTTTTGTCAATTCTGTGTTTTTTGCGCATTTACTTTTTTCTGCTGCTCCGAAAGTTCGTTCTCCCATTCCAGCAGTTCCTTTTCACGCGCATCCAACTGTTCTTCCCAGTATGCGTATTTGTCCTGCACTTTCTGTTCTGCTTGAAAATATCCTACATTTTTGTTCGTCATCGCAATGAATATCATCCCCAGCACAACTACGATCAATGCTGCCACCGCAATTGTCAGGCGAATCCGGATCAGATTCAGCCGTTCAACTTCTTGTTCTGTCTGTTCCTGTTTTTCACATAGCTTTTCATATTTTCGTTGCAAATGCTCGGAAGGAGTCTCTGTTTTTTTCTTCTTTTCCTGCTGTCCGACCGAATACGTCTCCACCTGATATCCGTTTTTTATAAGATATTCCCGTAATTCCAAAAGAAATCCTAATCCGGTTTCTGTGCGGAAATAGCTTTTCTGTGTCAATTTCAAATATAAATGGTACAATCCGGCAACATCTTCTGGATTCATATTCTTTTTTAACTGTTTTATATATTCCTGTTCTTTTTTTTCGCGTTCCGTCTGCTCCATACCCATTCCTCACAAGATTGCTCAATCAAAAAAGCTGCCGGATATATACCGACAGCCTCTTGCCATTACTGATTTACTACAATTCCCTGCTCATTTGCAATCGCCTGAAGTTTCGTCTGGTAGTCACTCATAAGCGTAGCTGCCTCTCCTATCAAGGTGTCTGCCTGTGTCAGATAGTCTGCATTTTCTCCATCAATTGCTGAAACAACCATCTTCATAGCCTCACATTCTTTCTGTACACTCTGTAAGTAAGAATCCTTCAATGCTTTCACTTCATCCGTTGCAACCTCAATATTGGAGATTGTGGTAATACAGTTTTCCATTGTAGGAATCGCCGTACCCTCCAGGGATGTTTTAAACGTTTCCAAATCCTGATCACCACCATCTGCAAAATATGCATTATAAATAGCTATCGCACTATCATGATCTGATTTTGCAGCAGGAAGTTCTTCGTTTACAAACTCCACCACATCATCTTTTACTGAAACCGCTGCATCGGCTGATTTCTTCCCACATCCTGCAAACAAACCGGCAAGTGCCAGTGTGGCAGCTGCAATATATACTCTTTTTTTCATGGTTATTCTCTCCCGTTTTCTTTCGATATTATGAAAATTATATACCATATTTCTCTACAAGACAAGCGCTTGTTATTCATTTGTCTGCATTTTTGCACGTTGCTCTCTCCGGAGACGTTTTCGTTCTTTTTCTTCCTTTTTCCGTCTGCGTTTTTCCAACTCTTCGCAGTGTGCCTCCACATAGGCTTCGTAAAGGTCCGGGCGGCGTTCCTTCGTCCGCAGCATCGACTGTTCATACCGCCACTCTTCGATGTTCTTATGGTGCCCCGAAAGCAGCACCTCCGGAACTTTCTTTCCCATAAATTCTTCCGGTCGGGTATACTGCGGATATTCCAGTAATCCATCATAGAAGCTTTCATACACAGCACTTTCATCACTGCCAAGAACCCCCGGCACAAGACGGCTTGTCGCATCGACAATCATCATCGCAGGAAGTTCACCACCCGTCAGCACGAAATCACCGATAGATACATAATCCGTCACAATCATCTCCAGCACCCGCTCATCGATTCCTTCATAATGTCCACACAGCAGCACAAGGTCATCTTCCTTCGCATACTCTTCTGCCATACACTGTTTAAATGGCTCTCCCTGTGGAGTCATATAAAGCACACGTACTTTTTTATCCTGCGTTTTTGTTCCTTCTTTTTCCTTGCGTGCTGCAATCAGCGCAAGCACATGCTGATACGCATCATACACAGGTCCCGGCTGCATCAGCATACCGGCACCTCCACCATAGGTATAATCATCCACATGTCCATACCGATTTCCCGCAAAATCACGGATATTTACAGCATTTACACCAATCAGGCCTTTTTCAATTGCCTTTCCGGTAATGCTCTCATTTAAACCGCCAAGCACCATCTCCGGAAATAATGTCATAATATGAAAATTCATATCTGCCTCCGCTGTCGTTAATCCAATAATCCGTTCAACATATGAACGATTACTTTCTTTTCCTCTACGTTGATATCCAGCACACAATCTTTGATTACCGGAAGTAATACTTCCTTGTCATTTTCCATCTTCACGACAAATACATCGTTTGCGCCTGTCTGCATAACATCCACCAGAGTTCCAAGTTTTTCACCATTATCCTTGAATACTTCCGAGTCGATCACATCTGCAATATAAAACTCATCTTCCTCAAGTGGAACTGCATCTTCTCTTGTCACATACAGCTCGCAGCCCTTATATTTTTCTATCTCATTTATATCATTAAATTCCGAAAAAGAAAGAATCACCATATTCTTAAAGAACTTGCATGATTTTTTCTCTACTGGTACATCGCCACTTTTTGTACGAATAAAACATTTTTTCAGTTTCTTAAACCGTGTCGGATCGTCTGTCGTCGGAAATACCTTGACTTCGCCTTTCAATCCATGTGTCGATGTAATCACGCCAATCCGAAACATATCTTCGTTCATAAATTCCTCCGATAAAGTAATAATTCCCGATGCCTTCTGGCACCGGGAACTCAAGAATTATTTGATGTCTACAATTACCTTTTTATCACCCTTTGATGCAGCCGCCTTCACAACAGTACGAATGGACTTAGCGATACGGCCCTGTTTGCCGATCACCTTACCCATATCATCTCCTGCAACGTTCAGTTCGATTGTTATGGTATCTCCATCGATTGTCTCTTTTACAACAACTTCATCCGGATAATCAACGAGGGATTTTGCAATCAGTTCTACTAATTCCTTCATAACCTGCACCTCCCTTGCACATCAGTCTTACTTCTCGATACCTGCCTGCTTTAAAAGCTTAGCAACTGTCTCTGTAGGCTGAGCACCATCTGCAAGCCACTTCTTAGCTGCATCAGAGTCAATCTTAACAGATGCTGGCTCCTGATTTGGATCGTATGTTCCGATCTCATCGATAAATCTACCATCTCTTGGTGATCTGGAATCAGCAACGATTACTCTATAAAAAGGATGCTTCTTATATCCCATTCTTCTTAATCTGATTTTAACTGCCATGTCAAATTTCACCTCCTTAAAAATCTTTCATCTATATAATAGTTATACTATTATCAAAAATTAAAATCCAAACGGAAGCTTGAATCCGCCGCGGCGCTTGCCACCCATCATACCGGACATCTGCTTCATCATCTTCTTGGACTGTTCAAACTGTTTGATCAGCTTATTGACTTCGCTGATCGGAACTCCTGCACCATCTGCAATTCGCTTCTTCCGGCTCGGATTGATAATCTCCGGATGCGAGCGTTCCTGCTTTGTCATCGACAATATGATTGCCTTCGGCATGTTCATTGCATTGTCATCTATCTCCAGATTCTGGAGCTGCTTTTTATTGCCAAATCCAGGCAGCATCTTCAGGATATCATTCATGCCGCCCATCTTTTCCATCTGTTCCATCTGGACAAGAAAATCATTGAAATCAAACGAAGCTTTCTTGAATTTCTCTTCCATCTCCTTGGCTTTTTCCTCATCGATTGCAGACTGCGCTTTCTCGATCAAGCTTTCCACATCACCCATACCAAGGATTCGACTTGCCATACGATCCGGATAAAACTGTTCCAGATCCGTGAGTTTCTCACCCATACCGGCATACAGAATTGGTTTTCCGGTTACAGCCTTAATGGAAAGTGCGGCACCGCCACGGGTATCGCCGTCAAGCTTTGTCAGGATTACACCATCAATTCCAATCTTATCATTGAACGATGTTGCTACATTGACCGCATCCTGGCCTGTCATGGCATCGACAGTCAAAATTGTATATGTCACATCCAGATTTTCCTTAATCTCCGCCAGCTCATTCATCATGTCTTCATCGACATGCAGACGACCTGCGGTATCCAGAAATACAAGATTGATATCATTTTTTGCGGCATGCTCGACCGCAGCCTTCGCAATATTTACCGGTTTATGTCCGTCTCCCATCGAAAATACCGGAACACCGACTTTCTCACCATTAATCTCCAACTGCTTGATTGCTGCCGGACGATAGACATCACATGCAACCAGCAACGGTTTTTTTCCCTTATTCTTAAACTTACCTGCAAGCTTTGCAACGGTTGTTGTCTTACCTGCACCCTGCAGACCACACATCATGATAATCGTAATTTCATTCGACGGAAGCAGCTTCAACTCGGTCATCTCCGATCCCATGAGTTTATCCATCTCTTCTTTTACGATTTTGATTACCATCTGACCGGGATTCAATCCTTTTAAGACTTCCTCTCCGACCGCACGCTCACTGACGGAATTGATAAACTGTTTTACGACCTTGAAGTTTACATCCGCTTCCAACAGCGCACGTTTTACTTCCTTCATCGCTTCCTTTACATCTGCTTCGGTAATCGTTCCTTTGCTTCTCAGCTTCCGGAATACGTTTTGCAATTTGTCTGTTAAACTGTCAAACGCCATGCGTCTCCTCCAAAACAAAATCAAACATCCAACTGTTAAAAATCATCCAGCAGCCCGGTGAGGTTCGTATCAATATCCGCAAATGCTTCATCCAGCATCGGATTCTCATTGCGTTCCCGCAATGCCTGAATCTCAGTCTGTATCGCAGCTACTTTCTCTCTGGCATTCTCAAATTTCTCAACTAATCTCAACTTTTTCTCAAAATCCTCCAGCTTCTTGTCGCAGCGCTTCATCATATCAAACACGCCTTGCCTGGAGATTCCGTATTCCCTTGCCAGCTCCGAATAGGACAGGTCATTCATCACAATATCTTCGTATATACTTTTCTGCGTCTGTGTCAACAGCTCGCCATAAAAATCATAGAGCAACGACTGACGTACAAACTTCTCCATCTGAATCACCTGTAAAGTATTTTTCATTTACAAACCTTTTGCATCATACATGCTTTTGTCCTGTTTGTCAAGTGTTTTTTCTTAACATACATACTATAATTTTTTTCATTACATAAATATCCAGCCTCTTTCATATATTATATGGATTAAAAGACATGGAAAATCATATGGATCAATATTCAAGTGATACGGGTAATCTTAATGTCATTGTCACGGACACAGACAGTTACTCCCCTCTTTCATCTGCCACCATCGAGATTTCAAACACAGGAGATCCAAACCGGATTCTGGAATCCATCACCACGAACCAGAACGGACAGACCGGAAATATCGAGCTTTCTGCACCACCGCGTGAATACAGCATGGAGCCAACTGACAACCAGCCCTATGCCGAATATAACGTAAAAATCTCTGCCCCGGGCTATCAAGAGGAGATTGTCTCCGGGGTCCAGATCTTCTCCGGTGAAAACGGATTGCAATTCATCGTGTTACAGCCATCTAAGCAGACACCCGATTACGTCTATAATCCAATCGTCATCGGTGGGCATACACTCTGGGAATATTATCCGCCAAAGATTCCAGAATCAGAAATCAAACCATTATCTGAAAGCGGAGAAATTGTTCTCTCTCGTGTTGTCGTCCCGGAGACAATTGTTGTGCACGATGGCGTCCCCAGTGATTCTACCGCTACCGATTATTATGTTCCATACATTGACTATATCAAAAACGTTGCATGCTGTGAGATTTATTCTACCTGGCCGGAAAGCACAATCGAGGCAAATATTCTGGCAATCATGTCCTTTACTTTAAACCGCGTATACACTGAATGGTACCGGAACAAAGGGTACAACTTTACAATCACCTCCTCCACCGCTTACGACCACAAATGGATCTATGGCAAAACTATCTACGAAAACATCTCACGCATTGCTGACCGGCTTTACAACCGCTATCTTGCCCGTCCAAATGTCAAGCAGCCGATTCTCACACAATATTGCGATGGAAAACGCGTGTCATGTCCAAACTGGATGACACAATGGGGATCCAAAGCACTCGGGGATGATGGTTTTTCCGCAATTGATATCATCCACTATTATTATGGAACAGATATGTATATCAATGAAGCCGAGATTGTCTCCGGAATTCCATCCTCCTATCCGGGCTATGATCTGACAATCGGAAGTTCCGGTGAACCGGTCATCACAATTCAGGAACAATTAAACCGCATCGCGCAGAATTACCCTGCGATCCCGACTGTCACGGTTGATGGCATCTTCGGTTCCGCGACCGCAGAATCCGTGCGCGCCTTTCAATCAATCTTTAACCTGCCGGTAAGCGGAATTGTTGATTTCCCAACCTGGTATAAAATCTCCCAGATCTATGTGGGAGTCTCTAAAATCGGAGAAAACATACGATGAATTTTCTGTGTATTATAGCTGCTTTGCTTGCATAAATCCCGCATAACATTTATAATATCAATATGTCATAAAACGCACAGGAGGGGTAATATTTATGGAAAACACAAATACATTTAAGGTGCAGTCTACATCCAGCAACTTAATCTCACTGAATGTAACACCCGGGCACTATGCAACATCTTCTTCCCATATCAACTACTATATTGATATGACGAACCTGAAGAGCCGTCGAAGCGAAGCACACGCTGCTGCCAAAGTGCTGGCTACACGCTACGCTGCCACAACAATCATTGATACGATAGTATGTCTGGACGGTACGAATGTGATAGGTGCTTATCTTGCAGATGAACTTCTCAACACAGGTATCTTATCTGCAAACCTACACAATACCGCATATATCATTTCCCCGGAGCAGCACTCAGGCGGTCAGCTTATATTCCGTGAGAATTATCTTTCAATGATCAAAGGCAAGCATGTTCTTGTATTGTTAGCAACTGCCACAACCGGAAAAACCTTACAGACCGCGCTCGAGTGTATCGAATACTACGGCGGTGAAGTCGTTGGAGTATCTTCGATTTTCTCTGCTGCTGACGAAATCCATGGTGAGCAGATTAATACAATCTTCCGCACCGAAGATATTCCGAATTACGAGACGCACTCTGCTGCCGACTGCCCACTTTGTAAAGCCGGCATCCCTATCAAAGGTATTATCAATAGCCATGGCTATTCTTCTCTGTAGGTGTTTATTTTCTATCGTAAGTAATAAAAACTCCCCATTCAGAATATATTTATACTAATTCTGAACGGGGAGTTTTATGTTATGTCTTCTAAAACAAAAATCATCGTCTTAAAATCAAAAGAACTTATCTATACTGGCATATTTATTATTCTTGGTATCCTGTTAATCCTGCTGCTCTGGTATATGTTCTCACCAAAAGAGGATGAAAAAGATACTACAGATACAAGTGTCTCAACAGAAACATTTGCCACATACCAACCAGGTGTCTACACGTCACAGTTAAATCTCGGTGGCACCACACTGGAATTACAGACGACCATCGACAAACACGCTGTCACCCATATAGATGTTGTGAATACAAACGAAACTGTTACCGCCATGTATCCACTGTTGACACCTTCTGTAGATGCTATCAATGAACAGTTACAACTCACCGGAGATCTGGACTCTGTTACATACGCAAGCGACAACCAGTATACCACACTGCTCATATTAGAAGCTGCTCGTCAGGCAGCACAGTCCGCCCGGATTGATACAAACTAACTATTTATGCGTGTTTCTTCACAATCACGCCACCCGTCTTATAGATGCTTTCTGCCGGTACAAATCCACGTACCGGGGAAAGCGGATAGACATTACTGTTTGACCCAATGACCGTACCTGGATTTAATACAGAATTACAGCCAACTTCTACATGATTTCCAAGCATTGCCCCGAATTTCTTCAGACCAGTTTCCAGATCAAATGTCTCTCCTGTCTCCGGATCAATTCCTTTCACATGCACAAGCGTCTTATCACTTTTCACATTCGATGTGATGGAGCCTGCCCCCATATGAGACTTAAATCCCAGAATAGAATCACCTACATAGTTATAGTGTGGCACCTGCACATTATCGAAGATAATCACATTCTTTAACTCTGTGGAATTACCGATCACACATCCTTTTCCAACCAGCGCATTTCCTCGAACAAACGCACACTGACGCACTTCTGTCTCTGCGCCTATGATTGTCGGTCCTGCCAGATAGGCGGATGCAAATACCTTTGCTGTCTTATGTACCCACACATGTTCCGCTACCTCTGTATACTCATCTTTCGGAAGGGATTCGCCAAGCTTTACGATAAATTCTCCGATATGCGGAAGCACCTCCCACGGATAGGTGTAACTTTCCATCAAAGATTTTGCCTGCGTATGGGTAAGATCGTATAATTCCTTGATTGTCACTGCATTTACACTTTTCATTTTCCATCCTCCATCTTTCTATTGCCATATTTTTTCCTGTTATGTATACAGATTCACACCATACACATGAAACTTATTTCATGCATATACATCATCTATTCTGCTTATCTCATACATATATGTCATCTTGTTGTGCTCTTTCTTCAACATATCTATGATTTCTTCACAGCCTTCTTCGCACCTGCCTTCTCATAAAAAGGCTTCGTCCGGTCAAACAACTGCGTAATTTGATTCTGATTTCGTATCTGCTTCACAGCATTTGTATTATCACAGACAAATTTGTTCATCTTGGCTGTATACTCATCCTTTGAAATGGTTCCCTCCGCAACGCCGGAAAGTCCTTTCTCCCACGACGCTGTCATCTCCGCCCAGAGCAGGCTCTGGATAGAATTCAAGCACACATCGTAGATAATCTCACCAAGAAATGTCGGTGTCACGATCTGCGTTTTCTTATTTAACGCAATATACTTGTTCGTCACAAGCTTCGTGATGATGCTGTCACGGGTAGCACTTGTGCCGATTCCGCTGCCCTTGATCTGGCTTCGGAGTTCTTCATCCTCGATCAGCTGTCCGGCATTCTCCATCGCAAGGATCAATGTTCCGGAAGAATACCGTTTCGGTGGTGAAGTCTCACCTTCCTTGATATTAAAGTCCTTGACCGGAATCGCATCTCCCTTTTTCAAAGCTGCAAACGCAGCAAGTTCTTCGTCTGTCAGCTTCTGTTCTTCCTGCTTCTTGTCCGATGGCATTCCCGCAATCAGCAAATACCCCGGTTTTGTCATCCGTTTGAAATTTGCAAAAAAGCTTTCGGTTCCGTCTTCTTTCTCGCCCGCTACGGTACGAATTTTTCTTGTCAGAACCAGACTGACCTTCTCATACTCTGCTGCCGGGAAGAAAATACTCAAAAACCGTCGCGCAATAATATCATACACTTTCCGCTGAATATCATTTAACCCGTTCAGATTTCCAAGTCCCTGTCCGGTCGGAATGATTGCATAGTGGTCCGTGATCTGCTTATCATTTACATATTTGGACTTTGCAACGCCCTTGTACGCCCCCTGCTGCATGATCAGCTGTGCATACTGTGCAAGTGGTTCATATTTCTGCAAACCACCGATATTTTTACCGATTTCTTTTGCAACCGCTGTGGAAAGCACACGGGCATCGGTTCTTGGATATGTTACCAGTTTCCGCTCATAGAGTGTCTGCACGGTATTTAACGTATCTGTCGGACTGATCTTAAACAACCGAGAGCAGTCATTTTGAAGCTCCGCTAAGTTATATAACATCGGCGGTGCTTTTTTCTCTGTTTTTTTCTCTACTTTCTGCACGATCAACTCAATCGGTGCATCCGCAGACAATTCTGTAATCAGTTGCTTGGCACTCTCTTCTTTTTTGAATCCATTTTCTTTATATAAAAGCGGAGATTCCAGATATGCGGATTCCTTCGTAGTCTTCCACTCAGCCTCAAAGCCCTCTGTGTTCGCAAGCACCCGGTAGAACGGTGTCGGCACAAACTGACGGATTTCCCGTTCACGCTTGACGATCATTCCCAGCACACACGTCATGACACGACCTACTGCAATCACACAACGATCCATGCCGAGATAATTCTTCACGGTATAACTGTATTTGAGCGACAGTGCCCGTGAGAAATTAATTCCCATCAGGTAATCCTCCTGTGCCCGCAGATATGCCGCATCACTCAGATTATCATAGGCAGAAAGCTCTTTTGCCTCGCGGATTCCGCGCATAATCTCTTCCTCGGTCTGTGAATCAATCCACACACGCCTCCGGTCTTTTTTACTTTTGTCCACGCCTGCCATCTGCTCCACAAGACGGTAGATATATTCTCCCTCTCGCCCTGAGTCGGTACAGACATAGATACGTCCGACATCCTCGCGATTTAGCAGCTTACTTACCACCTGAAACTGCTTGTTTGACGCACCGATAATCTCATATTTATATTCTTCCGGTACAAACGGAATTGTGTCAAAACTCCATTTTTTCAAAGCAGGATCATAAACTTCCGGATAACTCATCGTAATCAGATGTCCGACACACCATGTCACGATCGTATCCTCATTTTCCAAATATCCGTCCCGCGCACCGGCAGTTGCAGCCCCCTTCATGCCTAGCGCTTTCGCAAACTCACGGGCAACGCTGGGTTTCTCTGCGATGTACAAATTCTTCACTTACATTCCTCTTTCTTTTCTTTGTCAAAGTAATACCCGCGATTGCGATACACATATTGAATGAAGTTGTCATAATACAAAATTCTACGCAGACGCGCTCTCGCTCACTTCCGCACATAGCAGACACTAAACTCCCTATGTCAACCATAGTCGACATAGCTCGTTAAGTGCTGATGTGCTCCAATGGTCTGCTTTAGAATTTGTATTATGTCCAACTTCAATCTACAATTTTCACGCAATCGCGATTCAATATATGAATAGAAACGGGGCGTTTCATTCTGCTTTACTTGATTGCATCCACTAACGCTTCCATCGCCGGGTAATCAGATTCCTTCATCGTAGACATGATCGTAACAGTTGGCTCCACGATTGTGACATCTTTCATCGTAGAAAGAATCGTCTTCATCATGCGGGCGGCACATGGTGCCCAGCTTCCATTCTCCAGAATACCGACTGTTCGCTTCTGGTATGCCTTTGACTGCAGATGATTCAGGAAATCCTGCATACATGGGAATACCCCGCCATCATAGCTTGCTGCACAGAGTACCATGCGGTCATAGCGGAATGCATCCTCAATCACTTCCGCCATATCCTCTCTTGCCAGATCACTGACAACGACCTTCTCTACCCCCTCTGCGCGAAGCATGTCTGCAAGCTTTTTAGCTGCCTTCGCCGTATTGCCATGGATCGATGCATACGCAACAAGTACGCCTTTATTCTCCGGCTCATACTTGCTCCATGTATCGTAGAGTCCAATATAATATCCAAGATTTTCCTTCAATACCGGACCGTGCAACGGACAGATTGTCTCGATATCAAGTCCTGCCGCCTTCTTCAGAAGTGTCTGCACCGGCATACCATATTTACCGACGATATTAAAATAATACCGTCTTGCCTCGCACGCCCAATCCTCATTTTCTGTGAGGGAAAGCGCGCCAAACTTACCAAATCCATCCGCTGAGAAAAGCACTTTCTCGCTCTTCTCATAAGTAACCATAACCTCCGGCCAGTGTACCATCGGTGCCATATAGAACACCAATGTATGGATTCCAAGGGATAACTCTTCGCCCTCTTTGACCGCAATCTTCTCCTGTGCATCCAATCTATCCTCAAAGAACTGTGGCAGCATCGCAATTGCCTTTGCACTCGCAACCAGCTTCACTTCCGGGAAAAGTTCGACCATTCTTCCGATGCTTCCCGCATGATCCGGCTCCAAATGCGAGATAATCAGATACTCCGGCTTCTTTCCGTTCAATGTCTGAAGCAGCTTATCCTCCCAGCCTTCCATTCCTCTGGCATCAACCGTATCCATAACTGCAATCTTCTCATCCAGAATCACATATGAATTGTACGATACACCTTCCGGTACCACATACTGACTCTCAAACAAGTCAATGTCCTTATCATCCACTCCGATATAACGAATTGCATCTGAAATAGTTACCTGCATGTTTTTATCCTCCTGTATTCTTTTATCATTCTTCATTTTTAATTTGTAACTGGCTATGTACTTGTAAATTTTATATACAAAGCCAGTTCCTAAAGTCGGCTGCGTCATGACATATTTCGTATACAAAGCTAGCTCTAAAGTCGGCTGCATCATGACATATTTCG
>ERZ1035006.224-NODE-224-length-47819-cov-11.400553_pt1 | contig 47819 bp, 44 predicted proteins | sample MGYA00520694_ERZ1035006 | MGnify/ENA primary metagenome ERZ1035006 (study PRJEB33766, sample SAMN09781746) | gut metagenome | biome: gut microbiome | host: Homo sapiens | place: Madagascar | study: EMG produced TPA metagenomics assembly of the PRJNA485056 data...
TGAGGGTCCACCCGTTCCCATCCCGAACACGGTAGTTAAGCTCATTCGTGCCGAAGATACTTGGCTGGAAGCGGCCCGGGAAAATAGGTCGACGCCGACATTTCATATTCCTCCATAGCTCAGTCGGTAGAGCACTCGGCTGTTAACCGAGTTGTCGTTGGTTCGAGTCCAACTGGGGGAGCCAAAATAGAGACGTTCTTTTGAACGTCTTTATTTTTTTGCCAATTTAATTTGTTCAAGGAAAGCTTGTACAAACAGCCGAGAGGCTGTTAACTGCATCGTGACCGAGCGCTGCCGGTGGCAGGAGGAGCGAGGGCAGGATGGCGCAGCGGTCGACAGAAAAACGACGCTTCAAGGAAGTTTTTCGTCGGGCACCGCGAGAGACGTTGTCGTTGGTTCGAGTCCAACCGGTGGAGCTAAAAAATTCCGTTCACGATAGTGGGCGGATTTTTTTCTGTTGTAATATCTTTGAATGCTTGATATAATTTTATTGAGGTGACATGAGAATATGAATAAATTAAATCTTTCCGATAAACATATATTCCTTACTGTTCCGAATATAGTATCAGAAAAACTTAATCAAAAGGTTACTTCAATAAAATATGTCGGTGGCGGCAGTTTTGGAAAAGTGTATAAAGTCGTTCTTGGTAATGGCGATATAATCGCTGTAAAAGCCTATTTGTTACAAGAAAATCAACATCAGGAGGCAGAGCAACTTCGTGTTCTTGGTAAACACACTTCTGTAAAGATGCCGAATGTAATTTTTACATATGAAGATGATAAAACAGCGCTTTTGGCTATGACTTTTGTTCCGGGGAAAAATGTTTTGAATCCGCTATTTTTGCTTAAAAGTAAAAGTCAAAAGCAGAAATTTGCTGATGAAGTTATATCAGGTATGTCGGAGTGGCACAGTGTTACAAATAAAAAATTTGGTGGGTTGTCAAATCCTATTTATGACAATTGGTACGATTATTACATCACAGAAAAGCAACAGCCGATTCTTGATGGATTGAAAAAACTAGAGAAAGAGGGGAAATTCCCTTCAAAATCTTTGCAATTGCTTCTGGATGCAACCGAAGCATTTAACAAATTACCCGCGGAAAACACATCTCCAGTACTTATTCATGGTGATATGAACATAATGAATATTATGGCAGACATACATTCATTTAATTTGACTGCATTTATTGACCCGTGCGACAGTATGTGGGCAGACCGTGAGTACGATTTGTTTCAATTGAGAAATATGTGGGGAGATTTGTTTAATTTATACAGCACTTACAAGTCGAAATATCAGCTTTCAAAATATGCAGATTTCAGAGTAGCATATTACGGTGCAATGCACGAGTCATCAATGAGAATGAGAGTAGGACATAGTGGGTCGGTTTTGGAATTACTGTGTAATAAGAGGTTGAGGAAAGAACTTAAAAAGTTAAATTCAATGTGATAAATATATAAACCGAAACTTTTAAGCAAAACTTGGTAACTATAATGAGCAATATTAAAACCTAAAAATTGATTTTGACAGAAAAGACTATAAAGTTTTAGATTATCAGGTGTTCCGCTTGGATAATGTGTTAAGTTTTTGACTGCCTGTTTTGCTTGTTTTACAAAATATTTTTTGGGGGATAAAAATGAACGATTTTGAAATATGCTGTATGAGGAAATAAGGACGGAATTATGATTATATATTTCGACGAGCCCAATGAGGTCTCCGACGAGCTTTTTGAATGGTATGCCGAAAAAGGGGTAACGGATTTCGGCGAAGATGTAGATGTTTATAACGAAAATAAGGAATACATAGGCGAAGAGCCTGCGGGTCGTTATGAGCTGCTGCAGCTTGCCGCTTCATTTGCCGAAAGACTGCACAGAGAGGGCACAAGAAAAAAGCACTTGCGAATGCAGGTGCTTTTTTCAGTTATATTCGCCTGTGGCGAGTGGTATTGCTACGCAGCGGTATTATGCTGCGCACAGTGATATTGCCTGCGGCACTCCGACATATGCTTATCGATACAAGTTTACGGTCATCTTTTTATATATCTAATTCCATAAATCCTACCGTAAACGGTAAATGTTCAAAGTGTTTTGTGCCGGTGTGTACAAAGCCCAATTTACCGTACCATTCTTTCAGCACGGCGTTTTCGTCTACGATTCCTATTTTGAGCTTGTTAACGCCGAGAGTGTTTTTCGAGTAATCGACTGCGAAGCTTACTAGCTCCTTGCCTATTCCCAAATGCCTATACTCGGGTAAAACGGACAAATTATTCAATTCTGCACTATTGCCGTTAACCTCTAATGAAAAATAGCCGACAAGCTCGTTGCGGTACTCATACAAAAACATAGAATTGCCGCACTTTAATTGCTCTTGTAATTTTTTTAAGGGCATAAACGCCGTATAGCTCGGACAGTTTTCTTTTGTCAAACCCATATCAACGGCGACTGTTTGAAAGCTTTTGTGAATTATATTCAAACAGGTATTAAGTTGGCTGTTTTCGGTTACTTTACAAATCATACTCAATCGTCCTTATTTTTTATTATTCAATATACTATAACAATTTTCCGTAAATCCACTTTCTCTATGAATGATTCTATTATAGTCTATAAAAATCGGCAGAGCAAGCGGAAATGTTTTTTCAGAGCCTTAACAACACCTGAAAATTTATAAAAAAATCAAGGTTATCTGTCTTTGATTTCTTGACATATTGTACAAAAAGTTATAAAATATCTAAGATAATGTTTTATAATGCGAAAATATCATTATCTGAAAATTATTTAACGATTTAATAATTTTTAACGACATTTAAGTTTATTGGAAAAATCACAAAAGGAGGTGCAATGCTTTTTGAATACTACGGTTTCAGTTATACTCATTATCGTCGCTGCGGTTGTTTGCGGCGTTTTAGGATTTATTTTCGGCGAGCTTCACAGAAAAAAGGTTGCCGAGGCTGCAATCGGCTCTGCTACCGAAGAAGCTACAAGAATAGTCAATCAGGCAGTTCAGACAGCCGAGAACAAGAAAAGAGAATCCATACTTGAGGCTAAGGATGAAATTCACGCTCTCAGATCGGAGGCGGACAAGGACATTAAGGAACGCCGTGCCGAGGTTCAGAGACAGGAAAGAAGAATAATTCAAAAAGAAGAAACTCTCGATAAAAAGACAGAAAATATCGAGAAAAAGGAAGAGACTCTTAATGCAAAGCTCAAAGATGTTGACGCTAAATTGCAGGAGGTTGAGTCTATAAAGAAAAGTCAGTTTGATATGCTTGAAAAGGTGTCGGGCTATACCAAGGAGCAGGCAAAGGCGGTGCTTTTGCAGAACCTTGACGAAGAGCTTACACACGAAAAAGCAGTCAAAATTATGGACTATGAACAGAGAACGAAGGACGAGGCTGACACGCTCGCAAGGGAGATTATCTCCACGGCAATTCAGCGTTGTGCTGCGGATTGTACTGCCGAGACAACGGTTTCTGTTGTTGCATTGCCCAACGACGAAATGAAGGGCAGAATTATCGGTCGAGAGGGTCGAAATGTCAGAACTCTTGAGACGATTACGGGTGTTGACCTTATCATTGACGATACGCCCGAAGCTATCACGGTTTCAAGCTTTGAGCCTGTTCGCAGAGAAATTGCAAGGCTTACACTTGAAAAGCTCATTGCCGACGGCAGAATACATCCCGCACGCATTGAGGAAATGTATGAAAAGGCTAAACGTGAGGTTGAGCAGACAATTCGTCAGACAGGCGAAAGAGCTGTTATCGACGCAGGCGTAAACGGTATCCATCCCGAGCTTGTAAAGCTTCTCGGTAAGCTTAAATATCGCACAAGCTACGGTCAGAACGTACTCAACCACTCTCTTGAGGTTTCATATATCGCAGGACTTATGGCGGCGGAGCTCGGCGCTGATGTTAAAACGGCAAAGCGTGCAGGTCTTCTCCATGATATAGGTAAGGCGCTTGACCATGAGATGGACGGAACACATATTGAGCTTGGTGTTGAATACGCTAAAAAGTTCAAGGAAAATGAGCAGGTGGTACATGCTATCGCAGCTCATCACGGCGACATTGAAGCGAAAACCGTTGTTGCTTGCCTTGTTCAGGCGGCTGACGCAGTTTCGGCTGCACGTCCCGGCGCAAGAAGAGAGAATGTTCAAAATTACATTAAGCGTCTTGAAAAGCTTGAGGAAATTGCTTGCTCATTTGAAGGCGTTGAAAAGTCTTTCGCAATTCAGGCAGGTCGTGAGGTTCGCATAATGGTTAAGCCTGACGTTGTAAGCGACGACAAGATGGTGCTTATTGCACGTGATGTAGTTAAGAAAATCGAAGAAGAGCTTGAATACCCCGGACAGATCAAGGTCAATATCGTTCGTGAAAATCGCATTGTCGATTACGCAAAATAAAAAATCGGCGGCCCTGACTGTGCAGTCAGGGCTTTTTCCGATAAATGACAGATATAGAAATCGGTGAATTATGAATAAAACCGTAAGGGTGCTTGCGGTCGGCGACGTTGTTTCGGCTGTGGGCTGTGAAAAATTGAGGGAACTTTTACCCTCGCTTAAAAAGGAAAAAAATATAGATGTTTGTATTGTAAACGGCGAAAATGCCGCAGTCGGAAACGGAATGACCGCTTTTTCGTGCGAGCATATTTTTGCAAGCGGTGCAGACGTCATTACAGGCGGAAATCATACGTTCAAGCGGCGTGAATTTTATGAAACGCTTGAAAATTCGTATTCGATAATACGCCCTATAAATTATTCTGAAGATTGCCCCGGCAGAGGATATACGATTGTTGACAAAGGCTTTGTCAGAATAGGCGTTGTAAATGTTCTCGGTACGGTCTATATGGAAAACCTCAAAAATCCTTTTGACTGTATGGACGAGGCAATAAAAAAGCTTAGTGATGAGGTCAACATAATTATTGTAGACTTGCACGCAGAGGCAACGGCGGAAAAAAAGGCACTCGGATTTTACCTTGACGGAAAGGTTTCGGCGGTGTACGGCACACACACTCACGTTCAGACGGCAGACGAACAGATTTTGCCAAACGGAACAGGCTATATAACCGATGTCGGAATGACAGGTCCGTCACTTTCGGTAATAGGCGTTAAGCCCGAGCTTGCGATTGAAAAAATGCGTACAAATATGCCCGTAAGATTTGAAAATCCTAACGATAACGCTCTTTTGCAGGGTATAATATTTGAAATAGACCGTTCAAGTGGAAAAACCGTTTCGGTTGAGCGAATAAGTATATAAAAAGGAGGCGGCTGCCGTGAAAAAGAGAATAATTGCGTTTTGCTGTGCATTGACGGCGGTTGCAATCCTGCTTTGCTCTTGCACGAACACTCCGACAACTCCCGAGGAAGAAACAAACACAAATACGGGAACGGGAAACACGCAGGCGGCGGAGATTATTTTGCCGTATGCAACGAGCGACTCGCTAAATCCGTATTTCGCAACGGGCAACGAAAATATTGCGTTGGCTTCGCTTTACTGTCAACCGCTTTATACGGTAAAATCGGATTATTCGGCTGAGGCGGTGCTTGCGGACAGTATCACAACAGACGGCACAAAGGTCAGCATTACGCTTAAAAATGCGGTGTTCAGCGACGGAGCAGCCGTTACGGCGAAGGACGTTGTCTACTCTTTCAATAAGGCTAAAGCGTCCGTTGCATTTTCACAAAGGCTTTCAAATATCAATTCGGTTAACGCTTCAGGCTCAACGGTCATATTTACGCTTGCAGCTCCCGACTCGCTTTGCCAAAACATTTTGACCTTCCCGATAGTCAAGCAGGGAACAGCCGAAAGCTCGGACACTGTTCCGACGGGCTCGGGACATTTCGTCTTTGAAAACGGCACAACGCTCACAATAAATCCGAAAAGTGAGACTGCAAGTAAAATCTCTAAGATAACGCTTCACGATATAAAGAAGCTTGAATATATCACGAATGCGGTTGAAATAGGAAATATAAATTATCTGTTTGAGGATTTTTCAAGCGGAAATTACAAGAGGATTGTAGCACAGAACAGGGCGGTTACGCTCAACAATTTCGTGTTCCTCGGAATAAATCCGACGGGTGCGCTCTCGTCCTCGGCGATACGCACGGCACTTTACTATGCAATCGACAAAGAGGATATAAGTCAGGGCGCATATCAGGGCTATGCGAAGTCGGCAGTTACTGTGTTTAATCCTGATTTTAATATGCTCGCTTCACAGGAGCTTCCCTCGGCGAAGGGCGATGTTACAAAAAGTGATTCCATTCTTTCAAAAATGGGGTATAATTATTATACGAAAAACGGAGTTAAAACCGATCAGACCAATGTGCTTTCGTTTTCGATACTTGTAAATTCGGAAAACAGCTTCAGAGTTTCGGCGGCACAGAAAATTGCACGTCAGCTCGGGGAGCGTGGCTTTTCGGTTACGGTTGACGCTGTCAGCGGCGACGTTTACAGGCAGAGAGTTTTAAGCAGAAATTACGAAGCGTATATCGGAGAGGTAAAGCTTTGTGAGAATTTCGACTTATCCTCGCTTTTCGACGGCAGGTCGGGAATGGCTGTTGATGCAAACGGAGCTTTTGTCACCGCCTACAATTCCTTTAAGAACGGTCAGGCGGATGTTAAAGCCGTGAATGATGCATTCTTAAATGAAATGCCGTTTGTTCCGCTTTGTTACAGGATGGGAATGGCGGCTTATTCAAAGGGTCTTACGCCGGACTTTACATATGCGCCGTTTGATATTTACGGCAATATGGAAAATTGGGAAAAATCGGCGGAATAAATACAGTCAGACAGATTTATCACTTCGTTGTGGCTGAAACGGAGTGAGACAGGGTTTATTATACAGCCGGAAAGGTTCAGTGAATATGATTAAATTTGAAAATCATCTCGGAACAACAGAATTGCATGAGCAGTATTTTGCAGACCTCATCGGCCATACGGTAACCTCATGCTTTGGCGTTGCAGGAATGGCAAACAGCGGAGCTACGCAAAATCTCCGCCAGCTTATTTTTAGGCACAACAATTATATCGATAAAGGTGTATCGGTTCGTGCCGAGGCTGATGAGCTTGTCATTGACTTGCATATTATTGTTACTTACGGAGTCAATATACAGGCGATTGTCGATTCGATTAAAAATAAAGTCAGATACACCGTTGAAAAATCGACAGGTCGTACGGTTAAGAGAATTACCGTCTATGTTGACGGAATGAAGGAATAATAGGAGTAGTATATAAATGCTTAACGGTATCATTTTCAAGCAGGCGCTGATTTCGGGCGCAAACAATATAGTAAATCACAGGCAAGAGGTTGACGCTCTTAATGTTTTCCCCGTTCCCGACGGCGATACGGGTACGAATATGTCAATGACTATTTCGGCGGCGGCAAGAGAGCTTCAGGTTTGTGAGCAGACGGATATAGCGAGTGTTTCCGCAAAGGCTGCGGCGGCATTGCTCAGAGGCGCAAGAGGTAACTCGGGCGTTATACTTTCTCTTATATTCAGAGGAATTTCAAACGGCTTTAAGGGTATGGACTCGGCAGACGGCAGGGCACTTGCAAAAGCTCTTGAGCTCGGCAAGGAGTCGGCTTACAAGGCGGTTATGAAGCCTACCGAGGGAACAATTCTCACGGTTATCAGAATGGCGGCGGAGGCTGTCAAAAACACGCAGGAAACGGATTGCAAAATAGTTCTTAAAACGGCTTACGAAGCGGCAAAGGACGCACTTTTGAAAACACCCGAAATGCTTCCCGTGCTCAAGCAGGCAGGCGTTGTGGATGCAGGCGGACAGGGCTTTATTTTTATTCTTGAGGGAATGCTGAGCGTTATCGAGGACGGCAAGACAGTTGAGCCTATTGAAACGCTTGATAAAAAGGATAACGCAAAATCGGACAAAAGCGTTGTTGCGGCGGCTTCGGGCGATATTAAATTCGGTTATTGCAGCGAGTTTTTAATTAACAAAGAAAAGGATGCACAGTCGAATGCGGCGGCTCTCAAAGCATATCTTGAGTCTATCGGCGATTGTGTTGTTGTCGTTGAGGACGACGATATTATCAAGGTGCACGTTCACTCGAACGAGCCGGGCAATGTAATTCAGGCGGCTCTTAAATGCGGTCCGCTTACAAACATAAAAATCGATAATATGCGTTTCCAGCACAGGAACGCAGACCGTGGCACGGAAAACGCAAAGGAGGAAATTAAGCCCTCCGAGCAGGCACAAGCACCTGTTGAGCCGACAAAGGATTACGGCTTCGTTTCGGTTGCTGCGGGCGACGGCTTTATTGAGCTGTTCAAGGAGCTTGGCGCAGACAATATAGTTTCGGGCGGTCAGACAATGAACCCGAGCACCGACGATATTTTGTCGGCTATTGAGGCAACACCGGCAAGACACGTCTTTGTGCTTCCCAATAATAAAAATATTATTATGGCGGCGGAACAGACTGTAAACCTTGCGGACAGGGAGGTTTCCGTTCTTCAGACAAAGACTCTCACACAGGGAGTCAGCGCAATGCTCAATTTCTCGGAAACAGAGGACGTTGAGGATAATCTTTTGAATATGATGAAGGCTGCCGAGGCAGTTCACACGGCACAGGTTACATTTGCCGCAAGGGACAGCGAGGCGTTCGGTCAGAAGATTAAAAAGGGTCAAATTCTCGGTATGGAGGACGGCAAAATCACTCTTGTTGAGGATGATATTGTAAACGCCGCATACCGTACCGCAAGACGTTTGGCTAAAAAATACAATGCGTCGTTCATTACCGTTTATTATGGCGAGGAAACAGACGAAGCGACGGCAAAGCGTTTGAGCGAAAGACTTTCGGAGAGATTTCCGAATATAGAAATAAATGTAATTCCGGGCGGACAACCCGTGTATTATTTCATTATATCGGTAGAGTGATAGTATGAATTTTTCAACCGACATCAAATACTTAAAGGGCGTCGGCAGCGCAAGGGCGGAGGCTTTTCAACGGCTTTCCGTCGGCACTGTCGGTGCTCTTTTGCGCTTTTATCCGAGAGCCTATGAGGATTGGAGCACTGTTTATCCCATCAGAGAAGCTCCGTTTGATACGAATATTTGCGTAAAGGGCATTGTGTGCGATACGCCGTCGAAAATTCGTATTCCCGGCGGAACAACGCTTTATAAAACGAGCGTTACCGACGGTCAGGGGCTTATAAATCTGACTTTTTTTAATAACAAATACATACCGAATATGCTTAAAAGCGGCGAGGAATACTATTTCTTCGGTAAGATAACGCAGTCTAAATTCGGCGGCAGGGAAATGGCGTCTCCCGTATTTTCAAATGCGAGTGGGGAGGCGGGTATAAAGCCTGTTTATCCGCAGACGGCAGGGCTTAATTCAAAGCTTATTGCGAAATGCGTGAAAAATGCCCTTGATTCAATCGAGGAAATTCCCGAGAGCCTGCCGAGCGATATAATTGCCGAAAATTCCCTTTGCTCACTTGATTTTGCGATACGCAACATTCATTTCCCCGAAAGCTATGAAGCGTTGGACAAGGCAAGAAACAGGCTTATTTTTGAAGAGCTGTTCATTTTACAGCTCGGTCTTTTATCGCTTAAAAGCAAAACGCAAACGCTCAAAACAGAGTGTGTTGTAAAGAAAGATTTTTCGGAGGAATTCTTTTCGCATTTGCCGTTTTCTCCGACCTCGGCGCAGGTAAAGGCTGTCGGGGAAGCAATCGGCGATATGAAATCGGGAGAGCCTATGAACAGGCTTTTGCAGGGAGACGTCGGCTCGGGGAAAACGGCGGTTGCGGCGGCGCTTATTTATACTTGCGTAAAAAACGGCTGGCAATGTGCTATGATGGCACCTACGGAGGTGCTTGCAGAGCAGCATTTGAGAACTTTTGAAAAGTTTTTCAAGGATACGGATATAACCGTTGATATTATCACGGGAAGTATGAAAAAATCCGAAAAAAATCTTGCAAAGCAAAGGCTTGCAAGCGGAGAAACGAAGCTTATTATCGGCACTCACGCCTTAATTCAAGAGGACGTTGAGTTTAACAGGCTCGGTCTTGTAATAACCGACGAGCAGCACCGCTTCGGCGTGGCACAGCGTTCCTCTTTTGCCGCAAAGGGCGACAATCCGCATATTTTCGTTATGTCGGCAACCCCGATACCGAGAACGCTTGCTATGATTATGTACGGCGATTTGAATGTTTCGGTGCTTGATGAATTGCCGCCCGGACGAAAAGACGTCGAGACCTTTTGCGTTAATACAAGTTATCACGAAAGAATATATAAGTATATTAAAAAGCACCTTGACGCAGGACTGCAGGGCTATATTGTCTGTCCGCTTGTCGAGGAGGGCGAAATTGATAACGACCTGATAAGTGCTGAAAAATACTATAAAAAACTGTCGTCGAGCGAGTTTGCAAATTACAAATTGGGCTTGCTTCACGGAAAAATGAAGCCTCGTGAAAAGGATGAGGTTATGCGTAAATTTTCCTCGGGCGAAATTCAGCTGCTTATAGCGACAGTTGTAATTGAGGTCGGAGTTGACGTGCCGAATGCGGCGATTATGGTCATTGAAAACGCCGAACGCTTCGGACTTTCTCAGCTTCATCAGCTGAGGGGAAGAATAGGCAGAGGCAGCGAAAAATCAACCTGCGTTCTTGTTTCCGACGCTAAAGGCGACGAGGCAAAGCAGCGTTTTGACACAATGTGCTCGACCTCGGACGGCTTTAAGATTGCAAATGTTGACCTCGAAATGAGAGGCCCGGGCGATTTCTTCGGAAAAAGACAGCACGGCTTGCCGAAATTGAGGCTTGCGGATGTTATGACGGATACGCATTTGCTTATGGCGGCACAAAACTGCGCTCAAAATGTAATTGCAAGGGACAAGGATCTGTCGAGCGAGGAAAACAGAAGGCTGCGCAGGCAGGTCGATACATTATTCAAGGATAGCTACGGCTCGTAAGCCTTTGCTTGAAATGGCGGTAAAAATGTGATATAATATTCGTTATCGTAAGTTTAGGGATAATAATTGAATTGATTTTCACGGAGATATTATGTTTGATTTAATTTATAAAAAACTATATATTCTCGGCTTGTTTACCGCAAGGTATGTGACAAGGTTTTTCAAATGGCTCGGCAAGCTTGTTATGAAGCCCGTCAAGGCTTTGTCTGCGGTGTTGTTTGCAGCCTTCGTCGTTGTCGATAAGCTTGTGCTAAGCTCGGCAAGGCATATAAATTCCGAAATTAAGGAGCTTTTCGGCGACATTAAGCGTGTTTTCGGAAAGCTTGTTTCCCTGTTTAAGCAGGACAGGAATGAGGCGGCAGCCACTTTTAAGTCCTATGTAAAAAAGGCTTTTCAGCGTCACGGAATAGTGTTCTCGTTTTTCACGAACATTGTTACACCCGTTGCGGCGCTTGTTATTTTAATTGTAACGATACGCTATTGGAGCAGTATGAATTTGGCTCTTAAAATAACCTATAACAACGCCGATATAGGCTATGTCAGCTCGGAATCGGTTTACCTTGACGCAGAGGATAAGGCTACGGAAAGGCTTAAAACCGCTATTGCGGCAAATGACGGCGAGTCTCTCATAAAGAGCGCACAGTATAAGATTGTGCCCGTTAAGCTCAATAATATGAAGGATTCCGAGGCTATTTGCGATAAGATTATCGAGTATTCCAACAAGAATATTACAAACGCTTGCGGAATTTATATTGACGGAGAGTTTTTGTGCGCAGTTAAAAATGAGACGGACGCTACGACGGTTTTCGACAATATTCTTACAAGCTATGATGCAGGCGACAGCAATGCAATCGTAAGCTTCGTTGAGAACATTGAATATGTTCAGGGACTTTATCCCGACGACGATAACACCGTTTGGGGTGCGGATCGCTTGAGCGAAAAGCTTAATTCAAAGAAAAGCGAAGCGGTTTATTATACTGTCGCTTCCGGCGATACGGTTTCGGGAATTGCGCAGAAATACGGTATTTCGACCGCAAAGCTGTTTGAGTTAAATCCCGGCTTGAATGAAAAAATTCATGTGGGCGACCGTGTTCTTATTTCAAGCGAGGTAAATTTTGTACGAGTTCAGGTTACAAAGACCGAGGTCAGAACAGTTTCTATTCCTTATAACACCGTTAAGGTCGAAAACTCAAGTATGTATAAGGGAACGAGCAAGACGGTTACAAAGGGTCAAAACGGCGAGCAGCAGATAACAGAGCTTGTAACGTATATCGACGGCGTAAGAGTTTCGTCGAAGGAGGTTTCGAGAGTTACCACTAAGGAAGCTGTTGACGAGAAGATACAGGTCGGCTCAAAGACGTATTCCTCGGGTTACGGCAGCATCAAGAATTACGGAACAGTTCAGTCCTACGGCGGCAAGTTCGTATGGCCCGCAATCGGTGCTTACAGCGTATCCTCGGGCTTCGGCTACAGGCACGGCAGGCTTCACGGCGGTATTGACATCGTTAAGCCCGGCGGAAACAGTACAGGCTGTCCGGTTGTTGCGGCAGCTTCGGGTACGGTCGTTTCGGCAGGCTATCATCCGAGCTGGGGCTATAATGTTCTCATCAACCACGGCAACGGCTTGCAGACGAGATATGCGCATATGATAAGGGGCTCGCTGAAGGTTTCGGCAGGTCAGCATGTTTCGGCAGGTCAACAGCTCGGAAATATCGGCTCTACGGGTAACGTTACAGGTCCTCATCTTCACTTTGAGGTCTATGTCAACGGAACAAGAGTAAACCCGAGCGGATATTTGGGCAGATAAAATACAACGGACAGAGGCAAGGGCTGAGCGTTAATAAGGCAGCTTCGTAGCTATAAAATTTCTTTTATGCCGAAAAAGCATAACGGATTTTTATGTAAGAAACCAATTCTTCCTTATGAACACTCAGCCACAGGTTTCTGTCCGTTTTTTTGAGATAGGAGAAATATATGTCCCTTGTAAAAAATCAAGAAATAGAGCTGCAAATCGAGTCGTTTTCCTCTGAGGGCAGCGGTGTCGGACACTACGACAAAATGGCGGTGTTCGTAAGCGGCGCAGTTGTAGGAGATAAGGCTTTGGTGCATATAATCAAGGCTAAAAAGACCTATGCGATAGGCAAGGCCGTTAAAATATTAAAGCCGTCTAAGGATAGAACGGACTCCGATTGCGAGGCTTCTGATTCGTGCGGCGGCTGTGCGTTCAGGCATATAAAATACGGTGCAGAGCTTGAAATGAAACGCCAAAAGGTAGAAAATGCTTTTTTACGTCTCGGCGGAAATGACAAGAAAATAGACGAAATGATAGGCGCAGAGTCAATTACAGGCTATCGCAACAAGGCTGAATATCCCGTCGGCTTTGACGGCAGGCTTAAAATCGGTTTTTATGCTTCTCATACGCACCGAATTATAGATTGTCCCCGTTGCGCCTTGCAGCCCGAGGTGTTTTCGGAGATAGTTAAGATAATAAGAAAATGGATTGTCGAATACGGAATTTCCGTTTATAATCCCGAAACGGGAAAAGGCATAATCAGGCATATTTACATAAGACAGGGTGCGGTATCAAAGGAAATTATGGTGTGCCTTGTCGTAAATTCCGATTTCTTGCCGAAAAAGGATAAGCTTCTTGAACGCCTGCTCGTTATAAGCGATATAAAAAGCGTTGTAATAAATATAAACAAGGATAAAACAAATGTTATACTCGGCAGAGCCTGTAAAACGCTTTGGGGCGACGATTATATTTATGATGAATTGTGCGGCGTTAAAATCAGACTTTCTCCGCTTTCGTTCTATCAGGTAAATCACGCACAGGCGCAAAGGCTTTATGAAAGGGCGAGGGAATATGCTTCGCTGACAGGCGAGGAAACGCTTTTGGATATGTACTGCGGTGCGGGAACTATCGGACTTTCAATGGCTGACGGCTGCAAAGATGTAATCGGAGTAGAGATAATCAGGCAGGCTGTTGCAGATGCAAGGGTCAACGCTGAAATTAACGGTATAAAGAACGCAGAATTTTACTGTGCCGACGCTGCCGAAGCGGCGAAGATGCTAGAGGAAAAGGGAATCAAGCCCGACGTTATTGTGCTTGACCCACCGAGAAAGGGCTGTGAGGCTTCGCTTGTGGAAACGGTTTGCAATATGTCGCCCGACAGAGTGGTCTATGTCTCCTGCGACCCTGCGACGCTTGCAAGGGACTGCAAATTGTTTGAAGAATTAGGCTATAAGGTCGAAAAATTAACAGCCGTCGATCTCTTCCCGAGAACAGTGCATGTGGAGTGTGTCGCAAAACTTGTGAAATCATAGACAATTTGCATGGAAGTTGCTAAACTAAGACTATTGTGATATAATTAAACTGTAATATCAAAGTTTTACCTTTATAAAATGTCAGACTGTCATAAGGCAGTACTTTTTACTAGGAGGAAAACAATGATTGATTTTGACAAAAGCGAAAACTGGAGCAGTTGGGAAGATTGGTTAGAAGTCAAAAGAGCTTATTATGGTTCTAAGACCGGATTACAGGTTTACGGTGGGATTATCAATTTTGACCCGAACAAACAAAAAGATTTAGTAGGTGGAGAGAAAATAACGTATGATGAGTATCTTGACCTACAGATGGAGGTATGCGAAAGCAAAGACGAAGTGCGTTGGGATTTTGCAAGGTGTTATTACCATACCCCGATAGAATTTAAGGGACAAATAGATCGCATTACGAAAAAAGCGGTTTGCTTTAAGCGAATTTACGTTTCCGGTATGTACCCTGATGGTACTTGCTTCGACGGTAAAGAAAATCACGTTTGGATTGATAAACACGGGCTTGAACAATATGAAGTCGGAGATTGTTTATCATTCTTTGCTGAGCCGTACTGTTACATTAAAACAGGAAGAGGAAAGCAGATCGATTTTGGTCTTCGCAATCTGAAAAACATAAAGAAAATTAAGAAGTATGCGCTTCCGTCTGACGATGAATTGATGTTGCAGTCAATCAACGCTATTATTTGTGAGGCTTGTTTTTACAATGAACAGTGTTTTGGAGTGTGCGTAAGAACCCCAAAAGAACTTGAAGCATTGCGGAACAACATGTTCGAATCGGCAAAAGATTCCAAGTCAAAAAAGGAGAAATAGAGTAATGGGAAATTTTTTTGATTATGACAATGGAGATATGGCATTCGCAATTTCTGACAATATGGCTATGAGCACGGACGGAGATTTGCTAATGCGCTTGTCTGATGATATGGCGTTGGATATGGATTCGGGAGAGATTCATATGACATCTTCTTGGTTGAGTGAGGATGAAAATTAGCGGTCAAGGTATTCTTAAAAAATGATATAAGATATCGATAAAATTTTTATACAATAGGCTCTTTATTATTGAATTTTTTCAATAATAAAGAGTTTTTATGCATTTAAGTTTTATTGTATATTTTTAATTTCGGCTTGAATTTTATTGCGCAGTTTTTGTTTCGCAAAACTTGTGAAATCATAGACAAATTGCATAATTTGGTAAAATAATATAATTTTTTTACCTAATTTCCCGAAAAATACGCAACAATATGTAATTGCTATTGAAATTTCTCAAAAAATGCTGTATAATGAACAAATTGTTCTATGAAAAAGTGATGGTTTAATGAAATTTTGTTGAAAAACGTCATTTTTCAAAACAAAAGTATTCAGTGGCATTTGAGAGGGGAAAACATGTCAAAAATCGTAAATGAGGCAAAAATCAAGAATAAGATTATCGTAAAAGTGCGTGAACAGCTTGAGCACCGTGCTTTTTGGTTATATCTTTTGACTGATGAGGCCGAAAAGCGTGGACTTGACGCAGAAGAGTTTGCTTCGGCAGCTATTACAAGATGCGGATTGTCGCAGGGCTCTGACCTTGTAAAAGCAGGCGGAACAAAGAGCTTGAAGGGCTTGAAGAAAACATTGTTCACAAAGGCGGCAAGATGGGTATTTGAGATGGATCTCGTGGAGAGCACAGACGATACCTTGTATCTTGATTTCCATTACTGTCCGTTGGTTAAGGCTTGGCAGAAGGCAGGCTGCTCTGATGAGCAAATCGCAAAATTGTGCGATATTGCTATGTGCGGCGACCACGGAATAGGCAGCTGCTTTGACGCAAGACTTGATTTGCCCAAATGCATTGCAAAGGGCGATGATGTTTGCGCATTAAGATATATTAAAGAGGATAAAAGGTCTTAAAAATGAAAAAGGTTAATACAGAATTACTTGTAAGATTGTGCCTTCCGCAGTTTGCAGTAGGTCTTTTTACAACCATGCTCAACAACTATCTTATCTATTTTTATCAGCCGTCAAAGGCGTCGGGAATTCCTAATTTAATTCCGCAGGGCAGAATTGTATTGGGCGTTCTTACGATTATCGGCTTGATTAAAGCTGTCGGACACATTATCGACGCTGTTACAGACCCGTTGATTGCATCGAAATCCGACAAGAGCAAGAACAAGAACGGCAGAAGAATTCCGCTTATGCAGAAGGCGGCAATTCCGTTTGGCTTGAGTGCCTTGCTTATGTTTGTTGTTCCGCTTAACACAGTCAGCGGTTGGAACGCCGTTTGGATTGCAATATTTATGTGGGGATATTATTTCTTCTTCACATTGTATATGATTCCTCATACTGCGCTTATTCCCGAGCTTGTTCAGGACGGCAAGATGAGAGTCAACGCATACACAATCAGCTCATTGTTCTTCGTAACGGGCAGCGCTCTCGGTTATGTTACTCCGTTGATTGTAAACGGCTTCAAATCGGCAGGCGTGCAAACACTCTCCGCTTGGAGAGCGACTTTCGGAATTTACACCGTAATCGGTATTGTTTTGCTTTTGATACCTGCATTTACAATCAAGGAAAAGGACTATGTTCATTCGGTAATTCCGAACGTTACCTTGAAAGAGTCGCTTCAGCACGCTTTCTCGAACAAGCACTTTAAGATTGTAACCTTAGGTCAGCTTTTGGAGAATACCGGTATGGCGTTCTTCCAGGCTTGCATTATGTACTATGTTACCGAACTTATGGGACTTCCCGAGGAAAATTCGGTTTTGATTCTTGCAATTTCAATCGCAGGCTCATTGCTTATGTATCCGTTTGTAAACAAGTTTGCGAAGAAGAAAGGCAAAAAGCTCCCGATTATCTTGGGTTGTATAGTGTTCTCAATCGCAGAGGTTGTTATCTGCTTCAGCGATATGCTCACGGGCAACAAGCTCATATTGGCTTGCATTTTCGCATTGTTCGTATCGTTCCCGTTCGCTGTACTCAACGTGCTTCCGAACGCTATGATGGCTGATATTATTCAGTACGATACCGTTACCTCGGGCGTAAACCAAGAGGGTATCTTCGGTGCGGCAAAGAGCTTTATCGTTAAAATGGGCAACTCACTCGCTATAATGATTGTACCGTCACTTGTTGTTATCGGTGCGGCGGCAGGCGAGAATGTCGGCAAGCTCGGACTTAAGCTTACAGCGGTTGCAGGCGGAGTTTTCTGCTTGCTTGCTATCATTGTGCTTACTTTCTATAAAGAGAAAGAGGTTCTTGATACAATTAAGGCGGCAGGCGGCAAAAAGGAGAATATAAGTGAATAATAATAAAAATCTTTCCGTTGAGGAAAGAGATATGTATTACGGCAAACGTCTTGCCGAAATGATAAGGTGCAAAACTATATCAAAAAAAGACAGCTTTGAGCCCGAGGAGTTTATGAAGCTTCGTGAGGTTATCAAAGAGTTATTCCCGTTGATGTCGGAAAAAGCAGAGCTTACCATACTCGGCGACGATGCGTATTTGTACAAGCTCAAGGGTAAGAACGAAAACGCAAATGTTATGGTTATGTCGCACCATGACGTTGTTGACGCAACAGGCGATTGGCAGGAAGAGCCCTTCGGCGGAGTAATCAAGGACGGCAAGCTTTGGGGCAGAGGAACGGTTGACACAAAAACACCTTTATTTGCTGAATTTACGGCGATAGAGGAGCTTTTGGAGGAGGGCTTTGAGTTTCCCGTAAACGTTTATCTATTCTCGGCTCACAATGAGGAAATAGGCGGCGACGGTGCTGTTTTGGCACTTGAATATTTCAATAAGAATAACATAACCTTTGATTGGATAATCGACGAGGGCGGTGCGGTAATCGATCCGCCTATGGCAGGTATCAGCAAAAAATGCGCTATGATGGCTGTTCACGAAAAGGGAAGATGCACGGCTGACCTTGTTGCAAAGAATTTGCAGGGTCACGCAGGACTTGCAGGCAACCACAAAACTCCCGTTATGAGAATGGCGGCGTTCATCACAGAGGTTGATGAGGAAAAGCCGTTTATCCGCAGACTTCATCCCGAGGTTCGTGGTATGTTCCAATCACTTGCACCGCATATGCAGTTTCCGATGAAGTTTATTTTCAAGAATTTGTGGCTTTTCTCGGGTCTTTTGGTAAAGCTTATGCCTAAGCTCAACGCTGCGGCAGGCGAAATGCTCGGAACGGGCTGTACCTTTAAGAATCTTTCAACCGCTGCCGACGGCACTTGCACAGCCGAAGCCTTTTTGAGATGCATTAATGACAAGGACTTTGAAAAGGACTTGGACGCATTGAGGGAAATGGCGGAAAAGCACGGCGTTGAATTTACCGTTCGTGAGTCCGACAACGAGTATTACAGACCTGCTTCGCTTGACAGCGACGGCTACAAGTACATAAAGAAAACTGTTGAAAAAATATTTGATTATGCGGCTGCTGCGCCCTTTATTCTTCCGGCAGGAACGGACGCAAGAAGATTTGCAGACCTTTCCGACGCAGTTATCAGATTTGCGCCTATCGATATTGATTCACAGCAGTACGGCTCTGTACACGGCGAGAATGAAAACATAAGCATTGATAAAATTCATCTTGCTGTTGATTTCTATAAGGAATTGCTTGAAAATTATCAAGGTGCTTGACAGAATTTCTGCTTAATAAAACAAAAACATCGGTATTCAATTTGAATACCGATATTTTTTATTTCTTGTTTTTATTTTTTAAGCATTGTTTTTACTGCGAAATAGCCGAGAACGATAACGCCGAGGACTATTCTGTACCAGCCGAACACCTTGAAATCGTGCTTTTTGATGTATGCCATAAGGTACTTTATTACAAACCATGAAACAGTGAATGCGACTATCATTCCGAGCCCGAGATACACAACCTCGGCTACAGTGTAGTTAAGTCCGTATTTCACAAGCTTTAACGCACTTGCGCCCATCATTACGGGGACTGCGAGGAAGAAGGTGTATTCTGCGGCAACTGTCCTTGAAACGCCGATGAGCAATGCGCCGACTATTGTCGCACCCGAACGGGATGTACCGGGGAAAATTGCGGCGATAAGCTGGAAAAGACCGATTATAAACGCTGTTTTATAGTCGATTGCCGAAATTGAATTGATTTTAGGCGTTATGGACTTGTTTCTGTTTTCGACAATTATAAATGCGATACCGAATACTATCAGGGCTATGGCAACAACGACGTAGTTATAAAGATGCGCCGTGAAAAAGTCATCAAACGGTACGCCGATTATTGCTGCCGGCAGGCACGAAACAATGACGTGAAACCACATATTAAAAATGGATTTTTTAATGACGATTTTGTGCTCTTTGTAGCCGAAAGGCCAAAGCTTATTCCAAAACTGTGCTATGACTGCAATGATGGCGCCGAATTGAATTACAACGAAAAACATATCCTTGAATTCGGGGGTAACATCCAACTTTATGAACTCGTCAATGAGTATCATATGACCCGTACTGCTGATAGGCAGCCATTCGGTAATTCCCTCGACGATACCGAGAACGATTACCTTAATAATTTCAATAAATTTTATCATTTGTATCCTCCGATACTTTATTTTTAAGAGCAACAATATTATAGTCGCTATTTCTGTATTTGTACAGATAAAATATTAACTTTTCGTTCACTTGCATTTTAATATATCAGATAGTATAATAACTATCGGAGATATTACCGAAAGGATGATATAAATGGCTGAGAAAACCAAACGCACACAGGAAGAAAAAAATGAGATAAAAAAATCAATTCGCACGGGCTTGCTTGCGGCGGTAGCGTTGGCGGCGGTTGTCTGCGTTATTGTGTTCTATTTCAAAACGGTTGCGTCGAGAAATGAACCGTCGATTATCAAAGAGGATGTTAAGGATTTGAAAAGCATAACGCTTTCCGAAAAATCGCTTGCTATGCCTTATGTTACAACTGGTATCGACAAAATCGTTTATACCGCAGACTCGGCAGGCGGAATTGTTTTTTACGAATTCAACGGAACGGAGTACGCTCAAATCGAGGAAACGGGCACAATGGATGTCAGCGTTCCGTTAAGCGGTCAGCAAATTCCCGTAAAGGTGCATTATATCGAGCGAGACGGCAAATTCGCAGGCTTCGGCGTGTTTACATCTGCAAGCTCTGAGGATGTTTATATCTATGATTTTATGCTTGTTAAAATTACAAATCTTCCGGCAGGCTACGAAAAAGATGGAAAACTGCTTATGCTTGCAAATACCGATATTAAAAATGTGTATTCGATAAATCCCGTTTGGGAGGAAGCTTATTATATTTCGAGAGACGGCTCGTCTGTTTCAAGATTTTTCATTGAAAACAACCGTACGCTTGATATAAACGGCGCTATGCGTTCGGATTTCAGTAGGGTAACGGATAAAGAGCTTTCAAGTGCTACGGGAAATATCCCGTTTTTCTCGGCAAGGTCTTACGATACGCTCGGGGCGGCAACGGATATTTACGTAAAAACTCCGAAGGGCGAGAGCGAGGCTGTAAAGGGCGTACTTGATACATATGCAAAGCCTACCGAGGACGGCGGATTTATATTCGTTAGGGCAACGAACGGCGGATTTGAGTTTGTGAAATATCTCAACGGCACGCAGACTACTGTTTCGGAATTTTTCGCACAGTACGGCGAGGAATATATCAGAAGCGGAGATTACATTCTCTGCAAGGAGGACGGAAGAATTTACACTACCTATGACGACAGCGTTATTGAGCTTCCCGATTTCAAAATGAATCCGTCACAGTTTGCAATAACCTCCGACGGCAAGTATGTTGTCCTTGCGGGTACTGTTACAAATGCAACGGACTATCAGATTTATATTTACAATACACAGACGAAAAAGGCAAAAACCTTTGCGGATTCGGATTTTTCGGTGCATTACAATCTGTTCTGCCCGACAAACGAGACGGTTTGCTTCTATACGCAGAGCGCAGACGGATATGACGAAAAGATTATAAATCTTTCAAAGATTTCTTGAGGTGAAAGATGAAAAATAGGTTTGATGCGGTGCTTTTTGATTTTGACGGAACGCTTGTCGATTCCTCCGAGGGTATATTTAACAGCTTGATATATGCCTTTGAGCAGGACGGCAGGGAAGCGCCCGACAGAGATATTCTTAGAAAATTTATCGGTCCTCCGTTATACGAGAGCTTTAAGACGCTTTTCGGCTACGACGGCGACGAGATAGATTTTATGATTAAAAAGTACCGTGAGAGATACAGCGAAAAGGGCTATCTTGAGGCGAGCTTTTATGACGGTATTCCCGAGCTTCTGAAGGAGCTTCACGAAAAGGGAATAAAGATAGCCACAGCTTCCTCAAAGCCCACGGTGTTTATAAAGAAAATGCTTGAGGTAAACGGACTTTCGGAGTTCGTTGACTATGTCGGCGGAACGCTTTTTGACAACAAGGAGTCGGGAAAGACGGCTATTATCAACAATGCCTTGCAGGAGCTCGGCTGCACCGATAAAGCAAGAGCGTTGATGGTAGGCGACAGAAAATTTGATATTGACGGCGCAAAGGGCGCAGGAATAAAGACCGTGGCGGTGCTTTACGGCTTCGGCTCAAGAGAAGAATTTATGGAACACGAAGCGGAATATATAGTCGAAAATACGGCAGAGGTTCGCAAAATAATTTTCGGAGAGTAAAATATGTCATCACCTTTAGCGGACAGAATAAGACCCGAGAAAATTGAAGAAATGGTAGGACAAAGGCATCTTCTTGCGGAGGGTATGCCTTTGAGAAATATTGTTGAATCGGGCATTCTGCCGAATATGATATTTTACGGCCCGTCAGGTACGGGTAAGACTACGCTTGCGAGGATAATCGCAAAAAAGACCAACCGAAAATTGCATAAGCTCAACGGCACAAATGCTTCGATTTCCGATATAAAGGAGATCGTTGCGGAGCTTGATACACTTGCCGCACCGAACGGCATTTTGCTTTATCTTGACGAAATTCAGTATTTTAATAAAAAACAGCAGCAGTCCCTGCTTGAATACATTGAAAGCGGTGCTATAACGCTGATTGCCTCGACAACGGAAAATCCGTATTTCTATGTCTATTCCGCTGTGCTCAGCCGTTCAACCGTGTTCGAATTTAAGTCGGTAACGGCGGAAGAGGTTGTTCCCGCTGTTAAAAGAGGCTTTGAATTTTTAGCTTCCAAAAGCGGAATTGAAGCGAATATCGAGGACGGTGTGTATGAGCACATTGCTTCGGCTTGCGGCGGCGATGTCAGAAAATCGCTGAATTTTGTCGAGCTTTCCTATCTTTCCGCAAATGTCAAGGACGGCAAAAAGGATATAACCCTTGAAACCGTTGAGACGCTTACGCAAAAAAATTCTTTTAGATATGATAAAGACGGCGACGAGCACTATGACGTTATTTCGGCTTATCAAAAGTCGATGAGAGGGTCAGATGCCAATGCGGCGCTGCACTATCTTGCAAGATTGCTTACGGCAGGGGATTTGGCGTCGGCTACAAGGCGGCTTATGGTCTGTGCGTGCGAGGATGTAGGACTTGCGTATCCGCAAATAATTCCGATTGTAAAAGCGGCGGTTGATATTGCGTTGCAGGTCGGCTTGCCCGAGGCGAGAATACCGCTTGCGGACGCTGTTGTATTGGTGTGCAATTCTCCGAAGTCAAATTCCGCATATTTGGGAATAAATTCGGCTATGGCGGACGTTCAGAACGGAAATTTCGGAAGAATACCCCGTCAGCTTCAAAATATGCACTATGACGGCGAGGATAATAAGAATAAGGGGCAGTTTTATTTGTATCCGCACGACTATCCGAATCATTATGTTGAGCAGCAATACTTGCCCGATGTGATAAAAGATGTGCAGTATTATGTACCCGGCGAGAACAAAAACGAGCAGGCGGCAAAGGAATATTGGAGCGTAATCAAGGGGAAAAATAAAAATAAATAATTTTTCAATTGACAAAAGGCGTAGAATATGGTAACATTAGTAACGCTCTATGGAGAGATACCGAAGTGGTTATAACGGAACGGTCTTGAAAACCGTCGTACGGCAACGTACCGTGGGTTCGAATCCCACTCTCTCCGCCATAAAAGACAGATGCTATACGGGAAACCGTATAGCGTTTGTTCAAAAAAGAATAACTTTTAACAAAGTTACCTGCGGAAGTACTCAAGTTGGTGACGAGGCGCCCCTGCTAAGGGCGTAGGTCGGGAAACCGGCGCGAGAGTTCGAGTCTCTCCTTCCGCGCCAGAAAAGGTATCAAGGATTTTTCCTTGATACCTTTTCTTTGTGTATAGCAAAATAAATGGGAGAGACTCGAACTCAACAGTCCATCTTTTGCGAAGCAAAAGGGACAAAAAATGGGAGAGCTTGCTAAGCAAGCAAGACAGGGCTTGCCCTGTCGAGTCTCTCCTTCCGCGCCAGAAAAGGTATCAAGGATTTTCCCTTGATACCTTTTCTTTATGTATAGCAAAATAAATAGGAGAGACTCGAACTCAACAGTCCATCTTTTGCAAATTTGTTTATATTATAAGGTTTGTTTTTGATTTCAGCAATTAACTCGAGCACAAAATCATAACATATAGACATCTTTTGACCCGCATGATATAATTAAAAAAATATAACTAATTTCTTAATTCATGGTATCATTATGAGCAAATACGAAAAAATCGAATTAACTAATATGTGTATGATTTATGATAACAACGGTAATGTTGTGGTTCAAGATAAAACCAACAAAGCTTGGGGCGGCATTACTTTCCCCGGCGGTCATATCGAAAAACAAGAATCGTTTGTTGATTCTGTTATCAGGGAAGTTAAAGAAGAAACGGGACTTATCATAAAAAATCCTAAATTATGCGGCATTAAATGGTGGGAAGTAAATAAAAATAAACGATATGTGGTTTTACTTTTCAAAACCGATGAATATTTCGGAACATTAAAGTCATCCGACGAAGGTAAGGTGTTTTGGACAAAACTCGAAACATTAAAAACTATGAAGCTTGCCGAAAGCTTTGATAAAATGATTGATGTATTTTGCGATGATAATATCCAAGAATACATACAGCGGAAAGACAACGATAAATGGATTGATATACTTAGATAAAGTTAAGGCACAGCCGACGGATTTTCCGTGAGCTGTCATTTTGTCTAAAATCCCTCAGTCATTTTTCTGTGAAAAACGACAGCTCCCTTTACAAGGGAGCCTTTGTTTCAACAAATTTTCAAATCAGATAAAAGCCGTATATAAACCTTAAGATTTAATTTTTCACGGTAGGGCGGTGGCTTGCTGCCGCCGTTAGATTGTTGTTGAATTATGATAATTTATGGCTTAAATCACATTAAAATATACCCACAACCCGTAGGGACAGCCCTTGCGGCTGTCCGCTTTTTCAAAACTGTATACTATGTCCTTACACAACCTGTATACTATCTTATTACACTATGCATTGAGGCTGACTGTGAATTTTGTTCACAATCCCTCCGCCTCACGTTCGTTCGGCACCTCCCTTTACACAAGGGAGGCTGAAAATGCGGTTGTCTGTTGCCTTGATTTTATATGTAATTTGTTATGGACAGCCGCAAGGGCTGTCCCTACGGTCGCATAATTTTTTCAAATTAGATTGCACCCGAAAGCAGTAATATATTTGCTAATTCGTTCGGCAGAGACAAGTCCTGCCTTTACATTAGGTTTACCGAATACAACAAAAACCCTTGTTCCGTGAACAAGGGTTTTTCTATTGGTGGACCTGATCGGGTTTGAACCGACGACCCCCACAATGCGAATGTGGTGCGCTCCCAGCTGCGCTACAGGCCCGTTTGTTAACGGATATATTATAGTACCGAGTGCGGAATTTGTCAATTGCTTGCTTGACATTCTTTGCTTAATATTATAAACTTAGTTGTTACTATTTTTAATTATATCTGTAAGGAATGATACTATGATGAAAAACACTGAAAAAACTCTTGAAAAGCTTGTCTCTTTGAGTAAGACAAGAGGCTTTGTTTTCCCCGGCAGCGAAATTTACGGCGGACTTGCAAACACTTGGGATTACGGCCCTCTCGGTGTTGAGATTAAAGAAAACATCAAAAAGGCTTGGAGAAAGAAATTTATCCAGGAGAACAAATACAATGTCGGTCTTGACAGCGCAATTCTTATGAATCCGCAGACTTGGGTTGCTTCGGGACACCTCGGCGGCTTCTCTGATCCGCTTATGGACTGCTGTGAGTGTAAGACTCGCCACAGAGCAGATAACCTTATCGAAGAATTCGACGGCACAAATGTTGCAGGTTGGACAAATGAGCAGTTGAGTGCATACATCGAGGAGCATAATATTCCCTGCCCGAACTGCGGAAAGCACAACTTTACCGATATTCGTCAGTTCAACCTTATGTTTAAGACATTCCAGGGCGTTACGGAGGATTCGACTTCCGAGATTTATCTTCGCCCCGAGACCGCACAGGGTATTTTTGTAAACTTCCAGAATGTTCAGAGAACAACACGAAGAAAAGTACCGTTCGGTATCGCTCAGGTCGGAAAATCTTTCAGAAACGAGATCACTCCCGGTAAGTTTATCTTCCGTGTCCGTGAGTTTGAGCAAATGGAGCTTGAGTTCTTCTGTAAGCCCGGTACCGACCTTGAATGGTTTGACTATTGGAGAGGCTTCTGCCGTGATTGGCTCTACTCTCTTAACATTAAGCCCGAAAACCTCAGACTTCGTGACCACGATCCCGAGGAGCTTTGCTTCTATTCAAAGGCAACGACAGACTTTGAATATATGTTCCCGTTCGGTTGGGGCGAGCTTTGGGGCGTTGCCGACAGAACAGACTACGACCTTACTCAGCACATTAAAACAAGCGGTAAGTCACTTGAATATTTTGACCCGACAACAAACGAAAAGTATGTTCCCTATGTTATCGAGCCGTCGCTCGGCGTAGAGCGTCTTTTCCTTGCACTTCTTACAGAGGCTTATGACGAAGAGGTTGTTGACGCAGAGAAGAACGACACAAGAATCGTTATGCACTTCCACCCGGCAATCGCACCCGTTAAGGCTGCTGTTCTTCCGCTTTCAAAGAAGCTTTCGGATAAGGCGGATGAGATTTATCAGGAGCTTTCAAAGCATTTCAACGTTGACTATGATGACGCAGGCTCAATCGGTAAGAGATATCGCCGCCAGGACGAAATCGGTACACCCTACTGCATTACGGTTGACTTTGAAACAGTCGGCGACGAAAACACTCCTGCCGACAACTGCGTAACGGTTCGTGACAGAGATACTATGGAGCAGGTTAGAATGCCCATATCCGAGCTTGTTGATTATATTTCGGAGAAGATTGATTTTTAACGAAATATAGGAGATGGCAAAATGACACAAACCGTGGGTAAGAAATTATTCCTTGTAGTAAATCCTGTTTCGGGCAAAAAGCTTGCAAGGCATTATGTTAAGGGTATGATGGAGAGGTTCGGCGAGGCAGGCTTCGTCGTTACTTCGGTATATACACGAAAAGATGAAAACGCTTATGAAATTGTCAGAAAAAGAGGCAGAGAATTTGACCTTATAGTATGCGTCGGCGGCGACGGTACGCTTAAAGAGACGGTTTGCGGAGTGATGGAGCTTGAAAAGGATATTCCGATAGGCTATATCCCTATGGGCTCGACAAATGACTTTGCACATTCGGTAGGTATTCCGACAAAGGTTGAAAAGGCGGTTGAAAACATAATAAACGGCGAGCCGAGACCCGTTGATATGGGTGTTTTCGGCGATACGACCTTCGTTTATGTCGCAGGCTTCGGCAATTTCACGGCTATTTCTTATTCGGCAAGTCAAAAGCTTAAAAATATATTCGGCAAAAACGCTTATTACCTCAATGCGGTCGGAGAGTTTTTCAAAATGAAAGGCTATCACGCAAGAGTTGAGGCGGACGGAGAGGTTTTTGAGGGCGACTATTTCTACGGAGAGGCTTCGAATTCCTATTCCGTGGGCGGAATGCCCGTGTTACATAATATGGGCGTGAAATTTGACGACGGAAAACATGAATTGATACTCGTTGAGATGTTCAAATCTCCGTCCGAGTTTTTTTCGCTTGCAAATGATATGCTTCATAAAACGGTGGCAAAGAATAAGCTTGTAACATTCAGGCATTGCGATAAAATCGATTTTCATTTTGACGAGCCCACGGCGTTTACGCTTGACGGCGAGTTTGGCGGAGATCGGACGGATGTTACCGTTAAAACCATAAAGCACGCAGTGAGCATTATAACCGAAAAGCCGTTACCGATTGAGGAGGATAACTCCGAGCAGGTATATTAAAAGGACGACGGTTTAATATTTTTACATTTACAGGTTGCATTTTTGCAACCTGTTTTTTGTCGAAAAAACAATTGTTAACCGATTAAATATTAACAATTTTTGAATAAATTAAATATGTGTTGACATATAAATATATTTGATATAAAATTACTTAACCGATTAAATATAAATCGGCTAATTTTTAATTTGAGGAAATGATATGTTGGAATTAAAGGAATTGAGCCATTCTTTTATAAAGCTTGAGTGTGTAAAGCGTTTTACAATGCACAGTATGCTCAAGGACAGCGGTGTTTACTTCGGTCAGCCGCCGATACTTGATTTCTTGGAGAAAAACGGCGTATGCACGCAGAACGAGCTTGCGAAGGCGTTGGAGGTTTCTCCGGCTTCTATTGCGGTGTCGATTAAAAGAATGCAGAAAAACGGCGTTGTTGAAAAAATCGCCGATGATAACGATTTGCGGTGCAACAGAATTTCTCTTACCGAAAAGGGCAGGGAAATGACAAGGGAAATGCACCGAAAGTTTGACCAAATTGACAAAATAATGTTTACGGACTTTGACGAAAACGAGCTTGCGACGCTCAAGGAGTATCTTGACAGGATTTATAATAATCTGTCATCTACGGAGTGTGCAAAATGCTGCACAAGGTCCGAATCGGATAAGAACGGAGGGGATATTTGATGATAAAGCTGCTTAAATACGCAAAAAAATATATTTTCTATACGCTCCTTTCGCCCTTGCTTATGGTGGGCGAGGTTATATTTGAGCTGCTTATTCCGCAGGTTATGGCGGATATTGTCGAAACAATACGCTTGACGGGAACGACCGACCCCGTTGCACAGCAGGAGTCGATTCAAACGATACTTGCACTCGGCGGAAAAATGCTTACATTCGCATTGTGCTCGCTTTTCTGCGGAGCTATGGCGGCAAGAATTGCCTCGGTTGCAGGCATGGGCTTCGGCGCAGGTATCAGAAACGCACTTATTGAAAAGGTGCAGACGTTCTCATTCTCGAATATTGACAGATTTTCGACGGCGTCGCTTATCACAAGGACGACAACCGATATAACAACGGTGCAGAACACGTTTTTAATGCTTATAAGAGGCTTGTTCAGAGCACCGATAATGCTTGTTACAGCTTTGGCTATATGTATTAAAAAGAGCAAGGACGTTACAAGTGTGTTCGGCGTTGTACTTCCGATAATTTTAATTGTGCTTGCAATCGCAGGACCGATTTTAATTAAACGTTTTAAGGCTATGCTCAAAAAGTTCGACGGCTTTAACGCTTCCATACAGGAAAACCTTACAAATATAAGAGTTGTTAAATCGTTTGTCAGAACAGATTACGAAAAGAAAAAGTTCAAAGCCGCAAATGATGACCTTTACAACGCTTCTATATATGCGGAAAAGCTTATGATACTCGGCGAGCCTCTGTTGATGGTTTTGCTTTATTTCACAATCCTTGCGGTGCTTGTTGTATCAACAAAGGTTATCGCAAACGGCTCGTTGCTTGTCGGCGAGTTTACGGCGATATTTACCTATATAATGCAGATTATTATGAGCTTCCTTATGACAATCGCAATGGTTGCACAGCTGTTTATGTCAGAGGCAAGCGCAAAGCGTATTGCGGAGGTGCTCGACGAAGAGCCCAATATCAAAGACCCCGAAAATGCACTTGAAACACTCAAGGACGCAAGCGTTGAATTTAAGAACGTATCGTTTAGCTACAATGAGGGCAAGGACATCATAAACAACGCTTCGTTTAAGATTAACAGCGGCGAGATGGTCGGAATTATGGGTGCAACGGGCAGCTCGAAATCTTCGCTTGTTCAGCTGATTGCAAGACTTTATGATGTAACCGACGGCGAGGTTTTGGTCGGCGGCGAAAATGTTAAGAAGTACAAATTGCAATCTTTGAGAGAGAATGTCGGTATGGTGTTACAGAAAAACGTTCTTTTCTCGGGAACGATTGCAGACAATCTTCGTTGGGGCAATAAAAACGCAACCGACGAGGAGCTTCGCAACGCTTGTAAAATTGCAGATGCGGACGAATTTGTTTCCTCATTCCCCGACGGATACCAAACAGATCTCGGTCAAGGCGGCGTAAACGTTTCGGGCGGTCAGAAGCAAAGGCTTTGTATCGCAAGAGCAATTTTGAAATCGCCTAAGATACTTGTTCTTGACGACTCGACAAGTGCGGTTGACTCCGCTACCGACGCAAGAATAAGACAGGGCTTGAGGGAGAGCCTTCCGAACACTACTAAAATTATAATTGCACAGAGAGTTTCCTCAATTTCCGATTGCGACAAGATAATCATTCTTGATAACGGTACTGTAAACGATATCGGAACACATGAGGAGCTTCTTGAAAGAAATGAAATTTACCGTGACGTATATACCTCTCAGCAAAAGGGCACGGATGATTTTGATGAAGTCGGAGGTGAGCAATAATGCATGGACCTAACAATTCGGCACATACGCACAAACCGTCCGATACAAAGGGAACGGTAAAGCGGCTTATAAAGTATATCGGTAAGCAGAAAAGCTTACTTGTCGGAATGATCGTGTTTGTTATAATCAGCTCCGTTGCAACCGTTATGGCTTCGGTTTTCATTCAGCCGATAGTTGACGATTTGCTCATCCCTGCGGTAGGTCAGGAGTTTTCATGGGCACTTTTCAAGCCCATTACAAAGATACTCATAATGCTTGTGTGTGCTGCGATAATCGGTGCAGGAGCTTCCTACGGTAAGTCGAGATGCTCGATTTACCTTACGCAGAAAACGCTTAGGAATTTGAGAAAGGATTTGTTTGACTCGGTAGAGGATTTGCCGATAAGCTTTTTCGATTCAAGACCGAACGGCGAAATTATGAGCCGCTTCACAAACGATGTCGAGTCATTAAGAGCGTTTTTGAGCCAGGGACTCACACAGCTTATATCTTCTTCGATTACCATAATCGGCTCATTTTGCGTTATGCTCTATTATAGTTGGAAATTAACTATTCTTGTTGTGCTGATGGTTGCCTTTATGATTTTTCTTGTAAAGGTGCTCGGTAAAAAGAGCTCATATTACTTCAAAAAGCAGCAAAAGGAATTGGGCGAGGTAAACGGATATATCGAGGAGACTATCGAGGGGCAAAAGGTAGTCAAGGTGTTCAACCATGAGGAAGAGGTTACGGAGCATTTCACACAGATAAACGAGGAGCTTCGTAAGGCTTCAACGGGTGCTAACACCTTTGCGAGTATTCTTATGCCGCTTATGAACAACCTCTCTTATGTAAACTACGCTATTACTGCGGCTCTCGGCGGTATGCTTGCCGTAAAGGGCTTTATGACGCCGGGCGGAATTGTAGCTTTTCTTACAAACTCAAGGAACTTTTCACAGCCGATAACTCAGGTTTCACAGCAGTTTAACAATGCTATTGCCGCTATTGCCGGTGCGGAGAGAATTTTTGAGTACATTGACGAAAAGCCCGAGGTTGACGACGGCTATGTAACCCTTGTAAACGCAAAATTTGATGAAAACGGCGAGCTTTGCGAGTGCGAGGAGCATACGGGCGTTTGGGCTTGGAAGCATCAGCACACGGCGGACGGCACTGTTACCTATAAGCAGTTAAAGGGCGATGTTGTATTCGAGAATGTTACCTTTAGCTATGACGGAAAGAAAACCGTGCTCAAAAATATTTCGCTTTATGCAAAGCCCGGACAGAAAATCGCTTTCGTCGGCTCTACGGGTGCAGGCAAAACCACAATCACAAATTTGCTTAACAGATTTTATGAGATTGATGACGGCAAGATAAGATATGACGGCATCAACATTAAGAAAATCAAGAAAGATGATTTAAGACGTTCGCTTTCAATGGTGCTTCAGGATACGCATTTGTTCACGGGTACGGTTGAGGACAACATAAGATACGGCAACCTTAACGCAACGCATGAGCAGATTGTCGAAGCGGCTAAGCTTGCCAACGCACATTCGTTTATTATGTCTCTTGAAAACGGATATGATACGGTGCTCACGGGAGACGGCGCAAACCTTTCGCAGGGTCAAAGACAGCTTTTGAGCATTGCAAGGGCAGCGGTTGCAGATCCGCCTGTGCTTGTTCTTGACGAGGCGACAAGCTCTATCGACACAAGGACGGAGAAGCTCATTGAGCAGGGTACGGATAAGCTTATGCAGGGCAGAACGGTATTTGTTATTGCCCACCGACTTTCGACTGTCCGCAACTCTAACGCAATTATGGTGCTTGAGCACGGCGAGATAATCGAGCGTGGCGACCATGAGGATTTGTTGAAACAAAAGGGCAGATATTATCAGCTTTATACAGGACAGTTTGAGCTTTCATAAAATTTTCGGACAGGGCGGTAAGCTCTTTGCCGCCTTGTCGGCTTGATACGCTTTTATTTACAAACAAACAGCGTTGTGATAAAATATCAAAAAACAAAAATTCAGGTGTAAATATGAAATATAGATTTTCCGACAGAATTTCATCTCTTCAACCGTCTGCAATCAGAGAAATATTAAAGGCGACCTCCGACCCGTCGGTAATTCCGTTTGCCGCAGGCAATCCCGATGTTGCGGCTTTTCCGATTGACGACGTGAGAAGAATATCCAAAAGAATATTCGACGAAATGCCCGTTACCGCACTTCAGTACGGAATAACCGAGGGATATACGCCGTTGCGTGAGAGAATACGGGAATATGTTAAAAGCTCTAAAAATATCGGCAGAGATTTTGACAGCGTAATCATAACCTCGGGTGCTACGCAGATAATGGACCTTATGACTAAGGTTTTCTGCAACTTCGGCGATACCGTAATATGTGAAACACCGTCGTTTATCGGCTCGCTCAACTGCTTCCGTTCATACGGCTGTAAGTTAAAGGGCGTACCCGTTGAGGCTGACGGAATGAATATCGAGGCACTTGAAAGGGCACTTCGTGAAAGTGAAAATGTCAGGTTTATCTATACGATAACGAACTTCCAAAATCCGTCGGGTGTAACAATGAGCCTTGAAAAAAGGAAGCAGGTCTATGCTCTTGCCAAAAAGTACGGCGTGCTTATTTTGGAGGACAACCCCTACGGCGATTTGAGAGTAGAGGGCGAGGATATACCGACAATAAAGAGTATGGATGAGGACGGAATAGTCGTTTACGCAGGCTCATTTTCAAAAATTCTTGCACCGGGTATCCGTATAGGCTATACCGTTGCACCGTCGGAGATAATCGCAAAAATGACAGTCGGCAAGCAGGCGGCGGATACACATTCGACAATGTTCTCGCAGATACTTGTTGATGAGTGGATGAAAACCACCGATTTTGAGGCGCATATCGAGAAAATAAGAAAAATTTACAGGCGCAAGCTTAATCTTATGTGCTCGCTTATCGATGAAAAGCTCGGAGATTTCGTGAAATACGTTCGTCCCGAGGGCGGACTGTTCGTGTGGTGTGAACTTCCCGAAAATGTTGATATGCTTGACTTTGTGAAGCGTTGCGTTGACAATAAGGTGGCGGTCGTTCCCGGTACGGCGTTCACGGTCGAGGACGGCGAAAAGACCAACTGCTTCAGAATGAATTTCTCAACCCCCACGGATGAAAAAATCGTCGAGGGAATGAATTTGATTGAAAAGGTAAAACAGAGTTATGTATAATCTTTCTGACATAGGAACGGTAAGGTCGATACTTGAAAAGCACGGCTTTACTTTTTCAAAGGCTCTCGGTCAAAACTTTTTGATAAATCCTGCCGTCTGTCCCGAAATGGCGGAGGAAGCGGTAACGAGTGAGAATGACGGGGTTATCGAAATAGGCGCAGGCGTAGGAGTTTTAACGGCGGAGCTTTGCAAAAGAGCGAAAAAGGTTGTTTCGATTGAGCTTGACAAAAGACTTTTGCCTGTGCTTGACGAAACGCTTGCGGAATTTGACAATTTTGAAGTCGTAAACGAAGATATATTAAAAGTAGATTTGCACAAGCTTATAAAAGAGAAATTTTCCGACTGCGAAAATGTTTCGGTCTGTGCGAATTTGCCGTATTATATCACTTCGCCCGTCATAATGAAGCTGCTTGAGGACAAGCTTCCTATAAAGCAGATTATCGTTATGGTGCAGAGGGAGGCGGCGGACAGACTGACGGCACCCGTAGGCTCAAGGGAGTCGGGGGCAATTACGGTGGCGGTAAATTATTATGCCGAAGCCGAAAAGCTGTTCAATGTTTCAAAAGGCTCGTTCGTTCCGAGCCCGAAGGTTGACTCGGCGGTTATAAGGCTTGCGATTTATGACAAGCCCCCGATTGAAACAAAGGACGAGGAGCTGTTTTTCAGAACCGTTAAGGCTATGTTTATGCAAAGACGAAAAACCGCACTCAATTCCGTTTCGGCAGGGCTCGGAATACCGAAAGACACGGTAGTTAAGGCTCTTGAAATGACAGAACTTGACGCAAGCGTGAGAGCCGAAAAGCTGACGCTTTCACAGCTTTGCGAATTTACAAATAATTTGAAAGAGGTAATGTAAAATGTATTCATATAAGACAAAAGGAACTTGTTCGGGACAGATTGACGTTGAGCTTGACGGCGATATTATAAAGAGCGTTAAATTCTATGGCGGCTGCAACGGCAATTTGCAGGGAATTTCAAAAATTGTAACAGGCAAGACCGTTGATGAGGTTGAAAAGGCGTTCAAGGGAATTAAATGCGGATTTAAGCAGACCTCTTGCCCCGACCAGCTTGTATGCGCTTTGAGAGAGGCTCAGGCAAACGGAGAAAAATAATTATTGTTGACTTTTAGCGATATAAGTAATATAATTTTTGTCGAAGCCAAGCGAAAAATCAATATCAGGGGTGCTGACAGCAGTCGGCTGAGATGACGGTGTGTTCGTCGAACCCTTAAACCTGATGCGGATAATGCCGCCGTAGGAAGTGTGAATATTAAATTCTGCCTTACGGTATTTGAAGTATCGTAAGGCTTAATTTTTTATCAAAGGACGGTTTTTCAAAATGAAAAAACAATCAACTGTAAGATTAGTTGAAAGCGCATTGCTTATCGCAATCGCAGCGGTAATCGAGCTTGTTTCAAAGACACTCGGTCTTGAATTGCCTTTCGGCGGAACAATCACTCTCGCAAGTATGTTCCCGATCGTGCTCATCGCTTATAAGTACGGCACAAAGTGGGGTCTCCTCAGCGGTTTCACTTATTCATTGGTTCAGATGCTTCTCGGCGCTAAGACTGTTTCGGCAATGTTCTTGCCCGGCGACGATCAGATGGTGCTTTGGCAGGCAATCTGCATTTGCCTTCTTGACTATGTTCTCGCATACACCTTGCTCGGTCTCGGCGGTATCTTCAAGGGTAAATTCAAAAAGCCCGCAGCAGAGCTTGCTCTCGGTGCATTTGTTGCATTGCTTCTCCGTTACCTCGTACATATCGTATCGGGTGCAATCTTCTACGGCGCATATGCTGAGTGGTTCTTCACACAGGAGGGCTTCTACTCAATCGGCGAAAAGATTCTCGGCACATTCTCGGGCTCTTCGCTTGCTATTGTTTACTCAATATTCTACAACGGTCTTTATATGGTTCCCGAAATCATCCTTACTACCGTTGTTGCTGCAATCCTCGGCTCTGTTCCGCAGATTACAGGTCAGAAAAAGGTTAAATAATAAACCGAAAATATTTTATGTATGCGCTCCGACTGAAATCGGGGCGTATTTTTTTGAGAATTGTTTGTGTTCAAAAAAATGAGGTTGTTACAATTTAACAAGACAGGATTAAAAATATTGTTCATTATTTTTATTGACAAAAAACGATATATATGTTAAGTTGAAATTGATATAAGCCTATACTGTAAATCAAGCTTACGACTTATATCCGATACGGAATTTATGTGTCTGTAAATTCACAATTCATAATCAATTTAACATTAGAGGAGTTACGTACTATGAAAAAAGGTGTAAAGGCTGCAATAGGGATAATTGCGGCGGCAATAGCGGTATTTTTACTTGTATTTTTCCTTTGGGACAGTCCCGCAAAATTTGTTCCGTCAACCTACGGCTATATGGCGGACTCTGCCACGGGAGAGCCGTTTATTTACTATGAGGATATTTTCGGAAAAACCTTTGTTAAGGAAGATGGTAAATGGCGTACATACTGTGCTGTACCGTCATCCTCGCAGAATTCGGTTAAAGACCAGTATATTTCATTTGACAAGCTCGATGAGGCTGTCTCAGCAAGAGCTGTTCAGTAAAATCAAGCTTATAAGCAACGAAAAACGGAGAGGCATTTTGCCTCTCCGTTTTGTGCTGTAATTATCTTGTTGCGTGTGAAACTATATCGCCTGCGCCTGTTACAATATCGTTTGCAATATCGCCTGCACCCGTTACGACATCTTCTGCAAGGTCGCCTGCACCGGTTATTACCTCGCCGACTCTGTCGCCTACGCCTGTTGCGGCTTCGCCGATAATATCTCCGCCCTTTGTGACGGCGTTTTTCGCACGGTCGCTCATATTGGGTTTTGAAGCTGTGCTGTCAAGCGTGCTTTCCTTGTTTTTACCGCAGCCGACAAGCACAAACGCACACAGTAACAGGATTGTCAACAAGATTGGTAATGCTTTTTTCATAGCTTTCTCCTTTTTATTCGGACACAGTTATTGTGTCCCTTTTATTTTTATTTATAACGTTTATTTGGTTAAAATTCCGCCGTCGGAATAGAGCAAAAGCAGTATATCGTCCTCCTTTGCGGTTAAAACGTCGATATACACAAGCACCTCTTGCTCGTCGGGCGTTTTGCAATGAAATTCATATGCCGTTTTTTCGGTTTTGTAGTCTGTCGGGATTACCGCAAGGCGAGAGGACATAACGGTCAGATAATCGGAAACGGACATTTTAGCCTCATCTGCCGAAATTTTGCTTTGAACGGGAGGTCTGTCCGTGTGATTCATAATATATCCCCTTGCGTCAAAGGATATAATGTTGCCCGTTTCAAGGCTGACGCTCAATTTAATAAGGTCGGGATAACAGATAACACCCTCGTTTTCATAAGCAAAGTTCACGGTGCAAATTCCGTCCTGCGTTGAATAATAGCTCTCTTTCATATTTTCGTAGCCTTTTGCCGAAAGAAAGTTTTTGGCGTTTTCGACTGCCTGCTCGGGTGTAATTACGCTTTCGCCTGCATTCGACGAGCCTAACAGATACAGCACCGCACCGCCCTTTTTGCAAACGCTTATATTTATCGAATCGACGAAAAAATTGTACGTTTCAATAACGCCGTTTGTCTCGCTGTCAAAGCGGAGTGTACTTTTGTCTATACCGATAAAATCCGAAGCGATTTCCAAAGCTTTTTCCTTTGAAATATCGGACTTTACCTCAAGTGTTTTGGGACTTTGATTTAATATATGGTCGGAGAACGGTCCGTCATATATCAAGGTAGGATAGTCCGTAAGCGTCTGTTCCGCATCGCCGAATGCCGAGCCTATTTGCATCGATTGGTCGGCACTTTTTTGCAGTGTGCTTCCTGCCTGCTTAAAGCTAACGCTTCCGTCCTCGACGCCCTGCGTTATCGTGTCAAGCTCCGATAAAAGCTTTTGAGAAACGTCGATAAGCTGTTTTAATTGGTTACGTTCTTCGCTTGTTATGGACTCTCCGAGCGACAGCTTGCGGTCAAGAGTTGATACGAACGCACCCACCTGCGAGAGAAATTTGAGCATATTGTCAAGCTGAGTGTCGGAAAGCGGAAGTGCCGAAAGTGAGTTCTTTGCGCTTGCGGCATCACGGGTCAACGAGATAGCCATAGAGCTTAGCATCGGCGTTGTATTTGCGTAAAGACCTTTAGTGAGATTCGTGTTTATCGAGGACATACACGCTTCAAGCGTTGAAAGGGAACGCTCTGCATCGGCATTTAGCTGTCTTGAAAGCTCGGACGCTTTTTGAGCGTTTATCACAAATGCCGAAAAAAGCACTAAAATAAGCACCGAAGCATAGAGCCTAACCCTTATTTTTCCTCTGCGAGATACCTGATTTTCCAAATTCTTCACCTCTCGAATATATTTTGTAAATTTTTTATAAATATACATAAAACATTTGCTTATTTGTTTGCCAAATAAAGAGTGATGGTGTATAATATAAAGTCAGAAAAGTGTAATTTGGAGGAGAATGGTTTTTGGAAGCTTATCTTGATAACAGCGCAACGACAAAGCCTTGTAAAAGGGCTTGCGAGGCGGCTTTGAGGACAATGGAAAATGACTTCGGAAATCCGTCGTCTCTTCATAAAAAAGGCTTTGACGCAATGCAAATTCTTGAAAGCTCAAGAGGTGTAATCGCAAAGAGCCTCGGCGTTGACCCTGAGAGGATATTTTTCACTCCGTGCGGAACGGTCGCAAACAATACGGCGATATTCGGTGCGGTTGAGCTTATGAAACGAAAGGGTAACAAAATCGTTACAACGGCATTTGAGCACCCGAGCGTTGCAAGGTGTATGGATAAGCTTGAGCAGTCGGGTTTTGAGGTTATAAGAATTGCGCCTGACGAAAGCGGAAATATCTCCGAAGAGGCTTTTCAAAACGCTATTGACGAAAAAACTATACTTGTAAGCCTTATGGCAGTGAATAACGAGGTCGGAACAGTTCTTCCCTTTGATAAAATAAAGCGGATAATCAAACGTAAAAAATCGCCTGCACTTTTGCACGTAGACTGTGTTCAGGGATATATGAAATTACCCGTCAAGCCCGAAAGGTGCGGAATTGACCTTATGAGCGTCAGCGCACATAAGATTCACGCCTTAAAGGGCAGCGGCGCTTTGTACATAGCGAACGGCGTAAGGATAAAGCCTTATGTACTCGGCGGCGGTCAGGAAAATAACATTTGCTCCGGCACGCAGGCTATGCCGAACATTGCGGCGTTTTCCGCTGCGGTTGAGGAGCTTGCGGATATTGAAAAAAGACTTGAAAAGGTAACCTCGCTCAATGAATATTTCAAAAGCGAGCTTGAAAAGATTGACGGTGTTAAAATAAATTCCCCCGACAACGCCTTGCCGTATATTATCAACGCTTCGATCGGCGCTGTGCCGTCTCAGGTGTCCGTTAATTACCTTTCATCAAGGGGCGTTTATGTGTCGGCAGGCTCGGCTTGCTCAAAGGGGCACAGAAGCGACGTTCTTGTATCGATGGGCTTGTCGCCCGAACGCATTGACAGCGCAATAAGGCTCAGTATGTCCTATGAAACGACAAAGGAAGAAATTGATTATGCTCTCTCGGTTGTAAAATCGTGCCTTGCGGAGCTTTCAAAGAAATAAAGGAAGAAAAAATGAAAGAGATTATACTTATCAAAAACGGCGAGCTTGCACTCAAGGGACTTAACCGTTCTTCGTTTGAGTCGGTGCTTGCAAAGAATATAAAAAGACGTTTGCACGGCTTGGGTAAATTTAAGGTAACCTGCTTGCAATCAACAATGAATATCGAGCCGCTTTGCGACGATTTCGATATGGAAGAGGCTATAAAGAGAATTTCAAAAATTTTCGGCATTGCAGGCTTCCAGAGAGCTGCGGCGGTTGAGAAAAATATTGATGAAATTTTGGCGGTCGCACCCGAGTACCTTTCGGAGCAACTTGAAAATGTCGATACCTTTAAGGTTGAGGCGAAGAGAAGCGACAAGAAATTTCCCTTGACCTCGCCCGAGATAAGTAGAGAGGTCGGCGGCGCAATTCTTGAAAAATTCTCGCACCTTTCGGTTGATGTTCACAATCCCGAGCTTACCGTTACGGTTGAAGTCAGAGATAACTATGCGTTTATCAGAGGAAATCAGATAAAGGGCGCAGGCGGTATGCCCGTTGGCACAGGCGGAAAAGCAGCGGTGCTTATTTCCGGCGGAATTGACAGCCCCGTAGCTTCGTGGATGGTTTCAAAAAGAGGCGTTGTGCTTGATGCGGTGCATTTTGCTTCGCCGCCCTATACCTCTCCGCAGGCGGAAATGAAGGTTCACGATCTTTTGTGCAAGGTTTCGGCTTACAGCGGCGATATAGGTCTTTACACCGTATGTTTTACAAAAATCCAAGAGCAAATCAGGGACAACTGCCCCGAGGAACTTTTCACACTTGTTATGCGCCGCTTCATGATGCGTATTGCAAATGAAATCGCAATGAAGAATGATTGTCAGGCACTCGTTACGGGAGAGAGCATAGGACAGGTCGCAAGTCAGACTATGTCGGCGCTTGCCTGCACGGATAATGTTTCAAAAATGCCCGTTTTCAGACCCGTTATCGCAATGGATAAGGAAGAAATTATCGCAATTTCAAGGAAAATCGACACCTTTGACATTTCAATAAAGCCGTTTGAGGATTGCTGTACGGTATTCACACCCAAGCATCCGAGGACAAGACCTACCGTTCAAATGCTTGAGGAAGCGGAAAAGGTATTCGACATAGAAGCACTTGTTAAGGAAGCAGTCGATACTGCAAGATTTGAGGTTATTTCAGATATAAGATGAAGCTTGAAGAAAAAGTTGTTGAATTATTAAAGCAAAGGAAGTTAATATTCACTTGCGCCGAGTCCTGTACAGGCGGATTGATTGCGAAGCGGATAACCGACGTTTCAGGCTCGTCGAGCGTGTTTGAGTGCGGAATTGTAAGCTATTCAAACCGTATAAAGCATGAAATCCTCGGCGTGAGTAACGAAACGCTTGAAAAATTCGGTGCGGTAAGCGAGGAATGTGCCCGTGAGATGGTAAAGGGCGTGCTTTCGCTTACGGGTGCGGATATTGCGGTTGCCGTAACGGGAATTGCAGGTCCGACGTCCGATAATACCAACAAGCCCGTCGGTCTTGTGTATATCGCCTTTTCCGACGGCAAAAGTACGATAGTTAAAAAATGTCTAAACGATTTTTCCGACAATATAAGGGAAAACAACAGAAATAAATCAGCCGATACGGCTCTTGAAACAGTATTGGAGTATTTGAGATGAGTGAAGAATTCGATAAGGAAAAATTGAATGATACCGACACAAGCTCTTTTGTACCGCAGGACGCAGAGGCTCAAGGTGACTATGAGGACGGTATGAAGGTTACCGATAATCCTTATCAGGCTCAAAAGGAAGAAAATGACAACGATAAGGATGAGGCTGTTGTCATTGTGCCGAAGCCTAAGAAAAAGAAAATGAAAACCGTTGACAGAGTAATAATGATTATTGCGATTATCGTGTTTTTGGTTTCTTTGGGCGTCATTCTTAAAACCGTTTATGATGTTGCGGACAACAAAAAACAGACGGAGAATATCGCAGGGCTTGTAACTGAGCCTGCAAAAGAGGCAAAGGAGTACGGCGACGACGGTATGCTTGAAAAATACCGTAGCGCATACAACGCAAACAATGACCTTGTCGGCTGGATAGTTGTTCCGAACACCTCGATAAATCATCCTGTTGTTCAAGCTAAAAATAACGAATATTATTTAAGGCGCAGCTTTTACGGAGATTATCAAAGACGTGGCACCGTGTTTATGGACTACCGTGACCACGCAAAGCCGCTTTGCAAGAACACTATACTTTACGGGCATAATTTCCTTGACTCGACAATGTTTGCAGACCTTGAAAAGTACAAGGATATTGAGTTTTACAAGACCTCTCCCGTAATTCAGTTTGATACGATATATGAAAAGCATAAGTGGAAAATAATTTCCGTTTTCCTTACGAATGCCGACGATAAGGACGATAACGGATATACCTTTAACTACATTTATCCGTTTATGACTAATGACAATTTTGAAGCGTTTGTAGATGAAATTAAAGTACGTTCGCTTTATTTTACAAATGTAGATGTAAATAAAAATGATAAAATTCTTACTCTCTCGACCTGTACGAGAGATATGGATGTAAAGGGTAACGGCGAGACAAACGCAAGATTTGTGGTTGTCGCAAGGCTTGTCAGGGACGGCGAGAGCGAAACGGTTGACGTTTCCAAAACCGTAAAGAATGACAATCCACGTTATCCGCAGATTTGGTACGATACGCATGGGCTTCCAAACCCATACGCTTTTGCCGAAAGATGGTTCCCCGAAGGAGTTGAATATTGATGAAAGAAAACGAGTTTGACAAGAACGAAGAGTTGAATACCGCCGAAGAACAGGCTAAGCCCGAAAACGAGCTTCCCACACCCGAGGCTTCTGATGACGTCTATGCCGAAATAGCAAAGAACATTGAAAATTCGGAGTCTTTTGACGAAATGACCACAAGGCGTGTAAAATACGGAGGAGAGCAGCACTTTGTCGATGTCGCCAACCCGTTTCAGAGCGACAGAAGCGAAGAAAAAGAGGGCGAGCTGAAAGGACTTGAAAAGGTTGAGCCTGTACAGAGTAAAGAGAGGGTAAAGACCTTCAACGAAATGTTCAAGGACTTTTTCAGAAAGATTTTTCCGAACAAGCAGGATAAAAAATCCGAAATTGTCAGAAAGACGGTTGCAAATCTCTCTGTTTTGGTGCTTATAGGCTGTGCTGTGGCGTTCGGCGTTATTTATGTTCAGGGAAATAAAACCGAAAAACAGCAAACGGGTCTTGCAAACAAGATAATAGACACCACAAATGAGGAAGATGAAGCAAAGCTTTGGGAGGAATTCAGGGCGAAGTACCCCGACGTTAAAACTCCCGACGGAATGATGGCAAAATATGCTTACCTCTATGCGCTTAATCAGGAGCTGGTAGGCTGGATAAGCGTTCCGAAATCAGGTATAGACGTTCAGGTTGTTCAGTCTCCCAACAACACGGATTATCTTAAAAAGGATTTCTACGGAAATTACAGCAGATACGGCTGTCCGTTTATGGATTACAGAAACGACCCGAAATATCTCAATCAAAATACTATAATTTACGGACACCATATGAGCGACGGACTTGTTTTTGCAGAGCTCAGTAAGTATAAAACGCTTGACGGCTTCTTGGAGTCCCCGATAATCAACTACGATACGCTTTATAAGTCATATAAATTCAAGGTCTATGCGGCGTTTATCACAAACAGCAGAGAGCAGGACGACAACGGATATATTTTCAACTATACCGTTACCTCATTTGGCAGCACCGAGAATTTTGACAGCTACATTAAGGCGCTTGATGAGAGAAAACTCTACACAACGGGTGTCGATATTAACTCGTCGGATAAGCTTATTACGCTTTCGACCTGCACATATGAGTTTACGGATGCAAGACTTGTTGTTGTCGGCAGACTTTTGAGGACGGGCGAAACTGCGGATGTGGATACGACCTATTCCGTAACAAACGGAAATCCCCGTTATCCGCAGATTTGGTATGACCAAAAGGGGCAGTCAAATCCGTACAGCGGTGCGACGAATTGGTACCCTGATAACTGATAAGGAATTTATTTATATTAAGGTGGTAATAAAGAGATGGAAATGAAGTTGTTTTCATTGTATCGCAATGCGGCGGACACGTCCGTTAAGATGCAGATTAAGGTAATCGGTTGTCTTAACGGCTTTGCGGACAGCGATATTTCTTTTGATGAGTACACTTCGCTCAAGGATATGTTCGGCGGGCTTTCAAAGGCTCTCAAAAGCAGCGATTTTATTGTAATTGCTGTTGATTCGAGCATCTACAATTCTACAAAATTGAAGCTTATGACAGCTCTTTCCTTGAAAAAAGAGCAGAATGAGGCAGTTCTTAAAAAGCTTTCAAAGCTTGAGCTTGATGAATCGGCGCAGGAGAAAAATGCGGCTATGCCCGAGGGTGCAACTGTATTTGTATCGGTTGACGGCGTAAATTCAGGCTTTGCGGTTAAAAAGGGCTCGCAGACAATCGTTATGATTCCCTTTGACGATCAAAGACTTGATTCTGTCCTCAAAAGAGGTCTTGTGCCGTACATAACCAACGGCGGACGTCTTACTTCGGCAAGTGAGCCTGAGGAAGCTCCCACTCACGAAGAGAAAGAGGAAATCACTTCTGAAACGACTTCGGAAATAAGTGAGCAGGAAAAGGATATTGCGGCACATACGCTTAATATTCTCAAGGAATCCGACGTTAAAATTGCCGTTAACGGCAATACGAACGCAACCGTTATGCGTGAGTTTGCGGTAGGACTTGACGATTTCGACGAGTATTTCACCTTTACTCCGCATATTGAGGACAGAGGCGATTACAACGTAACCGACTACACCGCACAGATGGCTCGTTCGGCAAAGGACCTTTCGAGTGCCACGCTCGGTGCGTGTATTTCCGATATATTCACAACCAACGACGGTTGCGATTACATTTGCATTTCCGTTGCGACGGACAAGTCTGCTCTCGTCAGAAAGCTCTATAAAGAGGAGGGCGAGGACGACGCACACTTAATCAGAATTGCCTGCGAAGAAATTTTTGCGCTTATTGGGGAAAAGGCTATGGGCAACAACTCGGTAGGCATTGAAATTGCACAGGACGAAGCTCCGAAGGCTGATAAAAAGCTTTCTAAAAAGGCAAAAAAGGCGATAATTTCAGTTATCGCAATTATCCTTGTTGCGGCAATTACCGTAGGCTCTGTTTATTTCGTTAAACAGAAGAATAACAATAAAGAGCCGCAGACAGAGCCGCCTGTTCAAACGCAGGCTCCCGAAACCACAACCGAAGCTCCTGTTAAAGCTGATACAATGTCCTTGTCAAAACTTATGCGCTTTGAGCTTGTAAACGGCATAAAGAACGAGGAGCCCGAAACCGCTCCCGTTGAAACCACGGCAGGTGCAATTACGGCGAATGAGCCGCAGACAAAAGAAGCTCCTAAGGACCCGAACGCTGTTCCGAGCGTTATCACCGTAAACGGACAGGAAATCGAGGCAAAGGAAGCTATCGCAAGGATAGTTACCGCCGAAACCGACAGCGGATTTAACGCAGAAACGCTCAAGGCTCAGGCGATAATCACATACACATATCTCAAATACAGAGATACAAATTGGAGAATAAGCAATCTTACAATTGCAGATAATTATACTCAAGAGGCAATGGATGCGGTAAATGAGGTGTTCGGCCGTTACCTTACATTTAACGATAAGGTTGCATTTACGCCTTATTGCAGAATGTCGGCAGGCAAAACCGCAAACGCTTCAACAGTTTTCGGAAATAACTTTACATATCTCAAGAGTGTCGCAAGTGCTTCCGATAAGCAGAGAGACGGCTACAAAAAAGAAGTTCTCCTTACCGCAGACGAAATAAAAGCAGGTGCTTTGGCATTTGATTCGACAATCGAATTCCCCGAGGATGTTTCAAAGTGGCTTACGATTAACGCTCATGATACGGCAGTCAGCACAGGCACGGGCTATGTTGAAAAAATTACAGTCGGAAACAAAGAGGTTTCGGGCGTTACGTTTATCTATGATATAATGAAGAACAAAGAGCTTTCATCTCCTTGCTTCAGCCTCTCCTATGACGCAGAAAGCGGAACATATACAATAACCACCTTCGGCGACGGCTACGGTGTCGGAATGAGCCAGCTCGGTGCTGATAATATGGCTGTTTCGGGTACAAAATATGATAAAATACTTGACCAATATTTCCCGGGCACATTTCTTAACTGACAAAAATTTTTAATATAAACGGAGGAATAAATTATGGCTATTCTTGTTACGGGCGGAGCCGGATTTATCGGCTCACACACTTGCGTCGAGCTTCTTAATGCAGGCTATGAGATTGTTGTTGTTGACAATTACTACAACGCAAATCCGAAATCTCTTGAAAGAGTTAAAGAACTTACAGGCAAGGATTTCAAGTCCTATGAATGTGACATCAGAGACTCTGAGGGTATGGATAAAATTTTCAAAGAGAATAAAATCGACGCAGTTATTCATTTTGCGGGACTTAAAGCGGTCGGCGAGTCCTGTCAGAAGCCGATTGAATATTATGACAACAATATCGGCGGCACATTAAAGCTTTGCGACGTTATGAGAAATAACGGCTGTAAAAATATCGTTTTCAGCTCCTCGGCAACGGTTTACGGTATGAAAAACGTATCTCCGCTTAAAGAGACAATGAAAACGGGCGGAACCACAAACCCTTACGGCACAACAAAATATATGATTGAAATTATCCTTGAGGATATTTACAAGTCAGACAATGAGTGGAATGTAACGCTTCTTCGTTATTTCAATCCTATCGGCGCACACGAAAGCGGAAGAATAGGCGAGAATCCGAGCGGAATACCGAACAACCTTATGCCTTACATCACACAGGTTGCGATCGGCAAGCGTCCGTTCCTCAGCGTTTACGGCAACGATTATGACACGCCCGACGGAACCTGCATCAGAGACTACATTCATGTTGTTGACCTTGCAGACGGTCATGTTAAGGCTGTTAACAACATTCTTGACGGCAAAAAGGGTGTTCAGATTTTCAATCTCGGAACGGGTAAGGGCTACAGCGTTCTTGACATAGTAAAGGCGTTCAGCAAGGCTTACGGTAAGGAATTACCTTACAAGATTGCACCCAGACGTCCCGGCGACCTTGCGGTTTGCTTCTCGGATCCGTCAAAGGCTAAGGAGGTTCTCGGCTGGGAGGCTAAGAGAGGCATTGACGATATGTGCCGTGACTCTTGGAATTGGCAGTCGAAGAATCCGAACGGATATGACGATTGATTTTAATTGATTGATAAGGGGTGTGTCTTATGGAAAATAGAAACCAATATTTTACAGAGCGAATGTTCGGTTGGTTTTATTATTATTCTTCAGAACAAAATAAATATGACACAGAAAAATGCGGAAAATGGATGTGCTTTTTTAACGATCAGGAATTTGCAAATGACATATGTAAAAAAGCGATGAATGAAAAAATATGCTGTGAATGTAAATGCACAGATATGGAAACCACTAAAAAACCTACTGGGGTGATTTGCTTTTACTTGAACGGTGACGATTTAGAAAATCACAAAAAAGTAATAAATTTTATGCTGGATAACAGTCTTGTCCGAAAAACAAAAACCGGTAAATTATATAACATAAGTTTTAAGTTCGACAGGCAAACTAGAGCCAAAGAATACGGGGAGAGTTTTAAAGGCGAAATTAAGTTGGAGAATTTTTTAAATTTAGAAACAGGAGACTGGATAATCTAAAACAATGAATTTATAGGAGGATTTGCTATGAAAAACAAAAAAGGTCTTATTATTGCTTTGGCGGTTATCGCTGTAATAGCGATATTCGCAGGAAGCATTGTTTCCTCGTACAACAGCCTTGTTGACGAAAGGGAAACGGTTACAAATGCGCAGGCAAATATTCAGACAATGTTGCAGAGAAGAGCAGACCTCATACCAAATCTTGTGAACACCGTAAAGGGATATGCGGCTCACGAGGAAGAGGTCTATACGGCAATTGCGGACGCTCGCTCAAAGCTCTCGGGTGCAACCACCGTTGATGAAATGGAAAAGGCAAACTCAGAGCTTGACAGCGCAATTTCAAGACTTCTTGTCGTTGTGGAAAATTATCCCGAGCTTAAAGCCGATACGCAGTTTATCAATCTTCAGGATGAGCTTGCAGGCAGTGAAAACAGAATTTCGGTTGCTCGCAAGGACTACAATGATGTTGCAAAGGCTTACAATACTCACATAAAGAAATTCCCTGCAAATATAATTGCATCTATGTTCAATTTCGAGCAGGCTGAATACTTTGAGGCTTCAAGTGAGGCACAGACGGCACCGAGCGTGAATTTTGACTGATGCTTCGGCGAATGGGTAAGTATATGAAAAAATATTCGGCGATACTGTTAAGTGCTGTTTTGCTGATACTGTCGTTATCGGTCAGTGCTTTTGCGGCAAAAGACACTCCATATCCGCCGCCTACACAAAGCTTTTTCGTAAATGACTTTGCCGAATGTATCAATGAGTCCGACGAACAGAAAATGCAGTCAATGGCAGAGGAATTGTACAAAAAGACAGGCGCACAGGTCGTTTGCGTAACGGTCAACTCGCTTGACGGCAAAGAAGTCAGAGATTATGCTCTCGGCTTGGGCAGAGAGTGGGGAATAGGCAGTAAAAACAATGACGGCGTGCTTTTGCTTCTCTCTGTTGAAGAACGGCAGATTGATATTGAGGTAGGCTACGGTCTTGAGGGTGCATTGCCCGACGGCAAGACGGGACGAATTCTCGACAACTACGCTATGCCGTATCTGAAGAGCGACGATTTTTCGACGGGACTGCGTGAAGCTTTTTCGGCTTTGATAGGCGAAACGGCTACCGAGTACGGTGTTGAAATTAACGGCTCAAGCCTTGCGCCTGATGTGGATGAAGATGAAGAATACGAAAGCTCAAAGGCAGTCATTATTGATTTTATAATCTTTATTATAATAGTGTTTGCAA
>ERZ1035006.227-NODE-227-length-47566-cov-4.697018_pt1 | contig 47566 bp, 38 predicted proteins | sample MGYA00520694_ERZ1035006 | MGnify/ENA primary metagenome ERZ1035006 (study PRJEB33766, sample SAMN09781746) | gut metagenome | biome: gut microbiome | host: Homo sapiens | place: Madagascar | study: EMG produced TPA metagenomics assembly of the PRJNA485056 data set...
GATCAGCTTTGGTGACGGATTGTTAGTCGGAGAAGTGATTGATGTTGTAGAGGAAGGAAACCGGCTGATCCGGTTCGAGTACGACGGAATCTTTGAGGAAATCTTAGATCGGCTCGGACAGATGCCGTTACCGCCATATATTACCCATCAGCTGCAGGATAAGAACCGGTATCAGACAGTATATGCGAAGTATGACGGGTCTGCTGCCGCACCGACAGCCGGCTTACATTTTACAGAGGAGCTGCTGCAGAAGATTCAGGATAAAGGTATCCGGATCGCAAAGGTAACCCTTCATGTCGGACTTGGAACCTTCCGTCCGGTAAAGGAAGAGAATGTGCTGGATCATCATATGCATTCAGAGTTTTATATTGTAGATGAAGAAGCGGCGAAGATCATTAATGAGACAAAAGCAAATGGCGGCAGAGTCATTTCGGTTGGAACGACCAGTACCAGAACTCTGGAAACGGTTGCAGAACCGGATGGCCATATTCCGGTAAAGAGCGGATGGACGGATATTTTTATTTATCCGGGCTACCGGTTTAAGGCAGTTGATTGCCTGATCACGAATTTCCATCTGCCGGAATCTACGCTGATCATGCTGGTATCTGCACTGGCAGACCGGGAGACGATTCTTCATGCCTATGAGACTGCAGTCGAAGAAAAATATCGATTTTTCAGCTTTGGTGATGCTATGCTGATCCTTTAGAAGCGGATCATCCTGCAAGAAAGTGATAACCGGGTCGAAAAAATACGAAGACTAACCATGGGATTTCAGGTTCATTCAAGGTACAATAATTGTACAGACAAAGGAGTGAAGGAGCTGAACACCATGATTCGTTATGCCATAACCGTATCGAACAATACGCAGGAAGAAGACAGACAACTTACCAGTTATGGACTTCGGGCGGTGAATGAACAGGGAGAGGAAGTGTTATCCGTCCCCAATATCAGCCATAGGCAGGAAGATGTGGCATATCTGGTGGAGCATTTTAACCAGGTGCGTGTACAGAGAGATAAGTTTCAATAAAAGATAGAGTAACATAAAAGGTGATCGTCCTGACGAGTTTTTCGTTCGGATGATCACCTTTTTTCGGGTTTAAAATAAAACCATATTATATTCAAATCATATTATATTCAAATCATATGATATTTAAATCATGCCGGATTCAAATCCTGCGGATCAGAGCAGGTGCTCCAGGTCAGAGTAGAAGTTCGGATAGGAGATATTGACACATTCCGCTCCCTGAATCTCGGTTTCTCCATCTGCGTTCATGCCGGCAATGGCGAAGCTCATGGCGATCCGGTGATCTAATTTACTGTCGATGACAGCACCATGCAGTGGCTTACCGCCATGAATGATCATACCATCCTCGGTTGCCTCAATATCCGCCCCCATGGCAGAGAGGTTATGTACCATAACATCGATCCGGTTGGATTCCTTTACCTTTAATTCCTGAGCATCCCGGATCACGGTTGTGCCTTCTGCGAAGCAGGCAAGAACGGCAATGATCGGCAGCTCATCGATCAGCTTTGGAATCACGGCACCTTCAATTACGGTACTGTGCAGAGAGCTGGTGCGTACCCGGATATCCGCCGTCGGTTCGCCGATAGCATCCGATACGTGTTCGAGTGTAATGTCCGCCCCCATGGCACGACAGACATCCAGAATGCCATCCCGGGTCGGATTGATTCCGACATTCCAAATGACAAGCTCCGAGTTCGGTGTGATCAGCCCGGCTACCAGAAAATAAGCGGCAGAAGAGATGTCTCCTGGTACCAGAATTTTCTGGGCCTTCAGCGAATGAACCGGCCGGATCGTAACGGTAGTGCCTTCACAATGGACAGGAACACCAAAGGATTCAAACATCAGCTCTGTATGATTTCTGGAAACATATGGTTCTGTGACACTGGTCTCGCCATCGGCATAGAGACCTGCAAGAAGAATTGCAGACTTTACCTGAGCCGAAGCGACCGGTGACTGATAATGGATCCCATGCAGTGGCCTGCCCTCAATCCGGAGTGGTGCACAGTCATTCTGATTCAGGCTGGTAATGGAAGCACCCATCCGGGTAAGCGGAGTGATGATCCGTTTCATTGGACGCTTGCGAATGGAAGCATCGCCGTCTACCAGACTGGTAAAGGACTGAGCAGCTAAAATGCCGGACATAAGCCGGGTCGTGGTTCCGCTGTTACCGACATCCAGAGTCCCAGACGGTGCATGTAGATTATGGAGACCAAGACCGTGAATCCGTACAATGTCTCCCTGATTCTCAATCTGTACGCCCATCTTTTCAAAACAGGAGATGGAAGATAAACAATCTGCACCCTGAAGGAAACCGTGCACCTCGGTCGTTCCCTCTGCGAGGGCTCCCAGCATAATGCTGCGGTGGGAGATCGATTTATCGCCGGGTACTGTCAGGCATCCGTGTAAGGATTGTTTTCTGGTAAATATCATAAGTATAAGCTCCTTTAGTCATGTAATCGTAAATAATTCCAAATCATAGTATGGTATAAATCAGAGAAAAAAGCAAGTAAAGACCGGATATTCCGTATGCAGGCTTAATGCTCATAGATCGTGTATCCATTGGTCCTGAGCAGGTCTGCGGCTCCGGATGCATCCTCCTTCCGGTAGAAGGACAGACGCAATACACCCTCTTCATCTTCCCGGTTGTGGGAGATGCCCAGATTCTTAATGCTGATACCGGCAGTGCTTATGATATGAAGGACACCTTCAATGGCACCTGCTTCGTCCGGAATATCAGCGAAGATCTCATAATTCATCCGGATGACACCGGTTGCATTGTTCGGGATGGAATCCCGGTATTCGCGGGCACGTTCAAAAAACTGGTGAATGTAGAAAGCATCCCGTTTATGGATGGCATCGATCATTTGCTGTAGATCATCCTTGTATTCCTCCAGACCGGCAATAATATTCGCAGAATTGCTTAAAAGAATATGCTCCCAGATCACCGGGTTAGAGGAAGCGATTCTGGTAATGTCTTTAAAACCACCGGCGGCAAGCTGACGGTTCATGCCCTTGGCATCATCATTGTCCCGGACCAGATTTACAAGCTCGGAGGCAATAATATGCGGGATGTGGCTGATGTATGCAGTTGTCTGATCATGCCGGGCCGGAGAATAAATGATCGTAATGGCACCCAGATCTTCAATAAAGGTACTGAATTCATTGACCTTTTCCTGTGAAACAGTGGAAGATGGGGTGATAAAATAATATGCATTCTCAATCAGATGATCATGGGCGGCACTGTAGCCGGAGCGTTCGGAACCGACCATCGGATGGCCACCGATAAAGACATCTGAAAGCTGCTGATCCAGAACTGCTTGATAAATATCGGTCTTGACACTTCCGACGTCCGTCAGGATACAGTCCGGCTTCATATATTTCTTTAATAAAGGAAGATACTCAATATTATAATGAACCGGTGCGCACAGAAAGATATAGCTGCAGTCGGCAATCTGTTCATCAATTGCGGAAAGTGCGATATGGACGGTGCCGTCCGCTACGGCTTCTTCCAGTGCTGCGGTATCTACATCATAAGCAAGAATCCGGTAATCCGGAAAGATTCGTCGAATCGACTTGGCAATCGAGCCACCGATCAGTCCAAGACCGATAAATCCAATTGTAAACGGTTGAGATGTATGCATAATAAGACCCTTCCTTTCATATAATTAGCATTTTAATCGCAAAGCTTCAATATGTCAATGCGTTAATGCGATAAAGCAAACGGATGATTAATGCAGCAAAGCAGATAATTCTTCCGAAGTAAGCGGACGGTAGCTTCCCGGAGACAGTGTATCATCTAATTCCAGACTTCCCATTCGGATCCGTTTCAGATAGGTGACTTCACAGCCGATGGCATGGAACATACGCTTGACCTGATGGAATCGGCCCTCCTGGATTGTCAGATGGGCGCTGGTCGGGGTCAGGATCGACAGATCGGCCGGTAAGGTCGGTTTCTCATCTCCGATATCCATACCGGCCTGAAAGGTGGCTGCTGCATGGGCCGGAATCTCTGCATCCAGTTCTACATAATAGGTTTTATCGACATGTTTCCGCGGGGACAGAAGCCGGTGGGCCAGGGCACCGTCATTGGTAATGAGCAGAAGTCCCTCCGTATCCTTGTCCAGTCTTCCGATCGGAAAAAGATCCTTATGGGTAGTATCCCGGATCAGATCCAGAACCGTCTGACAATCCGGATCCTCCGTGGCACTGATGTAGCCGGCCGGTTTATTTAACAGATAATATACAAAGGCCTCCCGGATGACGGGGGCACCCTGATAAAGCACTGTATCGCTTTCCGGATCGATCTTGAGATCGCCTGATGCTGCATGGATGCCGTTTACCGTGACCTGTTTCTTTTTTATGTATTGTTTTACCTGACTGCGGGTGCCAATGCCGGCATCTGCCAGATATTTGTCTAATCGAATCTGTGCCATTTGCGAGCTCCTTCATAAATAATATAAGAAATCTTTCGGTTTCATGGTAGAAACTGGTAGATTTAAACAACTTTCCCATAAATGATTATGACATAGGCCAACTTGACATGCAAGATACAATATATAAGAGAGCGGATGATTCTGGCGGGAATCGTGCTGGCAGTCGTACTTGCAGCCGGTATTATTTACCTGACCGGAAACCGGAATACAAAGAAGGAGCTGACATTTTCTTACAGTAACATGCAGAAAACAGAAGGCAGTGAGCTGTTTGAACTGTTGGCAAAGAGTTCGACAGAGGCAGCAGAGGTTCCGGTTGTGGCAGCACAGGAGTCATCTCCATACGATGGCAGATTTATTGCAAATATTACAGATACATTAAATGTCAGAGCAGCGGCATCGACGGATTCGGATGTTGTGGGCAAGATGTATCCGGGCTGTGTCGGGGACATTGTAGGCACAGAAGGGGAATGGACACAGATCACATCCGGCAATGTAAACGGATATGTAAAGACAGAATATATTCTGACCGGTAAGGATGCAGAGCCGATGGCAGAGGAGTACGGGAAGAACGTAGGAACCGTGACCGCTGATATTATCAAGGTACGACGGGATGCTTCCACAGACTCGGAAGCGATCGCAATGCTGCAGAAGGACGATCAGGTAAATGTAACCGAGACATTGGATGGCTGGTATGGTGTTCTGGTAAATGAGAACTGGGAAGGCTATGTTTCGGCAGAATATCTGTCTGTAGAATATAAGCTGGAGACAGCAATTACGATTGAAGAAGAGATGGAACGGATCGCAGCCGCAAAGCAGGCAGAGGCGGCAGCCGCACAGGCTTCACAGGGATCCTCGGGCGGTAATGCGGTAATCGTAGGTGTGACAGCACAGGCACCGACACAGGCATCCTATGATGATGCATATCTGCTGGCATGTCTGGTCAGCATGGAGGCCGGTAGCGAGCCGTATGAGGGTCAGCTGGCAGTTGCCAATGTGGTTCTGAATCGTTTAAGAAGCGGAGCTTATGGCGGTAGCATTTATGATGTTATTTATGCACCGGGACAGTTCCCATCCGTATACGGAAGCGTTATGACCGGATATCTGAACAACGGACCGTTGCCACAGGCACAGCAGGCGGCAAACGAGGCACTGGCAGGTGTGAACAATATTGGCGGATATATGTGCTTCATTAATGTGAAATATGCGAATTACGCAGCCTATGGCAGCTACACGATCATCGGAAATCACTGCTTCCATTAAAACCGTATAAACAGAAAAGCGGATGTTGGAATTGTTCCAACATCCGCTTTTCTATTTTCTGCTCTCTGTTTTATAATTTCGTCTTTATAACTGTAACCTTATAATTTTCGTTGTTACAATGCCGATCATACATCATGGTTGATTTCCAGAAGATTGCGGTAATGTTCATCCGGCAAAGGCTTGCTGAACAGGTAGCCCTGTAAGATATCACAGGAATTCTCCTGCAGGATCTTGAGCTGGTCGGAGGATTCCACACCTTCGGCAACGACCTTGATATTCAGCTTGTGTGCCAGAGAAATGATCGTCTCGGCAACGAAACAGTCCTTGGAATTCGTACTGATATTATCCACAAAGGATTTGTCAATCTTCAAGGTATCGATCGGTATCTGGGTCAGATAATTGAAGGAGGAGTAGCCGGTACCGAAATCATCCAGTGCAATATGGATTCCCATAGCACGGATTTCCTCTACCAGCTTGATATTATGCTCAAAGGACTGGATCAGAACACTTTCTGTAACCTCCAGCTCCAGATACTGTGGCGGCAGCTTGGTCTTTTCCAGAATCCGTTTCAGGATCGGAATAAAGGAATCCCCCTTTAACTGTTCCGAAGAAACGTTTACAGACATGGTGATCGGACCGAAGCCGGCATCCAGCAGCTGACGGTTGAAGTCACAGGCATGCTCCAGAGCCCAGGCACCCAGCTCGTTAATGATTCCGGACTCCTCTGCGATCGGGATGAACTCAACCGGTGAGATCTGGCCCAGATATCCGTTCCGGATCCGCATTAACGCTTCGCAGCCGATGACACGTCCGGTCTGGGTATCACACTGCGGCTGATATAAGAGGTAAACCTCCTGATTCTGAATCGCATTGTGCAGGATTTCTTCGATCTCGTTCTTGCGGTTTACTTCGTCCTCCATGGAACTGTTAAAGAAGCGGTAGCCGCATTTGCCGGAGGACTTTGCGGAGTACATCGCAATGTCGGCGTTCTTGATCAGCTCATTTACAGTCAGACCGTTCTGTGGGAAGATCGCAATACCGATACTCATGGATACATGGATCGTTTCATCATCCAGCTCAAACGGATGCTGAGCAATGGCGATCAGACTGGAAGCGAGCCTATCCAGCTCATCCAGATCATCGGCCTGTCCGCGGAGCAGCAGGAACTCGTCACCACCGGTCCGGGCAAGCAGATCATCATCGGCAATCAGCTGATTGATCTTATCTGCAATCTGCTGCAGGAGCAGATCTCCGTAATCATGGCCCAGTGTATCGTTTACATTCTTAAAATTATCCAGATCAATAAACAGGATCGCATGCCGTTCCAGGCTGCCGGTGTGATGGAAGACATCATGTGCATGATTCATAAAGGCTGCACGGTTTGCCAGACCGGTAAGGGTATCGGTGTAGGCAAGATGCTTGATCTGCCGGTAGTTTTCCATCAGCTCATCCTGACTTTTTTCCAGCTGTTCCTTTGTAAGGGTTAATTCATTATGATTCGTAGATATAATCTCCATCATTTCATTAAAGTGGCTGGAGAGCTCCCCGAACTCGTCATTGGACTCAATGGCACAGTGAACATCCAGATCCCCATTGGAGGCCTGCAGCATCTTCTGTTTCAGATCGAAGATCGGTCTGCAGTATTTCCGTGACAGCAGAGAACTGAACAGATAGGTAAGCGGCAGAAGGATCAGCAATACAGCCAGAAGGGAAAACGGAATAGACTGGATCAGCGACTGATAAACACTTAAGTCCTGCTTTGCAAGGTAGATCCAGTGATATTCCGGCATGATGGAATATCCGTAAAGGGTATAGTTGAGACCGTTGTGCTCCCGGATATATCCGGTTAAATGTTCCGGCTCACCGTCATAATTCAGCAAACGCAGGCTGGCTTCCTGCTTAATATCATCATCCGGGATCTGAATGCCCAGAAGACTGTCGGAGGTCACATTTAAAATATAAGTATCATCTTCCGCGGAAACAAAATTTGCGAAGAAGTCCCGGCGGAGACTGGCAACCATGACGCCGACCTGATATTTTCCCTTCACGGAAACCGGTGTAAGGATGTGAATGGAATCTCCGGCACCGTTCATTACATGGGAGGTATTGATCAGGTGCTTGTCCAGAGAGCCTGCCATGTCTTCAACGTATTGATCATACTGCCCGCAGAGAGAAGAATCCGAGCTGCAGATGATGTAGCCGTCCAGATCATACACGCTGTAAACAACAGAGCCGCCAAAGCTTCTGGATGCCTGGGACAGCATATCATGGATCGTGCTTCTGGAATTGGTATCATCTAAAAGATCAATGGTCGGATCGTTGTATTTCTTTAAAAGCAGGCTGATAATATCATTATTGGAAGCCAGAGAATTCAGTTCTACGATCTGGGTATTCAGCTGGGCATCAAAGCCTTTCTCATACTTTTCAGCCATGGACCGGGCGGCCTCTTCTGAAATTTTATTGGAATTATAAAAAGCAATACTGATGGCGATTACCGTAAATATTACGATCGGTACGCATGCGACCAGCACCATCGATGACTGCAAAGATTTTTTGATTGACATAGGCGTCTCCTTACACTTAAAAAACTAACTTCTATTATACGAAATTTGCATGGAATATTCAATGACTTCTCATCTTGATTTTATAGGAACGGTTATGTATAATAAAGATAATTCGTGTACTTACACAGTTTTGGAGGATTGGGTTATGTTTGGGATTTATTTTGGAAAGTATCTTCAGGATAAGGGGATTCTTACAGAGCAGCAGTATCAGGAGATGCTGCAGGAGATGAAGAGCTCCAGACTGAAGCTTGGTCTGCTTGCCATTGTGAATGGTATTATGACAGAAGCACAGGCTGAGGAAGTGAACCAGCTGCAGCAGGTTCAGGATCGCAGATTTGGTGATATTGCGGTAGAGAAGGGCTATATGACAGAGGCGCAGGTAGAGTCACTGCTGAAGATGCAGGGTGACCAGTATCTGCTTTGTGTACAGACTCTGACAGAGCATGGATACCTGACACTGGAGGGTATTCAGAAGGAATTAAAGATGTATAAGAAGGACAACTGGTTCAGTGCACTGGATCTTGATGCGATCAAGAGCGGCGATATTGACAGTATTGTACCTGTATTTACGAAGGATGTGTCAATTCCGCCGGTAATGAAGGATTATATAGCACTGATGGCGAGAAATATCAACCGTTTTATTGATACGGACATCCGTCTGGAGAAGGTAGAGCTGATCAACAGCTATTCTGCAGACTTTATTGCAAGTCAGGAATTAGAAGGTGATTTCAATTTCTTCGTAGGTATGACCGGCGAGGAGGATGCAGTCTTAGAGGTTGCTTCCGTATTCGGACGTGAGGAATTCAGTCAGATCGATCTGGATACTCTGGATGCTGTCTGTGAGTTCCTGAACTGTAACAATGGATTATATGCAAGTAAGCTTTCAGAAGAAGATGTTGAGCTGGAGCTTCTGCCGCCGGTAATGCATACAGAGCAGAAGAAGATTCAGACAGAAGGCCCTATGTATAAGATGCCGATCTATATTTCCGGTAAGAAGCTGGTATTGATCATCTGTCTGGAAGCAAGATGGCAGATCGTATAGAAGAACTGAGAGATAGATAGGAGAGGTATTTAATCATGGCTAATTTTTTGATCGTGGATGATTCAAGAACATCCAGAAGAATTTTAAGAGGTATTTTGGAACAGGCTGGTTATACAGTCGTTGGTGAGGCAACAAACGGACAGGAAGCATATGACAAGTACGTAGAGCTTCAGCCGGATATTGTTACCATGGATATTACTATGCCGGTTCTGGATGGCATCGGTGGACTGAAGAAAATCAAGGAAGCGTATCCGGAGTCAAAGGTTGTAATGGTAACCGCAGCTGGACAGAAGAATAAGATGGTAGAAGCTGTTCAGAGTGGTGCGGATGAATTTATTCCAAAGCCTTTCGATGGAGAACAGCTGGTACAGACGCTGGCGAAGGTGCTGGGAGCATAAAAGAATCTATAAGGCTGACCTGAGTAGCAGATCGTGAAATCTGGATTCAGGGACAGCCTTTTTTTAAGGAAGTGATAAAAGTATGATAGATACAGTGGTTTCCGTAGAGATGCTGGTAGAAGAGGTCATGCGGATCAAGAAGAACCGGCTGGCTCCGGATGAATGCACCGGAAAAGAGAAGAGACTCTGTCTGGCATCCGGAAGTCATGGAGATGAGCTGTGCGGGCAGTTTATCTGCTATGAGATCATCCGCAGGATAAAGAAGGAATTTCATAATCTGACCGGAATCGTGGATGTCTATCCGGCCATGAATCCGCTGGGACTGGACGCACAGACCAGAGATTTTCCGCTGATGGACATTGATATGAATACGATCTTTCCGGGAGATGATGACGGTGCGATCTTAGAACATGCAGCCTCAAGGATCATTAAGGATATGGCGGGTGCGGATGTGTGCCTGGATATTCATTCGAGCAACTCCCTGATCCGGGAGATCCCGCAGGTACGGTTAAATGATGATGTGATAGAAACGGTTATGCCGTATGCCAAGATGTTAAATGCAGAGCTGGTATGGATTCATCCGTCTACCAGTGTGCGGCCGGGAAGTCTGGCCTACGCTCTGAATGCGATCGGTGTGAAATCCATGGTGATCGAGGCCGGGGTAGCACTGCGGATTGATTATGAGTATTGTGAACAGATCGTAGACGGAATCTTTTCTCTGATGAAGCATATGGGAATCTGGCAGGGCGAGGTGACGGAACCACGCCGTCCGATCATTGCAACGGATGGGGATGTCCATTTTGTAAATGCGGAGAGCAGTGGATTGTTTGTACCGAATATCAAGCATTCCATGGAAGTGAAAAAGGGTGAGAAGATCGGAACGATCGTAGATGTGATCACGGGTTCGGTTGAGGAACGCATCTATGCACCGTGTGATGGTCTGGTATTTACACTGCGGGAGTATCCGGCAGTAGAAGAAGGGGCACTGATTGCCCGTATATTTGGAGGCAGCTATGAATAAAGAAATCATATTTAATATGACTACCGCATTTCGTGGCGAATATACGATTACGGGATACCGGTTCGGACATGGCGAGAAGTCAGCCTGTATTATCGGAGCCATGCGAGGCAATGAGTTCCAGCAGCTCTATATGTGTTCACAGCTGATCCTGAAGCTGGAGCAGCTGGAGGCAAAGGGTGCGATTGTGGCGAACAAGGAGATACTGGTGATCCCGTCGTTAAATCATAATTCCATGAATGTCGGAAAGAAATACTGGGTATCGGACAGTACCGATATCAACCGGTCGTTTCCGGGTAATAAGGATGGCCCGGCAACCAGCCGGATCGCAGCTGCAATTCTGGAACGGGTCAAGGGATACCGGTATGGAATACAGTTTGCCAGCTTTTATCTGGATGGAGAGTTCATCCCGCATGTAAGGCTGACAGAGGAAGGGGTTCAGAATACGAGCCTTGCCAACCTGTTTGGAATGCCGTATGTACTGACCGCATCGGAGCGTGCCTTTGATGCAACGACCCTGAACTATAACTGGCAGAAGGGTGGTACCAGCGCATTCTCCGTATATACCGGAACAACTGCAGAAATTGATGAGGAACGTGCCAGACAGGGGGTATCTTCTGTACTTCGCTTCTTGACGCGTATGGGTATCATACGGTATAACTGTCATGGTGGGTATATTTCGACCGTTGTGGAAGAGGATGAGCTGCTGTCGATTCGGGCAGATATGCCGGGATTTTTCCGGCCGACGATTTCGACGAATACGGAGGTGGTCCGTGGACAGCTTCTGGCGGATATTGTAGACTCTTTCCGGGGAGATGTTATCTCACGGCTTGTTGCACCGACAGATGGTATTATCTTTTACCGTCAGTGTCAGCCGATGGTCTTTCAGAACTCGGTTGCATTTAAAATGATAAAGAAGATTCACGAATAAATTACTGTGAACAGATAAAATGGAGGTCATTATGAGCAAAGTAAAACGAATCTATGTGGAGAAGAAAAAGGATTATGCAGTAAAGGCCGGAGAGCTTCTGGATGAGATTAAGAATTATCTGGGCATTCCGGTTGACGGCGTACGGGTACTGGTTCGCTATGATATAGAGAATCTTTCCGATGATACCTATCAGAAAGCATTGGGTACAGTATTCTCAGAACCACCGGTAGACATCCTTTATGAGGAAGTATTTGATAAGAATGACACAGATCAGGTATTCAGTGTTGAATATCTGCCGGGACAGTTTGATCAGCGTGCAGACTCTGCAGAGCAGTGTGTAAAGCTGCTGAATGAGAATGAAGAACCGGTGATTCGTTCGGCTACGACTTATATAATTGAAGGAAATGTAGATGCAGAGCAGATGGAGCGGATTAAGAGCCATTGCATCAATCCGGTGGATTCCAGAGAAGCTTCTTCTGTAAAGCCGGAAACACTGGTAACCGTATTTGAGGAGCCAGCAGACGTTAAGATCTTTGACGGTTTCCAGACAATGGAGGAGCAGGCCCTGCGGGAGCTGTATGATTCTCTGGGACTGGCAATGACCTTTAAGGATTTCCTGCACATTCAGAATTATTTTAAGAATGAGGAGCATCGGGATCCATCCATGACGGAAATCCGCGTTCTGGATACCTACTGGTCCGATCACTGCCGTCATACTACATTCTCAACAGAGCTTAAGAATATCAACTTTAAAGATGGTTATTATAAAGCACCGATCGAGCAGAGCTTCCAGGAATATGAAGCAGCAAGAGAGGTATTGTACAAGGGAAGAGATGATAAGTTTATCTGCCTGATGGATATCGCATTAATGGGTATGAAGAAATTAAAGGCAGAAGGAAAGCTGGCAGATCAGGAAGAATCCGATGAGATCAATGCCTGCAGCATCGTTGTACCGGTAGAGATTGACGGAACGACAGAGGAGTGGCTGGTAAGCTTTAAGAATGAGACCCATAATCATCCGACAGAGATCGAACCATTCGGTGGCGCTGCAACCTGTCTGGGTGGAGCAATCCGTGATCCGTTGTCAGGACGTTCTTATGTATATCAGGCAATGCGTGTGACCGGTGCGGCAGATCCGACCCGTCCACTGTCTGAGACCATGAAGGGTAAGCTTCCACAGAGAAAGATCGTGACCGGCGCGGCACAGGGCTACAGTTCCTATGGTAACCAGATCGGTCTGGCAACCGGTCTTGTAAATGAGATCTATCATCCGGATTATGTTGCAAAGCGTATGGAGATCGGAGCCGTTATGGGTGCAGCACCTAGACGCTGTGTTATCCGTGAGAATTCCGATCCGGGAGATCAGATCATTCTGCTGGGCGGACGTACAGGACGTGACGGCTGTGGCGGTGCAACTGGATCTTCTAAGGCACATACCGTAGAGTCCCTGGACACCTGCGGCGCAGAGGTTCAGAAGGGTAATGCACCTACCGAGCGTAAGATTCAGAGACTGTTCCGTCGGGAAGAGGTAGCACATCTGATCAAGAAGTGTAATGATTTCGGTGCGGGCGGTGTATCCGTTGCCATCGGTGAGCTGGCAGACGGCTTACGTGTGAATCTGGATCTGGTTCCAAAGAAGTACGCAGGTCTGGATGGAACCGAACTGGCAATCTCAGAATCTCAGGAACGTATGGCTGTTGTTGTAGATAAAAAAGATGTAAAGCAGATGTTAGAGTATGCCGCAGAAGAGAATCTGGAGGCGATCGTAGTAGCAGAGGTTACCGAAGAGCCTCGTCTGGTACTGAGCTGGAGAGGCAAGGAGATCGTAAATCTTTCGCGTGCATTCTTAAATACAAACGGTGCACATCAGGAGACAAATGTAACCGTTGATATGCCGGAGAAGAAGGACAATTATTTCGAGCAGATTCCGGAAGTGACAGATGTAAAGGAAACCTGGTTAAAGACCCTTGCAGACCTGAATGTCTGTTCCCAGAAGGGACTGGTTGAGATGTTCGACAGCTCGATTGGAGCCGGTACCGTAACGATGCCGTATGGTGGTCTGTATCAGCTGACACCGACACAGACAATGATCGCAAAGCTTCCGGTACTGAAGGGAAAGACCGATACCATTACCATGATGAGCTATGGCTTTGATCCGTATCTTTCCAGCTGGAGCCCATATCATGGAGCAATCTATGCAGTGATACATTCGGTAGCAAAGATTGCAGCATCCGGTGGTGATGTATCCAAGATCCGTTTCACCTTCCAGGAATATTTTGAAAGACTGGGTGAAAAGCCGGAGCGTTGGGGCAAGCCAATGGCTGCACTGCTCGGTGCATATGATGCACAGGTTGGACTGGGACTTCCTTCCATCGGTGGTAAGGATAGTATGTCAGGATCCTTTAACGAGATTGATGTACCACCGACACTGGTATCGTTTGCGGTTGATGTGGCAAGCTCCAAGAACGTGGTAACACCGGAGTTAAAGAATGCCGGTGATATTCTGGTTAAGATCGATATTAAGAAGGATGAGTACGACAGACCGGATTATGCATATGTTCTGAAGTTATATGACGATTTATATAAGGCAATTCAGGCAGGAAAGATTCTGGCTTCCTATGCAGTAGGATTTGGTGGTGTGCTGGAGGCTGTCAGCAAGATGGCATTCGGTAACAAGCTGGGTGTGAAGCTGGAAGGTTTATCGAAGGAAGCATTACTGGCAAAGGAATATGGTTCCATTATTCTGGAAGTGGCACCGGAGCAGGTAAAGACACTTGGTGTACCTTGCACCGTGATCGGTCAGGTAGTTGCAGAGCCTGAATTTATCTATGGTGATGTAGTGATCAGCATGGAGGAGGCATTGAAGGCATGGACCGGCACTCTGGAGGATGTATTCCCGACACAGTCGGATGTAGAGCAGAAGCCGGTTAAGAGTGAGCTGTTCCAGACAGATTCTATCTATGTATGCAAGCATAAGGTAGCAAAGCCGAAGGTATTTATTCCGGTATTCCCTGGTACAAACTGCGAATACGATTCCGCAAAGGCATTTGAGGCTGCCGGTGCAGAGGTTTCTACCGTTGTATTTAAGAATCTGGATGCACAGGGTATCCGTGATTCCGTAGAGCTCTTTAAGAAGGAGATCAAGAAGGCACAGATCATTATGTTCCCGGGTGGATTCTCAGCCGGTGATGAACCGGATGGTTCCGGTAAGTTTATCGCAACCGCATTCCGGAATGAGAAGATCAAGGAAGAGGTTATGAAGCTGTTAAATGAGCGGGATGGTCTGGCACTGGGTATCTGTAACGGTTTCCAGGCTGTGATCAAATTAGGTCTGGTTCCTTATGGTGAGATTCGTCCGCAGCAGGCAGATTCACCGACATTGACAATGAACAGCATCGGACGCCATCAGTCTAAGATGGTTTATACAAAGGTAGTAACCAATAAGTCACCATGGCTGCGGAAAGCAGAATTAGGTGGTGTATATGTAATTCCGGCGTCTCACGGAGAGGGTCGTTTTGTAGCTAACAAGGAATGGATCGATAAGTTATTTGCAAATGGTCAGGTAGCAACCCAGTATGTAGATGTGAACGGCAACCCAACCATGGTAGAGGACTTTAATATTAATGGTTCCTATGCCGCAATCGAAGGAATTACTTCACCGGATGGTCGTGTGCTTGGTAAGATGGCACATTCCGAGCGTCGTGGTGATTCGGTAGCAGTCAATATTTACGGAGATCAGAATCAGCATATCTTTGAGGCTGGTGTTGAATACTTCAAGTAAAACAACAATTAAAGCAGATTGCATATGAGAAACAGTTATCATGATAAAGAATTGAATCGGTTATTAGCCGAGGCGGATGAATTGCTTTCAGATGTGAATCTGAACCTGTATGAAACGCCTGCAGAGGAGCAGGCGCGGAAACAGGCAGAGGCTGCGGAGGCCGCCCGTAAGCAGGCGGAAGAAGACAGAAAGCGTGCAGCTGCAGAAGCCGCAGCAAGGCAGGCAGCGGCGGCAGCAGAAGCACAGGCGCGGCAGCAGGCGGAGGAAGCAGCAAGGCAGGCAGCGGCGGCAGCAGAAGCACAGGCACGGCAGCAGGCGGAGGAAGCAGCAAGGCAAGCAGCGGCAGAAGCGGAAGCACAGGCCCGGCGGCAGGCGGAAGAAGCAGCAAGGCAGGCAGCAGTGGCAGCAGAAGCACAGGCCCGGCAGCAGGCAGAAGAAGCGGCAAAGCGTGCAGAGGCGGAAGCGGAGGCTGTCCGTCGGCAGGCCGCGGTAAATGCTGCGGAGGCAGCATGCCAACAGGCAGAGGAAGCGGCTCACAGGCAGACGGAATCGGTGGAAGAAGAATCAGCAGCGGAAGCTACAGCGGAAGAACCAACGGTGACGGAGCCGGAGCAGGCAGAAGTCGATAACAAACGCAGGATGAATGTATTGCGGGATTCTGTCTGGGGCACGGTATGTTATGCAGCATTGACCATGATCTACATGGAAGTGATTCTTCATCTGGCAGTATATGATACAATGGATACCAATGTATTTCAGAGTGCGGCCTTTGCGGCAGCGGCCGGATGTATCATCACACTGGCAGTATCCTGGCTGCCGGAGAAGGTGAATCATATAGTATGTATGATTCTGTTGATTCTTGGCTGCGGCTGGTTTGATTTTCAGATTATCAGTCATAGCTGGAATGAGAGCTATGCATTATTAAATATGGATATCGGATATCCGTTACAGGTGTTGAAGCATATCGTCCCGGCACTGGAAAGTACGGGTGCGGATATGGTATGGATGGTACTTATGTTTGTACCGGTGATCCTTTTCGGAATCTTTGGAAGAAAACTGCTTCCGTTACGCAGAGCCGGCTGGATGAACCGGGTGCTAATGGGACTGGCCGGTATATTGCTGGCAGTTATGGGATTTCTCTGCATAGAGGCACATGGTGTCGGAGAAGGAACTCCATATGAGACTGTTCGCCGGTTTGAGGCCAATGTGGATCAGGAACAGGCAGTAGAACAGATGGGAATTACCGGAGCCGTCCTGCTGGAAGGCATGGAAGTATTCCGGTAATGAGAGACCGGAAGTGAAAGGTATATATCAGGATGTCAGAATGGTGGATCCTGATATGGAAAAACAGAATTTAAAAACGTATGTGCTGATTTTGAGAGCTCGTGGGAATTGGAATAAGCAAATCCAATGCTGCGGCTCTCAATTGGTTCTGTCATGGGAAGCTCGATCAGAGCACCATCGGCCAGTTCCTGTTCGACAAATTCACGGATAACACAGGCGGCCCCGATTCCGATCTTGGCAAATTCAATCAGCAGGTCCATGGAGCTGACCTCCAGAATCTGATTTGTTTTGATCTGGTTCCGGTAGAAATAGTCATTGATATACTGACGGGTGATATTCTCCTCGTCAAGCAGCATCAGGGTAGCAGAAAGGAACAGATCGGAGTCTGTATGCTCCCGGATGGAGAGGTTATCCAGATAAGACTGGGTAGCGACAAAGGTATCCTGAATCTTCTTCAGGGGCAGAAAGGTAAGTGTACCATGATGCTTCGGTGCACCGATCAGGCCGATATCGATCTGGCCGCTTTCCAGTAATTCTACCGTATGTAGGGTGGACTGGCACTCGATCGTAATGCGGATATGCGGATGCTGCTGGATAAAGTTCTGCAGGTACGGAAGGAGAATATATTTGCACAGGGTCGTGCTGACACCGATCCGTAGCTGGCCGATCCCAAGCTCTGTCCGATGGCGCAGCTCTTCTTCACCGGCTTCGATGGCAGCGAAGGCTTCCCGGATCCGTTCATACAGGATCTCACCGTCTGCAGTCAGGGAAACACCGCGGGAGGTTCTGGAAAACAGGGTGCAGCCCAGATTTTCTTCCAGTCTGGACAGGGACTTGCTGATAGCCGGCTGGCTGATAAAGAGAGCATCTGCAGCCTTGGAGATATTTTTATATTTTGCCACCATATAAAAGGCTTTATAGTAATTCAGATTCTGATTCATAGGGTGCTCCTTTCTAAACGGAACGTCTGTTTACAAACAAGATATAACTTAAAGTTATATTAAATATTATTATTATGTATTTCAATTATAACAAAAGCTATGGTACGATAGCAATAGTCATTAGATGAAAATAAGGAGGATGATAACAATGGGTATGACTATGACGCAGAAAATATTAGCTGCACATGCCGGTCTTGATAAGGTAGAAGCCGGTCAGTTAATAGAAGCAAAGTTAGACATGGTACTTGGAAATGATGTTACCACTCCGGTAGCAATTCATGAGATGGAGAAGTTCAATAATCAGGAAGTATTCGATAAAGATAAGATTGCAATGGTTCTGGATCACTTTACTCCGAATAAGGACATCAAGAGTGCCGAACACTGCAAATGTGTAAGACAGTATGCAGCAGAGCATAATATTACCAATTTCTTTGATGTCGGTGAGGTAGGAATCGAGCATGCACTGCTTCCGGAAAAAGGTCTGGTGGTTGCAGGAAATGCAGTGATCGGAGCTGACTCTCATACCTGCACCTATGGTGCATTGGGTGCATTCTCTACCGGTGTCGGCAGTACCGATATGGCTGCAGGTATGGCAACCGGTAAGGCATGGTTTAAGGTACCGTCCGCAATTAAATTCGTATTGACCGGAAAGCCGGCAGAGTGGATCAGCGGTAAGGATATTATCCTTCATATCATTGGCATGATCGGAGTAGACGGTGCACTTTACAAGTCTATGGAGTTTGTCGGTGACGGTATTCAGTACCTGTCCATGGATGACCGCTTTACCATGGCAAACATGGCAATCGAGGCGGGTGGTAAGAACGGTATCTTCCCTGTGGATGATGAGACCATTGCATACATGAAGGAACATTCCACAAAGGAATATACGGTATATGAGGCAGATGAAGACGCAGAATATGACGAGACATATACGATCGACCTGTCACAGTTAAAACCGACCGTTGCATTCCCGCATTTGCCGGAGAACACAAGAACCATCGATGAGGTTGGTGATGTAAAGATCGATCAGGTCGTGATCGGTTCCTGCACAAACGGCCACATTTCAGATCTCCGGATCGCAGCAGAGATCATGAAGGGACGTAAGGTTGCAAAGGGTCTTCGTGTTATCATCATTCCGGCTACACAGGCAATCTACCTTCAGGCAATGGAAGAAGGATTATTAAAGACGTTTATCGAGTCGGGAGCAATTGTCAGCACACCGACCTGTGGACCGTGTCTGGGCGGACATATGGGTATTCTGGCTGCCGGAGAGCGTGCAGTCGCTACCACTAATCGTAACTTTGTAGGACGTATGGGTCATGTAGAATCTGAGGTATATCTGGCGTCCCCTGCAGTTGCAGCGGCATCCGCTATTACTGGTAAGATCTCAGGACCGGCAGAAGTAATGAAATAATCAGGGAGGAATACAGAATATGAAAGCACATGGAATTGTACATAAATATGGAGACAATGTAGATACGGATGTTATTATTCCGGCAAGATATCTGAATTCTTCTGACCCGGCAGAGCTGGCTAAGAACTGTATGGAGGATATTGATCCGGACTTCGTAAAACGGGTAAAGCCGGGCGATATCATGGTAGCACAGAAGAACTTCGGATGTGGTTCTTCCAGAGAGCATGCACCGATCGCAATTAAGGCTTCCGGCATCAGCTGTGTAATCGCAGAGACCTTTGCAAGAATTTTCTATCGTAATGCGATCAATATCGGACTTCCGATCATTGAGTGTAAGGAAGCGGCAGAGGAAATCGAAGCAGGTGATGAAGTAGAGATCGATTTTGACAGCGGTATGATCTATGACCGTACAAAGGGAACCGAGTATAAGGGGCAGGCATTTCCGCCATTTATGCAGGAGATCATCAAGGCAGAGGGCCTTGTAAATTATATTAACAGTCATAAATAAGCAGACCGTTCATGGGCTTTCACAGAAGGTGCAGGAAGATTTCCTGTGCTTTTTGTGGAGGCCTTTGTGCGTATAAAAGTATATGGAGAGAACATATGACAACGGTATATTTTGTCCGCCATGCACAGACGGATTACTCAAATCCCATAGATAAGGACCGCCCTCTGACAGCGGAGGGAATGCAGGACCGGTATCTGGCAAGAGATTATATGGTAAAACAGGGGCTGATCGGTCAGCTGACCCATGTATATGCCAGCAATTTCAGACGGGCCGCAGATACGGTCCGGCCGATCGCAGAAGCCGCCGGTCTTCCGGTCGAGGAGAAGGAGGAATTCCGGGAGTGGACACTGCTCGCAAAGGGAGAAGAGTACTACTCGATCAGTCAGAGGGCCTGGGAGGATTTCACATATCGGTATGAGTCCTGTGAGACCCTGCAGGAGGTACAGACGCGGAATCTCCGGAAGCTCCGGGAGCTGGTAGCAGAGCATCCGGATGAAACCATTGTGATCGGAACTCATGGGACAGCACTGAGTACGATCATTCACTATTATAAACCGGATTACGGATATGAAGAGTTTCTCCGGATCATGGAGTTTAAGCCATGGATTGTCCGGTTTCAGTACAACGGGGAGCAGCTTATAAACATGGAAGAATGCTTCCGGAATGATTTAAACATTGAAAAATCGACATAAATGATTTATGATATAGGATAAAGTTTTTATACCCGCTATGAGGAACAGGAAGGAAGTTGAGACATGAACGTAAATATAGCAGTTATTAAGGGCGACGGTATCGGACCGGAAGTCGTCTCGCAGGCTATGAAAGTATTGGATACAGTTGGTGAAAAGTATGGACATACATTTAACTATCAGCAGATTCTGATGGGTGGATGTTCCATTGATGCTTATGGAGTACCGCTTACAGATGAGGCAATCGAGATCGCAAAAGCTTCGGATGCGGTTTTATTAGGCTCCATTGGAGGAAATACAACCACCTCGCCATGGTATAAGCTTCCTCCGCATTTAAGACCGGAGGCCGGTCTGTTGAAGATCCGTAAGGCATTGAATCTGTTTGCGAATCTTCGTCCGGCAGTGTTATATCCGGAGTTAAAGGGTGCATGCCCATTGAAGGAAGAAATCTCGGACAAGGGATTTGATATGATGATCATGCGTGAGCTGACGGGTGGATTATACTTCGGTGAACGTAAGACAGTAGAAGAAAACGGTGTCCTGAAGGCATATGACGAGCTGACCTATGATGAGAACGAGATCAGACGAATTGCAATTAAGGGCTTTGATATTGCCATGAAGCGCCGGAAGAAGGTAACCAGCGTGGATAAGGCGAATGTACTGGATTCATCCAGATTATGGAGAAAGGTCGTCGAGGAAGTCGCAAAGGATTATCCGGAAGTTACATTGGAGCATATGCTGGTTGACAACTGCGCAATGCAGCTGGTTAAGGATCCGGCACAGTTCGATGTAATCCTGACTGAGAATATGTTTGGTGACATTTTATCAGATGAGGCTTCTATGGTAACCGGATCTATCGGAATGTTAGCTTCGGCCAGCTTAAACGAGACCAAGTTCGGTATGTATGAACCAAGCGGCGGCTCGGCACCGGATATCGCAGGACAGAATAAGGCGAATCCGATTGCAACGATCCTGTCAGCAGCTATGATGCTTCGTTTCTCCTTTGACATGGATAAAGAAGCGGACAGCATTGAAGCGGCTATCAAGAAGGTATTACAGGAGAATTATCGTACCTGTGATATTATGGATGATGGTATGACATTGGTAAGCTGTTCAGAAATGGGCGACCTGATCTGCCAGCGATTATAACAGAGTATAGAAAGATAGCAGTATGTAACGGATGTCCGGGGGATATCCGGGCTGGAGTCAATAAAGGAGAATAGAAATGAAAAGTGATGCAGTAAAGACAGGTATGCAGCAGGCACCGCATCGGTCCCTGTTCAACGCATTGGGTATGACAAAAGAAGAAATGGAACGTCCGTTGGTTGGTATCGTATGCTCCTACAACGAGATCGTACCGGGACATATGAATCTGGATAAAATCGCACAGGCAGTGAAGCTGGGTGTCGCAATGGCAGGCGGAACACCGATCATGTTCCCGGCAATTGCAGTCTGTGACGGTATTGCAATGGGACACATCGGCATGAAGTATTCTCTGGTTACCAGAGATCTGATCGCAGATTCTACGGAATGTATGGCACTGGCACATCAGTTTGATGCCCTGGTTATGATTCCGAACTGTGATAAGAATGTACCGGGACTTTTAATGGCAGCAGCCAGAATCAATGTTCCGACCGTATTTGTCAGCGGCGGCCCGATGTTAGCTGGTCATGTACACGGACAGAAGAGAAGTCTTTCTTCTATGTTCGAGGCAGTCGGATCTTATGCAGCCGGTACAATGACGGAAGAAGATGTAGAAGAATTTGAGAATAAAGTATGCCCGACCTGTGGTTCCTGCTCAGGTATGTATACAGCCAATTCCATGAACTGTCTGACAGAGGTTCTCGGTATGGGACTTCGCGGAAACGCAACGATTCCGGCTGTATATTCAGAGAGAATCAAGCTTGCAAAGCATGCAGGTATGGCAGTTATGGATATGTACCGTAAGAATATCCGTCCAAGAGATATTATGACAAAGGATGCGATCTTAAACGCACTGACGATCGATATGGCACTGGGATGCTCTACAAACAGTATGCTGCATCTGCCGGCAATTGCACATGAGATCGGATTTGACTTTGATATTTCCTTTGCAAATGAGATCAGTGCAAAGACACCGAACCTGTGTCATCTGGCACCTGCCGGTCCTACCTATATGGAGGATCTGAATGAAGCCGGTGGTGTATATGCGGTTATGAATGAGATCAATAAGCTGGGTCTGCTTCATACAGACTGTATGACAGTGACCGGTAAGACAGTCGGAGAAAATATCGCAGGCTGTGTAAACCGGAATCCTGAGGTTATCAGACCGGTTGATCATCCATATAGTAAAACAGGCGGTCTGGCAGTGTTAAAGGGTAATCTGGCACCGGACGGCAGCGTTGTAAAGCGTTCTGCGGTTGTTCCGGAAATGATGAAGCATTCCGGTCCGGCCAGAGTCTTTGAATGTGAAGAGGACGCAATTGCTGCGATCAAGGGCGGCAAGATCGTAGAGGGTGACGTAGTCGTTATCCGTTATGAGGGACCAAAGGGTGGACCTGGTATGCGTGAGATGTTGAATCCGACATCCGCGATCGCAGGTATGGGTCTTGGCTCGTCTGTAGCATTGATCACAGACGGACGGTTCTCGGGAGCCAGCCGTGGAGCTTCCATCGGTCATGTATCACCGGAAGCAGCGGTAGGCGGTCCGATCGCACTGGTACAGGAGGGTGATATCATTGATATCGATATTGATAACCTGTCATTGAATGTGAGAGTATCCGATGAAGAGCTGGCAAAGCGTAAAGAGCAGTGGCAGCCGAGAGAGCCGAAGGTGACCACCGGATATCTGGCAAGATATGCAGCAATGGTAACATCCGGTAATCGGGGTGCAATCTTGGAAATTCCGGGGAAGAAGTAAGGAGAGGAAGAGAATGAAGCAATTAACAGGTTCTGAAATCGTAATTGAATGTTTGAAGGAACAGGGCGTTGATACCGTATTCGGATATCCGGGCGGCTGTATCCTGAATATTTATGACGAATTATATAAGCATCAGGGAGAGATCAAGCATGTTTTGACATCCCATGAGCAGGGCGCAGCCCATGCAGCAGACGGATATGCCAGAGCAACTGGTAAGGTAGGTGTCTGTATGGCAACCAGCGGACCGGGAGCAACCAATCTGGTGACCGGTATTGCAACCGCATATATGGATTCTGTACCAATGGTTGCGATCACTGCCAATGTAGGTGTTACCTTACTGGGTAAGGACAGCTTTCAGGAGGTCGATATTGCAGGCGTGGTTATGCCAATCACAAAGTACAGCTTTATTGTAAAGAATGTGCATGAACTGGCAGACACGATCCGCCGGGCATTTAAAATCGCAAAGAGCGGAAGACCGGGTCCTGTTTTAGTTGATATTACCAAGGATGTAACTGCTAATCTGGCAGATTATGAGCCGAAGAAGCCGGTAGAGATCGAGCGGGTAACGGATACGATTGATGAGTCGGCTGTAAAGCGGGCAGTTGATATGATCAACCGTTCCAAGAAGCCGTTTATTATGGCAGGCGGCGGTGTGGTGATCGCTGATGCAGAGCAGGAATTAAGAGCTTTGGCTGATAAGATTGATGCAGCTGTTTGCGATACCCTGATGGGTAAGGGTGCAATCGAAGGCACTGCAGACCGTTATACCGGTATGATCGGTATGCACGGCACCAAGGCATCGAACTTCGGATTATCAGATGCAGATCTTTTGGTTGTTGTTGGTGCCAGATTCTCGGATCGTGTAATCGGTAATGCAAGTAAGTTTGCAGAGAATGCCAAGATTATCCATATTGATGTAGATCAGGCAGAAATCAATAAGAATATTGAAGTAGATGAAGCAATTATCGGCGATGCAAAGGTAATCCTGCAGCAGCTGATCGATCAGGTGGATGCATCCGAGAAGCCGGAATGGATGGATGAGATCCGTGACCTGAAGGAGAAATATCCGATGACCTATGATAAGGGCGTCCTGACCGGACCGGAGATCATTGAAAAGCTTTATGAGCTGACGGATGGTGAGGCGACGGTCGTTACAGAGGTAGGTCAGCATCAGATGTGGGCAGCACAGTATTATAAGTACAAGAGACCGCATCAGCTCCTGACATCCGGTGGTCTTGGAACCATGGGTTATGGTCTGGGCGCATCGCTGGGTGCGAAGCTTGCAAGACCGGATGAAACGGTTGTCAATATTGCAGGTGACGGATGTTTCCGTATGAATATGAATGAGATTGCAACCGCAGCCAGATATAACATTCCGATCATTGAAATCGTAATCAATAACCATGTACTCGGAATGGTTCGTCAGTGGCAGACCCTGTTCTATGACAAGCGGTATTCGAATACAATCTTAAATGATAATGTAGACTTCGCAAAGCTTGCAGAGGCTATGGGCGCGATCGGTTGTCGTGTAACAACCATTGATGAATTTGAAGAAGCCTTTAAGAAGGCACAGCAGGCAGGCAGACCGGTAGTGATCGACTGTATCATTAATGAAGATGATAAGGTATGGCCGATGGTAGCACCGGGTAAGCCGATTGAGACCTGTTTCTCAGAGGAAGATCTGGAAAAATAATATTCAGAAAATAATTTAAGGCACTATGATCTCGGAACGGCTGCGAGGTGGCTGTTCCGGGATTGAATGATAGCGAATAAGTCGAGGAGGATTTATAAAATGGCAAGAGTGTATAATTTTTCAGCAGGACCATCTGTATTACCGGAGGTTGTGTTAAAAGCAGCAGCAGAAGAGATGCTGGATTACAATGGAACCGGCATGAGTGTAATGGAGATGAGTCATCGATCCAAGGCATTTGAAGAGATTATAGAGACTGCAGAGCAGGATTTGAGAGATCTGATGAAAATCCCGGATAACTACAAGGTATTATTCCTGCAGGGTGGTGCATCGCAGCAGTTTGCAGCGATTCCAATGAACCTGATGAAGAATAAGGTTGCTGATTATATTGTGACCGGACAGTGGGCAAAGAAGGCAGCAGAAGAGGCTAAAAAGTATGGTAAGGTAAATATCATTGCATCCTCTGCAGATAAGACCTTCAGCTACATTCCGGATTGCTCGGATTTACCGATCGATGATGATGCTGATTATGTATACATCTGCCATAACAATACAATTTACGGAACTACCTATAAGACATTGCCGAACACAAAGGGCAAGATTCTGGTAGCAGATATGTCATCTGACATCCTGTCACAGCCGGTAAATGTATCAGACTATGGTCTCATTTACTTCGGTGTACAGAAGAACGTAGGACCGGCCGGTGTTGTAATCGCAATTATCCGGGAAGACCTGATCCGTGATGATGTTCTGGAAGGAACACCAACCATGTTAAAGTATAAGACACAGGCAGATGCCAAGTCCCTGTACAACACACCTCCGTGCTACGGTATTTATATCTGCGGCAAGGTATTCAAGTGGGTTAAGGAAATGGGCGGTCTGGAGGCTATGAAGATCCATAACGAGAAGAAGGCAGCTATTCTGTATGATTTCCTGGACAACAGCAAGATGTTCAAGGGAACGGTTGAGAAGAAGGATCGGTCTCTCATGAATGTACCGTTTGTAACCGGTGACGAAGAGCTGGATGCAAAGTTTGTAAAGGAAGCAACAGCAGCCGGATTTGTAAATATCAAGGGACATCGTACCGTAGGCGGTATGCGTGCCAGCATTTACAATGCTATGCCAATCGAAGGTGTAGAGAAGCTGGTTGAGTTTATGAAGAAGTTCGAGGAGGAGAATCAGTAATGGCTAAGGTTAAATGCTTGAATCCGATCGCAGCGTGCGGTATGGATCTGTTACCGGAAGGATATAATGTAGTAGAGGATCTGGCAGATGCAGATGTAGTATTGGTAAGAAGTGCTGCTATGCATGATCTGGAGCTGCCTGCAGACTTAAAGGCAATCGCAAGAGCCGGTGCCGGAGTTAATAATATTCCGCTGGACAAATGTGCAGAGCAGGGGATTGTAGTATTCAATACACCGGGTGCAAATGCAAACGGCGTAAAGGAGATCGTAATCGCAGGTCTGCTTCTGGCTTCCAGAGATCTGGTTGGCGGATATAACTGGGTAAAGGCAAATGCCGCAGATGAAGGCATTGCAAAGGCAGTGGAGAAGAATAAGTCCAAGTTCGCAGGCTGTGAGATCGAAGGAAAGAAGTTAGGTGTAATCGGTCTGGGTGCGATTGGTGCAAAGGTTGCCAATGTAGCAGTCAGCTTAGGAATGGAAGTATACGGATATGATCCATATGTATCAGTAGATGCAGCATGGAATCTGTCCCGTCAGGTAAAGCATATTTCAAATGTAGAAGATATTTATAAAGAGTGTGATTACATTACCATCCATGTACCGGCGTTAGACAGTACCAAGGGTATGCTGAATGCAGCTGCATTTGACATGATGAAGGATGGTGTTAAGATCCTGAACTTTGCAAGAGATGTTCTGGTTAATGATGAGGATATCAAGGCAGCACTGGCATCCGGCAAGGTAAGCAAGTATGTAACAGACTTCCCGAATCCGGCAGTTGCAGGTGTTGAGAATGTTATTACATTACCACATCTGGGAGCTTCTACGGAAGAGTCCGAGGATAACTGTGCAGTTATGGCAGTTAAGCAGGTAGTTGATTATATCGAAAACGGTAATATCAAGAATTCCGTAAACTACCCTGCATGTGATATGGGCGTATGCACAAATACGGCAAGAGTTGCGATCAATCATAAGAATATTCCGGATATGCTGACCAGATTTACCGGTGTATTCTCATCAAAGGGAATCAACATTTCCGATATGATCAGCAAGTCTAAGGGTGACTGGGCATATTCCATGTTAGATGTATCAGCCGAAATCACAGATGCCATTGTTGCGGAACTGAATGCAATCGAAGGTGTTGTAAAAGTACGTGTCATCAAATAACATGTAAGATACAGGGTGCGAAAGCACACAACATATGAATATTACTAATAGGAGAGAAACAATGAGTGAGAAGTTACGTGTAGGTATCCTTGGTGGTACCGGTATGGTAGGACAGAGATTTATTTCATTATTAGAGAACCATCCATGGTTTGAGGTGGTTACCATTGCAGCAAGCCCACGAAGTGCCGGAAAGACCTATGAAGAAGCAGTCGGTGACCGTTGGAAGATGGATACACCAATGCCGGAGGCAGTTAAGAATATCATCGTTCATAATGTAAACGAAGTAGAGGAAGTTGCATCTACAGTTGATTTCGTATTCAGTGCGGTTGATATGTCAAAGGATGAGATCAAGGCGATCGAGGAAGCTTATGCAAAGACAGAGACACCGGTTGTTTCCAATAACAGCGCACATCGCTGGACACCGGATGTTCCGATGATGGTACCGGAGATCAATCCACAGCATGCAGAGGTAATTGAATATCAGAAGAAGCGTCTGGGAACCAAGCGCGGCTTCGTTGCTGTAAAGCCGAACTGCTCCATTCAGAGCTATGCACCGGTATTAACAGCTTGGATGGAATTTGAACCACAGGAAGTAGTGGTTACTACTTATCAGGCAATCTCAGGTGCCGGTAAGACCTTTAAGGACTGGCCGGAGATGGTAGGTAACATCATTCCGTATATCGGAGGAGAAGAAGAAAAGTCTGAGCAGGAGCCGCTTCGTCTCTGGGGTGATATCGTAGACGGTAAGATTGAGAAATGCACCAATGGTCCTAAGATCACCAGCCAGTGTATCCGTGTACCGGTATTAAACGGACATACAGCAGCTGTATTTGTAAACTTTAAGAAGCAGCCAACGAAGGAAGAGCTGATCGACCGTCTGGTAAACTTCAGCGGTGAACCACAGGCATTGGGACTTCCAAGTGCTCCGAAGCAGTTTATCCAGTATCTGGAGGAGGATAACCGCCCACAGGTAAGTCTGGATGTAGATTATGAGCATGGTATGGGCGTTTCCGTTGGACGTCTTCGTGAGGACAGCATCTTTGACTGGAAGTTCGTTGGACTTTCACATAATACAGTTCGTGGCGCAGCCGGTGGTGCAGTGCTTTGTGCTGAATTATTAAAGGCAAAGGGATATATTACAAAGAAGTAATCTATCATACAGGACAGAATAAAACAGGCGGGAGAGGATCAGAGATATCCTCTCCTGTTTTGACTATTTACACAATTCCTTGCATTAATATGCATAGTATGGGGATTTTCTATTTCTATTTCTGATAAAATGTGTTAAAATAGTTGCGGTAACTTTGTAAGATAAGGAAACAAGTGCAAATGAGGAGATAACGAGGAGAAGCTATGGATAATAATCAGAATCATACAGGCAATCCATTTCACCTGGATGAAAGCAGTACAGGCGAGAGCAAGCACACGGAATCCGGATTGGGATATGATCCGAAGACCTTCGGAACTGCAGGAAGTAATCAGACCGGCACGTACAATGCAGATCCGTACAATAACCAGACCGGAACATACAATGCAGATCCGTATAATAATCAGAACGGAACCTATAATGCCGGAGCATATAATTATAATACGAATGGACAGAATGCACAGAATACGGTCGCAGGAGGAACAGCAGCTCTTCAGGCTTCACAGGATGAGGCATATGCAAAAAAGGCAAAAACCAGTCTGATCCTTGGTATCATTCTGAATGTTTTGAATCTGGGTATGATGTGCAGTACTCTGTTGGGAGGCGGCTTTTTATACGGAGGATTATTTATAATACTGGCGATTGCGGGAATCCAGAACGCAAATTTCGGCAGGAAATCATCTAAAAAGGGAATGGCAACCGCGGGATTGGTTCTGAATATTATTGCAGTGGTAGTTTCAGCTTTGTTCCTGATTCTGGGATTCGTGCTGAAATTCATGGATTAACATCTGCAGACAGGATAAAGGTTATAGGTATTGATGATAAAATATGAGAGACAGATGAAGGAGGACTTTTCATGGTAACACTATTTGACGGAGGCGCTTACCTGATCAATGGTACTGAGCTGATTCAGGATGGACAGGCAGTAGCAGGCTATGAGGCATCGACAGGTAATAAGCTTTCAAAGGAAGAAGCAGCGAAGAATACGATGGCATATCAGATTCTTCAGGCACATAATACATCCGGGAATGATAAAAAGCTTCAGATTAAGTTTGATAAGCTGACTTCCCATGATATTACATTCGTAGGAATCATTCAGACAGCCAGAGCATCCGGACTTGAGAAATTCCCAATCCCATATGTACTGACGAACTGCCACAATTCTTTATGTGCGGTTGGCGGTACGATTAATGAGGATGACCATATGTTTGGTCTGTCCTGTGCAAAGCGTTATGGCGGAATGTATGTACCACCTCATCAGGCAGTTATCCATCAGTTTGCCAGAGAAATGCTGGCAGCCGGCGGACAGATGATCCTGGGCTCTGACAGTCATACCCGTTATGGTGCATTAGGTACCATGGCAATCGGTGAAGGTGGCGGTGAGCTGGTAAAACAGCTGCTTTCCAAGACTTATGATGTAGATATGCCGGGCGTTGTTGCCGTTTATCTGACAGGAAAGCCACAGAAGGGTGTCGGCCCGCAGGATGTGGCTCTGGCAATTATCGGAGCTACCTTCGGATGCGGCTATGTTAAGAATAAGGTTATGGAGTTCGTAGGACCTGGTGTTGAGAGCTTAAGTGCAGATTACCGGATCGGTATTGATGTTATGACCACAGAGACAACCTGTCTGTCATCCATCTGGAAGACCGATGACCGGATTAAGGAATTCTATGACATTCATGGAAGAAGCGGAGATTATAAGGAGTTAAATCCTGGTGCGGTTGCTTATTATGATGGTGTCGTATATGTTGATCTGTCGGAAGTGAAGCCAATGATCGCAATGCCGTTCCATCCAAGCAATGTATATACGATCGAAGAGCTGAATGCAAATCTGATGGATATTCTGGATGATTGCGAGAAGCGTGCAAAGGTCAGCCTGGATGGTAAGGTTGATTTCACCTTAAAGGATAAGGTAAGAGACGGCAGACTTTATGTTGAGCAGGGAATTATCGCAGGCTGTGCCGGCGGTGGATTTGAGAACATCTGCGAGGCAGCAGATATTCTGAAGGGTTCCTATATCGGAGCAGATGAGTTTACATTAAGTGTATATCCGGCAAGTACACCAATCTATATGGAGCTTGCAAAGAACGGAGTACTGGCTGATCTGATCGAGACCGGTTCCATTGTAAAGACCGCATTCTGTGGTCCATGCTTTGGTGCAGGTGATACTCCGGCAAATAATGCATTCAGTATCCGTCATTCAACCAGAAACTTCCCGAACCGTGAAGGTTCTAAGATCCAGAACGGACAGATTTCATCCGTTGCACTGATGGATGCCCGTTCCATTGCAGCAACTGCAGCCAATAAGGGTTATCTGACCGCTGCGACAGATGTGGATGTGAACTTCACAAAGAGAAAGTATTATTTTGATAAAGCAATTTATGAGAACCGTGTATATAATGGCGTTGGAAAGCCGGATCCGTCCGTTGAGATCAAGTTCGGTCCGAATATTAAGGATTGGCCTGCGATGTCTCCGTTGCCGGAGAATCTGATCCTGAAGGTAGTATCCGAGATTCATGATCCGGTTACAACTACAGATGAGCTGATTCCTTCCGGAGAGACCTCTTCTTATCGTTCTAATCCGCTTGGACTGGCTGAGTTCACTCTGTCCAGAAAGGATCCTGCATATGTTGGACGTGCCAAGGAGATTCAGAAGGCACAGAAGGCCATTGAGGCAGATAGCTGTCCATGTGAGGCAGTATCCGAGCTGACTCCGATCATGGATAAGATTAAGGAGACCTATCAGATCAGCAGAAAGACCGTTGGTGTCGGAAGTACGATCTTTGCGGTAAAGCCGGGTGATGGTTCTGCCAGAGAGCAGGCTGCATCCTGCCAGAAGGTATTAGGTGGCTGGGCAAATATTGCAAATGAATATGCAACCAAGCGTTATCGTTCCAACCTGATCAACTGGGGTATGCTTCCATTCCTGATCCAGGATAAGGATACAGAGCTTCCGTTTGCAAACGATGATTATATTTTCATTCCTGGCATTGCGGAGGCGGTTAAGAATAAGACCGATGAGATCAAGGCTTATGTGGTAAACAAGGATATGAAAGAGTTTACACTGACCCTTGGACAGCTGACAGATAATGAGAGAGAGATTATCTTAAAGGGATGTCTGATCAACTATAACCGTGGAAATTAAGGTTACACATTCACCAAACGGGTGATACCATGGTATTTATGGGATGACAGATTCCACGAATCAATGTAATAACCGGGAGATATCTAAAAGCCCCCAACCCTGCTGAAAATGAGGGAGATTAAGCCGCCTTGCACAGTCGTGCAGGCGGTTTTTTACGTCCCGATTACTGAGAGAGGGCTCCTGCTCAAGCAAAAGTGCAATGGCACCGCTGACTAAAGAGGTAGACATGGAGGTTCCGGTCTTGGCGGTATAGCCGTGTCTCTGGTTACTGCAGCTGATGATCTGGCTGCCGGGAGCGACAAGCTCCGGCTTGACAGTGCTGCAGCCGGTTGGTCCCCGGCCGGAATACTGCCGATGGATATTGGAACGCAGGGCAGGAATATTATCGTCCGAGGCACCGACGGTGATTACCTGACAGCTGGAGCCGGGCGCACTGATAGAACCGGGAGCCGGTCCGTTATTTCCTGCAGAAGTACACACGATCAGGCCGTCGGTCCAGAGTCGTTCAACCTCCTGGATCAGCAGATCGGAATGAGAATAACCGGAGGATAAGGAGGTGCCGATGGAGATATTGACGATTCGGATGTGATAGGCAGACTGATGGTGATGAATCCAGCGCAGGGCACGGATAAAGGTACTGATCGGGGCGTTTCCGTTCTGATCCAATACCTTCAGGACGACCAGATTACAGGCCGGAGCAATTCCGAGATATTCAGAACCGATGGCATGAGAAGATGCGATTTTTCCGCAGATATGGGTTCCGTGTCCGGCATCATCATAGGGCAGTGGACGTGCATGGACAAAGTCTTCAAAATGCAGGATACGGGAAGGAGCAGAAGCATCCGGCAGAGACAGAAAATCGGAACGTGGCTGAATGCCGGAATCCAGAACAGCAACTGTCACACCACTGCCATAGATATGACGGTGGTGTGCATAGTCTGCTTTTATAATGTGATTGGGAGATAATAGTTGTTCAGAAGTAATACCGGCAGCCATGCGTCACCATACCGAAGACCCCTTTTCTATATGGTATGCGGCAGGGACTTTTTAGGCTACTGGTTAACGATCCCATTTATCGCAAAGAGAGTTGATCTGGTCTGTAAATTTGATCAGATCCTTGTTGGCACCACCTTCATTATGGCGGATAACCGCAATCAGGCGCTGACCGGCAGCAACGAGACGCAGATAAATATTGGTAGCACGGATAGATTTCTCCTTTGCGGTGGTCTGCTGCTTATGGACACGATTGCCATCACTCAGCCATTTGCCCTCTAACAGGTCAAAGGAAGCACCGGTATATGGAGCCTCTGCATCATAACCATGCTCGTCACGCAGGCAGGCGGTAAAGGAATCACAGACACTGTCCTCGCCATGAACGACAAATACCTTTTTCGGCTTTGGAGACATTGCTTCCAGCCATTTGATCAGATGATTCTTATCGGCATGACCGCTGATACCTTCCAGCTTTTCAATGTGAGCCTCAACCTCAATCGTCTCTCCGAAAAGAGTTACTGCTTTTGCACCCTCCAGTAAGGCACGACCGAGGGTACCGTTTGCCTGATAACCAACGAAAAGAACGGTACATTCCGGACGCCACAGATTATGCTTTAAGTGATGACGGATACGGCCTGCCTCGCACATACCGGAAGCGGAGAGGATAACCTTTGGATTCGGATTGAAATTAATCGCCTTGGATTCGTCACTGGTAACGGAGGTCTTCAGTCCCGGGAAGGCGATCGGGTTAATTCCCTGACGCACCAGAGCCATGGCCTCCTCATCAAAGCAGCTCTCTACATTACGGTTAAATACGTTTGTGGCCTCTACAGCTAACGGACTATCTACAAACACTTCAAAGTCCGGATATTCCGGAAGCAGATTCTGTGTCTTGATCTCACGGATGAAATATAACAGCTCCTGAGTTCTTCCGACTGCGAAGGATGGAATGACCACGTTGCCGCCACGCTGAAACGTATCCCGGATGATGCGGGTCAGTGCCGCTACATAATCCAGTGTTGCGGTATGGTTCCGGTCACCATAGGTAGACTCCATAATGACGTAATCCGCATCGGAAAGATACTGGGGATCCCGGATCAGTGGCTGATTGATATTACCGATATCGCCGGAAAATGCCAGCTTTACGGTCTTGTCATCCTCGGTAGCCCACAGCTCAATGCTGGCGGAACCGAGCAGGTGACCAACATCGGAAAAACGTACTTCGATTCCGTCACAGATGCTGACCTTTGCATCGTAGTCCAAAGAGTGGAAATGAGCGATGACATTCTCTGCATCCTGAATGGTATAGAGCGGAATGACCTCCGGCAGACCGGATCGTCTGGCCTTCCGGTTCTTCCATTCGGCCTCCATTTCCTGAATATGAGCACTGTCACGCAGCATGATCTGGCATAGATCGGTGGTTGCCTTTGTAGCAAAAATGGTGCCACGAAATCCGTGTGAATAAAGAAAAGGCAGGTATCCGCTGTGATCGATATGCGCATGTGTCAGAAACACATAGTCCAGATCTGCAGCGGCACAGGGAAGCTCTTCGTTCTCATAGATATCAGCTCCCTGTTCCAGACCGCAGTCGATCGTCAGACGTTTACCTGCGATTTCCAGATAGTGACAACTGCCGGTAACCTCATGGTCAGCCCCAATAAAAGTTAGTTTCATAAGCAAGTACCCCCATAAATTGATAATATTATTATAGTATAGGCAAGGGGGTTTTTCAATGTGCAGATGTGGGTGGTTTGTTGGGAAAACGGATTTTACAGGAATTTATCCAGTTCCGTTTCCACCTGCTTCCGCTTTCTGATCTTTGGATGATTGAGAATAGTGCCTCTGGTAATTACCATTTCCGGGTATCTCAGAGCACGCAGGTCATCCAGTGGATTTCCGGCGATGACAAGCATATCGGCAGATTTTCCCTTCTCGATGGAACCGGTTATATGGCCGATTCCGGCAAGCTCGGCACTTCTTCCGGTTGCGGTATAGATGGCAAAAGCGTTGGAGACACCGACATACTTGTGGAAGTAGTAGAGTTCACGCCAGAAGTCATACTGCGTGATCCACGGACAGCCGACATCATTGCCGAGAACAACCGGAATATCGTTTTCCAGAGCTGCCTTTGCACAGGCAATGATTCCCTCAAATACTACATTGCCATTGTATTGTTCCACCTCTGTCGCATTGGTGACTGAACGGTCAAATAAAGCATATGGCAGAGCCGGTGAAAGCGTGGTACAAAGGAAAGCACCACGTTCCTTGAAGAGCCTGATCATATCATCACTTAATTTGGCACCGTGTTCAATGGAGTCGACTCCGTTTTCCAGAGCAACACGCACGCCCTCCGGAGATTCCACATGGGCAGCAACCAGATAGCCGTCTTCATGTGCCTTCTGGCATACGGCACGCACCATTTCCGGTGACATTTTCAGTTCGCCGGGAACCCCTTTTTCCTTGGCATCCATAACACCACCGGTGATCATGAGCTTGATCAGATCGACCTTTTCTTCCTCTGATTTCGCAAGCTGGCGGAGGGCATCATCTATCGTTTCGGCGGCAATGGCAACCGAGCCTGCCATGTGCCCGCCGGGAACAGAGATTCCCTGATTCGCGGCAAGGATACGGGGACCTGTTTTGGTTCCGGCCTCGATCTCATCACGCAGACGGGTATCGAAGTCACCGAGACCGCCAACGGTCCGGATGGTGGTAACACCGCTCAGAAGTTCATCCTTTGCAAAGCCGGTGACCATTTTATAGGCAATCTTACGGGTAAGAGAAGAACCCATGATGGTGTTGACCAGCTTCTCATTGTCACGCTGCTTTTTCTGTGGTTTACCATTTCCGGCAAGGTGGACATGCATATTGATCAGACCCGGCAGGATATACTTCCCCTCAAGATCAATGATATCGTAATTCTGAAGGTCTGCGGTGTCCGGCACAATATCTGTGATAATGCCATCCTGCACCAGAATGCAGAGACCGTTCTGCACCTGCATATCTTTGGTTCCGTCCAGAATTTTTCCGTTTATAAATGCATAATTCATATTAATTCCTCGATTCGTTCAGATTATTATCTAACTATACAACAGCAGGGAAAGGTTTGGCAAGATGTAGAAGTATAACAGGCTTCAAAGCTGTGGGTTCCGAAAATTACAAGTATATACAGGCACGAATTGGTACTATTTGTTTACTAAAATCAGAACAGGAGGAAGATTCAATGGTAAATTATACATGTATGCAGAATGTGAAGCTTATGGTAGGAGAAGGCTGCCATACGCAGATGGGAGAAGCTTTAAAAGAAGCCGGGTATAAAAAGGCATTTGTTGTCTATGATGGTGGTGTGAAAGCAGCCGGGATCATAGATCAGGTATTAGCAAGTCTGCGGGCGGCGGGAATGGATTATGCGGAGTTCGATAAGGTGCTGCCGGATCCGCCGGCGGAAGTCGTGGATGAGGGCGCAAAGCTTTGTAATGCGGCGGCCTGTGATTGTGTCATTGGTATCGGAGGCGGAAGTGCGATCGATACGGCGAAGGGAATTAACATTTTACGTGTAAACGGAGGAAACATTCTGGATTATGCCAATCCGGAAAAGGAAATGAAGAAATCTTCCGGATTAATGAGTGTTCCGACAACTTCCGGAACCGGCTCGGAAATGTCAAACGGACTCATTATTTCCGATACGGCAAATAACAGTAAGGTTGCGATTCTTGTAGTAAACGGTATGAGCGAATTTGCGGTTGTTGATCCGGCATTCGCCGCAGGAATGCCATTGGGACTTACGATTATGACCGGTCTGGATGTATTTTCTCATGCAGCGGAGGGATATACTTCTGCGTTGGCAAATCCGATGACGGATCTGATCAATATATCAATTATGCAGACCGTTGCCAAATATCTGCCGCGGGCAGTGGCAGACGGAAAGGATATGGAGGCACGGACGAAAATGCATATTGCGGCTTCACTGGGAGGATGGATGTTAGCGAATTCCAGTGCACACGTAGGACACTCCATCGCTCATGTCATAGGCGGAATGTATCATATTCCGCATGGTGCATGCTGTGCATATTCGCTTCCGGTTGTACTGGAAATGGTCAGTGCGGCTTTGCCTGAAAAGGTAAAGACAGTCGGAGAAATATTGGGCGCAGTCTATGACGAAACGGAGGATGCACAGCAGATAGGAGAAAAGACCGCTGCGTGTTATAAGAAATTTGCATACGAAATTGTCGGTGTCAAGCAGATCCGGGAATATACGACGGATGATACAAAGCTTGATGAGCTTGCAAAGCGTGTGGCGGCAGAACCACTGGCAGCGCTGTCATCGGTAGCGATTACAGAAGAAAATGCAATGGAAATGCTAAAGAAGATTTTTGCATAGAAGACGAGCAGAAGAACCTCTTGCACATATAAGCCGGATTGAGTTATCATCTAATAAGAGCGGATGGCATGGTCACTCTGTGAGCATTACGAATCCGGGAATGTGACTTTGAGAGGAAAATATCATGTATAAGGTAATGACAAAAGAGGAAGCAGTAGGATTGATCAAAGACGGAGATGTTATCGCACTGAACTCGTTTCTTGGAATTGACAATCCGGTGGAACTGCATGAGGCATTGTATGATCGATTTAAAGCAACCGGTTCACCGAAGCATTTAACTGAGATTTCCAGTGCCGGGTTCGGCGCATGGGATGAGAATCGGGCAGCCGAGCGTTATATCCGGGAAGGTGCGGTTGATAAGATCATATGCGGGCATTTCGGTGCCATGTACAGTACGAAGCGACTGGTTCTGGAAGATAAATTCGAAGCGTATAACCTGCCGCTTGGATGCATTTCACATGCGATTCGGGCACAGGCGGGCGGACTTCCGGGTGCACTTTCAAAGGTTGGTCTGGATATTTTTGTGGATCCACGGCTGGAGGGACCCGGAATTAACTCCATTTCCAAGGATGACTCGCTTGTCAAATATGTGGAGCTGGACGGAGAAGAGTTCCTGTATTATAAATTGCCGAAGATCAATGTAGCGATCATTAAAGGTACGGCAGCGGATTATAAGGGAAATATTTCCTTTGAGGATATGTTTACCGCAGGGGATGCATTATCAATCTGTCAGGCGGTAAAGGCGAACGGCGGAACGGTTATCGTGCAGGTAGACCGTCTGGTAGTACGTCCATCCAGACCGCACAGCACGATCATTCCGGGCTGTCTGGTAGATGCGATCGTGGAGGTGAAGCCGGAGCTGCGGCATGCCGCATATGAGTCGCTGACCGGTAGCTTTGAAATCCCGTATTCACAGTGGCAGGACTGGGCCGAGATGCTGGAAAAACGGACAATGACCAAAAGTGTTGTCAATACGAGTGCGGAAATCATTGGCAGGCGTGCGGCACAGGAGTTAAAGCCGGACGATATCGTGAATATCGGTGTCGGTATTCCGGAAACCGTTTCCAAATACGCACGGGAAAACGGCATGCTGGATAAGATTACGCTTACGGTAGAATCGGGCGGTGTCGGGGGATTTCCGGCATCCGGAAAGGTGTTCGGCGCGGTAATCGGCGCGGATTCCATCTATGATATGGCCAATCAGTTTGACCTGTATAACAACGGTGGTCTGGATATCTGTTTTATGGGAGGTATTGAGGTCGACCGTTTTGGAAATGTAAATGCGCATAACGGACCGGGAGCCTTTGCAGGAGTCGGAGGCTTCGCTAATATCACAGCCAAGACACCAACGGTTGTATTCTGCCTTACATTTGATACCAAGGGACTGAGCGTGGAAGAGAAGAACGGTAAAGTGTCGATCCAGAATGAGGGAGCTATTTCAAAATTTGTCGATCATGTAAAAAGTATCAGCTTTTCGGCGAAACGTGCGAAGGCAAACGGACAGAGGGTGATCTATGTGACAGAACGATGTGTATTTGAACTGGCAGAGAGTGGTCTGAAGCTGACAGAGGTCTATCCGGGCATAGACATGGAACGGGATATTTTAAGCAGGCTGCCGTTTGAAGTGGAAGTAGATGAGCTGTTGCAGTTCTAAAGGTCAAAGGAGAATCAGGATGAGCGTTTCGGGAGCAATGGCATATGGAATGCTGAAAGCGATGACAACAATAGTTCCGTCGATGAAAGAGGATTTTACAGACATTGATACAAAGCTTGCAAAAGCAAAAAAAATCAACGAGAAGAATCGGTATGTGTTTCCGACCGATAGGAAGGCTCTGTATAAAGAAATAACAGTAGACGGCTATCCGTGTCTGATTGTCAGAAGCAGAAAGACGGTAAATAAGAAGAATAAGGGACTTTTGCTCATATATGGCGGAGATACCCGCCAGTGGAAGAGTGAGCTTCCCATGGCAAGAGACTATGGGAACCGGACGGGAATGGATGTATGGTATCCTGTGTATCCGCCGATCAGTGAAGTAAATATAACGGTTACCTTATCGGTGTTGTATGATACATACTGCAGAATGGTGCGGAAGTACGGGGCGGAGAATATTGCAATCGTGGGAGATTCCATGGGCGGATTGTTTGCGGCCGGTATTATAAACCGGATCAACAGAGACGGATCGGTGGTTGGCATGCCAAGGCTGTTTATCGGAAATTCGCCTGCGGGTGTACCGGATACAGAGGAAGACTGGCAGGAGATGGAGAAATATGCGTCCAGGGATCCGCTTTTTACCGTGAATGCATTCCGGGGAATCGGAATAACTGCTTCCCATGGACAGGAGACGCCAAAGGATACTTATTGCCCTGTTTATATGGATTTTCGGAATGCTCCGGATACCTATATGTACTATGCGGAGGAAATCTGTGCCGGAAATATCAGGGCATACAGAAAGGCATATGAGGAAGCCGGTGTCGGAGACCGGCTGCATATACACCTGCAACCCGGAATGATGCACGGATATTCCAGTGTGCCGGTATTTCCGGAAAGTAAGAGGTGTTTTTATGAGACAATCCGGTTATTGAATGAGGTGTAAGCGGGATGAATGGTGTGCCGGGTAAAAAATGACGAAAAATTGTTTACTTGAAATACCTACAGGCAAAGCTTATAATAAATAACAGGTATTATAAATGGAACTAAGAAGGAAGGGCTAATATGAGTCAGACATCACGTCCCGTTCCGGGACAACGTTATCGTCATTTTAAGGGGAATCTGTACCAGATCCTGACACTGGCATATGATTCCGAAACAAATGAGGAAATGGTGGTATATCAGGCATTATATGGAGATTTTATAGTATATGTCCGCTCGCTGGAGATGTTTTTGGAGCCGGTAGACCGGGAGAAGTATCCGAACGCCAGACAGCAGTACCGGTTTGAACGGGTTTATCCGGAAATCGTGCCGGAACCGGAGACCGGAATCAGTCGAAGCGATGCAGCAGGCTTTAAGAGCGTCAGACCGGAGACGGAGGATGCGTATCAGCAGTCGGCCGTGCAGTCTGCAGCCGGAGGAACGGCAGAGAGGGCAGACGAAACAGAGACCGAGGGTGTGAATCCGCTGCTGATCCAGTTTCTGGATGCCGATACCTATACGGATAAATTAAAAATATTTCTGGAAATGCGGGATACGATCAATGAGGTTCTCCTGACGGATGTAGCGGCTTCCCTGGATATATCAACGGGAACAGGAAGTCTGGAGGAGCAGTATTCCAGTGTGCAGTATGCATTGCATACGCTCGCAAAGTATGAGAGAAACAAGCGATAAGACATAGGATATATAAGACAGTGATAGGATCGTAAATGCTCGCAGGGCAATGAAAGGCAGGGGGACAGGATGGTTAAGCGTAAGACAAAGCAGGCATTGGAAGGTAAATTAAACGAGCTGAAGATGAATCTGGAGAATAACTATAAGGATCTGGCGAGAACTGCACTGAAGGAGTATCAGGAGCTGGTAGAGCAGTATCGGAGTTCCGGTGAGTTAAAAGAAAAGGATTACGGAAAATACAAGCAGATTGCGGATGAGTATGAGATGCGGATGCAGAATTATCATCACTAGAAATAGATAAAGAAAAACAGACGAAAACAAAAAGAAAAGGTCAGCCTATATGCCGAGGTTGGCCTTGATTTTTGCAACAAAGTTCTGTGTTTCGGTAAAGGGTGGAATCCCACCATATCGGTCAACGGCACCGGAGCCCGCATTGTAAGCGGCCAGTGTCAGAGAAAGATCGCCCTGATAATGCTCGGATAACTGGGCTAATAGCTTCGCTCCGCCCATGATATTCTGATACGGATCATAAGAATCCGTAACACCCAGATAGGATGCGGTGGAAGGCATCAGCTGCATGATACCGACTGCACCGGATGAAGATACGATATTGGACTGGAAATTCGACTCCTGCTTTGCAACGGCCTTTAACAGATCCACGGAAAGATGATAGGTATTCGCTGCTTCCTGAAAATAAGCATCCAGATCTGCGGGAGAGGTCACATTGCCGCCGGCAACGGACGAAACCGTCTGACCGGAAACTGCTGTTCCGGAGGAGTAGGCAGCCGTACTGGCATTTAACATCTGCCGGAAAGCATCGGAGGAATCGGTGGCATAAGAAGAATCAGCAGACTGCGTTTTCTGCTGTACAAGCTTTGCTGTTTCGATTGCTTCCAAAAACTGTGCCTCGGTTGAGTAGGTCACAGATGAAACGTATGCCATAAGAATCCTTCTCCAATCATTCATAAATCTATACAACAGTATAAAGAACTGCATCGAAAAAAGCAAGTCCTAACCGGATGAAAGACAGGCGGAAGAAACAACTTCTTTCATAGACAGACATGGGCGAAAGGTGGTATAATAACTCCAAATGTATTAAGACATAAAAGAGCGGAGGTTCAATATGCGAGGTTTAGAGACAGATGTTCGCAGACTGCGGAAGCAGGTATTTGTGGAGATTGCAAAGGTAGCATACGATTCGAATTCTATTAATGATGATATAGAGGCGATTCCTTACAAGGTGACACCGGGAGACACACCGCAGTATTGCGATAATATATATCGTGAAAGAGCGATTACCAGTGAGCGGGTTCGACTGGCTATGGGTATGTCTCTGCGTCCGGAGGACAGACCGGTCCATGTTACACAGGGACTGGAAGAGAGTGCGATTGATGAGAAGTATTATGAGCCACCGTTGATGCAGGTTATTCCATCTGCCTGTAATGCCTGTGAGAACAATATCTATGAGGTAAGTAATCAGTGTAAGGGCTGCGTGGCACATCCTTGTATGGAGGTCTGTCCGATGGATGCCATTACCTGGGTAAAGGGGCATTCCTTTATCGATCAGAATAAATGTATCAAATGCGGAAAATGTAAGGCAAACTGTCCGTATGATGCCATTGCCAATAAGCGGCGGCCGTGTGCGGATGCCTGTGGTGTCGGTGCCATTGAGAGTGATGAGCACGGACGGGCAAAGATTAATGAGGATAAATGTGTTTCCTGCGGTATGTGTATGGTAAGCTGTCCGTTTGGAGCAATTGCAGACAAGTCCCAGCTGTTTCAGCTGATCCGCGCAATGAAGTCCGGACGGGAGATCATTGCGGAGATCGCACCGGCATTTGTCGGCCAGTTTGGTGAGTATGCAACACCGGAGAAGATCAAGGCAGCCCTGATCAAGCTTGGATTCAAAGATGTATATGAGGTTGCTATGGGTGCGGATATCGGCGCTATGGCAGAGGCTGAACATTATGTAGAGGCTGTAGCCAGCGGAAAGCAGCCGTTCCTGCTGACCTCCTGCTGTCCGTCGTGGGCAATGCTTGCCAAGAAGTATTTCCCGGAAACGATCAGTATGATTTCCAATGAGCTGACCCCAATGGTTGCGACTGCCAGAATCATTAAGAAGGAGCATCCGAATGCATCGGTAGTATTTATCGGTCCATGTGCGGCAAAGAAGCTGGAGGCATCCAGAAGAACCGTTCGAAGTGATGTTGATTTTGTAATTACATTTGAAGAATTAGATGCCATGTTCATTGTGCAGGATATTGAGTTTGATGATTTCGGACAGGGCGTTCCGGTGGAGGATGCGACCGGAGCCGGACGCGGCTATGCAGTAGCCGGTGGCGTTGCAGATGCCATCCAGGCATGTATTAAGGAATACTATCCGGATGTGGAAGTGAATATCGAGCATGCAGAAGGCTTAAGTGAGTGCAGAAAGGCACTGATGCTGGCAAAGGCAGGACGGAAGAACGGATGTCTGATCGAAGGCATGGGCTGTCCGGGTGGCTGTATTGCCGGTGCCGGTACGAATATACCGATCAACAAGGCGACTGTTGCCGTGCGGAAGTTTAAGGGTGCAACGAAGAAGGCTGTGCCGGATATATCCATTCTGGATAATGAAAAAGAGGCATCGACTTTGAAAACGGCGGCACAGGAGCAGGAAAAGTCAGAAGACAGGAACGAAGAGTCATAACTGGGACAGATAAGCAGCAGACAGCAGATACGAGGGAGTGGTTACTATGAAGAAGGTTCTGGAAGGACTGAAAAACGGAGATTGGAAAACACGTTTATATATTATAGGGACCACATTGCTGATGCTTGCCGGAGTTGGCGGGATCGTTGTTTCTTTCATGATCAATTCCATGTGGCTGTTTCTGGCAGGTGTAGCGGCCGGGATTGCCGCAGTTGTCATTGCACAGAGGTTTACGATCATTACGGAAGAGCTGGAGACAGAGGAAGCTCCGGAGACCGTTGAAGAGCAACCGGCAGCGGAACGGGTACCGGAGCCGGAGAAAGCCCATCCGGAACAGCCGGTGAAGAAGAAAGAGGCGGAACCGGTGCGTGCGGAAGCCGACGTAACGGAGAAGAAACCGGAGTATGAGGAAGCTGACATGCCGGAGAAGAAACCAGCACGCGCGGAAGCTCTCGATGCCTATGATCAGAAGAAATTAAAGCAGGTCTTTTATAAATATAAGGTGAAACGGGATCATAAATGTATCATAATTGATTCCTGGAAGCAGCATCAGATACTGCAGGCGCCTGCCTATATCTGGATCAGTCACCGGAAGGTGCATTTTCTGGTTATGGAGAAGGAGACCCGTGAGATTGAAGTGCCACGGACAGAGCTTATGACCCTGTTGTATCATCCGGGAGTTGTGTGTCAGACCAAGGAGGAATATCCGCAGTTCCGAAAGGAAACGATGATGTCAAAGATCTTCTCCAAATATCTGCCATCCTACCGGTCCGGAAATCGAAACGGAAAACCGGTCATATATAAGAATCTGTTTGAACTCGGACATGGACTCTATCTGACCAATACATCGGCAAGGGTGGTACTGGACATGCTGCAGCCGGTATTTCAGGTAGACGATCAGGTGACCAGGGATGTGCGTTGCCAGGAGGTAGTTAAGGATATTTATAAGCTGGGTATCCTGCTCCGGAATCTGGTATACACGGCGAAGGAATATAAGGATCTGGTGGATGATAAGATCCAGACACTGGCAAGTACCGGAATCAGTGAGGCGGAATATACGGAAATTTTGCAGATGCTGTTCCGCATGAATCTGATCACGGCAGAATATATGGAGTATTATAAGCGATACCGAGCAGGCAGACAGAAATAAGAGAGTGAGGGATAGAAATGAATCTGTGGAATATATGGGGAAATATGATGGCGTGGATATCGCCGATGACAGGAGATAAGGTAAGACCCTGGCTGGCAGCGGTGATCCTGATCGTGTCGATCATTGTACTGGTGGTTATGATTCTGGTCAGCCGTCGTCCGGGTGACAGTGATAAAGAGGATGAAACCTACCGGGATGAGGATGAGAAGGATTTATAATAAAACAGACAAAAGCAGGCATAGCATTTGACAAATGAAAGGACTATGCGTAAAATGTAAAGCTAGATAAACTTGATAATCAGGAGGACCTACAATGGAAAAGATTAAAATGACCACTCCATTGGTTGAGATGGATGGCGATGAGATGACCCGTATTCTTTGGAAGATGATCAAGGATGAATTATTACTTCCTTATATTGACCTGAAGACAGAGTATTATGATCTGGGTCTGGAATACAGAAATGAAACCAACGATCAGGTAACGATTGATTCTGCAGAAGCAACCAAGAAGTACGGTGTTGCCGTTAAGTGTGCAACGATCACACCAAATGCAGCACGTATGACAGAGTATAACTTAAAGGAGATGTGGAAGAGTCCGAACGGTACGATCCGTGCAGCTCTGGACGGAACCGTATTCCGTGCACCAATCGTTGTAAAAGGCATTGAGCCATGTGTAAAGAACTGGGAGAAGCCAATCACACTTGCAAGACATGCATACGGTGATGTTTATAAGAATACCGAGATCCGTGTTCCGGGCGCCGGCAAGGCAGAGCTGGTATTCACGGCAGAAGATGGTACCGTTACACGGGAGACCATTCATGATTTTACCGGAGCCGGTATCATTCAGGGTATTCATAATACAGATAAGTCGATTGAAAGCTTTGCAAGATGCTGCTTCAATTATGCATTAGATACCAAGCAGGATCTGTGGTTTGCAACCAAGGATACGATTTCCAAGAAATATGATCACAGATTCAAGGATATTTTCCAGGAAATCTATGATGCAGAGTACGATGAGAAGTTTAAGGCAGCAGGTATTGAGTATTTCTATACATTGATCGATGATGCAGTAGCCCGTGTTATGAAGGCAAAGGGCGGCTTTATCTGGGCATGTAAGAACTATGATGGCGATGTTATGAGTGATATGGTATCCAGCGCATTCGGTTCTCTGGCTATGATGACCTCTGTACTGGTATCACCGGAAGGCTATTACGAGTATGAGGCTGCACATGGTACAGTTCAGAGACATTATTACAAGCACTTAAAGGGCGAAGAGACCTCGACCAACTCAGTAGCAACGATCTTTGCATGGACCGGTGCTTTAAGAAAGCGTGGCGAGATGGACAATCTTCCGGAGCTTGGCAAGTTTGCAGACGCACTGGAAGCAGCTACCTTAGAGACCATTGAGTCCGGCAAGATGACGAAGGATCTTGCACTGATCACAAGTATTCCGAATCCGACAGCATTATCAAGTGAGGGATTCATCAAGGCAATCCGTGAGACTCTGGATCAGAAGCTGAAATAATAAGCAGAATAAAGAACCTGTTATGATGACAGGATGGGATAAAAAATGCAGGCTGGTATCGATCAGCCTGCATTTTTATGTTATTTTAATCATGTATCTTAGCATTTTAAGTTTCGGAAACGGCTTTCTGCTTTCCTGCAATGATTCGTTCATGAATGAAATGAACGGTTTTGTAAGCTGCCTCCGCAAATAGCAGGAGGAACAGGATCACAATTGCCAGATTAACGATCAGCAGTCCGATGTTCTGACCGTTCAGCTTGGAAATGGATTGTAACGGGTTCAGGATCAGGGCGAATAAAGCAACATAAATGATCTCGTACCATTTCTTAGGCTTGTTCTCCTCATTAAAGAACAGGACAATGACCGGGAACAGATAAAGGGCACAGTACAGTCCGCAGTTGGCAGGGACCAGCAGGGTGATACAGATCAGCAGGGCTGTCTTTTTCCATGTGCTGTCCTGAAAAGCATTTAACAGAAGACTGACGATGCAGATAATGTAAACCGGTGTCTTCATGGAAGCTTCCAGTGATTTCTGCGTGTTTGGAAGCTCGGATAATCCATAGGAGAGGAAATAATAAAGTCCCAGCTTTGGATTCCGGATGAAGCTGTAGGTTTCTGAATTCAGCTTTACATTCGCACGGAAGATGTTCAGATTCTCATGAAATCCACCCGGCAGGAATTTGAAAGGAATGAACGCAAAGCCAACACCGTAAATCAACAGTCGGATGGCTGCTTTGTATTCCCGACGGTAGATCAGCAGTAAGCCGAGAATCGCAGGGTAGCCTTTCAGAGCCGCCGCCAATGCTAGTGCGATATAACCAAGCTCCCGGAGTACCGGATTTTCTGAGGTGTAGGTAGCAAGGAAAAGTACCATACATCCGGCAGCAATGAGAATGGAGTTTCCACGCTCAAAGGAGAACAGAAAGATACCGGAGAGAGCAAAGCTCATAAGCAGCAGATAACGGTATCCGCGTTTTAAGGTAGATAACTGTTCCAGTGCCAGAAAAAGAATCAGACAGAATCCGGACATGATCAGGATGGCAGACAGGATCTGCATATGATCGGTCGGAGTCGGAACATCCAGAGACTTATAATCGATCAGCTGGCTGAACCAGTGAAAGATGACATAGGTAAGCGGAAAATATGCCTTTTCTTCCGGTCCGTTATAGGCATTGTGATATGGATCCAGATCCTTGGAATAATAGGTGACATTAAAGTAGTCAGCGAAAAAATCACCGCCTTTATTAAAAATAATATTCGCCTGATTTCCCGACAGATCTTTGACATACTGACCGATAAAGATGATAAACAGGGTCAGGATGGCAGTTGCAAGAATGCACAAAAAAATCAGATTTTTATGCTTGTTTAATTGATTTCCAAATTTCATAATGAACCTCCGATATACTGATCATGATCAGTCAGCATAAGTTTCCCACTCTTCGTATAAGGCTTCCAGGGTGGCTTCCGTTTCTTCTTTTTCTTTTGCAAGCTCCATGCACCGGGCAGCGTTAACAGCAACCTCCGGCAGGCACATTTCATCTGTCAGCTCCTGACAGCGGGTTTCCAGTTCTTCAATCTTATCCTCCAGCTTTTTCAGGTCGTTCTCGCGTTTGCGGATCCGGGCCTGTTCCTCCTTCTGAGCCTTCCAGTCCAGCTTTGCTTCAGAGGACGTATCCGGTATCGGAGCAGTTGATGCAGATCCGGCGGAGCTTCCGTTGAGACTTTCCTGATACAGGCGCTCCACTAACTCCTTCTTCTCCAGATAGTAATCATAATTTCCCTTATATTCATTCAAATGCTGTCCGGTCAGATCCAGAATTCTGGTAGCCGTTTTATTAATGAAATACCGGTCATGCGACACGTAAAGGACGGTTCCGGTATAACTGCAAAGTGCCGATTCCAGAATCTCTTTGGATGTGATATCCAGGTGGTTCGTCGGCTCATCCAGGATCAGCAGATTGGCAGAGGAGAGCATCAGCTTGGCTAAGGA